>OBVD01000347.1_pt1 | contig 40501 bp, 33 predicted proteins | sample 1495031 | NCBI WGS metagenome assembly OBVD01 (sample SAMEA2579967, study PRJEB22360) | human gut metagenome
CTACCGTGACTCGTTCCCAGTCTTTGTCCGTAACAATCCCCCGCCGGTAACGGCAGTTGAACCAGAATGCCATCGATGGTGTTGTCGGCATTCAGCGTATCGATAAGCTCCAGCAGCTCCGCTTCGCTGGTGGTTTCCGGGAGGTCATAAGAGCGGGAGACGAACCCGACTTCTTCACAAGCCTTGCGTTTGCTTGCGACATAAATTTGCGATGCAGGGTTACTACCCACCAGCACAACGGCCAGTCCTGGTGCCCGCAGTCCGGCTGCAATACGCGCCTGAACTTTTTGAGCAACTTCAGAGCGCACCTGCTGCGCAATCGTTTTACCGTCAATAATCTTTGCTGCCATCAGAGAGAGGATTCCATCTGTTACGTAGGTCGAAGGGGATGCGCCTATTTTGTCAGAAGCGGGGCGCGCTGTCAGGTTTCGTTTCAGATTTATCGCGTGAAGCGACCTCTTGCGAAGGTTAGGCGCACCGTCGCTGAGGTCGCTGAGATTGAAAGCTTCATTTTTCGTCCATGATGGCGTTGTAAATCTGGAACTGATTTATTTCCTTGTTTAAGGATTAAGATAATTTAAGAAATACCTGACAATATAAAAAGAATTTTCAGCCTGGTAATTTACCGCTTCAGGTCTATATTTGTGTTGAATATATTTTGCGCGGAAGTATTCATCTAACGGGGCTCTCTATTTTTTAGAATAGAGTGCATATTTTCAATTAAGACATTCTTAGAGGATAAAAAGGAATTTTACTACTATCAGTGTCTTAAATAAAGTAATCGGTTATATACGGATGTGGAGTCGATAAATGAGATTGAAGGAATATATATGAAATTAAGATTTATTTCGTCTGCGCTGGCTGCCGCACTATTCGCCGCTACGGGTAGTTATGCTGCCGTTGTAGATGGCGGTACAATTCACTTTGAAGGCGAACTGGTGAATGCTGCCTGTTCAGTGAATACTGACTCGGCAGACCAGGTTGTCACACTCGGTCAATATCGTACCGATATTTTCAATGCTGTTGGTAATACCTCTGCATTAATTCCATTCACCATTCAGTTGAACGACTGCGATCCTGTTGTTGCCGCTAATGCTGCCGTTGCATTTTCTGGTCAGGCTGATGCAATCAATGATAATTTATTGGCCATTGCATCCAGTACCAATACAACAACAGCAACGGGTGTCGGTATTGAAATACTTGATAATACATCCGCAATTCTCAAACCTGATGGGAATAGCTTCTCAACCAACCAGAACTTGATCCCCGGGACCAACTTTCTTCATTTTTCTGCACGTTATAAAGGCACCGGTACAAGTGCATCAGCAGGGCAAGCAAATGCTGACGCGACTTTTATTATGAGATACGAATAATCAAAACCACGTTGTTTTGAATTATATATCACGTCTTATAACAAAGTAATGTACCGGTTGTCTGAAGCGGTATGGTGGCAATGTAAATCGAAATCATGTTCACTTTGTATCATGCCGCTTTATTAAATGAAAAGGGAATGATGTGTTGTAAGAAACCAAAGCAATCATTTCTTTATATTTCTTATTTTTGCCGTCAGGAATACACAAGGCGTATTAACTATGATGACTAAAATAAAGTTATTGATGCTCATTATATTTTATTTAATCATTTCGGCCAGCGCCCATGCTGCCGGAGGGATCGCATTAGGTGCCACGCGTATTATTTATCCCGCTGATGCTAAACAGACTGCAGTATGGATTAGAAATAACCATACCAATGAGCGCTTTCTGGTCAATTCGTGGATTGAAAACAGCAGCGGTGTAAAAGAAAAGTCATTCATCATTACACCGCCACTATTTGTTAGTGAACCCAAAAGCGAAAATACTTTGCGTATTATTTACACCGGTCCACCGCTGGCGGCAGATCGTGAGTCTCTGTTCTGGATGAATGTTAAGACGATCCCTTCGGTAGATAAAAATGCATTGAACGGCAGGAATGTTTTGCAACTGGCGATTTTATCGCGCATGAAGTTATTTCTCCGTCCAATTCAATTACAAGAATTACCCGCAGAAGCGCCGGACACACTCAAGTTTTCGCGATCCGGTAACTATATCAATGTTCATAATCCATCACCTTTTTATGTTACCCTGGTTAACTTACAAGTGGGCAGCCAAAAGTTGGGGAATGCTATGGCTGCACCCAGAGTTAATTCACAAATTCCCTTACCCTCAGGAGTGCAGGGAAAGCTGAAATTTCAGACCGTTAATGATTATGGTTCAGTAACCCCGGTCAGAGAAGTGAACTTAAACTAACCGAATCATCTGACAATATCAGAGCTAATTATGAAAATACCCACTACTACGGATATTCCGCAGAGGTATACCTGGTGTCTGGCCGGAATTTGTTATTCATCTCTTGCCATTTTACCCTCCTTTTTAAGCTATGCGGAAAGTTATTTCAACCCGGCATTTTTATTAGAGAATGGCACATCCGTTGCTGATTTATCGCGCTTTGAGAGAGGTAATCATCAACCTGCGGGCGTGTATCGGGTAGATCTCTGGCGTAATGATGAGTTCATTGGTTCACAGGATATCGTATTTGAATCGACAACAGAAAATACAGGTGATAAATCAGGTGGGTTAATGCCCTGTTTTAACCAGGTACTCCTTGAACGAATTGGCCTTAATAGCAGTGCATTTCCCGAGTTAGCCCAGCAGCAAAACAATAAATGCATCAATTTACTGAAAGCTGTACCTGATGCCACAATTAACTTTGATTTTGCAGCGATGCGTCTGAACATCACTATTCCTCAGATAGCGTTGTTGAGTAGCGCTCACGGTTACATTCCGCCTGAAGAGTGGGATGAAGGTATTCCTGCTTTACTCCTGAATTATAATTTCACCGGTAACAGAGGTAATGGTAACGATAGCTATTTTTTTAGTGAGCTCAGCGGGATTAATATTGGCCCGTGGCGTTTACGCAACAATGGTTCCTGGAACTATTTTCGCGGAAATGGATATCATTCAGAACAGTGGAATAATATTGGCACCTGGGTACAGCGCGCCATTATTCCGCTGAAAAGTGAACTGGTAATGGGAGACGGCAATACAGGAAGTGATATTTTCGATGGTGTTGGATTTCGTGGTGTACGGCTTTATTCTTCCGATAATATGTATCCTGATAGCCAGCAAGGGTTTGCCCCAACGGTACGTGGGATTGCCCGTACGGCGGCCCAGCTAACGATTCGGCAAAATGGTTTTATTATCTATCAAAGCTATGTTTCCCCCGGCGCTTTTGAAATTACAGATTTGCACCCGACATCTTCAAATGGCGATCTGGACGTCACCATCGACGAGCGCGATGGTAATCAGCAGAATTACACTATCCCGTATTCAACAGTGCCAATTTTACAACGCGAAGGGCGTTTCAAATTTGACCTGACGGCGGGCGATTTTCGTAGCGGTAATAGTCAGCAATCATCGCCTTTCTTTTTTCAGGGCACGGCACTCGGCGGTTTACCACAGGAATTTACTGCCTACGGCGGGACGCAATTATCTGCCAATTACACCGCCTTTTTATTAGGGCTGGGGCGCAACCTCGGGAACTGGGGCGCAGTGTCGCTGGATGTGACCCATGCGCGCAGTCAGTTAGCCGACGACAGTCGTCATGAGGGGGATTCCATTCGCTTCCTCTATGCGAAATCGATGAACACCTTCGGCACCAATTTTCAGTTAATGGGTTACCGCTATTCGACACAAGGTTTTTATACCCTTGATGATGTTGCGTATCGTCGAATGGAGGGGTACGAATATGATTACGATTACAACGGTGAGCATCGCGATGAACCGATAATCGTGAATTACCACAATTTACGCTTTAGCCGTAAAGACCGTTTGCAGTTAAATATTTCACAATCACTTAATGACTTTGGCTCGCTTTATATCTCTGGTACCCATCAAAAATACTGGAATACTTCGGATTCAGATACCTGGTATCAGGTGGGGTATACCAGCAGCTGGGTTGGCATCAGTTATTCACTCTCATTTTCGTGGAATGAATCTGTAGGGATCCCCGATAACGAACGTATTGTCGGACTTAATGTTTCAGTGCCTTTCAATGTTCTGACCAAACGTCGCTACACCCGGGAAAATGCGCTCGACCGCGCTTATGCCTCCTTTAACGCCAACCGTAACAGCAACGGGCAAAATAGCTGGCTGGCAGGTGTAGGTGGGACCTTACTGGAAGGCCACAACCTGAGTTATCACGTAAGCCAGGGTGATACCTCGAATAATGGGTATACGGGCAGCGCCACGGCAAACTGGCAGGCCGCTTACGGTACGCTGGGGGTCGGGTATAACTACGACCGCGATCAACATGACGTTAACTGGCAGCTGTCTGGCGGTGTGGTCGGGCATGAAAATGGCATAACGCTGAGCCAGCCTTTAGGGGATACCAATGTTTTGATTAAAGCGCCTGGCGCAGGCGGTGTACGCATTGAAAATCAAACTGGCATTTTAACCGACTGGCGCGGCTATGCGGTGATGCCGTATGCCACGGTTTATCGGTATAACCGTATCGCGCTTGATACCAATACGATGGGGAATTCCATCGATGTTGAAAAAAATATTAGCAGCGTTGTGCCGACGCAAGGCGCGTTGGTTCGTGCCAATTTTGATACCCGCATAGGCGTGCGGGCGCTCATTACCGTTACCCAGGGCGGAAAACCGGTGCCGTTTGGATCACTGGTACGGGAAAACAGTACCGGAATAACCAGTATGGTGGGTGATGACGGGCAAGTTTATTTAAGTGGTGCGCCATTGTCTGGTGAATTACTGGTTCAGTGGGGAGACGGCGCGAACTCACGCTGCATTGCGCACTATGTATTGCCGAAGCAAAGCTTACAGCAAGCCGTCACTGTTATTTCGGCAGTTTGCACACATCCTGGCTCATAAAGGAAATTATCAATGAAGATAATCTGCAGATTATTATTGGCAATGGCATGTTTGTGTCTGGCAAACATATCCTGGGCTACTGTTTGTGCAAATAGTACTGGCGTAGCAGAAGATGAACACTATGATCTCTCAAATATCTTTAATAGCACCAATAACCAGCCAGGGCAGATTGTTGTTTTACCGGAAAAATCCGGCTGGGTAGGTGTCTCAGCAATTTGTCCACCCGGCACGCTGGTGAATTATACATACCGTAGTTATGTCACCAACTTTATTGTTCAGGAAACTATCGATAATTATAAATATATGCAATTAAATGATTATCTATTAGGTGCGATGAGTCTGGTTGATAGCGTGATGGATATTCAATTTCCCCCGCAAAATTATATTCGTATGGGAACAGATCCTAACGTTTCGCAAAACCTTCCATTCGGGGTGATGGATTCTCGTTTAATATTTCGTTTAAAGGTCATTCGTCCCTTTATTAACATGGTGGAGATCCCCAGACAGGTGATGTTTACCGTGTATGTGACATCAACGCCTTACGATCCGTTGGTTACACCTGTTTATACCATTAGTTTTGGTGGCCGGGTTGAAGTACCGCAAAACTGCGAATTAAATGCCGGGCAGATTGTTGAATTTGATTTTGGTGATATCGGCGCATCGTTATTTAGTGCGGCAGGGCCGGGTAATCGACCTGCTGGTGTCATGCCGCAAACCAAGAGCATTGCGGTCAAATGTACGAATGTTGCTGCGCAGGCTTATTTAACAATGCGTCTGGAAGCCAGTGCCGTTTCTGGTCAGGCGATGGTGTCGGACAATCAGGATTTAGGTTTTATTGTCGCCGATCAGAACGATACGCCGATCACGCCTAACGATCTCAATAGCGTTATTCCTTTCCGTCTGGATGCAGATGCGGCAGCCAATGTCACACTTCGCGCCTGGCCTATCAGTATTACCGGTCAAAAACCGACCGAAGGGCCGTTTAGCGCGCTGGGGTATTTACGCGTCGATTATCAATGAGGTACGGAGAATGAGAAGAGTACTCTTTAGCTGTTTCTGCGGGTTACTGTGGAGTTCCAGTGGATGGGCAGCTGACCCTTTGGGAACGATTAATATCAATTTGCACGGTAACGTTGTTGATTTCTCCTGTACCGTAAACACTGCGGATATTGATAAGACGGTAGATTTAGGCAGATGGCCTACGACACAATTACTGAACGCTGGCGATACCACGGCACTCGTCCCTTTTAGCCTGCGGCTGGAGGGATGTCCTCCGGGTTCAGTTGCGATTATATTTACGGGAACGCCGGCATCCGATACCAACCTGCTGGCTCTGGATGATCCCGCAATGGCACAAACCGTCGCTATCGAATTACGTAATAGCGATCGCTCCCGGCTCGCACTGGGGGAGGCGAGCCCGACTGAGGAAGTAGATGCAAATGGCAATGTCACACTAAACTTTTTTGCCAATTATCGAGCGTTAGCCAGCGGTGTTCGGCCAGGTGTGGCGAAAGCGGATGCGATATTTATGATCAATTATAATTAATATTATATTAATTCGTATAATTTGGCGTAGTCGATAAGCTCTACAATTGAATGCAAACCTAGCTTGCCATAAATATTAGATTTATGCGCACTAACTGTTTTATTGCTAAGCAATAACTTATCGGCAATTTCTTTATTAGATAATCCGCTAACCAGATAACGTAATATGGTCACTTCACGATTAGATAGCACAGTGACCGTTGAACTATTCGTACTACATTTATTGCTTTTTATATAGTTAAGCGTTTCGCTGGGAAAAAACGTGTATCCGGAGAGGATCATCTGAACGGCATGAAAAATATCATTCTGATCATTGCATTTACTGACAAAACCGTTAGCACCAGCTTGTATCGCTCTGCCAGCATAAAAGCATTCTGATTTCGATGATAAAAATAACACTTTCACTGTGCTCTGGATTTGTTTGATCCTTTTCAGGAAGGTAAAACCGTCTGTTCCGGGCAAGTCTATATCCATAATGATTAAATCAACAGGACGGGTTCGGAGATAATCGATGGTTATGCGGTAATCATCCGTTTTCAGGACAATCTGCAATTCACTGTTTTTTTGCAACAGAACTTCAATAGACATTCTGATGATAGGATGAGTATCCATAATGATCACCGACGTTGGTTTCATAGTTACCAGTCTCATAGGAGCGGACAATTTTCCGTTAGGGCGGTAAATTGTACTTTGATACATGAAAATACGGGTTTTCTTGATTCAGACGCGCAGCGGTGTGCGTTTGTTTGCCGCTATAGCGAAATAAATCAGAAAATCAGACGCGGTCGTTCACTTGTTCAGCAACCAGATCAAAAGCCATTGACTCAGCAAGGGTTGACCGTATAATTCACGCGATTACACCGCATTGCGGTATCAACGCGCCCTTAGCTCAGTTGGATAGAGCAACGACCTTCTAAGTCGTGGGCCGCAGGTTCGAATCCTGCAGGGCGCGCCATTACAATTCAATCAGTTACGCCTTCTTTATATCCTCCATAATTCCAGAGTGGGACATATTTGGGACATTATCACCAAAAATGTCGTCTATTTTCCTCGCATGCTCTGTCAAATGATTAGGCGCAAGGTGAGCATACCTACGAACCATTTCTATGGACTCCCATCCGCCCATTTCCTGAAGCACTGATAATGGGACGCCTGACTGAATCAGCCAGCTTGCCCAGGTGTGTCTGAGGTCATGGAAACGGAAATCTTCAATTCCTGCACGACGACAAGCTGATAGCCATGATGTCTTGCTGTCGATGCGCATCTTCCTGACCGCAGGCGTTGATGTTCCATCTGCTCGCTTAGCCGCCTTGGTATGTACAAACACCCATTTGTGATGCTTGCCTATTTGATCACGCAACACTTTACAGGCGGTATCGTTCAGCGCCACACCAATGGCGCGGTTTGATTTGCTCTCTTCTGGATTCACCCAGGCAACTCGTCGCTGCATGTCGATTTGTTGCCATTCCAGATTTATGATGTTCGACTTTCTCAGACCAGTTGCCAGCGCAAACTTGACGACAGATTTCAGTGGTTCGGGGCACTCATCAATAAGGCGTTTTGCTTCCTCCTTTTCCAGCCATCTGACTCGCTTGTTTCTGACCGCTGGTATCTTGATGACAGGCGCTTTTTCCAGCCACTTCCAGTCGCGTTCTGCAGCACGGAGAATGGCCTTTATCATGGCAAGATGCTTTGCCTTTGTCTGAGTTGATACTGGCTTTGGTTCATAAACAGGCAGTTCTTTACCTTTCCTGATGGCGGCCTGAACTTTCTGTTTCCATATTTCTTTCGTCTTTCTGTTATGCATTCTGCTTACAGCAGAGTAAATCTTTGCCTCCGAGATATCTTTAAGCCTTATACCCTCAAAATGTTCAAGCCAGAACTCAATCCGGCTTTTATCTGAATCGAGAGATTTTTTATCAGCTTTTTCCTCAAGCCATCTTAGGCAGGCCTCTTCAAAAGTGACATCAGGTAAATCCCCTAGCTTTTCTACTCGCCAGAGTTCTGCTTTTCGCTTGTCGTGCAACTCCTGAGCTTGCCGCTTGTCCTTTGTGCCAAGAGATTCCTTAATTCGTTTCCCGCCCGGGAGCGAATACGAGGCATACCATATTTCATTTCTGCGGAAGAGTGACATTTTCTTTCCTCTGTTATGCCATCACCCGCGCTCACCTGGACAGTATGCAGCGGAGACTGAAGCGCCGCAATGCAGGCTTGCCGTGTTGTGAGGTAAGGAGATTTTGGCTTGGTTGGATCTTTACGTGTTGCCTGTAGGCGGCCTGTTCGTATCCAGTTGGTGGCGGTTGGTCTGGATATCTTAAGAAACTGACAGGCCTCATCGAGTGTGAGGCTGTATGATTCCATGGTTACCTCTGCTTTTTGAACGCATGTCACGTAACTTCTTAATGTGTTCTGCCGTTTCGATCTCTTCTGCTATCCGATCTGCATCAGCTTTATTCACAGGTTCAAAGTCATGATTAAAGCGGAACATGCTGGCGATACATGTTCTGCCTTTTCGGATGTAGTGAACTTTGTTGTGGGTAGAACGCAGGATTTTGCAGGGAGTGCCGTGGTGGTCGACGTACCAGGTGTTAGGAAAAATGATTCTGAACATTTTTACACCTCAGTTGGACGATGTTGAAATTTGCTGCTTTGAGGCCATCACAGTCCCCATTGTTTGTTCTTAAGTTCGATCTCCTCCTGGCAACTTGCACAAGTCCGACAACCCTGAACAGCCAGGCGTCTTCGCTCATCTATCGGATCGCCACACTCACAACAATGAGTTGCGGATACAGTCTGGTAGTTCTGACGACGCATTTTTATTGCTGTATTGCGCTGTAATTCTTCGATTTCTGATGCTGAATCAATGATGTCTGCCATCTTCCATTAATCCCTGAATTGTTGGTTAATACGCTTGAGGATGAATGCGAACAATAAAAAAGGAGCCTGTAGCTCCCTGATGATTTTGCTTTTCATGTTCACCGTTCCTTAAAGACGCCGTTTAACATGCCGATCGCCAGGCTTAAATGAGTCGGTGTGAATCCCATCAGCGTTACCGTTTCGCGGTGCTTCTTAAGTACGCTACGGCAAATGTCATCGACGTTTTTATCCGGAAACTGCTGTCTGGCTTTTTTGATTTCAGAATTAGCCTGACGGGCAATGCTGCGAAGGGCGTTTTCCTGCTGAGGTGTCATTGAACAAGTCCCATGTCGGCAAGCATAAGCACACAGAATATGAAGCCCGCTGCCAGAAAAATGCATTCCGTGGTTGTCATGCAGCCTCCCGACGGGCAAGAATCCTTGAGCCGAACGCCATCAACTCTCCACGATCAACGGTCGTAAAGTGGCAGTGTGTACGGGGGTACCGTACAACTGCGGATAATGTGATAAGCGGGACGACTTCAGACGTTATTAGGGAAGGAACAGAAAATGCTATGGTTATGTGAGAATTTTGTTTAAATATTACTTTACAGAAACGGGTGTCTGTTCAGTCAAAAAAATAATCACAAGCTCAACCTCTTGTTTCTTGGCGTTATTCAGGACAGGTACGCATATCACAACGAGTAACAAAAACGCAAAGTTAAACCAATATTCATAATATATTTTTATTCACAGCAATAAATAATCCAATTAACATTATTAAAATGAATAATTGCATAAGAAATATATGCTACCGCTCCACCCTGATAACATGATCTGCACATTGCACATCTTAACGTTGTTAAATACTGGCTCAATAGTGGATATTTTAAATTAGGAATTTATCAAATTCACTTGATAAATAGATTGAGTGAATAATATAACAATTAATGATGATTAATCGCGATTAAATTATTCATTGCTTTATATGATAGATGGCTTGTTTATAACGATGAAAATTTAGAAAGGGCATTGTGATCTACAATTGGAAGAAACACAGATTTAACTAAGTTTCATATACAAACATCTCGTGAAACTTTGAAAAATAAAAGCCTTCGATATTTCATATGTTTAATAAGTTTTTCTCTAATTTGTTGATCAACAATACTAGGAGGTGATGCACCACGCCCTGAATTTGAACTTAATAATCACTCTCTCTCCGGCAGCATAATCACAAACCTTGTCCCCCGCGCATCTGACGTTACTGCAACCGTGCCTTTATGCGCGACAACAATTGATTTCACTATCGCCAGCCCAATGCCGCTACCTTCGCCTTTTCGCTGGCGGGAAGGGTCAACGCGGTAGAAACGGTCAAACAATCGCGGTAAGTGCTCGGGCGCAATGGGCGTACCGGGGTTTTCGACGGTAACTTGCACCTGGTGATCGACCGTCTGGCAGCGCACTACAATTGCCTCTCCGGGCGGCGTATAACGCAGGGCATTAGAAAGCAGGTTGCTTAACGCCCGACGCAGCATCAGCGGATCGCCCGCAACCTGACATTCGTCGCCAACAAATCGCAACTCCACGCCGCGATCTTCCGCTAACGCCTCGAAAAAATCGAACACTTTGCCGACTTCATCCGCCAGGTTGAGCATTTTCTTTTCGGGGATTAGCTGGTTGTTATCGGCCTGAGCGAGAAACAGCATATCGCTGACCATTTTCGCCATTCGCGTCAGCTCTTCGAGATTAGAGTAGAGCACATCTTCCAGCTCCTTCTGGCTGCGAGACTGGCTGAGGGCGATTTCCGTTTGCGTGATGAGATTGGTAATCGGCGTGCGAATTTCGTGAGCGATATCCGCTGAGAAATTGGACTGGCGGGTAAAGACATCCTCAATACGCTCGATCATATGGTTGAACGACAGTACCAGCTGTTCCAGCTCAATGGGCACGGTCTGCGGGTCAAGGCGAACGTCGAGATCTTTCGAGGTGATATTCTGGATTTGACGGCTGACGCTGCGGATCGGCGCGTGACCTTTATGTACCGCCAATAGCACGATAAAGACGATCAGGATGCTGATGACAGATGCGGTCATAATAAGTTTATTCATCAAATCATTTATGTAATGAAGATGAAAATCGATCGAAAGCGCGATGTAGAGCGTATAAATCGGTTTGCCGTCCACCAACGGGCCAACCGGCAAGTTAATCATCCGCCAGTTGCTGTGTTCCATATGCCCGTGACCGTGGCCTGGCATCATAATCGTCGGGCCGGAAAGGAGATACACCTCGCCACCCTGAGCGTCTTTATCGGGTATGGCGTCACGCGTAAACTCGCGGATATCCGGCGCACCGGGGGAGTGATACACCGTTTTGCCGTGGCTATCTGCCAGGGAAATCAACACGTTGGAATAACCACTGACGATATCTTCCAGCGTCATTAAGCGTCGGGCTTGCGTCTCGTCAGGATGATTAAGTACCCGTTCAAGGGTGGCGCTAATTTCTTTTAAATCATTAATATCCTGCTCGGCAAAATGCACTTTCACTGAGTGGATCATGATCCATGCAAAGGCGAAAAACGCCGCGATGGTGGCCAGGCTGATGAAAAAGGTCAGACGGGTTGCCAGCGAAAACGGGCGCTGAAATGGCTTACTGACCATCCGGCACCTCAAGCATATAGCCCACGCCGCGCACGGTCTGAATCAGCTTCGGCTCAAAGTCGTTGTCGATTTTGCCGCGTAGCCGCTTCACCGCCACATCAATGGCGTTAGTGTCGCTGTCGAAATTCATGTCCCACACCTGCGAGGCGATAAGCGAGCGGGGCAGCACTTCGCCCTGATGGCGGAGAAAAAACTCCAGCAGAGTAAACTCTTTACTGGTCAGAGTGATGCGCGTGCCGCTGCGGGTGACTTTGCGGCTGACGAGATCGACCATCAGATCGGCAACCTGAAACTGACTTTCGATAATCACCGCCGCCCCGCGCCGCAGGAGAGTGCGCACCCGCGCCAGCAGTTCAGCAAAAGCGAACGGCTTCACCAGATAGTCATCGGCCCCCAACTCCAGCCCCTTGACGCGATGTTCAATGGTGCCAAGCGCGGTAAGCAACAGAATCGGCATCCCTTTATTGGCGGAGCGCAACATGCGCACGATATCCCAGCCGTTCACGTCCGGCAGCATAATATCGAGGATTATCAGGTCATAATCACCGGTCATCGCCAGATGGTAGCCATTCAGCCCGTTGTCGGCCAAATCGACCACAAAACCGGCTTCGGTTAACCCTTTGGTCAAGTATTCTCCGGTTTTCTTTTCATCTTCGACAATCAACAGTTTCATTTTTCCTCCGCATGTTGCCCGGGCAATTCTAGAGTAGCGGGATCAGATGGCAATCGCTTATTGGCAAAATGACAATTTTGTCATTTTCCTGTCACCGGAAAATCAGAGCCTGGCGAGTAAAGTTGGCGGTATAAAATCACCAGAAATTATGAGCCTATGTCTCCTTGTAAACTTCTGCCATTTTGTGTGGCCCTTGCGCTAACCGGTTGTTCACTGGCACCGGATTATCAGCGTCCGGCAATGCCCGTGCCGCAGCAGTTCTCACTCAGCCAGAACGGCTTGGTTAACGCAGCAGATAACTACCAGAACGTGGGCTGGCGCACCTTTTTTGTTGATAATCAGGTGAAGACGCTGATTAGCGAGGCGCTGGTGAATAACCGGGATTTGCGCATGGCGACGCTGAAAGTGCAGGAGGCACGGGCGCAATATCGTCTGACCGATGCCGACCGCTACCCACAGCTCAATGGCGAGGGCAGCGGCAGCTGGAGCGGTAATCTTAAAGGGAATACCGCCACGACACGGGAGTTTTCGACCGGCCTTAACGCCAGCTTTGACCTCGATTTTTTCGGTCGCTTAAAGAACATGAGCGAAGCCGAGCGACAAAATTATTTAGCCACTGAGGAAGCTCAGCGCGCGGTGCATATTCTGCTGGTTTCTAATGTCGCGCAAAGCTATTTCAATCAGCAACTGGCGTATGCGCAATTGCAAATAGCCGAAGAAACGCTGCGTAATTATCAGCAGTCATATGCGTTTGTCGAAAAACAACTGTTGACCGGTAGCAGCAATGTTCTGGCGCTGGAACAGGCTCGCGGGGTGATAGAAAGTACCCGCAGTGACATCGCTAAACGTCAGGGGGAACTGGCGCAGGCGAATAATGCATTGCAACTGTTATTGGGAAGCTACGGCAAACTGCCGCAAGCGCAGACAGTAAACAGCGGCAGCCTGCAAAGCGTTAAATTACCGGCGGGCTTGTCGTCGCAAATCTTATTGCAGCGCCCGGATATTATGGAAGCTGAACACGCGTTAATGGCGGCTAATGCTAATATTGGTGCTGCGCGTGCGGCATTTTTCCCGTCTATCAGCCTGACCAGCGGAATATCAACCGCCAGCAGCGATCTGTCTTCATTATTTAACGCTAGCAGCGGGATGTGGAATTTTATTCCTAAAATTGAGATCCCCATTTTTAATGCCGGACGCAACCAGGCCAATCTGGATATCGCCGAAATTCGCCAGCAGCAGTCGGTAGTGAATTATGAACAGAAAATCCAGAACGCCTTTAAAGAAGTGGCAGATGCGCTGGCATTACGTCAAAGCCTGAACGATCAAATCAGCGCCCAGCAGCGTTATCTGGCGTCGCTGCAAATTACTTTGCAACGGGCGCGGGCATTATATCAGCACGGCGCGGTAAGTTATCTGGAAGTGCTGGATGCCGAGCGTTCTTTATTTGCAACCCGACAAACTTTACTCGACCTGAATTATGCCCGTCAGGTTAACGAAATTTCTTTGTATACCGCCTTAGGGGGCGGTTGGCAGCAATAATTTTTAACTCCAGGAGAGAATAAATGAAAAAAGCACTGCAAGTCGCAATGTTCAGTCTGTTTACCGTTATTGGCTTTAATGCCCAGGCTAACGAACATCATCATGAAACCATGAGCGAAGTACAACCGCAGGTTATTAGCGCCACTGGCGTGGTAAAGGGTATTGATCTGGAAAGCAAAAAAATCACCATCCATCACGATCCGATTGCTGCCGTGAACTGGCCGGAGATGACTATGCGCTTTACCATCACCCCGCAGACGAAAATGAGTGAAATTAAAACCGGCGACAAAGTGGCGTTTAATTTTGTCCAGCAGGGCAACCTTTCTTTATTACAGGATATTAAAGTCAGCCAGTAACCCAGGTTTAATGAGATGAAAAAAATCGCGCTTATTATCGGCAGCATGATCGCGGGCGGTATTATTTCTGCGGCAGGTTTTACCTGGTTTGCAAAGGCTGAACCACCCGCAGAAAAAACGTCGACCGCAGAACGTAAAATCTTATTCTGGTACGACCCGATGTACCCCAATACGCGGTTCGATAAACCAGGTAAATCGCCGTTTATGGATATGGATCTGGTGCCGAAATATGCCGATGAAGAGAGTTCTGCGTCTGGTGTGCGCATTGACCCGACTCAGACGCAGAATCTGGGGGTGAAAACGGCTACCGTCACGCGCGGACCGCTGACTTTTGCCCAGAGTTTCCCGGCGAATGTCAGTTACAACGAGTATCAGTATGCCATTGTGCAGGCTCGCGCTGCCGGGTTTATCGACAAGGTGTATCCGCTTACCGTGGGCGATAAAGTACAAAAGGGCACACCGCTTCTCGACCTGACCATTCCTGACTGGGTGGAAGCGCAGAGTGAGTATTTACTGCTGCGCGAAACCGGCGGTACGGCGACCCAGACTGAAGGCATTCTTGAGCGGCTGCGACTGGCGGGAATGCCGGAGGCGGATATTCGCCGCCTGATCGCCACGCAAAAAATCCAGACTCGCTTTACGCTCAAAGCACCCATTGATGGCGTGATCACCGCGTTTGATCTGCGCGCGGGAATGAATATCGCCAAAGATAACGTGGTAGCGAAAATTCAGGGTATGGACCCGGTGTGGGTCACTGCTGCGATCCCGGAGTCTATCGCCTGGCTGGTGAAAGATGCCTCGCAGTTTACGCTCACCGTTCCGGCGCGACCGGATAAAACACTCACCATCCGCAAATGGACGCTGCTACCTGGCGTGGATGCCGCGACCCGCACGCTGCAGCTGCGTCTGGAAGTCGACAACGCCGACGAGGCGCTAAAACCGGGCATGAACGCCTGGTTGCAACTCAACACCGCCAGCGAACCGATGCTGCTCATTCCGTCACAGGCGCTGATTGATACCGGCAACGAACAGCGGGTGATTACCGTTGATGCCGACGGACGCTTTGTACCGAAACGCGTTGCCGTTTTCCAGGCATCGCAAGGCGTCACCGCGTTACACTCTGGTCTGGCGGAAGGTGAAAAGGTGGTTTCCAGCGGCCTGTTCCTGATTGATTCCGAAGCCAATATTTCTGGCGCACTGGAGCGGATGCGCTCTGAAAGTGCTACCAATGCGCATTGAGGGAATAACCAATGATTGAATGGATTATTCGTCGCTCGGTGGCGAACCGTTTTTTGGTGCTGATGGGCGCGTTGTTTCTGAGCATCTGGGGCACCTGGACCATCATTAACACGCCAGTGGATGCGCTGCCGGATCTCTCCGATGTGCAGGTGATTATTAAAACCAGCTATCCCGGTCAGGCACCGCAAATCGTTGAAAATCAGGTGACTTATCCGCTAACCACCACCATGTTGTCGGTGCCTGGCGCGAAGACTGTGCGCGGTTTCTCGCAGTTTGGAGACTCTTATGTGTATGTCATTTTCGAAGATGGTACCGATCCGTACTGGGCGCGTTCGCGGGTGCTGGAGTACCTCAACCAGGTACAGGGTAAGCTGCCTGCGGGAGTCAGCGCCGAGCTGGGACCAGATGCCACGGGTGTTGGCTGGATCTATGAATATGCACTGGTGGATCGCAGCGGTAAGCACGATCTGGCCGATTTACGCTCATTGCAGGACTGGTTTCTCAAATATGAGCTAAAAACCATCCCTGACGTTGCGGAAGTGGCGTCGGTGGGCGGCGTGGTGAAAGAGTATCAGGTGGTTATCGATCCCCAGCGCCTGGCGCAATATGGCATCAGTCTAGCCGAAGTAAAAAGCGCGCTGGATGCTTCAAACCAGGAAGCGGGCGGTTCGTCGATCGAACTGGCGGAAGCGGAATATATGGTGCGCGCCAGCGGCTATCTGCAAACGCTCGACGACTTTAATCACATCGTTTTAAAAGCCAGTGAAAATGGCGTGCCCGTTTATCTGCGTGATGTTGCGAAGGTCCAGATTGGCCCGGAGATGCGCCGGGGCATTGCCGAACTGAATGGCGAAGGTGAAGTGGCGGGCGGGGTGGTGATCCTGCGCTCCGGCAAAAACGCCCGAGAAGTGATCGCCTCCGTGAAGGACAAACTGGAAACGCTGAAAAGTAGTCTGCCGGAAGGCGTGGAGATAGTTACAACATACGATCGCAGCCAGCTCATTGACCGCGCCATCGACAACCTCAGCGGCAAGTTGCTGGAAGAGTTTATTGTGGTGGCGGTAGTCTGTGCGCTGTTTCTCTGGCATGTGCGCTCGGCGCTGGTGGCGATTATTTCGTTGCCGCTGGGGTTGTGTATTGCTTTTATTGTCATGCACTTCCAGGGACTGAATGCCAATATTATGTCGTTGGGTGGCATTGCGATTGCCGTCGGGGCGATGGTCGATGCTGCTATCGTCATGATCGAGAATGCGCATAAACGGCTGGAAGAGTGGCAGCACCAGCATCCTGACGCCACGCTGGATAATAAAACGCGCTGGCAGGTGATCACCGATGCGTCTGTTGAAGTGGGGCCGGCGCTATTTATCAGTCTGCTGATTATCACGTTGTCGTTTATCCCGATCTTCACCCTGGAAGGGCAGGAAGGTCGTCTGTTTGGCCCGTTGGCGTTCACCAAAACGTATGCGATGGCGGGTGCGGCGCTGCTGGCGATCGTAGTGATCCCGATCCTGATGGGCTACTGGATCCGTGGCAAAATTCCGCCGGAAAGCAGTAACCCGCTCAATCGCTTTTTGATTCGTGTTTATCATCCGCTGTTGCTGAAAGTACTGCACTGGCCGAAAACCACGCTGCTGGTGGCGGCGCTTTCGGTGCTGACGGTTCTCTGGCCGCTCAATAAAGTTGGCGGGGAATTTTTACCGCAGATCAATGAAGGCGACTTGTTGTATATGCCATCGACGCTGCCGGGGATTTCCGCAGCAGAGGCGGCGAGTATGCTGCAAAAAACCGACAAGCTAATTATGAGCGTACCTGAAGTGGCGCTGGTATTTGGCAAAACCGGGAAAGCGGAAACCGCCACCGATTCTGCTCCGCTGGAGATGGTAGAAACGACCATCCAGCTTAAGCCGCAGGAGCAGTGGCGGCCAGGCATGACGATGGACAAAATCATTGAGGAACTGGATAACACCGTGCGTCTGCCGGGGCTGGCGAATCTGTGGGTGCCGCCAATTCGTAACCGTATCGATATGCTCTCGACTGGCATTAAAAGCCCCATCGGCATTAAAGTTTCCGGCACTGTGCTGGCGGATATCGACGCGATGGCGGAGCAAATTGAAGAGGTGGCACGAACGGTACCAGGCGTGGCTTCTGCGCTTGCCGAGCGTCTGGAAGGTGGGCGCTATATCAACGTTGAGATTAACCGTGAAAAAGCCGCGCGTTACGGTATGACGGTGGCGGATGTGCAGTTGTTTGTGACTTCTGCGGTGGGCGGGGCGATGGTTGGCGAAACGGTGGAAGGGATTGCCCGTTATCCCATTAATCTGCGTTATCCGCAAAGCTGGCGCGATAGTCCGCAGGCACTGCGCCAGTTGCCGATCCTGACGCCGATGAAGCAGCAAATCACCCTGGCAGACGTGGCCGACGTTAAAGTCTCTACCGGACCGTCGATGCTGAAAACCGAGAATGCGCGCCCGACGAGCTGGATTTATATCGATGCCCGCGATCGTGACATGGTGTCGGTGGTTCACGATTTGCAAAAAGCGATAGCTGAAAAAGTGCAGTTAAAACCGGGCACCAGCGTGGCATTCTCCGGGCAGTTCGAGCTACTGGAGCGCGCCAACCATAAGCTGAAACTCATGGTGCCGATGACACTGATGATCATCTTCGTGCTGTTGTATCTGGCATTCCGTCGGGTGGGCGAAGCGTTGCTGATTATCAGCAGCGTACCGTTTGCGCTGGTGGGCGGCATCTGGTTGCTGTGGTGGATGGGCTTTCATCTTTCTGTGGCAACGGGCACCGGTTTTATTGCCCTTGCCGGGGTCGCCGCCGAATTTGGCGTGGTGATGCTGATGTATTTACGTCACGCCATAGAGGCCGAGCCGTCGTTGAATAATCCGCAAACATTCAGTGAGCAGAAGCTGGATGAGGCGTTGTATCACGGCGCGGTACTGCGCGTGCGCCCGAAAGCGATGACGGTGGCGGTGATTATCGCCGGTCTGCTGCCGATTCTGTGGGGAACGGGGGCTGGTTCAGAGGTGATGAGCCGGATTGCCGCACCGATGATTGGCGGCATGATCACCGCGCCTTTGCTGTCGCTGTTTATTATCCCGGCGGCGTATAAGCTGATGTGGCTGCACCGACATCGGGTACGGAAATAAAAGCAGGATACCCCGTTTAACCGTGTGGATTGTGTCTTGCGACGATGGGCACTAAATGTTAAAAGGTGCCCCTCAACAAAAAAGACACACAGGGGAAAGGCGTGAAAAACGCGTCAACCGTATCGGAAGATACTGCGTCGAATCAAGAGCCGACGCTTCATCGCGGATTACATAACCGTCATATTCAACTGATTGCGCTGGGTGGCGCAATTGGTACTGGTCTGTTTCTTGGCATTGGCCCGGCGATTCAGATGGCGGGTCCGGCTGTATTGCTGGGCTACGGCGTCGCCGGGATCATCGCTTTCCTGATTATGCGCCAGCTCGGCGAGATGGTGGTCGAAGAGCCGGTATCCGGTTCATTTGCCCACTTTGCCTATAAATACTGGGGACCGTTTGCGGGCTTCCTCTCTGGCTGGAACTACTGGGTAATGTTCGTGCTGGTGGGAATGGCAGAGCTGACCGCTGCGGGCATCTATATGCAGTACTGGTTCCCGGATGTTCCAACGTGGATTTGGGCTGCCGCCTTCTTTATTATCATCAACGCCGTTAACCTGGTGAACGTGCGCTTATATGGCGAAACCGAGTTCTGGTTTGCGTTGATTAAAGTGCTGGCAATCATCGGTATGATCGGCTTTGGCCTGTGGCTGCTGTTTTCTGGTCACGGCGGCGAGAAAGCCAGTATCGACAACCTCTGGCGCTACGGTGGTTTCTTCGCCACCGGCTGGAATGGGCTGATTTTGTCGCTGGCGGTAATTATGTTCTCCTTCGGCGGTCTGGAGCTGATTGGGATTACTGCCGCTGAAGCGCGCGATCCGGAAAAAAGCATTCCAAAAGCGGTAAATCAGGTGGTGTATCGCATCCTGCTGTTTTACATCGGTTCACTGGTGGTTTTACTGGCGCTCTATCCGTGGGTGGAAGTGAAATCCAACAGTAGCCCGTTTGTGATGATTTTCCATAATCTCGACAGCAACGTGGTAGCTTCTGCGCTGAACTTCGTCATTCTGGTAGCATCGCTGTCAGTGTATAACAGCGGGGTTTACTCTAACAGCCGCATGCTGTTTGGCCTTTCTGTGCAGGGTAATGCGCCGAAGTTTTTGACTCGCGTCAGCCGTCGCGGTGTGCCGATTAATTCGCTGATGCTTTCCGGAGCGATCACTTCGCTGGTGGTATTAATCAACTATCTGCTGCCGCAAAAAGCGTTTGGTCTGCTGATGGCGCTGGTGGTAGCAACGCTGCTGTTGAACTGGATTATGATCTGCCTGGCGCATCTGCGTTTTCGTGCAGCGATGCGACGTCAGGGGCGTGAAACACAGTTTAAGGCGCTGCTCTATCCGTTCGGCAACTATCTTTGCATTGCCTTCCTCGGCATGATTTTGCTGCTGATGTGCACGATGGATGATATGCGCTTGTCAGCGATCCTGCTGCCGGTGTGGATTGTATTCCTGTTTGTGGCATTTAAAACGCTGCGTCGGAAATAAGGCATTCACGCTACATCCGACAAAACGATGTCCGCTCTCATCCATTCGATGAGAGCGGTTTTTTTAATTACTGCTTAAATGCACCCGCCAGAGAGCGAATATCATTGCCGGTTGGCGACTGATGAAGTCGCAGACCAAACTCTTCGACAATCGCAAATATGTGATCGAATATATCAGCCTGAATGCTTTCATATTCCAGCCACACCACGGTGTTGGTAAACGCATAGATCTCGAGCGGTAAACCGTTATCACCTGGAGCCAGTTGGCGTACCATTAAAGTCATATCTTTACGAATCCGCGGATGGTTACGCAGATATTCGTTCAGATAGGCACGAAAGGTTCCAATATTGGTCATTCGGCGCAGGTTTAATATCGACTCCGTAGAACCTTGCTGGCGATTCCACTCATTAATTTCCTGATGGCGGCTGGTTAAATAAGGTTTTAACAAGTGCGCTTTATTCAGACGTTGCATTTCGTCTTCATCAAGAAAACGAATACTGGTGACATCAATACTGATACTGCGCTTAATACGTCGCCCGCCAGATGCTGACATCCCGCTCCAGTTTTTAAAGGAGTCAGAAACCAGAGACCAGGTGGGAATAGTGGTAATGGTATTGTCCCAGTTACGCACTTTGACGGTGGTTAACCCAATATCGATCACCGCGCCATCCGCGCCGTATTTCGGCATCTCCAGCCAGTCGCCCAGTTTCAGCATATCGTTCGCGGAAAGCTGAATACCTGCCACCAGACCAAGAATCGGATCTTTAAAAACCAACATCAGCACGGCAGCCATTGCACCAAGACCGCTGATCAGAATCGCTGGCGACTGACCAATCAGCAGCGAGATCATCAAAATGCCGACCAGAATCGCGCCGATCAGTTTAATCCCCTGAAATATCCCTTTCAGCGGTAACTGAGATGCCGCCGGGAATTTCTGCGCCAGATTCAAAATCACATCCAGCAACGAGAAGACTGAAAGCAGCGCACACATCATGATCCACAACTGCGCGCAGGTAGTCAGAATATCTGCCGCTTCGGTGCCTTTTTGCAGCCAGAATACCGCCTGAATATTGACGATAATCCCCTGCAGGGTAAAAGCTAAACGGTGGAAGAGTTTATTCTGGGTAATGATTTGCAACCAAAGCCGTGAACTGGCGATGGCACGTTTTTCGAAGGTCCGCAGTACCACCCAATGCAAAATAATATGCACCACGACGGCGGTCAGAAAAATAATACCGAAAATCATCACCATCGAGGTGGTGTGATCGATCTCAATACCCGCTAAATCTTCAACCTGGGATATTAAATCCTGCATAACGTCTCCTTTATACAACAGCAGCCTATGATGACGGCTGAAACAGGGTTATGCAAATCAGGAGAATCTGAGGGGAAATAGCCGGGCAGATGCCCGGCAAGAGAGAATTACACTTCGGTTAAGGTGATGTTTTGCGGCAGACGAGATTTCGGCAGCGTAGCGTTAAAATCTTCAACGCTGTGATGACCTACCGGAACAACCACCAGACTGGTGTAGCCTTTCTCTTTCAGACCAAATTCTGCATCGAGGATGGCGGCGTCAAAACCTTCGATGGGTACCGCGTCCAGACCCAGAGCCGCCACGCCGAGCAGGAAGTTACCGACGTTGAGATAAACCTGTTTTGCCATCCACTCTGCATCATCATGCAGATCTTTACGGTGCATATCAGCGAAGAACTTGCGACCTTTATCGTTCGCGGCTTTCGCTTCCGGCGTGGCAAAGCGGCCATCAGCATCTTCCTGGTCAACAACCAGCTTCAGCCAGGCATCGTCCATCGCGGTTTTTGCACAGAACACCACGACGTGCGAGGCATCAAGTATTTTACGTTCGTTGAACACATAATTACCGGCAGCGGATTTGGCAACACGCGCTTTACCTTCTTCCGTGCTGGCAACAATAAAATGCCACGGCTGGGAGTTGGTGCTGGATGGGCTGTATTGCAGGAGAGTTTTGATCTGCTCGGCCTGTTCCGGGGTAAGTTTTTTGCTGGCATCAAATGCCTTAGTGGAATGACGCTTTAAGGCGACAGAAATGATATCCATAAAGACTCCATGTGAAAGTAATTTTGCGTGCCAGCAGATTACAAGGTTCAACGAGAAATGGTAAGCGAGAAAAATGCGCTATAGATTTCCGCTTTAGCCTGGACGCACTCTTTTTTGATCGCGTTTAGCCAGACCATCAACCACCAGATTCCACGAATCGTTGATCAGATCGCGAAGTAACGCTTCGGAGATTTCCTCGCCGGGATACACCGAAATCCAGTGCTTTTTATTCATGTGATACCCTGGCTTAATGCTCGGGTATATCTGCTGATTTAACAGGGATTTTTGTGGATCGGACTTCAGATTGATAAAGGGGACGCCACGCAGCTCCGACGACAGCATAAAAATTTTGCCGCCAATTTTAAAAACATCGAACTCCGGGCCAAAAGGCCAGCAAAGCTCGACAAAGGGTAACTCAAGGGCCAGGTGTTTCGCCGTTTCGTGCAGTGATTGCTTATCCATAAACGTTCCTTTAGGCGAAGGAGAATAAGCAAAGTATGCCGCGAAGTACGGCGATAATCGACGTTTAATCCGCCAGCGAGAACCAGCGTCGCCAGATAAAGCGCAGAACAAAATACTCAATAGCGCCCAGCACTAAAAACCACAGACAAAACAATAAAGTGTAAAGCTGGCTAAGATCCATCAGATGGAACATGGTCACCAGTTTTTGTGCCAGCGTCAGCCCCAGTGCGGGGGCGGGCAGCAGCAGGCAAGAGAGGAAAGCCATCAGCAAAATGCCTGCTGCGGTAGTCAAGGTTTCTAAAGGGTGTTTCATAACATTGTTAAATGTAAGTTAAAACACCATTGTCAGGGATATTCTTCTGTAAGGCAATTCCCTACTTAGTCACCGGCCCAGATCTCACAATGCTTTTTCACCAGCCCAATCAGCGAGCCGCCACCGGCGACGAAATCGCGCATCAGCTGCGCTTCATTCAGACCGCTGACGACCTGGCGATGCAGGGCCTCAATCGCGCTCGATGCACCAATTTTATGTGCCGAAGGGGCGATTTTTTCCAGCAATCGCAAGGTATCTTCCGTTAGCGGTCGACGATCTCCAGTGTGCGGATCGGTGATGACGCCTTCAAGCCCATAGCGACAGGCCTGGAAACGGTTGAATTTATACAGCAGGTAATCTTTTTCCTGATGTTTAAACGGGCGTTCTGTCAGTAACCAGTGGGCGGTAGCCTGAATTAATCCCGCCATATTTACCGCGTGGCTAAGGGTTAACGGGGTATCCATCACCCGAACCTCCACCGTGCCAAAATGAGGACTGGGGCGAATATCCCAGTGCAGATCTTTAATGCTGTCGATCATCGTGGTGTAACTCAGACAGCGAAACAGGGCTTCAAATTGTTGCCAGTTACTGACCCACGGCATCGGGCCATTATCAGGAAAGGCGGAAAAAATATTCGGTCGTGAGGAGGCAAAACGCGTATCCGTTCCTTGCATATATGGCGACGCGGCGGAAAGGGCGATGAAGTGCGGCACAAACCGTGACAGGCCGTGCAGCAAATAAATGGCGTCATCGCCACTGGCGCAGCCAACATGAACATGCTGACCAAAAACGGTCGCCTGTTGAATGAGATAACCAAAGTTTTCCAGCGTTCGTTGATAGCGCTCGTTATCGCATACCTCCTGTCGCTGCCATTTCTGAAACGGGTGTGTGCCACCGCCGCAAATTTCCAGATGATGGTCTGCGGCTGCCTGCAATACGACTTTCTGCATCGCTGAAAATTGCCCGGCAGCCTGGTTGATATCACGGCAAACATCCGTCGCCAGCTCCAGCATACTTTCGGTGATATCGTGCTTTACCTCTCCGGCCGTGATCTTATTTTTAACCGCGTCAATCAGCATTGAAGAGTCCTGGCTTAAGTCATAGCCCGGCGGATTAACCACCTGCATTTCCAGTTCAATACCGAGTGTAAAAGGTTCAGAAACATGAAAATCGGGTAATGGCATAGGTTTCTCTTATGTTGGCGTTTTCTATTCAGTATAGAAGTGGGAGCGGCTGGGCGAGATGCGGAAGTTCTGGAATGTTTCTTTTTTTTGGTGATGGTGAACTGATTATGACAGAAGCAATTTGGCTACTTTTGCAATGTGACAAGTTATGGCAGTGCTGACTGGTGGCGAAGAATTTTGACGATTGAGGCATGCAGAAAAAAACGGGTTCAGCTTCAGTTGATCAAATGGGGAGTGAGAAGTCCGAAACAGGACTTACTGTATAAATAAACAGCTATTTTGCTAAGCAAGGGTAAGATAACTGCGGGTGCCTGAAGCTTTCCGGTTTCAGGTTTACTCTGAGGTCTGGAAAGATGAAGCCCCAGGACGATATTTCTATCAACCCTGGGGCTACCTACCCAAACCTGAACAATTTGGATGGTAGTCCCTTCTTCGCATGGAGGCAATATAAACATGCTGACGAAATATGCCCTTGCGGCAGTCATAGTGCTGTGTTTAACGGTGCTGGGATTTACGCTTCTGGTCGGGGATTCGCTGTGTGAGTTCACCGTAAAGGAACGTAATATTGAGTTTAAGGCTGTTCTCGCTTACGAACCGAAGAAGTAGCCGTTGTGCGGGGAGCAATCCCATAAGCGCTAACTTAAGGGTTGTGGTATTACGCCTGATATGATTTAACGTGCCGATGAATTACTCTCACGATAACTGGTCAGCAATTCTGGCCCATATTGGTAAGCCCGAAGAACTGGATACTTCGGCACGTAATGCCGGGGCTCTAACCCGCCGCCGCGAAATTCGTGATGCTGCAACTCTGCTACGTCTGGGGCTGGCTTACGGCCCCGGGGGGATGTCATTACGTGAAGTCACTGCATGGGCTCAGCTCCATGACGTTGCAACATTATCTGACGTGGCTCTCCTGAAGCGGCTGCGGAATGCCGCCGACTGGTTTGGCATACTTGCCGCACAAACACTTGCTGTACGCGCCGCAGTTACGGGTTGTACAAGCGGAAAGAGATTGCGTCTTGTCGATGGAACAGCAATCAGTGCGCCCGGGGGCGGCAGCGCTGAATGGCGACTACATATGGGATATGATCCTCATACCTGTCAGTTCACTGATTTTGAGCTAACCGACAGCAGAGACGCTGAACGGCTGGACCGATTTGCGCAAACGGCAGACGAGATACGCATTGCTGACCGGGGATTCGGTTCGCGTCCCGAATGTATCCGCTCACTTGCTTTTGGAGAAGCTGATTATATCGTCCGGGTTCACTGGCGAGGATTGCGCTGGTTAACTGCAGAAGGAATGCGCTTTGACATGATGGGTTTTCTGCGCGGGCTGGATTGCGGTAAGAACGGTGAAACCACTGTAATGATAGGCAATTCAGGTAATAAAAAAGCCGGAGCTCCCTTTCCGGCACGTCTCATTGCCGTATCACTTCCTCCCGAAAAAGCATTAATCAGTAAAACCCGACTGCTCAGCGAGAATCGTCGAAAAGGACGAGTAGTTCAGGCGGAAACGCTGGAAGCAGCGGGCCATGTGCTATTGCTAACATCATTACCGGAAGATGAATATTCAGCAGAGCAAGTGGCTGATTGTTACCGTCTGCGATGGCAAATTGAACTGGCTTTTAAGCGGCTCAAAAGTTTGCTGCACCTGGATGCTTTGCGTGCAAAGGAACCTGAACTCGCGAAAGCGTGGATATTTGCTAATCTACTCGCCGCATTTTTAATTGACGACATAATCCAGCCATCGCTGGATTTCCCCCCCAGAAGTGCCGGATCCGAAAAGAAGAACTAACTCGTTGTGGAGAATAACAAAAATGGTCATCTGGAGCTTACAGGTGGCCATTCGTGGGACAGTATCCCTGACAGCCTACAAAACGCAATTGAAGAACGCGAGGCATCGTCTTAACGAGGCACCGAGGCGTCGCATTCTTCAGATGGTTCAACCCTTAAGTTAGCGCTTATGGGAGCAATCCCCGCATATCCGGTTGTCAGGTCAGGATGGTAAGGCACCTGCTTTACACTTTCGCCCGCGGTCAGTGATGGCTGCGGGCGATTTCGTTTTAAGAGCAATGATGAGTTTTGCCGACAGAAGTCCGAAACAGGATTCACTGTATAAATAAACAGCCATTTTGTTGAGGAAGGGTAAGATAACGGCGGGTGCCTGAAGCTTTCCGGTTTCAGGTTTACTCTGAGGTCTGGAAAGATGAAGCCCCAGGACGATATTTCTATCAACCCTGGGGCTACCTACCCAAACCTGAACAATTTGGATGGTAGTCCCTTCTTCGCATGGAGGCAATATAAACATGCTGACGAAATATGCCCTTGCGGCAGTCATAGTGCTGTGTTTAACGGTGCTGGGATTTACGCTTCTGGTCGGGGATTCGCTGTGTGAGTTCACCGTAAAGGAACGTAATATTGAGTTTAAGGCTGTTCTCGCTTACGAACCGAAGAAGTAGCCGTTGTGCGGGGAGCAATCCCTGCATATCCGGTTGTCAGGTCAGAGTGGTAAGGCACCTGCTTTACACTTTCGCCCGCAGTCAGTGATGGCTGCGGGCGAATCGTACCAGATGTTGTCAATTAATCGTGTTGGCACAGAGTTATGACTATTTTTTCTTTTATCTGCCAGTGCACAGCAAACATCTCATTCTCACGATGAATGATGACCTGCTGTTTATTCCAGCTAATTATCTGATAATCCAGAAAACCTGCTTCAGTTTGTCTCTCCGATGCCTTAAATGCGCTCTCTTTGGCGGAAAATGCCAGTGTCAGCGCCAGAGAAAAGGCTAAACCACAGTCCGCGAGTCGCTCGTGTTCTGCTGGTGTAATAATGTTGTCTGTCAATTCTCTTGCGGTTTGTACAGAAAAAATTTCTTCTATATCAATGCCAATCGGTTGACGAGATACCACGGCTAATGCCGTAGTCCCACAGTGGCTAATACTGCCGTATACCTCCGCAGGCCAGACAGGTTGGCGTAGCTCGCCGATTGCGGGCACACATTTATAGCCATATTCCCGTAAGGCATAAACAGCAGCGATCCGTCCGGCTAAATGCTCTGTTTTACGTTTACGTCCAGCGTGTTGCAATTGTGCGTAGTGCGGCAGCCAGAGTAAATCCTGCTCACAAAAATTCGCCGGATCGAACTCAACAAAATGCAGCGTATGTCCGGCAAAGGGGAGGGAGGTATGCGTAGTTTTCATATCGACCATATCCGAGACTGATGACAAACGCAAAACTGCCTGATGCGCTACGCTTATCAGGCCTACATGGTCCTGCAATATATTGAATTGGCAAGATTTTTGTAGGCCGGATAAGGCGTTCACGCCGCATCCGGCATGAACGACGCGCACTTTGTCAACAATCTGACGTTAGCATCAGAAGTGAGTATTAATGCTCATGTACCACGTACGTCCCGGCTCGTTATAGGTATACGCCCCGGCACCGGCGATATAGTTGGCCCCTGCCAAATCGCCCGTGGTCTGGGCATTACCCGCACGCCACAAACGTTTGTCGAACAGGTTGTCCACGCCGCCGGTCAGACTGACATTCTTCGTCACATCCCAGGTCGCGCTCAGACCCACAATGCTGTAAGGACTGATTTCTTTGGTTTCCGGGCCAACCGCTGGCTGACCTTTGTAGTTGTATTTTTTCGGCTGCTGCTTACCGTACCAGGTGAAGGTCGTTTGCATCGACAAATCTTCCCGCGCCTGCCAGCTCAGCGTTGAGTTCAACGTGTACTCCGGGATGATCGACAAACGGTCGCCCGTGGTTTTGTTTTCACTCTTCAGCATATAAGTGATGTTATTGGTCCACATCACCGTTTCGCTAACTGGTACGTTTAACGATCCTTCCAGACCTTCAACCACTGCTTTCGGCACGTTATCCCACTGATAGAGATCGGTGCCGACTGCGTTTTGCCCTACAGCCACATAGCCCGCTTCAATCTTATTGCGATAATCGTTACGGAACCAGGTGACGCCCGCCAGCCAGCCGTCGCGTTTGAACTCCAGACCAATCTCTTTGTTGATGCTGGTTTCTGCTTTCAGGTCATCGTTACCTTGCAGATAGCAGCCGCCCGCGCTGGCATAGCAGCCCTGACCTTTACTGTAGAGAATGTAGTTCGGGTTAGTCTGGTACAGGCTCGGTGCTTTATAAGCACGGGCAATGCCCATTTTGAGCGTGAAGTCATCGCCTAAACCTTGCGATATGTTCAGCGCCGGGCTCCAGTTATTGCCGACAATACTGTGATGATCGAAACGCAGCCCCGGCGTTACGATGGTGCTGTCAGTCAGCTCCATGTTGTTTTCGGCAAACAGCGAGAAAATTTCTGCTTTTGAATACGGGCTACGGTCGGTGGCACTCACACCATCAATAGCGCCGCCGGTGTTCGCCCCGGTCAGCGCCTGGGTATTGGAACTCAAGTCCTTCATCCGTTGCTGATTCCACTCCGTACCCAGCGTCAGCGTTTGGTTAACGAGGAAATCAATCGGCAGGTTAACTTCGCTGTGCAGCATCACGTCATCAAGATCGATATCGACGAAATCCTGTGTCGCTTTTTCGTTAAATTTCCCTTCGGTACCGCCCGCCAGACCTTCCGGAATACGCGAGTTACGGGTGTGTTCATACTGCACCCAGTTGCTGGTGGTCACTCCGTTATCCCAGCCGCCGTTCCAGGTCAGCGAGTAGTTCTGGCGATACAGACGGTTGGTTTCATCGCCATATTTCGAGCGGGTATAGGAATCGGAGTTGGTGTTCTGGGTGTCGCCCGCATACAGGTTGCCCTGGCGGCTGTAACCTGCTTCCAGTTCCAGCGATTGCAATGGCGCGAAATCCCAGCGCACCACGCCATTAATATCTTTGTTGATCACCCCTTCGCGCCCGGCTGGTAACGTCGTGGCATACGTTCCGGCACGCGCGGACTGATGGCCCTGGTTGATATCCCACGCGTCAGCCTGGGTTTTGTCGAGGTTGCCATACAAGCGGAAGCTGAATTCGTCGCCCAGCGGACCGGTCAGGCTGAAGTTGGTGCGTTTAGTGGCACCTTCCTCTTTATGTTCTGGTGCATTGAAATAAGCGTCCCAGGAGCCGTGCCACTCACCGCTGCCTTTTTTGGTAATGATGTTAACCACGCCGCCCGCCGCGCCGTTGCCATAACGCGCAGCTGCCGGACCACGCAGAACTTCAATACGTTCAATCATTTCAGGTGGCACCCAGGAGGTATCACCACGGGTATCGCGCTCGCCACGCCAGCCCTGACGCACCGAGTTACGGCTGCTTACCGGCTTGCCGTCAATCAAAATCAGCGTGTTTTCCGGACCCATACCGCGAATATCAATCTGTCGGTTATTCCCACGCTGACCACTGGTGGAGTTACCGGTCAGGTTAACGCCTGGCATGGTACGGATGATCTCCGACACATCGCGGGCAACGGGGTTTTTGCGGATTTCATCTGCGGTGATGGTCGAAACGCCAGGCGCCTGTAAGTTCTGCTCGGCGGCGGTAACGACAATGGTATCGTCATGTGAAACAGGAGTATCGGTCGGCTCTTGTGCCTGCGCTACCCCATAAATCCCCAGATTGACCAACAAGGCCAGGGAATGAATCTTCTTGTTCATTGTTTTATTCCTGCATTTTTGCCACGAATTGCAACTGTCGGGCATGGTCGTCCTCAACACGACGCATCCCGCTACCGCGAAAACCTTTGATCCTGAAAGACACGCAGTGCAGTTGGTTAATAAATGTCCGCGCTTCCCACGGCGCGCCATTACGCTATTGCAAATGCAAATAGTTATCAATAATATTATCAATATATTTCTGCAATCAATGAAAAATTGCACAGTAAACATGGGGTTATGGTGTGACGGCGTTAAAAGTAGGAAGTGAGAGCTGGTGGCAGTCGAAACATGGCCCGGAATGGCAGCGTCTGAATGACGAAATGTTTGAGGTCACTTTCTGGTGGCGTGATCCCCAAGGTTCTGAAGAATACTCGACGATAAAGCGCGTATGGATCTACATCACTGGTGTGACCGATCATCATCAGAACAGCCAGCCCCAGTCGATGCAGCGAATTGCAGGTACTGATGTCTGGCAGTGGACGACACAACTCAATGCCAACTGGCGCGGCAGCTACTGCTTTATTCCCACCGAACGCGATGACATTTTTTCTGCACCATCCCCCGATCGCCTCGAATTACGTGAAGGCTGGCGAAAACTATTACCCCAGGCAATAGCCGATCCGCTGAATCCACAAAGCTGGAAAGGCGGGCGAGGGCACGCTGTTTCTGCACTCGAAATGCCGCAAGCGCCTCTGCAACCGGGATGGGATTGTCCGCAAGCGCCAGAAATAGCAGCCAAAGAAATTATCTGGAAAAGTGAACGGTTGAAAAATTCACGTCGTGTATGGATTTTTACCACCGGCGATGTAACAGCAGAAGAACGTCCGCTGGCAGTTTTGCTCGATGGCGAATTTTGGGCGCAAAGTATGCCCGTCTGGCCTGTGCTGACTTCGCTGACCCATCGTCAGCAACTTCCTCCCGCCGTGTATGTGTTGATCGACGCTATCGACACCACGCACCGCGCCCACGAACTGCCGTGTAATGCGGATTTCTGGCTGGCAGTACAGCAAGAGTTATTACCCCTGGTGAAAGCTATTGCCCCTTTTAGCGATCGCGCCGATCGCACCGTGGTCGCCGGGCAGAGTTTTGGTGGGCTGTCCGCGCTGTATGCCGGACTGCACTGGCCTGAACGCTTTGGCTGTGTATTAAGCCAGTCAGGATCGTACTGGTGGCCGCATCGGGACGGGCAGCAAGAGGGCGTGTTACTTGAAAAGCTAAAAGCTGGTGAAGTTAGCGCCGAAGGTCTGCGCATTGTGCTGGAAGCGGGTATTCGCGAGCCGATGATCATGCGGGCCAATCTGGCGCTGTATGCGCAATTGCACCCTATAAAAGAATCCATTTTCTGGCGTCAGGTTGACGGCGGACATGATGCGCTTTGTTGGCGCGGTGGCTTGATGCAGGGGTTAATCGACCTCTGGCAACCACTTTTCCATGACAGGAGTTGAGTATGGCATTCAGTAATCCCTTCGATGATCCGCAGGGAGCGTTTTACATTTTGCGCAATGCGCAGGGGCAATTCAGTCTGTGGCCGCAACAATGCCTCTTACCGGCAGGCTGGGACATTGTGTGTCAGCCGCAGTCACAGGCGTCCTGCCAGCAGTGGCTGGAAGTCCACTGGCGTACTCTGACACCGGCCAATTTCACCCAGTTGCAGGAGGCACAATGAGCCAGCATTTACCTTTGGTCGCCGCACAGCCCGGCATCTGGATGGCAGAAAAACTGTCGGATTTACCCTCCGCCTGGAGCGTGGCGCATTACGTTGAGTTAACTGGAGATGTTGATGCGCCATTACTGGCCCGCGCGGTGGTTGCCGGACTAGCGCAAGCAGATACGTTGCGGATGCGTTTTACGGAAGATAACGGCGAAGTCTGGCAGTGGGTCGATGATGCGCTGATATTCGAACTGCCAGAAATTATCGACCTGCGAACCAACATTGATCCGCACGGTACTGCGCAGGCATTAATGCAGGCGGATTTGCAACAAGATCTGCGCGTCGATAGCGGTAAACCACTGGTCTTTCATCAGCTGATACAGGTGGCAGATAACCGCTGGTACTGGTATCAGCGTTACCACCATTTGCTGGTCGATGGCTTCAGTTTCCCGGCCATTACCCGCCAGATCGCCAATATTTACTGCACATGTCTGCGTGGCGAACCAACGCCTGCTTCGCCGTTTACGCCTTTCGCTGATGTAGTGGAAGAGTACCAGCAATACCGCGAAAGCGAAGCCTGGCAGCGTGATGCGGCATTCTGGGTGGAACAACGTCGTCAGCTGCCGCCGCCCGCGTCACTTTCTCCGGCACCTTTACCGGGGCGCAGCGCTTCGGCAGATATTCTGCGCCTGAAACTGGAATTTACTGACGGGGAATTCCGCCAGCTGGCTACGCAACTTTCAGGTGTGCAGCGTACCGATTTAGCCCTTGCGCTGGCGGCTTTGTGGCTGGGGCGATTGTGCAACCGCATGGACTACGCTGCCGGATTTATCTTTATGCGTCGACTGGGCTCGGCGGCGTTGACGGCTAACCGGACCCGGCCGCACGGTTTGCCCAGTTCAAGGTGCCGGAGAATACCGGACCCGTGCTCAACGTTTTGCCGTTGGGTATTCATATTGCGGCGCAAGAAACGCTGCCGGAACTGGCAACCCGACTGGCGGCTCAACTGAAAAAAATGCGTCGCCATCAACGTTACGATGCCGAACAAATTGTCCGTGACAGCGGGCGAGCGGCAGGTGATGAACCGCTGTTTGGTCCGGTACTCAATATTAAGGTATTTGATTACCAACTGGATATTCCTGGTGTTCAGGCGCAAACCCATACCCTGGCAACCGGTCCGGTTAATGACCTTGAACTGGCCCTGTTCCCGGATGAACACGGTGATTTGAGTATTGAGATCCTCGCCAATAAACAGCGTTACGATGAGCCAACGTTAATCCAGCATGCTGAACGCCTGAAAATGCTGATTGCCCAGTTCGCCGCGGATCCGGCGCTGTTGTGCGGCGATGTCGATATTATGCTGCCAGGTGAGTATGCGCAGCTGGCGCAGATCAACGCCACTCAGGTTGAGATTCCAGAAACCACGCTGAGCGCGCTGGTGGCAGAACAAGCGGCAAAAACACCGGATGCTCCGGCGCTGGCAGATGCGCGTTACCTGTTCAGCTATCGGGAAATGCGCGAGCAGGTGGTGGCGCTGGCGAATCTGCTGCGTGAGCGCGGCGTTAAACCAGGGGACAGCGTGGCGGTGGCACTACCGCGCTCGGTCTTTTTGACCCTGGCACTCCATGCAATAGTTGAAGCTGGCGCGGCCTGGCTACCGCTGGATACCGGCTATCCGGACGATCGCCTGAAAATGATGCTGGAAGATGCGCGTCCGTCGCTGTTAATTACCACCGACGATCAACTGCCGCGCTTTAGCGATGTTCCCAATTTAACAAGCCTTTGCTATAACGCCCCGCTTACCCCCCAGGGCAGTGCGCCGCTGCAACTTTCACAACCGCACCACACGGCTTATATCATCTTTACCTCTGGCTCCACCGGCAGGCCGAAAGGGGTAATGGTCGGGCAGACGGCTATCGTCAACCGCCTGTTATGGATGCAAAATCACTACCCGCTTACAGGCGAAGATGTCGTTGCCCAAAAAACGCCGTGCAGTTTTGATGTCTCGGTGTGGGAGTTTTTCTGGCCGTTTATCGCAGGGGCAAAACTGGTGATGGCTGAACCGGAAGCGCACCGTGACCCGCTCGCTATGCAGCAATTCTTTGCCGAATATGGCGTAACGACCACGCACTTTGTGCCGTCGATGCTGGCGGCATTTGTTGCATCGCTGACGCCGCAAACCGCTCGCCAGAATTGCGCGACGTTGAAACAGGTTTTCTGTAGTGGTGAGGCCTTACCGGCTGATTTATGCCGCGAATGGCAACAGTTAACCGGCGCGCCGTTGCATAACCTGTATGGCCCGACGGAAGCGGCGGTAGATGTCAGCTGGTATCCGGCTTTTGGCGAGGAACTGGCACAGGTACGCGGCAGCAGTGTGCCGATTGGTTATCCGGTATGGAATACGGGTCTGCGTATTCTTGATGCGATGATGCATCCGGTGCCGCCGGGTGTGGCGGGTGATCTCTATCTCACCGGCATTCAACTGGCGCAGGGGTATCTTGGACGACCCGATCTGACCGCCAGCCGTTTTATTGCCGATCCTTTTGCCCCAGGTGAACGGATGTATCGTACCGGAGACGTTGCCCGCTGGCTGGATAACGGCGCGGTGGAGTACCTCGGGCGCAGTGACGATCAGCTAAAAATTCGCGGGCAGCGTATCGAACTGGGCGAAATCGATCGCGTGATGCAGGCGCTGCCGGATGTCAAACAAGCCGTTACCCACGCCTGTGTGATTAACCTGGCGGCAGCCACCGGTGGTGATGCGCGTCAGTTGGTGGGCTATCTGGTGTCGCAATCAGGTCTGCCGTTGGATACCAGCGCATTACAGGCACAGCTTCGCGAAACATTGCCGCCGCATATGGTGCCGGTGGTTCTGCTGCAACTTCCACAGTTACCTCTTAGCGCCAACGGCAAGCTGGATCGCAAAGCCTTACCGTTGCCTGAACTGAAGACACAAGCGTCGGGACGTGCACCGAAAGCGGGCAGTGAAACGATTATCGCCGCGGCATTCGCGTCGTTGCTGGGTTGTGACGTGCAGGATGCCGATGCTGATTTCTTTGCGCTGGGCGGTCATTCGCTACTGGCAATGAAACTGGCAGCGCAGTTAAGTCGACAGTTTGCTCGTCAGGTGACGCCGGGGCAGGTGATGGTCGCGTCAACCGTCGCCAAACTGGCAACGATTATTGATGGTGAAGAGGACAGCTCCCGGCGCATGGGATTCGAAACCATTCTGCCGTTGCGTGAAGGTAATGGCCCGACGCTGTTTTGTTTCCATCCGGCGTCCGGTTTTGCCTGGCAGTTTAGCGTGCTCTCGCGTTATCTCGATCCACAATGGTCGATTATTGGCATTCAGTCGCCGCGCCCTCATGGACCCATGCAGACAGCGACAAACCTGGATGAAGTCTGCGAAGCGCATCTGGCAACGCTACTTGAGCAACAACCGCACGGCCCTTATTACCTGCTGGGTTATTCACTTGGCGGTACGCTGGCGCAGGGCATTGCGGCGCGGCTGCGTGCCCGTGGCGAACAGGTGGCATTTCTTGGTTTGCTGGATACCTGGCCGCCAGAGACGCAAAACTGGCAGGAAAAAGAGGCTAATGGTCTGGACCCGGAAGTGCTGGCGGAGATTAACCGCGAACGCGAGGCCTTCCTGGCGGCACAGCAGGGAAGTACTTCAACGGAGTTGTTTACCACCATTGAAGGCAACTACGCTGATGCTGTGCGCCTGCTGACGACTGCTCATAGCGTACCGTTTGATGGTAAAGCGACGCTGTTTGTTGCTGAACGCACGCTTCAGGAAGGTATGAGCCCCGAACGCGCCTGGTCGCCGTGGATAGCCGAGCTGGATATCTATCGTCAGGATTGTGCGCATGTGGATATTATCTCTCCAGGGGCGTTTGAAAAAATTGGGCCGATTATTCGCGCAACGCTAAACAGGTAAATTAACATTATCTATTAACCCATAATTATAGGAAATAATTATGGGTTAATCATTTATTTAATTTATAAGTTTGCTAGTTATTTCTCTTAAATAGAGTGAATGTTGCATTCAGTGGAAGGAATTTACAAACTTCAGCTTCGGATAATTCTCACCAACTGGTAAAGTGAGCGCCGTGGAGATTTTCCCCTATTGGACTCATTTTCAGGTTATACCCCATGTCATCATTGAATATTAAACAGGGAAGTGACGCTCATTTTTCTGAGTATCCTCTGGCGTCGCCCAGTAATAATGAAATTGATTTACTTAATCTAATCGAAGTTTTATGGCGGGCCAAAAAAACGGTCATGGCGGTCGTTTTTGCATTTGCCTGCGCAGGTTTACTGATCTCTTTCATCCTGCCGCAAAAATGGACCAGCTCAGCCGTTATTACTCCCGCCGAAGCCATTCAGTGGCAGGACCTGGAGAAAACCTTTACCAAACTCCGCGTTCTTGATCTCGATGTTAATATCGACCGTGGCGGTGCATTTAACCTGTTTATCAAGAAGTTTCAGTATGTTAGCTTGCTGGAAGAGTACCTGCGTTCATCACCTTATGTGATGGACCAATTAAAAGAGGCGAAAATCGATGAACTGGATTTGCATCGCGCTATTGTTGCATTGAGCGAAAAAATGAAAGCGGTTGATGACAATGCCAGTAAGAAAAAAGATGAACCGTCACTGTATACCTCCTGGACGCTAAGTTTTACCGCGCCAACCAGTAAAGAGGCGCAGACCGTTTTGAGCGGGTATATCGATTATATCTCTGCGTTGGTGGTGAAAGAGTCGATAGAAAACGTCCGTAATAAACTGGAGATCAAAACCCAGTTTGAAAAAGAAAAACTGGCTCAGGATCGCATTAAAACGAAAAATCAACTTGATGCAAACATTCAGCGCCTCAATTATTCACTCGACATTGCCAACGCGGCAGGAATTAAAAAGCCCGTATACAGTAATGGTCAGGCCGTTAAAGATGACCCCGATTTCTCTATTTCTCTCGGCGCAGACGGTATTGAACGCAAACTGGAAATTGAAAAAGCGGTTACTGACGTTGCGGAACTGAACGGTGAATTACGTAATCGGCAGTATCTTGTCGAGCAATTAACAAAAGCAAATGTCAACGATGTGAATTTTACGCCGTTTAAATATCAGTTAAGCCCGTCATTGCCAGTGAAAAAAGACGGTCCGGGTAAGGCGATTATTGTGATCCTTTCCGCGCTGATCGGCGGGATGGTGGCTTGTGGTAGCGTGTTATTGCGCTATGCGATGGCATCCAGAAAACAGGATGCCATGATGGCAGACCACTTAGTTTAACTATTTGCGGTTGAAGGTGCCGTTCGTCCGAGCGGCACCACAAGCGGCGTTCCGGCTACCGGATCGTCAATGATCATGCATCGCAGACCATAAATGCGCTCAATCAGTTCAGCAGTGACAATCTCCTTCGGCGCTCCCTGAGCAACAATTTTCCCTTCCCGCAATGCAATCAAATGGCTGGCGTAACGACAGGCCTGATTAAGATCGTGCAGCACCGCCGCCAGGGTATAGCCTTTCTCGCGGTTCAGTTCGCTTAACAGTTCCAGTAGATCAATCTGATGACTGATATCCAGCCAGGTCGTGGGTTCGTCGAGCAGCATAATTGCCGTTTCCTGGGCCAGCACCATCGCGATCCACGCTCGCTGGCGTTGTCCGCCAGAAAGGGTATCCACGCTTTGATCTGCCAGATGAGTTATTCCCGTGGCCTGCATCGCTTTCGTTACCGCTTCTTCATCCTCTTTGCGCCAGCGGGTAAACAGCGGTTGATGCGGATAACGTCCACGCGCCACCAGCTCCTGCACGGTGATATCGCCCGGCGTGGTAGCATTTTGCGCCAACAGACCAATCCGGCGTGCAACTTCTTTACTGGCGTAATGTTGAATGTGCTCGCCATCCAGCCAGACATGCCCGTGAGCAGGCGTCATCAGGCGGCTTAAGGTACGCAGTAACGTGGATTTACCACAGCCATTTGGTCCGATAATTGCCGTGAAGTGACCATCAGGAATTTCTACAGTCAGATTTTCCGCAACGGTATATTTGCCATATCCCAGGGTTAACTGTTCGCCGCGCAAACGGGCTACTGATTCGGTCATTTTTTGCGAGACTCCTGAATTAACAAGACGATAAGGTAAATACCGCCGAGGCTGACGGTAACGACGCCAACCGGAAGTTGATACGGCATAAACAGTTGTTGGGCGCAGAGATCGGCCGCCAGCAGTAACAGCGCTCCGCACAGCGCCGCCTGGGTCAGCCCCCAGCGAGCGGTGCCGCTAATGCGTCGGGCAATGTGCGGCGCGACTAAAGCAATAAAGGAAATCGGCCCGGCAAGCGCCGTTGCCGCAGCGGTAAGCACCACTGCAACCAGCATCATTAACAGACGCGAACGCTCGACGCTGACGCCCAGCGCGCAGGCGGTATCATCGCCCATCTCCAGCAAGCGCATTCGCCGCACCAGCAAGGCGGCGGCAATGAGCATCAATATAATGATGGGTGCGGAAGGCGAAGTTTTTGCCCACGTCAGGCCATTGAGCGATCCGGCATTCCACAAACCCGCTGTTAGCGCCGTTTCTAAAGACGCTTTCAGCAACAGCCAAGTATTAAAGGCCACCAGCATGGCGCGAACGCCGATGCCGATAATAATCAACCGAAAGGTGTCGATACCGTTACGCCAGGCGAGCAGCCAGACCAACAGAGAAGTGACAATGCCGCCCACCATTGCTGCCAGCGCGATAGCCGTCAGGTCCTGACCAAACAGCACCATCGCCACCAGCACGCCGCTCCACGCCCCGGTGTTAAAGCCCATTACGTCAGGGCTGCCGAGCGGGTTACGCATCAGCGACTGAAAAATCGCACCGCTGACGCCCAGTGCCGCGCCAATCAACAGCGCCATCAGCACGCGTGGTAAACGCCATTCGGTGACCACCATCGTCATACTGCGCGGCGCATCGCCCATCAACGCGGCGAATACCTGCGAGATTTCCAGCGTGACGGCACCGCTGCGTAATCCCCAGATACCTGCAACCACACAGGCGGAAATCAGCAGCAAACAGGTGATGAGTAATCGGCGAGAAACGTAAATCATGCACCACCTCGCGTTTTACGTCGCACGAGGAAGATCAGCACCGGTGCACCAATAAACGCACTGACCACAGAAACGCGCAGTTCGCCGGGCACAATCACCCGCCCGATGATATCGGCAAACAGCAGCAGGGCAGGGGTAGCAAGTAGCGTGACGGGCAGCGACCAGCGATGATCGGCACCTACCAGCCAGCGCGCCATGTGCGGCATCATCAGGCCGATAAAGGCAATCGGGCCAACTACCGCCGTCGCACTACCACAAAGCACGGTAATCGCCAGCAGACCAATCAACTGTGTGCGCGCCACGCGACTGCCCAGCGCCGTCGCGGTGTCACTGCCGAGGCTCAAACTGTTCAGCGCGCGACTCAGTAATAGCGCAGTTGATCCGGCGATCAGAACCGGGATCAGCACCACTTTTAAGGTATGTAGATTGCGAATATCCAGCGAACCGGCTTGCCAGAAACGCAGTTGATCGTAGACGTCAGGATTAAGCAGGGCGATGCCGCTGGTCAGTCCTTCCAGCACCGCCGCCAGCGCCACGCCCGCCAGGGTTAAACGCACCGGACTTAACTGCCCTCCACCCTGACTGCCGGTAAAGGCAACAATCAATGAGGCCACCAGCGCCCCGGCGAAGGCCATCGCCAGTTGTTCCTGCGCGGATGAGTAACCAAACAGCGCCGCACCCAGCACAATGGCAAAGCTGGCTCCGGCATTCACGCCAAGCAAGCCGGGGTCGGCAAGTGGATTTCGGGTGAGGGTTTGCATCAACGCCCCGGCAAGGCCAAGCGCGCCGCCTGCAAGTAAACCGGCAAGGGTGCGCGGCAGTCGCGCGTCGAGCACGATGGTGCAGTCGGCGCTCTGGCAGGTGCCGGAGAGGGCCTCCAGCACTACGGAAGCGGGGAGTGATTTTGCCCCAATGAGCAGGCTTAATGCCGTCGCGATAATCAGTAATAACAGCAATCCGGGCACGGCAATGGCGCGTGTCACGGCAACAGAACCAGACATACGAACTTCCATGATAATGAAATTAATTATCGTTATCGATCTTATTTGGATATGTTAGCATGTGCAGCCTAAGAATAGGTATTTAAAATATTTGATGGCAAGGCATTGTAATGAATAAACAATCCTGGCTGCTTAACCTCAGCCTGTTGAACACGCACCCGGCGTTTCGCGCAGTATTCCTCGCTCGTTTTATCTCAATTGTGTCTCTGGGTTTGCTCGGCGTCGCGGTGCCGGTGCAGATCCAGATGATGACGCATTCTACCTGGCAGGTGGGGCTTTCGGTGACGCTGACCGGCGGCGCGATGTTTGTTGGCCTGATGGTTGGCGGTGTGCTGGCGGATCGCTATGAGCGCAAAAAAGTGATTTTGCTGGCGCGCGGCACCTGTGGCATTGGCTTCATTGGACTGTGCCTGAACGCGCTGTTGCCGGAGCCGTCATTGCTGGCAATCTATTTACTCGGATTATGGGATGGTTTTTTCGCATCGCTTGGCGTTACGGCGCTACTGGCGGCGACACCTGCACTGGTAGGGCGTGAAAACCTAATGCAGGCCGGGGCGATCACCATGTTGACCGTACGTCTGGGATCGGTGATTTCGCCTATGATTGGCGGTTTACTGCTGGCGACCGGTGGCGTAGCCTGGAACTACGGGCTGGCGGGGGGCGGGGCGGGTTTTTTCTGCCAGTTG
>OBVD01000386.1_pt1 | contig 36224 bp, 28 predicted proteins | sample 1495031 | NCBI WGS metagenome assembly OBVD01 (sample SAMEA2579967, study PRJEB22360) | human gut metagenome
AATCGCGTAGCGACGATTTTCCCGCCGGGAGCCTGGGTTGCAAGGGAGGCGGCGGCGAGCCTCCCTTGCCCGTTCACGGGGGCTGTGCCTCAGACAAGTGATGCCGCTGAGGTGAACGGAACCCTGAGCCGGGATCACATGTTCCCCATAATGCTTAACTGACTGACATTACACCATACGCGACAATATTGATGATTTGCCTGAATGTGAACTAAATCACTTCAAACATGGGGTAAGTCTCAGTATCATCATAAAAGCTAAACCCTTGCCGCCTGACGGTGAGGGTTTTCTTTTGGGATTATTTACCTGCGCACCCGCAGTATCGACGACATGGAGTAATAAATGTCCAGACCAACTATCATCATTAACGACCTCGATGCGGAACGCATTGACCGCCTGTTGGAGCAACCTGCGTTTGCTGGTTTACCGATTGCCGACGCCCTTAACGCCGAGCTGGATCGTGCCCAAATGTGTTCTCCAGAAACCATGCCGCACGATGTCGTGACCATGAACAGCCGCGTGAAATTCCGCAATCTGAGTGATGGCGAAGTCCGTGTGCGTACCCTGGTGTATCCGGCCACTATGACTGACAGCAGCACACAGCTTTCGGTAATGGCACCTGTCGGCGCTGCACTTTTGGGGCTGCGCGTTGGTGATACCATTCACTGGGAACTGCCAGGCGGGACCTCAACGCACCTCGAAGTTATTGAGCTTGAGTACCAGCCTGAAGCTGCAGGCGACTACCTGCGCTAACTCTGTCTTATCAAAGCCACTCGCTTTATCTTACAGGGGATGCATCCGCATCCTCTTTCCGGTTAGCTCTCCCTGCTCCTCGCTTTCTTTCCTGTTCGCAAAACATAAATCTGTGTCGTGACTGACAGAATCATTTTTAATACTATGCTGTTATGTGTTCATGTAATGACAAGGAGAATGTTTATGTACAACACAATCATAATGCCTGTTGATGTATTCGAAATGGAACTGAGCGACAAGGCTATTCGCCATGCAGAATTTCTGGCCCAGGATAAAGGGGTTATCCATCTGCTGCATGTGCTGCCAGGCTCAGCGAGCTTAAGCCTGCACCGCTTTGCCGCTGACGTTCGCCGTTTTGAAGAGCATCTGCAACACGAAGCGGAAACCCGTCTGCAAACGATGGTCGGTCACTTCAGCATCGATCCTTCCCGTATTAAGCAACACGTCCGCTTTGGCAGCGTCCGTGACGTGGTCAACGAGTTGGGTGAAGAGTTGAATGCAGATGTCGTTGTCATTGGGTCGCGTAACCCATCAATCAGCACCCATCTGCTCGGCTCAAACGCTTCCAGCGTTGTCCGCCACGCGACTTTGCCAGTGCTGGTTGTTCGTTAACAGCCACTGATTCGCTAAAGAAAACCCCTGCCAGGTTAACGCCTGACAGGGGTTTTTATTACCTCACGATCAATACAAATGACCGATATTCACGATGGTGCTGATCGTATCACCAAAGAACGTCAGACGACTCAGGAATATGCCAACAAACAGCAGGACAAAAATCGCTTTTGCGCGACGCTCTCCCTGACGGCTTAGCACAAAGGCCACCGCCAGACACAGCAGACTCGCCAGATAAAGCGGCGACGTCAGCCAGGCATGCGCCGTCATCTGCATGATAGTGCCGCCGCTTAGCCAGATAATGGGCGCGGCGATCATGACCGCCATACACACAACAATCCCCTGGCGCAATGCGGCAACGGCAGGTGCAAGGTTAAGCAGTGGAATCGCCGCACACCCCATCACCCACACCGTGATAAAGAACAACAGCATTGTCAGACCGTTGGCTATCGCCACCATTGCCGGGGCAGCATAGGTCATCCCCTGCACCGCCACCAGCGCGATACCGAGAACAGAGGCCAGAACAGCTGGCGCTTTGTGCCCTTTTGCCAAAAACGTCACCCCGACCGCCGCACCGTATAAGGTTGCGCCAAGAATTTCACGGCTCAGCCAGGCGTGCTGCAGGTTAATCAGGGCATCGTAGGCGCGATCCGGATGCGCAAGGTGCAGGATCGCTGCAACGGACGCCACCGCCAGAACCAGCCCACTTACCAGCCAGTACAGGCGTTTGCTTTCCAGTTTTCCTTGCAGCGTGCGTAGCGTCAGAATGAGCGTGATCCCAACCGACATCTGGCTCAATACGGTAAAAATAACCAGCGGAAGTTCATACTTTTCCATTACTTGCCCTCCGGCTGCTTCGGCTGACGCGCAAGGATAAAACGCGTGCCAGGATTAAGCTGCGGCATACGCGGGAATCCCGGCGGATACTGTACGGCATTGTCAGGTATAGGATCGGCATCCAGATCGATAAGCGTCAGCGCACCTACCGGACAGGCATTCACGCAAGCCGGTTGCATACCAACATCAAGGCGCTCGTAGCACATGCTGCATTTTTCCGCTTTCTTCGTCTCCTCATTAAAACGCGGCGCACCGTATGGGCAGTTGCGGATACAGTTTTTGCATCCAATACAGCGCTCCGGGTTATGCACCACGACACCATCTTCACGCTTGGTGTACGCCTCTACCGGACACGCCGCCAGACAGGCCGGGTTTTCGCAGTGGTTACAGGCCAGCGAATAGAACGCCCGCTCTTCATGCGGATAAATTTCTTTATCCAGCGGGTAGACATAGCGCCAGAAACGTTCAGGTTCCAACTGGTTAAAACTCTTACACGCCATTGCACAGCCACGGCAGCCGATGCATTTATCGCTATTAACTAAAAACGCGCGTCTCATGCCGCTGCTCCTTTACTGATCAAAATGATGTCCGCAAACTGACTGTGGATAGCCGCACCTGGCGCACCGGTTTTCATCAACCCCATATCGGCTGGGGTATCTGCCACCACGTTTTGAACGTTGTATTTCCGTTTCGGGAACCACGCCTCGTACATCACCAGGAAATCTTCCGGAACGTTAGCGGTCACCTTCGCACGCAGTTCTACTTCACCTACGGTGTTAAACACTTTCACCAGGTCGTTTTCGGCAATGCCTCTTTTTTCTGCGGAAATCGGATGCATATAGACAAACGGCTCCGGATAGAAGACCTGCATCCAGTCAAGGTTGATAAATTGGGAATGGATACCGAACTGCACATGCGGTGTAAACAAGTGGAATGGCAGCGTGCTTTTCGCCTCCGGTTTGTATTCCGGCAGCGCCGTATGACCATTTTTCTCACACAGCTCAGATCTGAACTCAAACTTTCCTGAGGGGGTTTTAAATTTGCGGTCATACCAGGCCGCAGAACTCGGCAAAATGGCTTTTTTCGGGCCATCCAGTAAGTCATCCCAGGAGGAGATGCCAAACATTTTGGCCATTCCGTCATTGAATTCCTGGTCCAGCCAACGCTTATGATTGAACTCCTGCGGGAATGTGCAAGAACCCGGCTCCAGCTTGTTGATTGTGCGGGAAAGTAAAACGGCGATTTCCAGATCGCATTTTGCCTCGTACATTGGCTTAATTGCAGGCTGGTTGATTGAGAGCCAGTAGTGCCAATATGAGGCGTCTACGTTCCACTCTTCAAAGGCCGTGGTGACAGGCAAAACGATATCGGCATGCTGGACGGTCTCGTTAAAGAACTGATCGGCACAGACCACCATTTCCAGTTTTTCGAATGCTTTTTCCATCTTGCTGCGATCAAAATCCTGAGCAAACGGGTTCTTACAGGCAACCCAAAGCATTCGGACAGGCGGCTCGTTGGCTTCCAGAATTCCCTTGGCGGTCTGGTTGATATTCAATGAGCGATCGGAATACTGTGCGACTTCCCCCGCAGAACCAAACTCGCTGGTAGTTCCCGCCGCACCTGGCATACCGATGGAGCCTACCGGTGGCTTCTGCAGCATGGCGTTGTAGTTAAAGCCCCAGGTATGCAGATGACCGTAGCGAGCGCCGCCGCCTTCAATGCCAATATTGCCGGTCATTGCCACAAAGGCATCGATCGCCCGTACGTTAGCGCCGCCGTTAACATGACGCTGCATGCCGTAGCCAATCCACACGGTAGCAGGGTTAACCGCGGTAAATTCTTCCGCCAACTGGCGAATAACATCCGCCGACAGCCCGCAAATCTCAGACGCCCACTCTACGGTAACGCTGTTGCGCAGATAGGCTTCGAATTCCGGGTAACCATGGGAATAGTTGTTGACGAAATCCTGGTCCACCAGACCTTTATCCACCAAATGACGTGCCATACCCAGCGCCAGCGCACCATCAGAACCTGGACGAACGCGTAAATAGAGATCGGCTTTCGCAGCGGTCTGGGTTAACAGCGGATCGATAACGACCACTTTCGCCCCTTTCTCCCGCGCCTGGTAGATATACTTCATGGTGTGCATAGAGCACCAGGCCGGGTTAGCGCCCCAGATAATGATGTATTTTGCTTTCACAAAATCTTCCGGGTCGTTACACCACATATCACCCATATCGTAGTTCTGGGCATCGATACCGGCTGGCCAGCAAGGTGTTCCGGCAAAACGCGTGGTGTAACCCAGCGAAGACATCATCCCTTCAACCGCATAGTTCAATACCCCAAATTTGCCGGAATATTTGGTCATCGCCAGACCCAGCATTGAACCGTCTTTCTTTTTAATCTCCAGCATCTTGGTCGCAATGCGCTGCATTGCTTCGTCCCAGGAAATACGACGCCAGTTCCCGCTGCCGCGAACATCCTGAACCATCGGATATTTAATGCGATCCGGGCTGTATACCCGACGCGGGTAGCTCAGTCCCTTCACACACGGAGTTCCATGCGTAAAAGTTGACTCAGGCGCACCCTCCACAAAGGTGATGACGTCATCCTTCACCCAGGTTTTCAGGCTACAAGTGTCATAGCAGTTACGCGGACAGGCGTTACGATAGATTTTGTAGGTTTTGGGGTTAAATGGAATGGGCGGTTGCGCCAATGCACAACGTGAAGTCAGCAATCCCCCTGGCAGGGCTGCGACCGTGCCAAGGGCAATCAACCCTTTCAAAAATGAACGTCTGTTCAGAACTCCCGGTTCATTACTCATATTGATACTCTCGTTTTTAATTCATCAAGCCAAGAAGACAATCTTCCAGCAACGTTTTTCAACGTGGCGGTTTGTGCATTTATATTTATTTTTTCTATATACTCGGGCACCCACACCGCGACATACTCAGAGGCATATCGAGTAAGGGTCACCTGGTATTCTGACGATGCTCTGGCATTAGCTGATAATAAAACCGCCAATTCCAATACACAGGAAATATGATCATCCGGAATATTATTCACGACACTTATAGATAACCCTATATTTGCCATGAATTCCCGAATGCTAAGGGTTGATTTACCCATTACAAGGGCATCTTCTTCAAGATAAACTGAGGCAAACGGAGCGGCCTTTAGCTTCTGCGGTCCGACAAACAGCGCATTGAAGTCGTACTCCGCTTCCAACCACTCCTGCTCTGTTAGCGCCGAGGCATTTGTATCTAAAGCTGAATAAGCCGCTTTCAGCGTGCAACTATCGTGAGAAATAAAAAAATCACGTAACAATAACCCTGTCGATTCAAAGATCGTCAGGGTTTCATATATTTCACCCATGAATTAACCAACCATTTATTCACACAACAAATGAAAAAATAATGCAGGTTAATATAATAAAGATAACGCCCTCTCTTTCTTTGATGAAAATAATGATCAGGCTAATTAAGTGAATGTTTTATACGGTTTATTGTTTCAAGAATTGACAATATGAGTATATGGAAATAAAAAACCGCCAGCGGATGACTGGCGGTTTTGGCATTGCAGGTGAGTCTTACTCTTTTTATGCTACTGTCGTGCGAATCAGATAATCAAACGAACTCAACGAGGCCTTCGCGCCTTCACCGGTCGCGATGATAATCTGCTTATACGGTACGGTGGTGCAGTCACCGGCAGCGAAAACACCTTTCACGCTGGTTTCGCACTTGGCATCGATGATGATTTCACCCATGCGATTACGTTCAACGGCGCCTTCCAGCCAGTTGGTGTTCGGCAGCAGACCAATCTGTACAAAGATACCGGCCAGTTCCACATTGTGAACATCCCCGCTCACGCGGTCACGATACTCCAGGCCAGTGACCTTGCTGCCATCGCCTTTCACTTCTGTCGTTTGCGCGTTCAGAATGATGTCGACATTTTTCAGGCTGCGAAGCTTATTCTGCAGCACCTGGTCTGCCTTCATTTCAGGAGCAAACTCCAGCAGCGTCACATGTTCAACAATACCTGCCAGGTCGATAGCCGCTTCAACGCCGGAGTTACCGCCGCCAATTACCGCAACACGCTTACCTTTAAACAGCGGACCATCACAGTGTGGGCAATAGGTTACACCTTTGGTGCGATACTGATCTTCACCCGGAACGTTCATGTTGCGCCATTTCGCGCCGGTGGCGATGATAATGCTACGTGCTTTCAGCACCGCGCCGGAGGCTGTTTCAATCTGATGCAAACCGCCTTCCTGCGCTGCCGGGATCAGTTTGCTTGCGCTCTGGCTGTCGATCACATCGACATCATAATCATCAACGTGTGCTTTCAGCGCACCTGCCAGTTTCTGACCTTCAGTTTTCGGTACTGAGATGTAGTTTTCAATATCAACGGTATCAAGAACCTGACCGCCAAAACGTTCGCCCATCAGACCGGTGCGAATGCCTTTACGTGCAGAGTACACCGCTGCCGCCGCCCCCGCAGGACCAGAACCGACAATCAACACGTCATAAGCATCGCGCTTATTCAGTTCTTCAGCTGCACGTTTTTCTGCGCCGGTATCCACTTTCGCCACGATCTCAGTCAGCGTCATACGACCCTGGCCGAACTCTTTGCCGTTCATAAATACCGCCGGAACGCCCATCACGTTACGATCGGTGATTTCGTTCTGGAATGTACCGCCGTCAATCGCCGTATGTTTGATACGTGGGTTCAGTACCGACATAAGGTTCAACGCCTGCACTACGTCCGGGCAGTTGTGGCAGGAGAGCGAATAATAGGTTTCAAATTCAAAATCACCGTCGAGATCGCGGATCTGCTCCAGCAACGCCTGTGCCTCTTTTGACGGGTGACCGCCGGTCCACAGCAGAGCCAGCACCAGAGAGGTAAACTCATGACCCAGCGGAGAACCGGCAAAACGCGGTCCCTGGTGAGAACCGGGATTGGTAATCAGGAACGATGGCTTACGCACCGCCAGAGTATTGTCTTCTTTAAAGGTGACTTTTTCTGACAGTTCAGCAATTTCAGTCAGCAGTTCCTTGATTTCTGCCGATTTAGCGCTGTCATCCAGCGTAGCAATCAGCTCAACAGGTTTGGTCAGTTTCTCAAGATAAGCCCTGAGCTGGGTTTTCATATTTGTGTCGAGCATTATTCTTCCCTCTCTGAAAACATCATCATGCAAGCCGATTTTGCGGGACTGCATTAATGCAACTTGCGTCATGGTGCTGGAATAAAACAGGCGCAGATTTGCGCCTGTGGAATGCCGGATGCACTACGTTTATCCGGCCTACAAATTATGCGACTTAAATCTTACCAACCAGGTCCAGAGATGGAGCTAAGGTTGCTTCACCTTCTTTCCATTTCGCCGGGCAAACTTCACCTGGGTGAGAAGCGACATACTGTGCAGCTTTAATTTTACGCAGCAGGTCAGATGCATCACGGCCGATACCTTCAGCAGTAACTTCGATTGCCTGGATGATACCCTGCGGGTCAACAACGAAGGTTGCGCGGTCAGCCAGACCTTCATCTTCACGCATGTTGTCGAAGTTACGGGTCAGGGCGCCAGTCGGGTCGCCGATCATCGCGTATTTGATTTTCGCGATGGTCTCAGAGCTGCTGTGCCATGCTTTGTGGGTGAAGTGGGTATCAGTAGATACGGAATACACATCTACGCCCAGTTTCTGCAGTTCTTCGTAATGGTCTGCAACGTCACCCAGTTCGGTCGGGCATACGAAAGTAAAGTCAGCCGGGTAGAAGAAGAAGACGCTCCAGCGACCTTCGGTATCTTTCTCGGTTACTTCGATGAACTCACCGTTTTTGAACGCCTGGTTTTTGAAAGGTTTAATTTTGGTATTAATCAAAGACATCTGTACTTCCTCCGTGTTTTCGTTGAGAGATAAGTTAACGAAAATCTCTTAGCAGGGCTAATGCGTTTCCTTTATCAAATCAATAAGCGTTAACTAACAACTTACTCAATCGAACCTAAAAGACAAAAGTAAAAAAGGCCCCCTATGCAGGGAGCCTCATTACCCGAGCTACCCGCAGGTAACGTCAGTGCCAGCAGGGCTGGCTATGTGTTGCGCTCTACATTACCTTAACAAAGGTCGTAACAGCGATTGGGATTACATCACCCAACTCAAGAAAGGGCAATCGATGGACCGTCGATCTTACCTATGGCTGCGATAGGTTTTGCAATTAAGCCCCCTTTCCTGCTGATTTTATAAGGAAAATCAATGTTTAAACGTACCTTACTTTTAACCCTGCTCCCTGCCGTGGTGCATGCCGAAGAACTGCCTGCTCCCGTTAAAGCTATTGAGAAACAGGGCATTACCATCCTGAAGCCTTTCGATGCTCCGGGTGGAATGAAAGGCTATCTGGGAAAATACCAGGACATGGGGGTCACTATCTATGTCACGCCTGACGGTAAACATGCCATCTCCGGCTACATGTATAATGAAAAAGGCGAAAACCTCAGTAATTCGCTCATAGAAAAAGAGATCTATGCCCCTGCCGGACGTGAAATGTGGCAGCGAATGGAAAAAGCGTCGTGGATTCTGGACGGGAAAAAAGAGGCACCGGTTATTGTGTACGTGTTTGCCGATCCCTTCTGTCCCTATTGTAAACAGTTCTGGCAGCAGGCGCGTCCGTGGGTAGAATCCGGTAAAGTTCAGTTGCGTACATTATTGGTTGGCGTAATTAAACCTGAAAGTCCGGCCACCGCCGCTGCAATTCTGGCAACCAAAGATCCGGCCAAAACCTGGCATGACTATGAGGCATCCGGTGGGAAAATGAAGCTGGAAATCCCGGCTTCGGTCCCTGCGGAGCAAATGAAGTTACTGAATATCAACCAAAAGTTGATGGATGATTTGGGGGCCAATGTAACGCCGGCTATCTATTACATGAGTAAAGACGATACGTTACAACAGGAAGTAGGCTTACCGGATAAAGAAAAATTAAACATTATCATGGGAAATAAATAAAAGTAACAAGATGAGTGATTGTTATCGTTCTCATATCAATCACTCATTTAAATTAACTTTCCTGCTGAAAATTACGCAACTTGTGCTATTTTAGCTAAAGTTAATTATTCATTAAGCACACAAACATAAATTTCAAGAATAACTACCATTTAAACTATTCCACAATTGAATTTTTCACTACATTACCATCACAGGAAGGTACGCATGGCTAACCTCTATGACCTCAAAAAGTTCGATCTCAACCTGTTGATTATATTTGAATGCATATATCAACATTTGAGCATCAGCAAGGCTGCAGAAACGCTGTACATCACGCCATCAGCTGTAAGTCAGTCATTGCAACGACTGCGTACGCAGTTTAACGACCCTTTATTTATTCGCTCCGGCAAAGGTATTACGCCCACGGTGACGGGTATTAATCTTCATCATCATCTTGAGCAAAACCTGAATCACCTGGAGCAAACAATAAGCATCATGCATGGTGCCCAGCTGAAAAATAAATTCATTATTTACAGCCCACAACTTACAACCACCGTAAATGTGACGACATTAATTCATGCTCTGGTACAAGATTCAGATATTGAAGTGGAACATCACGATATCTTAATGTCGGCAGAAACTGCTGAAAACATACTGGCTTACCGCAAGGCCGACATGGTGGTTACGATGATGCCGGTCCATAACCGTTCCGTCGTTTGCATCCCTTTTAAGACTATCGAGAGTGTTTTGATTTGTAGAAAAGACCATCCCAGAATGAATGACTCAAGCACCCTGCAACAAATTATGCAAGAGCAATTCACCTTCTTACTCACCGAAGAGAAAGGTATTAAAGAATGTCAATCACAAGCCAATACTTTTTTTGTTAATCGTAAGATTGGATTTAGTAGCGATTCTCTGACATCAATCGTTAATATTATTTCCAGCACGGATATTATTGGCCTGATTCCTAAATTAATGTACGATCACTATGCGACTGCACTTAATCTCAAAGAGATTAGTGTTGACTTTAATCTACCCAGCGTCCAGCTATTTTTAATGTATAACAGGGCGTCGCTTAACAACAAAGCATTCGCTGCATATATAAATCAAATCTCCTCAGAAAGTCTGTAAATCGTATTGCAACTTCTCATCAGTACATTTAATTCATTTTCAGAATGTAACAAGGCAACACATATAAATTAAATATATATTTAAATATTGCATACTATATAAATTGGCATATCGTAATAATGTGCATCTCTTATTAATACAAACAATAAAAATCTCTGATATGGTCTTGATATGTCTGTTTATAAAATACCATTGAATCAAAACGTTCTCGAAGCCGCACAGGATCGTATCGCCTGGACGCTTGAGGCTCTGCCACGCATTTGCGTTTCTTTCTCTGGAGGTAAAGATTCGGGGCTGATGTTACATCTAACCGCCGCCATTGCCCGCCAGTTACAGAAAAAAATAAACGTCTTGTTTATCGACTGGGAGGCGCAGTTTTCCTGCACTATCGATTATATCCAGGCGCTGCGCGAGAGTTATTCCGATGTCATCGAAAATTTCTATTGGGTGGCATTACCGCTGACGACGCAGAATTCACTGTCACAATTTCAACCCGAATGGCAGTGTTGGGAGCCGGGTACGCAACGGGTTCGCCAGCCGCCCGCAGATGCCATAACCGATCCTGAATATTTCTCCTTCTATCAACCCGGCATGACCTTTGAACAATTTGTTCGTGAGTTCGCTGACTGGTTTTCGCAGAAACGACCGGCTGCCATGATGGTGGGCATCCGCGCCGATGAGTCATATAACCGCTTTGTTGCCATTGCCAACTCGCAAAAGCAGCGTTTTGCCGATGACAAGCCGTGGACGACTGCAGCACCTGGTGGACACACCTGGTATATTTACCCGCTGTATGACTGGAAAACAGCCGACATCTGGACGTGGTTTGCGAAGTCAAAATTGCCGTGTAACCCCCTGTATAATCTGATGTACCAGGCCGGGGTCCCGACACGATATATGCGCATTTGCGAACCCTTTGGCCCGGAACAGCGTCAGGGATTATGGCTATATCATGTCATTGAACCCGAGCGCTGGGCGGCTATGTGCGCCCGTGTCAGCGGTGTTAAAAGCGGGGGGATTTATGCCGGTCATGACAACCATTTTTACGGTCATCGGAAAATACTTAAACCAGAGCATTTAAGCTGGCAGGAATATGCCATGCTGCTATTGAACAGCATGCCGGAGACTACCGCAGAGCATTACCGCAATAAAATCGCCGTCTATTTGCAGTGGTATAAGAAAAAAGGCATGGATAATATCCCGCAAACTCAGGAAGGCGATATTGGTTCGAAAGATATTCCTTCATGGCGACGTATCTGCAAAGTCCTGTTGAATAATGATTACTGGTGTCGGGCACTTTCATTCAGTCCAACGAAACCCAAAAACTACCAACGCTATAACGAACGTATGAAAACAAAACGCCAGGAATGGGGAATCTTATGCAACACCGACTAACTCACGAACTCCTCGGCTTTCTTTCTGGCCTGTCAGAAGAAGAACGAATTGAAGCCATCAATGAATTCAGGCGGGCGATACACAGCGTCAGTCCCTTTCGCAAGGAACCCGTAGATTGCGTACTTTGGGTTAAAAATGATCACATTTCACCCAATGACTACAACCCCAATAACGTTGCGCCACCGGAGAAAAAGCTGCTGCTGAAGTCCCTTGAAGCAGACGGGTTTACACAGCCCATTGTGGTGGTTCACTCAACGGCAGAGGAATACGAAATTGTCGACGGTTTCCACCGCCACGAGTTAGGTAAAGCCAAAGCCTCACTGAGGCCCAGGCTTAAAGGATACCTGCCGGTTGCCTGTTTAGAACGAGAACGCCAAGAGCGTATGGCGGCGACCATTCGCCACAACCGCGCCCGTGGGCGTCATCAAATCCACGCCATGTCCGAGATTGTCCGCGAGCTATCGCAACTGGGATGGAGTGAAGAAAGAATTAGCAAGGATCTCGGCATGGACAACGACGAGGTGTTACGCCTGAAGCAAATCAACGGTCTGCAAGAGTTGTTCGCCGACCGTCGATTCTCCAAAGCCTGGACGGTGAAATAGCTACAGCGACACCAGACGTTCAGCTGCTGTTAACAGCGTCGATTCTTGCTTGGCAAAACAGAGACGAATCAGTTTATGCGGGAAAGGATCGGCGCAGAACACAGACAGCGGTATCGCCGCAACGCCCACTTCAGTGGTCAGCCACTGGCAAAATTCCACGTCGTTAAGCGTGGAAACGGCGCTGTAATCGACCAGCAGAAAGTACGTGCCTTCACACGGCAGAATTTCCAGTCGGCTGTCACGCAGCGCGTTCACCAACACGTCGCGTTTTTTCTGATAAAACGCAGGCAGCTCGCGATAGTGTGCAGGATCTTCTCGTAGCATATCCGCCAGTGCCAACTGAGCCGGCGTGTTGACAGAAAACGTCAGATACTGGTGTACCTTGCGTAACTCAGCGCTAATGGCTGCTGGCGCAACGCAGTAGCCAATCTTCCAGCCAGCGACCGTATCCACGCGGGGCCCACCGTTTGAGCCATTCTCCCAGCCGGTCATATGGTAGGTCTTACCAAACGATGAAACAGCAACAGCGCGTTCCCGCAGCTCTGAATGTGCCAGCACACTGGCATGCCCTTGCCTGGCGAAACAGATATGCTCATAAACTTCGTCGCTGATGACAAAGATCTCGCGTTCTTTAATTGCTTGCCACAGCGCGTCAAAATCGGCCTGATGCCACACGGTGGCAGAAGGATTATGTGGCGTGTTCAGGATAACCAATCGGGTACGGTCGCTGAGTAAGGCACTAAAAGCCTGCCAGTCGACGCGAAAAGACGGTGGTTGCAGCGCGATACGTTTAACCACCCCGCCGGATAATTCAACCGCAGGCGCATAGCTGTCGTAGCTCGGGTCAAAACAAATCACCTCATCACCTGGGCGCACCAGCGCAGTGATCGCGGCATACAGCGCTTCTGTGGCCCCCGCCGTGATGGTCACTTCACTATTCGCGTCGGGTTTGTAGCCGTACAGGTCTGCCGTTTTATCCGCGATGGCTTCGCGCAGCGGCTGCACGCCCGTCATCGGTGCATACTGGTTTGCACCGTGCGCGACGTGATACGCCAGACGCTCCTGCAAAAAGAGCGGACCGTCAAAATCAGGAAATCCCTGCGAGAGATTAATGGCCTGATGCTGCTGCGCCAGCGCACTCATTTGCGTGAAGATAGTAGTGCCCAGGTTAGGCAGTTTGCTTTGCGGAATCAGCGGGTTATTACTCATTATTGTTATCCCAGCGTGTGATGTTGTGGTTGAAGCCACTATAACACGATGCTAGTATTTGGCAATCAAGACGTTCAGACGTCTATATAAAAATAACCTGCCTGGACAGGACAGCCAAAGGACAACACAACATGAGTAATACAGAGATTCGCGTCGTCACCGGCCCGGCCAACTATTTTTCCCATCCCGGCAGCCTGTCGAGACTCAACGATTTTTTCACTACCGACCAACTTTCACGCGCCGTGTGGGTTTATGGTGAGCGCGCTATCGATGCGGCCCGCCCTTATCTGCCAGAGACATTTCATCTCGCCGAGGCTAAGCGCCTGCTGTTTACGGGACATTGCAGCGAAACCGATGTTGCTCAACTGGCAAAAGAGTCGGGAGATAATCGCAGCGTGGTGATTGGCGTGGGCGGAGGAACATTGCTCGACACCGCTAAAGCGTTGGCCCGTCGTCTGGATCTGCCGTTTGTCGGTATTCCTACGATTGCGGCGACCTGCGCCGCCTGGACGCCGCTCTCCGTCTGGTATAACGATGCAGGCCAGGCGCTGCATTTTGAAATTTTCCCTGATGCCAATTTCCTCGTTCTGGTCGAACCCGAGATCGTTCTCAATGCGCCAGAGGAATATCTACTGGCGGGGATCGGCGACACGCTGGCGAAGTGGTACGAGGCCGTCGTGCTTGCGCCTCAGCCAGAAAACCTGCCATTAACTGTTCGTCTGGGTATAGATGCCGCGCAGACGATCCGCGACGTCCTGCTGGAAAGCAGCGAGCAGGCGCTGACAGATAAACAACAAGGCTCGTTAAGCCGCACGTTTTGCGATGTAGTGGATGCGATTATTGCCGGAGGCGGCATGGTTGGTGGTCTGGGCGAGCGCTACACCCGCGTGGCGGCGGCGCATTCTGTTCACAATGGCCTGACCGTCCTCCCACAAACAGAGAAGTTTTTACATGGCACTAAAGTGGCGTACGGCATCCTGGTGCAGAGTGCGTTGTTGGGACAGGATGCCGTGCTGGCGCAGTTAATTACCGCCTATCAGCGCTTCAACCTGCCCACCCGATTAGCTCAACTGGACGTGGACATCAATAATCGCGCAGAAATCGACAAAGTGATTACGCACACCCTGCGCCCGGTGGAGTCCATTCACGCCCTGCCGGTAACGTTAACGCCGGAGACACTGCGCGCAGCATTCGAAAAGGTAGAATCGTTTACGGTATGATTAGGCTATGGGATGCCTGATAGCGGCTTCGCCTTATCAGGCCTACGACGACTAATTATAACGGCAAATGCGATGTTGTAGGCCGGATAAGCGTCAGTGCCATCCGGCAAAAAATCAACAGCACTTCGCGCCGCCTTTCCCCCCATATCGCGCATCCTGGCGCTCGCGGAAAAATTCTTCGTAGGTCATTGGCGTTTGGTCCGGATGCGTGACGCGCATATGTTCAACATAGTTGTCGTAATCCGGCACACCTATCATTAATCGGGCGGTTTGACCTAAATACTTCCCGGCTTTGGCGAGTGTTTCAAACATAGTGATTCCCTGTCGTACAAACGCCCTCCCCGTTCAGGAGAGGGCTCATTGGTTAAGAGAATATTAGTGCGCGCCTTTCGCCTGCGCCACGATCTCTTCGATATTCTCAGGCATCGGCTCGTACGGCGTCTCTTTCGAAGTTGGTTTGTCCTCTTTCAATGCTGCCAGCGCAGTTTTGATGGAGAACAGACCCAGCACCACAACGACTACCATGAAGAAGATGGTGAGACCCGCATCCAGGCGGTTGTTAAACACCAGCTGCGTCAGCTGCGACTGGGTGTACTGCGCCGGAATGTTACCGCTGTCGATCATCGCCTGGAATTTGTTGGCGATAGCCAGGAAGCCGATTTTTGCATCCGGGCTAAACGCTTTCTGCCAGCCAGCGGTCAGGGTACAAATCAGCAGCCAGGCGGTTGGGACCAGTGCCACCCACGCGTAGCGCTGGCGTTTCATCTTGAACAGCACCACAGCACAGAGCATCAACGCCATACCGGCCAGCATCTGGTTGGCGATACCAAACAGCGGCCACAGGGTATTAATACCACCCAGAGGATCCACCACGCCCTGGTGTAAAAAGTAACCCCAGGCCAGCACGCACAGCGCCGTCGCCAGCAGGTTCGCAGGCAACGAATCGGTTCGTTTCAGGCCCGGTGACACCACGCCCAGCAAGTCCTGCAGCATAAAGCGCGCAGCGCGTGTACCGGCATCAACCGCCGTCAAAATAAACAAAGCTTCAAACAGAATGGCGAAGTGATACCAGAACGCCACATCCATCATGCCACCCAGTGCGCCATGCAGAATGTACGCCATCCCGACGGCCAGCGTCGGCGCACCACCTGCGCGGGAGATAATGGATTGCTCACCCACTTCATTGGCGATTTGGTGCAGAGTATCTGGCGTAATAGCAAAGCCCCAACTACTGACTACCTGTGCCGCAGAAGCCACTACATCAACCGTGCCCGCAGGAGCCAGCACCGCCATCGGGCTGTTCATCGCAAAGTACACGCCCGGATCGATGATGCACGCGGAAACCAGCGCCATAATGGCGACAAAGGATTCCATCAGCATTCCGCCGTAGCCGATAAAGCAAGCCTGCCCTTCATTCGCCAGCATCTTCGGCGTGGTACCGGAGGAGATCAGCGCATGGAAGCCAGATACCGCACCGCATGCAATGGTGATAAACAGGAACGGGAACAGGTTACCGGTCCAGACCGGGCCAGTACCGTCAACAAACTTGGTCAGAGCTGGCATGGTCAGCGTCGGACGCATGATCAGAATCCCTACCGCCAGACCAACAATGGTGCCGATTTTCAGGAAGGTAGAGAGGTAATCACGCGGGGCCAGCAGCAGCCACACCGGCAGCACGGCGGCGACAAAACCGTAGCCCACCAGCATCCAGGTCAGCTGTACGCCGGTAAAGTCAAAGTACGGTGCCCAGGTCGGGCTTTCCGCTACCCAGCCGCCGGAAATAATGGCAAACACCAGGAATACCAGACCAATAACCGACACTTCACCAATGCGGCCCGGGCGCAGATAGCGCAGGTAAATCCCCATAAAAATCGCCAGCGGGATAGTGAACGCTACGGTGTAAGTTCCCCACGGGCTGTGGGTCAGCGCTTTCACGACAATCATCGCCAGTACCGCGAGGATAATCACCATGATCATAAAACAGGCTACCAGCGCAATAACACCCGCCGTAGGGCCCATCTCTTCTTTAACCAGTTCGCCAAGGGAACGACCATCGCGACGGGTAGAAACAAACAGCACCATGAAGTCCTGCACCGCCCCTGCCAGTACCACCCCGGCGAGCAGCCAGATCATACCCGGCAGATAGCCCATTTGCGCCGCCAGCACCGGTCCAACTAACGGACCCGCTCCGGCAATCGCTGCAAAATGGTGACCAAACAGTACTTTTTTATCGGTGGGTACATAATCCAGACCATCGTTATGACGCACGGCTGGCGTCATACGCGTCGGGTCCAGCGCCAGTACATTTTTCGCGATGTACAGGCCATAGAAACGGTAAGCGATAAGGTAGACACAGACTGACGCCACGACTATCCACAACGCGTTGATCTGTTCACCACGATTTAACGCAATATATCCCAGGGCAAATGCTCCGATAACGGAGAGCAATGTCCAGAGGAGGTATTTCCCTGATTTATTCATAGTTGTTGTCCGTTTGCGTGATCCAGAAAGATGTTACATTTTGTTTCTATAACATCTTTCCTGATTTTAACAACCTGACAACCACATAAACCTGAGACATCACTGACTATTTACATTGCATTGTTAACTGGATCACCTTTGCTACAACTATAACTGAAACAATTACGTTACTTATGCGGCTGGGCCAGCGTTTTGCTTGCCCAAGAGGCCAATTACAGAATTCATCATCAACATAGATACATTTACAGTAAATTATAATTATTTAGCATTTCATCACTCTGGCGATGTGCCCTTATTTTAAAATCATAAGTAGCAACATCCTTAATTATAAAACCATTAATAATCTTAGGATATTCTCATTTTTTATACATGGAGTGCTTTTATTAATCCTGATGAAAAAATCAGACATCAAAAGCTACCTTTAGCGATACCCCCTACCTATAATCCAAAGAAACATTGATTAAGTGAAATCACATAAAAATATCACCACCACCTTCTGACATATATTTCAAAAGCATACATAGAAACATCCAAAATCATTTTACGCAGAATGTTATTCATTAATAGTGGCATAATTTTATAAGGATATAAATAATGAATAAATGCTATCGCATTGTCTGGAATATCGCGCGAAACATGTTCATCGTCGTGTCAGAACGCTCTCGTGGAGATAACCGGGTACGAACCACCGTTGCCGGGGTGCTTTTATCAACCGTCGGCATAATGACCAGCGCCGCCCTTGCCGCAGATAAAGGGCCACAGAGCGGAGAAACCATCATCCTGAACAATGGTGACACTATAACGTCATTATCAGGAGAGACGGGTATCGATAGCACCGTGACTGGTGGTCAAGGAGTGCAAATTGAGGGTAAGGCATCAATTAACGTTACGGGGGATAGCGGTTCAATCGGCGTTAAACTCGATAACGGTGTAATAAATGATTTAGGAAACGATACACAGATTAACGTAACCGATACCGGTTCAACCACCACAAGCTCAACAAATGGTGTTTACATTAGTAAAGTAAATCCAGGTACTCGCATCGATGCCAACAATCTATTAATTAACGTTGCCAGTAACAACACCGCCTATGGTGTTTATATTCACGGTATGGATTCATCTCTCGACTTCGGGCAAGGAAGCAAAATCAACGTTGAATCCCTGAGCGGAAATAGCACCGGTGTCTTTTTCTATGATGGCGGTAATACATTCACCATGGATGGCGGTTCCATTCATGTAACCTCCAACTCCGCCGGTAAAGCGACGGGTATCGATACCTCCAGGGCAGAGAAAACCACGCTCAATCTGGGAGACAACACCCACATAGAAATCAACAGTGGTACCGAGAGAGGCAGTGGTCTCTATTTCGGCAAAGATACAACGCTCAACGCGAACGGCCTGGTTATTGATGTCACAACGTTAGACTCAGCAAATACTGTGATGATTTATGGAATCCAGACAGGGTCAAACAACCATATTAATCTGGGTGAAGGCAGTAAGATAACGCTCTCCACTCCAGGTGGAACGGCCTATGGATTGACGTCAGGAAGGGGAAGTCAGATCGCTGCTAATAACCTGACGATCGATGTATCCACTACCTCTACAGGACACACAAGTGGCCGCGGCGCAGACATCTCAGGCAACATCGACTTTGGCCACGATTCGACCATAACAGTGGCAGGCTTTTCCGAAGGATATGGTCTGTTTGTCGGAGATTATTCGGCGACAAAAAAAGAAGACGTCACTGCCGCAGCACATGCCGAAAACCTGACAATTGAAGTGACCGGCGGCAAAACCGAAGGTATCCGTATAGAGGGAGGTCTGGTAGATCTCGGTTCCGGCAGTTCCATCAGCGCCACCGGAACGGCATCAACTATTTACCTCACTGGCCGAGGATACGGGGAACTTGACGCGGATAACCTGACGGTAAAAACAGCGCAAGGAACAGCGATAACAGCCCAAAGTAGCATGTATGCCACCGTCGTTAATATTGGTGAAGGCAGTACGATCGACGGACGAAGCGACACCGCCAAAACGTACGGGCTGGTAGCCAACACATCTTTTTCTGACCCATCAACGATCAATTTCAACGGTTCTCAGGATAATCGAAACACAATTTATGCCTCGGGAGGCTATGGCGCATCAGCACAATTTAGTGGCTCAACTATTAATATCTCCAATACCGACATCATTATGAACGGAGCCAATTCCTACGGGCTTTCGGCTATAGGCGATAACAGTTTTACCCGCGCAGGCATTATTAATGCCAGCAACATGAACATCGACATGACAGGAGCCAGCAACGCTTCTGGCGTTATGGTTCAACAGGGCGGCATCGTCAATCTGAGTGGTGACACAACGATTAAAACCAACGACGATGGAATCGCTATCTGGGTACCTAAAGTGTCGTCCGGCAGCAATATATTGCCCGGTGGCACCATCAACGGTACGGGAAAAATGACGATTATCGGCGACATCGTTAACAGCGGCTGGGGATATATCAATCTGACAATGGATGCGGGATCTTATTTTGAGGGCGCAACATCCATCAATCACGACTTTAACACCCGGGGCCTGGACTCTGAGCTTAACCTTACGCTCGCCGATCAAGGAAAATGGCTAGTTACTGACAGTTCAACCCTGACATCGCTGGACAATGCGGGTACCGTAGAACTGGCAGCCGACAGCACATTACATGCTAATAGCCTGACGTTGCAGGAAAGTAGCATCCTGAATGTTGATCTTAGCGCAGCAGCCCTCGCCAGCGCCAATAGCGCACCATTGATTACCGGGGGTGAGATTGCGTTAGGCGGTGATTTACATATCAGTAATAGCGGCAACGCGCTGGATATCGGCACACTCACCTCTGACGCTCAATTACAAGACATTGAAGCCATTACGTTGATTGATACAGACTCTTCAATCACCGGAGATTTTGCCAGCTTATCAACGGATACTGACTCAATGCCGGATTACCTGTCAGTATTCGGGCAAATCAGCGCCACAGATAACACCCAATACCAATTGGGTGTTGGCCTGAACTGGTATGCCGGACAGTCTGGCTCCGTCGCCACCCCTGCTCACGGCACATTCACCCTCGATGGCGGCAAGCAGTTTACTGTCAATAGCCAACTGGAAGACGTCGCATCAGACACGCGCAGCGGTTGGGACGGTAAGAGCCTGACCAAAAAAGGAGAAGGCACACTCACTCTGACGTCGAATAACACCTATAGCGGTACCACCGCCGTGCAGGAGGGGACGTTATGGCTAACAGAGACAGGCGTTATTGGCGCCGCAGGCAGTCAGCAGTATGTCACTATCGGGAAGGGTTCAACCTTAGGTGGCAATGGCACCGTTAACGGCAACGTGGACAACGCTGGAACATTACGCTTTGGCGATAATACTGCCGCCCAAAGCAGTTTTATCATAAACGGTAATGTCACTAACAAGGGCAGTATCGCAAGCTCCGGGACGACGCCGGGCAATACATTGACTATTAACGGCAACTACACCGGCAATGGCGGTAACCTGACACTCAATACTTATTTAGGCGACGATAGCTCGCCGACCGATGAACTGATTGTATCGGGTGACGTGGACGGTAAAACCACGCTGTACATCAACCAGGCTGGAGGAGAAGGCGCATTCACCGACCAGGGTATTGAAATTGTGAATGTTGGCGGTACATCAACAGATGATGCTTTCTCGCTGGGCAATCGGGTCCTGATTGGGCCGTACGAATATCGCTTATACGAAGATAATGAAAATTGGTATTTGCGCTCACAGGCGGAGGCACCCGATGACGGGGGAGATATTACTCCTGTCGATCCTGACGACGATGGCAGTGACGTAACCCCCGTCGACCCCGATGACGGCGGCAGCGACGTAACCCCCGTCGATCCCGACGACAGCGGCGGCGACGTAACCCCCGTCGATCCCGACGACGGCGGCAGCGACGTAACCCCTGTCGACCCCGATGACGGCGGCAGCGACGTAACCCCTGTCGACCCCGACGATGGCGGCAGCGACGTAACCCCTGTCGACCCCGACGACGGCGGCAGCGACGGTAAACCATCAAATCCACAATACCGTGCCGATATCGGCGCTTATCTGGGGAATCAGTGGCTGGCTCGCGAGCTACAAATGCAAACGCTTTTCGACCGTGAGGATAGCCAGTATCGTTCACATGAAGGTGACTTATGGCTACGTGTAAAAGGTGGAAACACGGACTCTACTGCTGCGGATGGAAATGTCGACATGGACAGCGATTACGTCCGGTTCCAACTTGGCGGGGATATCGCCACCTGGAACAACGGTCAGCAAAGTCTGACGCTGGGACTCATGGGAAGCTATATCAATGGCAGTACAGATAGCACAGGAAACCGCGGCGCAGATGGCAGTCAGTTTTCAGCCACCGGAGATATCGACGGCTACAATTTGGGCGTTTACGCAACCTGGTATGCTGATGCTATGCGTCATCGTGGCTGGTATGTCGACAGTTGGTATCAATATGGTTTCTACGATAATAGCGTTGAAAACGGTGATGCAGGAACAACACATTACGACTCAACCGCCAACGCGCTCTCTCTGGAAAGCGGCTATCGATATACGATGGACTTCGCCAGTAACCAATCGTTAAGTCTGATACCGCAATTACAAGTTGTCTGGCAGAGCTACAAAGCGGACAGCGTGCAAGCACACAATACGCGTATTGACGGTCAAAATAGCGAAAACTGGACCACTCGCCTCGGTCTTCGCGTCGAGGGTTCGTCACCGACAACCAATGCGATTCTTCAGCCATTCGCCGAAGTCAACTGGCTACATATGACCGATGATATGGCGGTATCCTTTGATAACTCAGCGGTAAACCTGGATCTTCCCGCCGATCGCGCTGAAATAAAACTCGGGATCCAGGCCGCTATCAACAATCAATGGAACATTAGCGCGCAGGCAACAGGGCAGAAAGGAAACAACGATTTCAGCGATCTCAGTGGCAGCGTTAACCTGCACTATAGCTGGTAATCTACACAAAAACGCGTCTGGTATGCTCAGACGCGTTTTATCTTTCACCCCATAACCGCCGTGCCTAAACGGCAGGTGCAGCAGCGTCGTCCCTGCTCATCAAAGATGACGATTTCCCAGCTTTGATTTTGACGCCCAAGATGCAACGGCTGACAAACGCCGCGTACTTTCCCCTGCGATACCGCCCGATGATGCGTGGCGTTTAGTTCCGTCCCCACCACACACTGCCCGTCGCGCGTCATCAGATAACCCGCCATCGAACCCAACGTTTCCGCCAGGGCCGCCGACGCGCCGCCATGCAGCAGGCCAAACGGCTGATGCGTTCGGCTATCCACCGGCATTTCGGCTTCCAGCACATCATCACCCAGTCGTGTATAGACCATTCCCAGATGCGCCACCATCGTGTTCTGACTGGTGGCATTGAGTTCATCCAGCGTCAAATGACGTTTCCAGATCATCGTCATGCCCCCAGCGTGGAACCGCCGTCCACCACGATATCCTGTAATGTAATGTGGCTGGCCAGATCGGAAGCGAGGAATAAAATAGTGTTGGTGATCTCTTGCGGCCGGGCGATTTTCCCCAGCGGAATCCCAAGCTTAAACTGCTCGCCAAATCCACGAATGCGCTGTTGCTCCGCGTCATCGCTGACCCACAGCGTACGCTGCATGTCGGTATCGGTCGACCCCGGAGAAACCACGTTACAACGCACACCGCTGCCTGCCAGTTCAAGTCCGACGGTCAGAGCCAGGCTTTTCAAGGCGGCCTTTGACGCACCGTAAGCACTCATGCCGATACGCGGCGTGTGCGCCGCATCCGACGCGACGGTCACGATCGCCCCGCCCTGCTGGCGACGAAACTGCACCATCGTCTGCTGAAACAGATTGAACGCCCCGCCAACGTTAACCGCAAACGTCTGCTGCCACTCCTCAGCGCTTAGCGCATCGGTGGCACCCATACGCAAAATACCTGCGGCATTGACCAACACATCCAAACGCTCGCGCGCTTTGAGGACGCGCTGGCACACCTCAGCTACCTGTCCGGCATTCGCCACATCCAGCACTTCGGTCGTAAACGGGTAGTTATCCTGAGGAAATTCGCGATCGAATCCAGTCACCTCAGCACCTGCATTCGCAAACGCCAGCGCCGTGGTGTAGCCAATCCCTTTTCCCGCCCCGGTTACCCAGACGGTTTTCCCGGCAAAATCAAATCCGGCCATTACTTCACCTCGCGGGAGAGCAGAGCCCACCATGCGTCAATGGTCGGTTTTTTCGCCAGCATCACGAAATCAATATCACCATGAACCTTACGCCAGCGCGCCGCCAGCGCCATCATGCGCACGGAATCCAGCCCATAGTCGATCAGGTTTTCGTCATCCATCGGCTCTTCAGACTCATCCAGCAGCGGCAGAATAACGCTGCGCAACGCATCTTTACTGGCCGGAACCGGCGTCGGTAATAATTCCTGGGTCATAACCACACGCCCGGAACGTCCCGCCACGTATTTCAGCGACATCAAGTGTTCGTCACGGCTAAAGTCTGCCAGCGCATCGGCAACCATAAACGGCTTGATGTCACGCATGAAAGCGTCCGTTGCGGTGGTCATACAGCCAATATGCGCATACACCCCGGTAATGATCAGTTGATTACGCCCGGTTTCCTTGAGCATCTGTTCCAGCGGGGAGCGATGAAATGCGCTATAACGCCATTTCACCAGAATGGTATCCGCTTCATCCGGCGCCAGCGCCTCAACAATCTTTTGTTGTTCCGGCGAACGCGTCAGGCCCGGTCCCCACATATCATTGAGCAGAGCGCGGTCTTCATCACTCTGCTCTTTCGGTTGAGCGGTGTAATACACCGGAATATTATGCTCTTTGCAGTACTGGCGCAGCGCGGCGATGTTCGCGACGACCTGCTCCATCATCGGACAGTTATCGCCCCAAAAGCCGATAAAATAATCCTGCATGTCGTGGATCAGCAGCGCGGCGCGTTCAGGGTCAAATGCCCAGTCGACTTTGTTCACCGGAACATCAAGCGCCGTTGGTAGCGCATAAGCCTGCAGTTTAGGAATTGCCATTTCTATTTCTCCTTCAGGCCAGTGAACGTGATGCCAGCCACTGACGTAATTGTTTTTTATCTACCTTCCCCACTGGAGTCAGCGGTAATGACTCAACGCACTCAACACGATCGGGTAATTTGAATTCCGCCACACCCTGTTCGCGCAGAAAACGGCGCACCTGAACCGCGCGCAGCGGCTCTTTTACCACTAGCCAGGCACAGCTTTTCTCGCCCATCAGTTCGTCATCCATACTGACCAGCGCGGCATGGATAACCATTGGATGGCGCAGCAGCAGGTTTTCAATCTCTTCAGCAGCGATCTTCTCCCCGCCTCGGTTGATCTGATCCTTTTCGCGTCCCTGAACGGTGATGTAGCCATCCGGGTCGATAGCGATCAGATCGCCGGAACAGTAAAAGCCGTTGGCGTCAAAGGCGCTGGCATTATGCTCAGGGCTTTTGAAATAACCACGGAAGGTGTACGGACCACGTGTCATCAGGCGTCCGGTCTCTCCCTGGGCTAAGGGGTTGCCGTCAGCGTCTGCTACCCAGACTTCATCATCAGGACACATCGGGCGACCCTGGGTATTGATGATGCGCTCAGGACTGTCGTCCAGACGGGTGTAGTTCACCAGCCCTTCAGCCATGCCGAAGACCTGCTGCAACTGGCAGCCAATCTCAGCCGGAATACGCGCCGCAAGCGTGGCGGAAAGTCTCGCTCCACCGACCTGTAGCAGTTTCAGCGAAGCCAATTGCGCATTACTGCCCCACTCCGCAATCGCCTGCAACCACAGGCTCACCGCAGGTGGCACCAGCGCCGTGACGTTAACCTGATGCTGTTCAATCAGCGGGAAACACAGGGTAGCGCTCGGGTCGGCCGCCAGCACGACGGTTCCACCCGCAAGGAACACGCCCAGCGCGCCTGGCGAACTCATGGCGTAGTTATGCGCCGCCGGGATTGCGCATAAATAACGCGTTTCCCCGGTGAAGCGGCAAATCTCATTGCTGCGACGCACGCTGTAGTAGTAATCGTTATGAGTGCGAGGAATCAGCTTTGGCGTCCCGGTCGTCCCGCCGGAAAGCTGGAAGTACGCCACCTCATCAGCGGGCGATGGTGTAGCAGTAAAATCAGTCGCAGGTTGGCTTATCGCCGTTTGCAGATTGTGTTCACCTTCGTCGTTGTGCAGTTGCACCACGCGCACTGAATTGTGTTCGGCCACAAAAGCGTTTAGAAAATCGTCACCGCTAAACAGCGTATGCTGGCGATCGGCAATCAGCAGCGCCGGTTCAATCTGTTTGGCATAGGCGTTGAGTTCGTTACGCTGATGGCTGAACAGGGCCAGCACCGGAGCTACGCCCAGCTTGAGTAACGCAAAGAAGGTGATATATAGCTCAGCCACATTGCCCAGTTGTACCAGCGCGGTTTCACCGGGTTTAATCCCTTGGCGACGCAAACTGCAGGCTAGATTGTCAGCGGCATGATTCAGCTGGCGATAGCTCAGATGGCGTTCACCATCAATAACCGCCGTATGGTCGCTGTCGGCGTGACGGGTCAGAATGTCGGTCAGCGGCAAATCCTGCCAGTAACCTTTTTCACGATACCTGCGGGCAAACTCTTCCGGCCAGCGGGTGAATGGAATACTCATTATTGCTCCTTAAAACCAGTCCACAAGGCTCTTAATGCAGTCCAAAAACATTCAACATCGTGGAGAGCTTGGCCCCCGTTTCACGCCATTCCGCAACCGGGGAAGAGGCTGGAACAATTCCTGCTCCGGCAAAGAAACGCACCTGATTGCGCAACAGCTTCGCACAGCGGATCGTCACCACCCACTCACCGTTACCTTCGGCATCACACCAGCCGACAATACCGCCGAACAGTTCGCGATCGAACGGCTCCAGCTCGGCGATAAGCTTGCGCGCAACCTGATGTGGGAAGCCACTCAGCGCAGGCGTCGGGTGCAACAGGCACGCCAGCGTCAGGGCGTTTTCCTGCGCGTTGGCTTTACCTTCAAACGGCGTGCCGAGGTGCCAGAGCGTCGGCGTAGTAACCAGCTGCGGAGAAGAAGGCAGTTGCAGTTCACGGCTGCGATCGCGCAATACCGTTTTCATCGCTTGCGTCACCAGTTCGTGCTCATGGCGGTCCTTCTCAGATGCCAGCAGGCGGATCCCTGCTTCGCGATCCAGCACATCATCAGGCTGACGACGTGCAGAGCCCGCCAGCGGCAGAGAACTGAAACGCTCGCCTTCTTTGCGCAGAAGCAATTCCGGGCTGGCACCAATCAATACGCCGCCGTCTTCAATCGGCACATGGAAGTTGTAGCTCGCTGGATTTTGCGCCACCAGACGCTCCAGCAGCGCACCACTGTCAATGTTGGCATCGGTGGTGATATCGATCAGGCGTGACAACACCACTTTGTCGACTTCCGGAGTAGACGTCAGCGCAGCCGCCCGGGCGACCATATCTTCAAAAAAGTCCTGTTCCGGGATCGATTTACGTTCCACGACGTTCAGCGACTGATGCGCGTTAAAATAACGTGATGACTGCTGCTTCGCCGTACGAGAAAAGCTCTGCCACGATTGGGGAATAAACAGCGATGATGGCTGGCGGGTGTCAAAAGGGATCGCCCCGACCATGATGGGGTTCGCAATGCCCTGCGATTTGGCATCAGCAAACAGTGAGAGCATTTTCTGTTGGAAAGGGCTGTCTGGCGAGTCGCCATCAATTGCCGGTTCCGCATAGCGGGCGAAGCATCCTGACGTCGTAAAACTACGGTACGGCGACATAAAGAAAAAACTGTCGGGAGCGAGCGTCGGCATAGTCTGCGTTTTTTCCTCGGCCAGTGACGTATCCATATCATCCTCCAAAAATGATAAAGGCTCTAATAATGATTATCATTTATATTTTCGGTCGCTAACCTAAAAGTAAAGCGGCGGTATGTCAACTCTTGTGGTAGCACAATGTGCGACTTTGGCTTGCATCCTTGCTCGCTAACAATGAAAATGAGAAGCATTACTTATACTGATAACAGGAAGCTGATTCGTGAGTCTCCCCTCTTTTTGCCGCACCGTGCTCTTACTGGCAGGTTTATCTCTTTCAGGAATTTCTTCAGGTCACGCCGCCGACTGGCCGCGTCAGGTTACTGACAGCCGCGGCACGCATACGCTGGAGCATAAACCGCAGCGAATTGTCTCCACCAGCGTGACCCTCACCGGTTCGCTGCTAGCGATTGATGCCCCGGTCATCGCCAGCGGTGCCACTACGCCGAACAATCGCATCGGCGATGCGCAGGGCTTTTTACGCCAGTGGAGCGAAGTGGCAAAAGAACGCAAACTGAGCCGCCTGTATATCGGCGAACCGAGCGCCGAGGCCGTCGCAGCTCAAATGCCGGATTTGATTCTGGTAAGCGCCACCGGGGGCGATTCTGCCCTCGCGCTGTACGATCAGCTGTCCACCATTGCGCCAACGCTCATCATTAATTACGACGATAAAAGCTGGCAGTCGCTGCTGACCCAGTTAGGTGAAATTACCGGTCAGGAGCAACAGGCTGCTGCGCGTATTGCCGAGTTTGATAAGCAACTACAGGCAGTTAAGCAACGTATTACTCTGCCACCACAGCCGGTCAGCGCGCTGGTATATACCGCCGCGGCGCACAGCGCCAACCTGTGGACGCCTGAGTCAGCGCAAGGCAAGCTGATGGAGCAGTTAGGGTTCACGCTGGCAACGCTGCCTGCCAACTTGCATACCAGCCAGAGTCAGGGCAAACGCCACGATATCATCCAGCTTGGCGGTGAGAACCTGGCGGCAGGCCTGAACGGCGAAGCGCTGTTCCTGTTTGCTGGCGACAGCAAAGATGCCGATGCTATTTACGCTAATCCGCTTCTGGCGCATCTGCCAGCCGTGCAAAATAAACGTGTTTATGCCCTGGGTACGGAAACCTTCCGTCTCGACTACTACAGCGCAATGCTGCTGCTGCAACGTCTGTCGGCTCTGTTTTAATTGCCAGCGCCGGATGCGGCTAACGCCTTATCCGGCCTACAATCCGTAGAGCACAACGCAATCAGACATTCACGGGGACTTGCCGGAATCGGCGCACTTCTCCCAACAACAGCAGCAGTAAAAGACCGACAATCACCAGCCCAAACCCACTCACGCTTGCCGAAGCAACTGGCGTCATCATCGCGCCCAGACCACCTAACAACGCCGCGCCAATCGCATCGCCGGTGACGTTCTGTGCGGTCCACAAACCATTAATTCGCCCGAGCATCGCTTCCGGCGTCTGCGTCTGTAACAGGGTGTACTGCAACAACGAACTGACCGCACTTAGCCAGCCAAACAGCGCCAGGCAAATAACCCCAAGCTGCCAAATGGGCATCAAGCCAAACAGACCGATAGCCAGAAATGAAGCCACGGTCGATGCCAGCATGATCAGTCCCGGACGAAGACTGTGCGCCAGTTGTCCGCTGGTCAATGCACCCACGGCTGCCCCCAGCGGAATAGCCGCATACAGCAGGCCAATTTGCGCACTCGACATGTGCCAGTTAATCGCCAACGCCGGATACAGCACGCGCACGGCGCTCGCCATGGTTAACAGACCACCGAGCAGTGCAATACCGCCAATCAGCGGGCTGGCAAGCAGAAAGCGGAATGCTGCCAGCAGCGATTTCAGCGGATGCTCACGCGGCTGCGGCGGAGGCGGCAACGCGGGAAGACTCAGCAACGGTAGTAAGGTAATGAAGGTTCCCGCCGCCGCCAGTCCGTAGTTCCAGGCCACGCCGCCGGTCGCGAGCAACACCCCGCCAAGCATCGGTGAAATTACCGATCCCAGACGCACCGTCAGCATGGTAATCGCCCCGGCCTGCATCAGATTCTCCCGCCCGACCAGCGCTGGCGTCGCTGCCAGCAAAGCAGTCACACCCAGCGAAGCAAAGAAACCGTCCCATAAGCCAAGCAGATAAATTGCCAGTAACGACGGTTCGGGAAGTAACGCATTCAAACACAGGCCAATAAAGCCAATGCCACAGGTACCACGCGCAAGCAGGATCACTTTTTTACGCTCATAGCGGTCAGCCAGCACACCGCCCACCATCAGGCCAATAAACATTGCACTGCCGGTCAGCGTCACCGACAAACCGACCTGCCAGGTCGACTGGGTCATCATCTGGATTTGTACCGGAACCGCTACGCCGAGTAGCCCCAGAGAGACAATGGAAATAAAACGGGCGAGGAAGACTGCACGAAATGCAGGGTGGGTCTTTAACAGGCTGAGATTGAGCAGCCATGATTGTCGATTCATTACAGAGCCTTACCAGGTACTTTTTCAATATCCATTCGATGGCTGCACATGCTAACATATCCAAATAAGATCGATAACGATAATTACTATCATTATCAGGGAAGTTGATATGTCATGCTCTGTTTCCGCGACACGCGCCTTCGCCGTGCCCGGACTATTGTTATTACTTGTTCTGACCACGGTATTAAGTCTGGTTATTGGCGCCAAGTCGCTACCTGCCTCCGTGGTGCTGGATGCGCTCACCGGCAGTTGTCAAAGCGCTGATTGCACCATCGTGCTTGACGCGCGACTCCCACGCACGCTGGCGGGGCTGCTCGCCGGTGGTGCGCTGGGCCTGGCTGGCGCATTAATGCAAACGCTCACGCGTAATCCTCTCGCCGATCCCGGCATTCTGGGCGTCAACTCCGGTGCCAGCTTCGCTATTGTGCTGGGCGCCGCGCTGTTCGGCTTTTCCTCTGCGCAAGAGCAACTGCTGATGGCCTTTTGCGGTGCGCTGGCTGCGTCGCTTATCGTAGCTTTTACCGGTAGTCAGGGCGGTGGGCAGTTAAGCCCGGTACGTTTGACGCTGGCGGGCGTTGCCCTGGGCGCGGTGCTGGAAGGATTATCCACCGGCATCGCCCTGCTCAACCCGGACGTTTACGATCAGTTGCGTTTCTGGCAAGCTGGCTCACTGGATATCCGCAGCCTGCAAACGCTGAAGGTTGTATTGGTACCAGTACTGATTGCCGCGGCTGTCGCACTGTTCCTCAGTCGCGCCCTGAATAGCCTGAGCCTCGGGAGCGACACAGCTACCGCGCTTGGTAGTAAAGTCGCTCGCACACAGTTTATTGGCCTGCTGGTGATTACCGTACTGTGCGGCAGCGCGACCGCGATTGTCGGTCCTATCGCCTTTATCGGCCTGATGATACCTCACATGGCGCGCTGGCTGGTGGGGGCGGATCACCGCTGGTCACTGCCCGTCACCCTGCTGGCAACCCCTTCTCTGTTACTGATTGCCGATATCATCGGTCGCCTGATTGTTCCCGGCGAGCTGCGCGTGTCGGTGGTCAGCGCTTTCATCGGCGCGCCGGTGCTTATCTTTCTGGTACGCCGTAAATCGCGCGGGGGTGGCGCATGATGCACCTCTCCCGCCGCCTGATAATCAGCAGCCTACTGCTGGTTGCAGGTTGTCTCGTCATTGGTTTATGGAGCCTGCGTAGCGGCGTTGTTACGCTGGAAACCCAGCAAATTATTGCCGCCCTGCTCGGCGATGCGCCGCGCAGTATTACCCTGGTGGTGACCGAATGGCGTTTGCCACGCGTGCTCATGGCGCTATTGATTGGCGCAGCGCTCGGCGTGAGCGGCGCAATATTCCAGTCGCTGATGCGTAACCCGCTGGGTAGCCCGGATGTGATGGGCTTTAATACCGGTGCCTGGAGCGGTGTGCTGGTGGCAATGGTGCTGTTCGGACAGCATCTTACCGCGATCGCGCTGGCGGCCATGCTCGGTGGGATCCTGACTTCTCTGGTGGTCTGGGCGCTCGCCTGGCGCAATGGGATCGACACCTTCCGGCTAATTATTATTGGTATCGGCATACGCGCCATGCTGGTGGCGTTCAACACCTGGCTACTGCTGAAAGCATCATTAGAAACCGCGCTAACGGCCGGACTGTGGAACGCTGGATCGCTCAATGGCCTGACCTGGGCCAAAACCTGGCCGTCTGCCCCGCTGATTATCATCATGCTGGTATGCGCCACATTGCTGGTACGCCGGATGCGCTTACTGGAAATGGGTGATGACAGCGCCTGTGCGCTTGGTGTCAGCGTTGAGCGCTCGCGTCTGATGATGATGCTGGTTGCGGTTGTACTGACCGCTGCCGCCACCGCGCTGGCGGGTCCTATCTCGTTTATTGCCCTTGTCGCGCCGCATATCGCGCGACGTATAAGCGGCACATCGCGCTGGGGATTAACCCTGTCAGCGCTGTGCGGCGCGTTGCTGCTGCTGATGGCGGATTTATGCGCCCAACAGCTGTTTATGCCTTATCAGCTTCCGGTGGGCGTTGTCACCGTAAGCCTCGGCGGTATTTATCTTATCGTCTTGTTAATTCAGGAGTCCCGCAAAAAATGACCGAATCAGTAGCCCGTTTGCGTGGCGACCAGCTAACGCTGGGTTATGGCAAGTTTACCGTGGCGGAAAACCTCAATGTGTCGATTCCCGACGGTCACTTCACCGCGATTATCGGGCCAAATGGCTGCGGGAAATCGACATTGCTGCGCACGCTTAGTCGCCTGATGACGCCCGCGAACGGCAAGGTCTGGCTTGACGGCGAACATATTCAACACTATGCCAGCAAGGAAGTCGCCCGAAGAATAGGTTTGCTGGCGCAAAACGCCACCACGCCGGGAGATATTACGGTACAGGAGCTGGTTGCCCGCGGGCGCTATCCGCACCAGCCACTGTTTACCCGCTGGCGGCAAGAGGATGAAATTGCGGTCTCAAACGCCATGCAGGCGACGGGTATCACCCACCTGGCATCACAAAGTGTGGATACCCTTTCCGGCGGACAACGTCAACGTGCATGGATTGCGATGGTGCTGGCGCAGGAAACGTCGATTATGCTGCTTGATGAACCCACCACCTGGCTGGATATCAGTCATCAGATCGATCTGCTGGAACTGCTGAGTGAGTTAAACCGGGAAAAAGGCTACACGCTGGCCGCCGTTTTGCACGACCTGAATCAGGCCTGTCGCTATGCGACGCATCTGATTGCGCTGCGAGACGGAAAAATTATTGCCGAGGGTGCACCGAAGGAGATCGTCACCGCACAGCTTATTGAAAAAATCTATGGACTGCGCTGTATGATTATCGACGATCCAGTTGCCGGAACGCCGTTAGTAGTGCCGCTTGGACGCAGCAAATAACACGCGTTATCGTAAGGCGGCTGGCTTGCCGCCATACGACAATTCATCACACCAGTTGCTGATCAATAAACGTCATTTTTTGCTTACGCGACACCATAGCATAGTTCAGCAAAACGCCACCACACGCCACCATTCCACCCAGTAATGCGGCCAGAATAACGATCATTGATTTAGCCGGGCCATCTTTTTTCACCGGCAGCGAAGGCGTAAGTTGATATTTAAACGGTGTGAATTTTACGTCGCTCACATTCATCGCTAACAGTTGCTCAACGTGATACTGCCGATTACGTAATTCACCGTTAATTTCAGCAACATCCGTTACTGATTTTTCTATTTCTAATTTACGTTCGATGCCGTCAGCACCCAGTGAAATAGAGAAATCGGGGTCATCCTTCACCGCCTGACCATTACTGTAGACCGGCTTTTTAATCCCGGCGGCATTGGCAATCTCCAGCGAGTAGTTCAGTCGCTGGATATTTGCTTCCAGCTGGTTCTTGAGCCTGACGCGATCCATCTCCAGCCTTTCTTTCTCGAAGCTGGTTTTGATCGACAGTTTATTGCGAATATCTTCCAGCGTTTCTTTCACTACAATATCAGAAATATACTGGATATATCCCTTCAGCACAGACTGAGCTTCTTCGGCATGAGGTGCGGTAAAACTCAGCGTCCATGCGGTATACAGCGAAGTTTCGTTCTTCTTACCCAGGTTAGTATCAACCGCTTTCATTTTCTCACTAAGCCTGACAATTGCCTGATGCAACTCCATTTCGTCGATATCAGCGCCTTTCAATTGATCCATCACGTAAGGTGAAGAGCGCAGATATTCTTCTAACAATGAAGGCGACTGGAATTTTTTGATAAACAGGTTAAACACATCACCACGGCTAACGCTAATATCCATATCCAGCACGCGCAATTTGGTCAACGTATTCTCGAGACTCTGCCACTGAACCGGTTCTGCGGGGGTCACGATTGCCTGACTGGTCCATTTTTGCGGAAGCAGGAAAGATACCAGAATACCCGCACAAGCAAAGGCGAAAACGGTCGCTATAATTTTCGTTCTTGCTCGCCATAAGATTTCGATTAGGTTCACTAAATCGATTTCATTTGCGTTTGCCGCTGGCTGAGGATAGCCAGTAAATTCCGAAACGTTATCTTGCTTAATATTTAATGATGACATGTTGCGTGACCTGAAAACTTTCCTAAAAGAAAAACATTCCTGTGGGAGAAGTCTACCAGCTAGTCAGAATTATCCGAAACACTCTTTGCGCTTGTCGCCCTACCAAAAATTATATTCGGAATTTATTCACCCCTTTCATCACCTTGCACCGCACAAAAACAACAACCCCACAACATATTCTTTACATTGTAGAGCTGTTCGATCACCGCGATTGCAATATTCGTCTTGTTAAACAGATTTATTAATCAGCGTATTTATTACAGGTCCTATCGCCTCAAACGCGGTGGGGGAAATAATATCAACATGCGCGCAGTCGTGGCGGTAAACATCCAGACTGGATATCCACGGGGCCCAGCTACGTTCAGGGCTGACACCCGGCACTAAGGTACGCTCAGCAACGAACAGCGTGGCGTGACCTGCAAACGGCACGCTGTGCGCCGTGGTGAGCAGGCGAACCGCATCGGCGTAGTTGCCTTCGATCGCGTTAAATAAGGCCTCTGACGCATTCCCCTGCTGCGCCGCCAGAAAGGCTTCGCGTTCACGCTCGATCTCCGCCAGCACCGCTGGATCCAGCCCATTGGCCTCTTTTTCTTGCCAGTTTTGCGTCTCTGGCGGCCAGGTATCCAACAGACCGAGGAATGCAACCGTCTCTCCTCTGGCATGTAAGCGCGCGGCGATCCCCTGTGCCAGCGTGCCGCCCAGCGAATAACCTAATAAATAGTAAGGTCCGTGAGGTTGTTGACTGAGCAGCGTTGCCAGGTGATGTTCGCATACCGAGTCGAGATTTTCCGCCGTTTGCATCGGGCCATCCGGTCGTGGCGACTGAATACCCATAATCGACCACTGAGGGCTGAGATAACGCGACAGCACGCTAAACTGCCAGGCAAAACCCGACGCCGGATGGAAGCAGAACAACGTTGGGCCGTGACTTTCACGCAGTGGCAATAGCGTCTCGAATCCCAGACGCTGCGACTGTTCATCATCATTGCTCTCCAGCAATGCGCTCAGTTGTTCCACGGTGGAAGCCACCATAATCTGCCCGGGCGTCACCTGACGCTCAAAAATGCGGCTCAACTGCGCTGCCAGCTTCATCGCCAGCAGCGAATGCCCACCAAGCGCAAAGAAATCAGCCTCTACATCATTCACCTCACAATCCAGCAAGGCCGCAAAAGACTGCGCGATGGTGGTCTCAGTCCCTGCTCGCGGTGCGCGCCCGGAAACACGCGACGTCAACTGCGGCATCGGTAGCGCTTTACGATCCAGTTTACCGTTCGCGCTAAGCGGCAACTCCGCCAGTTGTAACAATACCGTCGGTACCATGTGCGCCGGCAGTTTTTCGCGCAGACGTTCCCGCAACACAGCCGTATCCAGCGGCAAACCCGATTGCGACACCAGATACCCCACAAGTTGACGCGCATCGCCGCCTGTCGCCGCAGCCTGGTTGAATACGCAGGCATGGGCAACGGCATGCTCGACATCAGGCAACTGCTGCATCACCCGGTCAATCTCGCCGAGCTCAATGCGCTGTCCACGAATTTTAAGCTGGTCATCGCTGCGCCCGAGGTATTCCACCGCGCCATTTTCCAGCCAGCGCGCCACATCTCCGGTACGGTACATACGTTCACCGACGTTAAACGGATCGGCGATAAAGCGGCTCGCCGTCAGATCCGGACGCCCCAGATAGCCTTGCGCCAGTTGGATCCCCGTCAGATACAGGTCACCCGCTACGCCGAAAGGCACCGGGCGCATCATGGCATCCAGAATGCGTAAACCGGTATTCCATACCGGATAGCCAATCGGTACGCTGTTGCCGGTTACGGCAGCGAGATCTTCTCCCCAGGCCGGATACCAGCTCACATCGACCGCAGCTTCCGTTGGTCCGTACAAATTGTGCAGTGGCGCATGAGTCAACTGCTCCCACTCACGGCATAAATCGGCTGGCAAGGCTTCGCCGCTGCAAAATACCCGTTTCAGAGAGGCACAACTCTCCCGCGCGGTTTCCGGCGTCAGTGAAGCGACAAAAGCGGCCAACATAGAGGGGACAAAGTGCGTGGTCGTCACCCCATAACGGGCAAAGAACTGTTGCATCGCCAGCGGATCGCGGTGCGCTTCAGGTTCTGCCATGACCAGTTTTGCCCCGGCAATAAACGGCCAGAAAAACTCCCATACCGAGACGTCAAAACTGCATGGCGTTTTTTGCGCCACCACATCATCTGCGGTCAGCGGATAGTGATTTTGCATCCACAGCAGACGGTTAACGATGGCGGTTTGCCCAACCATCACCCCTTTTGGTCTACCGGTAGAACCGGAAGTAAAAATGATATAGGCCGTATGATTGGGTTGAGATAGCGCCAACGGAGCAGCATCTTCTGCTGGCAGCGGCGAGTCATAGCAGAGACTTTCCAGCCCTGGGATATCGCTAAAACGCGCCAGTTGCTCTTCAGTCGCTATCAACAATTTTGGCTTCGCGTCTTCGAGCATCATCCGCAGGCGATCGTCCGGGTATCCGGTATCCAACGGCAGCCCGGCCGCTCCGGCCTTCCCAAAAACCCGGCTGGCGAAG
>OBVD01000399.1_pt1 | contig 35119 bp, 38 predicted proteins | sample 1495031 | NCBI WGS metagenome assembly OBVD01 (sample SAMEA2579967, study PRJEB22360) | human gut metagenome
CCACCATCGTGGCAGCGTCGCTCGGACGGTCCGGGCGCTAACGTTAATCTGAGGAAATTATGGCTGACACTCGCCCTGAACGTCGCTTTACGCGCATTGATCGTCTCCCGCCCTACGTTTTTAACATCACCGCTGAACTGAAAATGGCTGCGCGTCGGCGCGGCGAAGATATTATCGATTTCAGTATGGGTAACCCGGACGGTGCGACTCCGCCGCATATCGTCGAAAAATTATGTACTGTGGCCCAGCGCCCGGACACGCACGGTTACTCCACGTCACGCGGCATTCCGCGCTTACGTCGCGCCATTTCCCGCTGGTATCAGGATCGCTACGACGTTGAAATCGACCCGGAATCAGAAGCCATCGTCACTATTGGTTCGAAAGAGGGCCTGGCGCATCTGATGCTGGCGACGCTGGATCATGGTGACACGGTGCTGGTGCCGAATCCAAGTTACCCGATCCATATTTATGGCGCGGTGATTGCCGGGGCGCAGGTACGCTCAGTGCCGCTGGTGGAAGGTGTCGATTTCTTCAACGAACTGGAGCGCGCCATTCGTGAAAGTTATCCGAAACCGAAGATGATGATCCTCGGCTTCCCGTCAAACCCAACCGCGCAATGCGTGGAACTGGAGTTCTTCGAAAAAGTAGTGGCGCTGGCGAAACGCTACGATGTGCTGGTGGTCCATGACCTGGCCTATGCCGATATCGTCTACGATGGCTGGAAAGCGCCGTCAATTATGCAGGTACCGGGTGCACGCGATGTGGCAGTCGAGTTCTTTACGCTGTCGAAAAGCTACAACATGGCGGGCTGGCGTATCGGCTTTATGGTCGGCAACAAAACGCTGGTCAGTGCCCTGGCGCGAATCAAAAGCTATCACGATTACGGCACTTTTACGCCGTTGCAGGTGGCGGCGATTGCGACACTCGAGGGCGATCAACAGTGCGTGCGCGACATTGCCGAACAGTACAAACGCCGCCGTGATGTATTGGTTAAAGGGCTGCATGAAGCGGGCTGGATGGTCGAAATGCCGAAGGCTTCGATGTATGTCTGGGCGAAAATCCCGGAACCATATGCGGCCATGGGATCGCTGGAATTTGCCAAGAAGCTCCTTAACGAAGCGAAGGTTTGTGTCTCGCCGGGGATTGGCTTTGGCGACTATGGTGATACGCATGTTCGCTTTGCACTGATTGAAAACCGCGACCGTATTCGTCAGGCCATCAGAGGGATTAAAGCGATGTTCCGTGCCGACGGTTTACTACCCGCCAGCAGCAAACATATTCACGAAAACGCGGAATAAACACCGTCGTCAGAAATGCAAACAGGAGCCTGATGGCTCCTGTTTTTCATTGCACAGTTTGCTTTTAGATCATCAGGGCAAAAGTACCGGCCCAAACGATGACCATAAAAGAAATGCCCATAAAGAAATATTTCACTTTACATCTCTCCGCGTAATTACTGTTACGCCTGAATGACTTCATTACACCTGATACAGTGAGTTGACACCGGGCAAAGCGACCTTAAAAGCCCTGTATTTTACCGTGGGCATCACCCCAGAATTCTGAGCTAAACTGCTCGAGACGGCGCTAATGTACGCCTAAAACTGAAACGAGACAAGAGGCATTTTCTTATTTACTTTTAGTAACTTACAAGTGTCTCATATCGGCGACAGTTTAATTTCTGACGGTAATAATTAGATATTCAGCGAAGGAAAAAACCTTAAGAAAAAAGCCATAAAAACCATGAGGTTATTATGGCCGATTTGAGGAGGGAAAGAGTAAGAGCAGTTTGTTAAATGTACAACGACGATTCTCCCACCGGGCGCGTTTTAAAGCGACGGTGGATCCAGAGGTACTGCTCCGGTGCGCGCATGATCTCTTTCTCGATAATCTTGTTCATATAGGCAGCGGCTTGATTTTCATCTGTCGGGTAGCCTTCCATCTCTGGGGTGATGAACAAACGATATCCGCTGTAATCCGCTTTTCTTACCATCGTTACGGTCAACATGGCTGCGCCAGAGAGACGGGAGAGAACATAGGTGCCATTGGTTGTGGCGACATTTTCCACCGCAAAGAACGGCGCGAAGGAGCTGCCTTTACGACCATAATCCTGATCGGGAGCAAACCATACCGCTTCACCTTTCTTCAGTGCACCGACAATGCCGCGCAGATTATTTCTGCCGATCATCGCTTTGTTAGAGCGCATGCGCCCACGGGTCTGCACCCATTCCATCAGCTGATTATTATGTGGACGATAGGTAGCCATCATTGGTTGGCACAGTCCCATCACGCGGCCGCCCAGTTCCAGCGACATAAAATGGACGCCGACAACCATTACGCCGCGATTTTGCATTTGTGCGCGTTTAAGGTTATCCAACCCTTCAACATCAAACCATTTACGTACGCGACTGTCGGGCCAGAACCATGCCATGCCGGTTTCTACCAGCGCCATGCCGAGTGAACGAAAGTTTTCGGCAATCATCTTCTCGCGTTCTTCCGCAGAATGCTGCGGGAAACAAAGTTCCAGGTTTTTACGGGCGATAGATTCACGACGTTTCAGGAATGGTCGCACCATTGCGCCAATACGCGTGCCGAGAAAGCAGAGAACAGGATAAGGAAGCTGTACCCAAAGCCAGAGTACACCAAGCCCAAACCATGTGAGCCAGTAGCGAGGATGTAGAAACTCGCGGGAAAATTTGCATTGTGGAAACATAGTTACCTTCTGTAGATACGAATTGTTGTATCGCAGAAGATTCCATGTCGACAGCGGTACACTCAATTGGTTGGGCCATCATGTACGACAATGGTTCCTGTAAAGAGTGTAAAGACTAGTCAGGACATAACCACGAGGAGCATGAATGCGGTATCTGTACTTTATCACTCGCTGACTGCTTTCAGCTACTAATTATTAATCGTGCAAAGTAAATATTTTTCCGTACACAACAGTCTTGCATTTAACATGCTGTTTTCATTGATGCTTAGCAAAAATTGCCAGAGGTTAAGGATTGTCTTACTATTAAAGTGACTGAAGTTACAGGTTTTTTAGCGCGGCAGGAGGTTGAGCTATGATTTATTTATGGATGTTTCTCGCCCTGTGTATTGTCTGCGTAAGCGGCTACATCGGTCAGGTACTGAACGTGGTATCGGCGGTCTCTTCTTTCTTCGGCATGGTGATCCTCGCTGCACTCATTTATTACTTCACCATGTGGTTAACTGGCGGTAATGAACTGGTGACGGGGATATTTATGTTTCTTGCCCCGGCTTGTGGCTTGATGATTCGCTTTATGGTGGGGTATGGCAGGCGATAGTGGGTCAGGATGGCTCATTTGGGCAGGTGTTCACATCAGCATCAGACATGATTGTTCACCTGCCATGTGACAGACGCTATCGCACAGGATGAATAAGATAATTCGCCTTTGTCGGATAAGTAGGCGTGATTTCTTCTGTGAGGTTTAATGGTGGCGCATCTTCTCTCATCTTAAACAAAATCGCCTGTGATGGCTGAAGTTTTGTAGAGTGTGTGGTCGTCATCGCTGATGTTTTTTCAGTCTCTTTATAGCTCCTCTCACTTACACCACCAGAAATGGAAAATGCAAAAACATTGCATGCCATAATAGAGACCAATAAAAATAAGCTGAAAAGTATTAAGTTTACTTTCATAGAAAGTTATCCTGAAAATGGTTCACTGAGAACCTACGATGTTATGGCTGTATTTACATATAATTAATCAATATTTACATCGATATAATAAATGACATCTCTTTGTGGTACATAAGAATAGTTCTCTGCGACAGGAAGCAGATTCCTACAATTGTAAGACTAAAATACTTCTTGCGATAATAACTACAATTGTAAGACTAAAATACTTCTTGCGATAATAACTACAACTGTAAGATAACCCTTTCAAAATGACCGTTGCTCTCTGATTTCTCATTTCATGCTCACCCAATATGATGGCGGCGTTTTCTAAAACTGTTAAAGAATGAGGTAAGTATGAAACGTTTAATTATGGCTACGATGGTCACAGCAATTCTGGCATCTTCAACTGTATGGGCTGCTGATAATGCACCGGTAGCGGCACAACAGCAAACTCAGCAAGTTCAGCAAACCCAGAAAACGGCAGCAGCAGAGCGTATCTCTGAACAAGGTTTATATGCGATGCGTGACGTGCAGGTAGCGCGCCTGGCTCTGTTTCATGGCGATCCAGAAAAGGCAAAAGAACTGACCAATGAAGCTTCCGCTTTGCTGTCAGATGACAGTACCGAATGGGCAAAGTTCGCTAAGCCAGGTAAAAAGACCAATCTCAATGATGACCAATATATTGTCATTAATGCATCTGTCGGAATTTCTGAGAGTTATGTAGCAACTCCCGAAAAAGAAGCCGCGATAAAAATTGCCAATGAAAAAATGGCGAAAGGGGATAAAAAGGGCGCAATGGAAGAACTTCGCCTGGCCGGTGTTGGCGTAATGGAAAACCAATATCTGATGCCGCTTAAACAGACTCGTAATGCACTTGCTGATGCGCAGAAACTGCTTGATAAAAAGCAATACTACGAGGCAAACCTGGCGCTTAAAGGTGCGGAAGATGGAATCATCGTCGACAGCGAAGCACTGTTTGTGAACTAATGCTGACAGGCAGTATATTGAGGTAAAGGATTTAACTCCCTCCAGCCGACAATTTTTTATGACCACAATACGACAGGTTGTGGTCATAAAATTATTTGGCGCTCGCGGTTCTATAAACACGCATTTTATCTTCCTCAAAGTAAATCCCAATAATCCCGTGTCATCACAAATCATTTATTATGTTATGTTTTATGGTACGCTTTAAAAAGCGTAATCATACCCTTACTTGTAAATCACCGGCGCTTCTTACAGTTGTAAGAATAACATCACAAATGTCGCGACTCTCTCTGATTACCACGAATCAATATTTATCATATTCTTCTTTTCGTCCTCACTACTTACCATGCAGAAAGGAATTGGAAGTGGCGATGAAATGATTTTCAGCACTTGATACAGGATTTTAAAAATATCGAGTGCAGCTACGACGATATTTTGCGGGTTATTTATAGAAGATATTACGCCTTAAATAAACGCTAAATTAACACATATTTAATTAACTAATAGGTATTGCTATGTCAACTCCACTTCAAGGAATTAAAGTTCTCGATTTCACCGGTGTGCAATCTGGCCCATCTTGTACTCAAATGCTGGCCTGGTTTGGCGCTGACGTTATTAAAATTGAACGTCCCGGCGTTGGTGACGTAACGCGTCACCAGCTGCGAGATATTCCTGATATCGATGCGCTTTACTTCACCATGCTTAACAGTAACAAACGTTCTATTGAGTTAAATACCAAAACAGCGGAAGGCAAAGAGGTAATGGAAAAGCTGATCCGCGAAGCTGATATCTTAGTCGAGAACTTTCATCCAGGGGCCATTGATCACATGGGCTTCACCTGGGAGCATATTCAAGAAATCAATCCACGTCTGATTTTTGGTTCGATCAAAGGGTTTGATGAGTGTTCGCCTTATGTGAATGTAAAAGCCTATGAAAACGTTGCTCAGGCAGCGGGTGGCGCGGCATCCACTACGGGTTTTTGGGATGGTCCGCCGCTGGTAAGCGCTGCAGCGTTGGGTGACAGCAACACCGGAATGCATTTGCTGATCGGTTTACTTGCTGCTTTGCTGCATCGCGAAAAAACGGGGCGTGGGCAACGAGTCACCATGTCAATGCAGGATGCCGTATTGAACCTTTGCCGCGTGAAATTACGTGACCAGCAGCGTCTCGATAAATTGGGTTATCTGGAAGAATACCCGCAGTATCCGAATGGTACATTTGGTGATGCAGTTCCCCGCGGTGGTAATGCAGGTGGTGGCGGTCAGCCTGGCTGGATCCTGAAATGTAAAGGCTGGGAAACCGATCCTAACGCCTATATTTATTTCACTATTCAGGAGCAAAACTGGGAAAACACCTGTAAAGCCATCGGCAAACCAGAATGGATTACCGATCCGGCATACAGTACAGCCCATGCACGACAGCCACATATTTTCGATATTTTTGCTGAAATCGAAAAATACACTGTCACTATTGATAAACATGAAGCGGTGGCCTATTTGACTCAGTTTGATATTCCTTGTGCACCGGTTTTAAGTATGAAAGAAATTTCACTTGATCCCTCTTTGCGCCAAAGTGGCAGTGTTGTTGAAGTGGAACAACCGTTGCGTGGAAAATATCTGACCGTTGGTTGTCCAATGAAATTCTCTGCCTTTACGCCGGATATTAAAGCTGCGCCGCTATTAGGTGAACATACCGCTGCTGTATTGCAGGAGCTAGGTTATAGCGACGATGAAATTGCTGCAATGAAGCAAAACCACGCCATCTGATATTAACGGGGGCTTCTGGCTCCCAATTTATAAAAATTTCGAGGTTATTAATCATGTCAGATCAACTTCAAATGACAGATGGTATGCATATCATCGTTGAAGCATTAAAACAGAATAATATTGACACTATTTATGGTGTCGTAGGTATTCCTGTGACGGATATGGCACGCCATGCCCAGGCGGAAGGCATTCGTTATATTGGTTTTCGTCATGAGCAGTCGGCAGGCTATGCCGCTGCGGCAAGCGGTTTTCTTACCCAAAAACCGGGGATCTGCCTGACAGTTTCTGCGCCAGGATTCCTCAATGGTTTGACCGCATTGGCCAACGCAACGGTAAATGGTTTTCCGATGATCATGATTAGCGGCTCCAGCGACCGCGCGATCGTCGACCTACAGCAAGGTGATTATGAAGAGCTGGACCAAATGAATGCGGCAAAACCGTATGCCAAAGCAGCATTTCGCGTTAATCAGCCGCAGGATCTTGGCATTGCATTGGCACGCGCTATCCGGGTCTCTGTATCGGGTCGCCCTGGCGGAGTTTATCTTGATTTGCCAGCAAATGTCCTGGCCGCGACGATGGAAAAAGACGAAGCGTTAACCACGATTGTTAAAGTTGAAAATCCGTCGCCAGCATTATTGCCATGCCCGAAGTCAGTCACTAGCGCAATTTCGCTTTTAGCAAAAGCTGAACGGCCATTAATTATCCTTGGCAAAGGCGCGGCGTATTCACAAGCTGATGAACAGCTTCGTGAATTTATTGAAAGTGCTCAGATTCCATTCCTGCCAATGTCTATGGCGAAAGGGATCCTTGAAGATACGCATCCACTTTCTGCGGCAGCTGCGCGTTCGTTTGCCCTGGCAAATGCTGACGTTGTCATGCTTGTTGGTGCACGACTGAATTGGTTATTGGCACACGGTAAAAAAGGATGGGCGGCAGATACACAGTTTATTCAACTGGATATTGAACCGCAGGAAATTGACAGCAACCGCCCCATTGCTGTGCCAGTCGTTGGTGATATTGCATCCAGTATGCAAGGTATGCTGGCAGAACTGAAACAAAACACATTTACGACTCCACTGGTATGGCGCGATATTTTAAATATCCACAAGCAGCAAAATGCACAAAAAATGCATGAAAAATTAAGTACAGATACTCAACCATTAAATTACTTTAATGCATTAAGTGCTGTGCGCGACGTATTGCGCGAGAACCAGGATATTTATTTAGTTAATGAAGGTGCAAATACCCTGGATAATGCACGAAATATTATTGATATGTATAAACCACGTCGTCGTCTGGATTGTGGTACCTGGGGTGTCATGGGCATCGGTATGGGCTATGCCATCGGTGCTAGCGTGACTTCTGGTTCTCCGGTTGTCGCCATTGAAGGTGATAGTGCTTTTGGTTTCAGTGGGATGGAAATTGAAACGATTTGTCGATATAACCTGCCGGTGACGATCGTTATTTTTAATAATGGCGGCATCTACAGAGGAGACGGTGTTGATCTCAGTGGCGCTGGTGCACCATCACCAACGGATCTGTTGCACCATGCAAGGTATGACAAATTAATGGATGCGTTTCGTGGCGTTGGCTATAACGTCACCACGACAGATGAACTTCGTCATGCTTTAACCACCGGTATTCAGTCGCGCAAACCGACCATTATTAATGTGGTCATCGACCCTGCAGCAGGAACTGAAAGTGGCCATATTACCAAACTTAACCCAAAACAAGTCGCTGGTAATTAAATACTGACATCGTCTCCTCTTGCCAACTCATTATGCGATGGTGAGGGGACCCTTATCGGAAATACTATTATGCTAACATTTTTTATTGGCGATTTATTGCCTATTATCGTAATCATGCTGTTGGGTTATTTTAGCGGCAGACGAGAAACTTTTTCAGAAGATCAAGCCCGCGCATTTAATAAACTGGTATTAAACTACGCTCTTCCTGCGGCTCTATTTGTTTCTATTACCCGGGCAAACAGGGAAATGATTTTTGCGGACACTCGTCTGACCCTTGTATCACTTGTGGTTATTGTCGGATGTTTTTTTTTCTCCTGGTTTGGTTGCTACAAATTTTTTAAACGTACCCATGCAGAAGCAGCTGTATGTGCATTAATTGCGGGTTCACCTACCATTGGATTCCTGGGGTTTGCAGTTCTCGATCCTATTTATGGTGATTCCGTATCAACAGGTTTAGTGGTAGCAATTATTTCTATTATTGTTAACGCAATTACTATTCCTATTGGTCTGTATTTGCTGAATCCTTCCTCAGGAGCGGATGGTAAGAAGAATAGTAATCTGAGCGCATTAATTTCTGCGGCAAAGGAGCCAGTAGTATGGGCACCTGTTCTGGCAACGATCCTGGTGTTGGTTGGGGTAAAAATTCCGGCAGCATGGGACCCAACCTTTAATCTGATTGCGAAGGCTAACTCAGGGGTAGCGGTATTCGCTGCGGGGTTGACTCTGGCTGCACATAAATTCGAGTTCAGTGCCGAAATTGCTTATAACACCTTCCTGAAGCTGATTCTGATGCCACTGGCACTGCTTCTCGTTGGTATGGCATGTCATTTGAACAGCGAACATCTGCAGATGATGGTACTGGCAGGCGCATTACCGCCGGCATTCTCCGGAATCATTATTGCCAGCCGGTTTAATGTCTACACCCGTACTGGTACAGCGTCATTGGCTGTGAGCGTACTGGGCTTTGTCGTCACGGCTCCCTTGTGGATTTATGTCAGTCGACTGGTTTCATAATTAATCATGTTATTGATTTTACATAAATGCCGAAGTGTCTTTTCACCTTCGGCTTTTTTCAAGGCATAAGCAAATGACAAATAATGAAAGCAAAGGGCCGTTTGAAGGCTTATTAGTTATCGATATGACACATGTCCTTAATGGACCTTTCGGAACTCAACTTCTTTGTAATATGGGCGCAAGGGTAATTAAAGTTGAGCCGCCGGGTCATGGTGATGATACCCGCACATTTGGTCCCTATGTGGATGGACAGTCACTCTATTACAGTTTTATTAATCATGGCAAAGAGAGTGTGGTTCTTGATTTAAAGAATGATCACGATAAAAGTATATTTATAAATATGCTCAAACAAGCTGATGTATTAGCTGAGAATTTTCGCCCAGGTACAATGGAAAAACTGGGGTTTTCATGGGAAACGCTTCAAGAAATCAACCCGCGCCTCATATATGCTTCATCGTCAGGTTTCGGACATACCGGTCCGCTAAAAGATGCTCCTGCCTACGATACCATCATTCAGGCAATGAGCGGGATAATGATGGAAACAGGATATCCTGATGCTCCGCCAGTGCGCGTTGGTACATCTCTTGCGGATCTATGCGGCGGTGTCTATTTATTCAGCGGAATAGTGAGTGCACTTTATGGCCGCGAAAAGAGCCAGAGAGGGGCGCATGTCGATATAGCGATGTTTGATGCCACGCTGAGTTTTCTGGAGCATGGTCTGATGGCATATATCGCAACTGGGAAGTCACCACAACGTCTGGGAAATCGCCATCCCTACATGGCACCTTTTGATGTTTTCAATACTCAGGATAAGCCGATTACGATTTGTTGTGGTAATGACAAGCTTTTTTCTGCGTTATGCCAGGCACTGGAGCTTACGGAACTGGTTAATGATCCCCGATTTAGCAGCAATATTTTACGCGTACAAAACCAGGCTATTCTTAAACAATATATTGAGCGGACGTTAAAAACGCAGGCAGCTGAAGTTTGGTTAGCCAGAATACATGAAGTTGGTGTACCCGTCGCGCCGTTATTAAGTGTGGCTGAGGCCATTAAATTGCCACAAACTCAGGCGAGAAATATGTTGATTGAAGCCGGGGGAATAATGATGCCGGGTAATCCGATAAAAATCAGCGGCTGCGCGGACCCGCATGTTATGCCGGGAGCGGCAACGCTCGACCAGCATGGGGAACAAATTCGCCAGGAGTTCTCATCATAAATGTAAGATGTGCTGGTAAATAGCTCCCACATTTGAACATTGTGGGAGCCGCTATTTAGTCATTTTTCTGACAGAAAACAGCAATCTCCTGGTCCAGCTCTGCAATGTGTTCTTTTACAGAGTTCAGCAACTGAAGAATTTCAGGCTTACTGTCATCTGAAACAGGTGTTATTTCTAACTGATGGCTAATATTAATCAACTTTTGCAAATTCAGGATGTTAGCCGCACCGTGGATGCGATGAATACACTGATGGAAAGTTCTGTTATCGCCAGCTTCTAGTGCTTGAAACGCAGCGGGTAGATCTTTATGCGTTTCATGCTGGAAAGTCATGAGAATCTCCTGCATCAGTTGTAGATCGTTCGCCGTATTATTTTTCAGGGCTTCGATATCAAGGTGGCGATACTGAGGTGCAATATGCGCAACCTGGTGTAACTGACTTAAATGTGTTTTCAGTACATCCAGGGTCAACGGTTTGAACAAACATAAGTTCATGCCGCAACTTAACCCTTTTTCACGTTCGTTAGCCTGTGCGTTGGCTGTAAGCCCCCAGATGGGTAAGGAAGAATTTTGCTCACGGAGTTTGCGAGTCAACTCAAAACCATCCATATTCGGCATATTAACGTCAGTAATAAGCAGATCATAATGTTGCATACTGACTTTGTGTAGCGCTTGCACACCATCAGTGGCTTCATCAACATCATATCCTAATAGATTTAGCTGGCGTTTGAGTAATAGCCTGTTGGTCGGATGATCATCCGCGATTAATATGCTCAACTTTTCAGGTAGTGTGATGGGGTGTTCTGCTTTTGCCTCGACAGTCGCCACTTGCTGGCTAATTTCTACCGGGATTGTGATCGTAAATGTTGTTCCTATGCCTGGATGACTTTCTAATGACAAATCGCCCTGCATATTTTTAATTAATTCTTTGCAGATCATTAAGCCTAAGCCAGATCCTGTTTGCTGGCGACCTGCACTTGTTTGGCTGTAGCGTTTAAAGAGTTGTTGTTGTTCTTCCTGCGATAATCCACTTCCAGAATCCATAATCGTCATTTTGATAACAGCGTGGTTGTCATCAATGTGAACCAGGGAGGTCGTAATTTTTACTGCCCCCTCGGTGGTAAATTTGAGAGCATTGCTCAGTAAATTTGATAAGACCTGCTTAAACGCCTGAGGGTCGATCTTAACCAGGTAATGATCAGGAAATGTACTGCTGCAACTTAATGCGATCGATTTGCTTGCAGCAATCGCACCGAAAGAGTGACAAGTGTTCTGGACTAAAGTAGGGATATCGACCCATTGTGGTTGAAGTTGATAGTTACCCGATTCAATTTTGTCGACATCAAGGATTTCACCAATTAAGCCGAGGAGTGATTGTCCGGTGGCGTAGGCAAGTGAAATCGCCTCCACCCGTTGCTCCTTGCTAAGACCAGAACCCGACAGAAGTTCCAGGAAGCCCATAATAGAGCTTATTGGTGTTCTTATTTCGTGACTCATCGTTGCCAGAAACTGACTTTTTGCTACGGTAGCCTTTATCGCTTTATTTTTTTCTACCTCGAGTGCATTAATTAGATCACGCGTTTCAGTAATATCTTGCCAACCACAAATATATACTGCATTGTCACTTGCAGGAAGATTGCATAATGTATGCCAGTGATTAATGCATCTTTTCTCGATGCCATTATCAATTTCAAATACCTGTGTGTATATTGTTCGATTTTCTTTCGTTTCTGCTGTGACTTCATGCGCATTAGAAAAAACATCTTTAAAGGGTGAGTCACTGTTTTCTAATGGTAACATTGCATTTTTGTAGTAATCCGCAGTGAAATAATGTTCAAAAGCACTATTATGACTAATGACATTACCTTGCCAGTTTACAACATAAGTTGGATTCGGTAAGGAATCCGAGAGTGCTTTTCGGAATGATATTTGGTTTTCTAAATCACCCTGAATGACTTTACGACGACGAACTGAGCGTAACAGGTAGAATCCCCATAAAAGGCTACTGCCAACTAATAAAACGGATAATGTCGTAACAATATAAAATTGCTCGCTATATAGGTCCCATGTGTCAATGGTCACATTGGGCATTTTAATCCATTTTTCCGTCAGGCGCAGAACTTCGCTTGGGGGAATTGCATTCAGTGCTTTATTAATAATATCCTTAAGTTCCGGTTCTCCGCGAGGAAAAGCGAACGAAAGCGATGCATTCGGAACGCCAGGAATAAGAAAATGATAAAGTTCATTAGGATAGTAATGATCGATCATGTAACGCGAATTTAACTGTGTCGCGACCAGAGCATCAAGTTCACCTTCCTTAACCTTGTGAAATGCAGCGCTGGCATTATCGACCTGTATCCATTCAACCTCCGGATACATCTCTTTTAATTGCGAATGCAGCTCATAATAATATGGAATGGCAACTTTCATTCCTTTTTTTAATGTTTGTTCACTGTCAGGCGCTTTTTGCATGACAAAAACGTAAGGCGTTGTTATGAAGGCTTCAGCAAATAAAACATTATTTTCTCGATCTTCACTATAAATAGCGCCAGGTATTATATCCCATCCTCCGGGGCTAAGCTGTGTTCCAGCATGGATATTGTGTGAAACGGTGATCGGAGAAAAATTTAAACCTGTTTGCAAGGTAATAATATTAAGAATGTCCCCCATAACGCCCCGAACCGAGCCATTTTCATCCGTCATAGAATAGGGGGGCGAGTAAGGATTTTCCAGCACCTTTAAATTGGGATGCTGCTTAATCCACTGTTTTTCATGTTCAGTGAGTTCTAATGGTTTGTTCAGAAAGGCCAGGTTTCCTGTATCAAGCCAATTTTGTGATACTTCATAGCGAACTTCATTTGTTAAAGCATCAACAAATCTATTGAGTACTTCATTAAGAATGACAGATTCTTTTCTGGTCAAGAAAAAATTATATTGACGCGGCGAGTTATAATATTTCACTACATTTAAGGAGTGAGTGAAATAGCGGGAAATCATACTGCTGGTAATGATGTTACTACCAATAAAGTAATCATTGTGCCCAGCTGAGACGGATGCTAATGCCTGATATAAATTTGTAAAAGAGATAATTGTTGCTTTTGGAAATGATTGATGAATTACCTCGTCTGGGGGGTAATTTGCTACCCGAGCAATATTTACTGGTTTTGGTGAGGTAAGCGGTCGCATTGAGTCGTGAAGGGTGGTTACCAGCGCCGGAAAGGTAATTATCAATGGTTTGGTTGCAGCAATGTCATTATTAAGAGGCGGCGAAGTAACTAAATGTGATAACACTATATCGACTTCACCTTCTGCAAGCGCGTCCATTGCTTTTTGATGATCTGCGTATTCCCGGAGTGTTAATTTGATATTTAACGCTCTTTTTAAAAGATTTAAATAATCAGCATTAATACCACGAACCTGTTGCTGCGAATCGGTATGCAACAAGGTAGCCGTTTGGGACTTGTGTACTGCAATCACAAGATTTTTTTTGCTCGCTAACCAACGTAATTCCTTGTTGCTCAGACGTACTGGATCAAGTGTGACACGGTTGTTACTACTGATGCCACGATATTCGATGTAATCTTCGTCTGCGAAACTTATGGTCGACCAAAGACCACAACAGAGAAGAAAAAAATAGGGTAAAAACTTCATGTGATTAGCCGATTTTGTTACGTTGCGCGAATGTGTAAAGATCCATCAGTGATTTACATTCTAATTTTTCCATCAGGCGACTTTTATAAGTGCTGACAGTTTTGTTGCTGATGAACATTTTTTCAGCAATGTCATTATTATCCTTGCCATCAAGAATATACCGCATGACACTAATTTCTTGTTTCGATAAGGAGTCGAGTTTTTGCTGGTCGGACGTTAAACTTCCAACAAACCGGTTGAGAGAGAAGGGGAAATAGCAGTAGCCATTTTTTGCAGCTTCAATAGCCGCAATGATATTGTTCATGCCTTCTTTTTTACTCACGAATCCATTAGCGCCAGCATCAGCACAATGTTTCCCGTAAAAATGGTCATTTTTAGCGGAGACAATAATAATAATTCCGCTATATTGGCGCTTCCTCAGCGTTTCTAACACCTGGATACCGTTAACTCCGGGGATATCGACATCAATGATGACGATATCAGGCTTAAGTGTTTCCACCCGCTGAACGGCGCTTCCCCCTTCAGTCAACTCCGCTAAGATTTCAATATCGTTTTTGATCAATAAATTACGAATTGCTGCGATAGCAAGAGGATGGTCATCAATAATTATTGCGTTCATAGATTATTCCCTTTGCAATGAAGCATCTCCCTTCTCCCTGTAGTAATACAGACATAAGGCGTCATCTCATTTTCTCAATAAAAATAAGAAAATCTGAGCTTCCTTTAAGATAATTCGACAAGTATACCATATAAATAGTCGGCATAAATGAAATGTCAACAATAAAATCAGGGATTGTACCGATGATTTATAGTTTCAAGTTGGCACTATAAGTCTTCTTACTAATCCTACAGGCGTAAGAATTGTATTGCAAAAGCCACGGTTTAGTCCTCTGTTGTTTTTTTTGCACCTCATTTAAATTAGGCCTCCAACGTTCCTGGGATAATGTGCAACACATGCACTGTGTTTGATATGAAGAATGAATGCTCTTTTCATTCAATTCATAAATTTCATCTATGAGAAATGAGAGATAATAGTGGAACAGATTAATTCAAATAAAAAACATTCTAACAGAAGAAAATACTTTTCTTTATTGGCGGTAGTTTTATTTATTGCGTTTTCAGGTGCCTATGCCTATTGGTCAATGGAATTAGAAGACATGATTAGTACAGATGACGCCTATGTCACGGGGAATGCAGATCCAATTTCTGCACAAGTCTCAGGTAGTGTCACTGTCGTTAATCATAAAGATACGAACTACGTTCGACAAGGTGACATTTTAGTTTCACTGGATAAAACTGATGCCACTATCGCACTCAATAAAGCTAAAAATAATCTGGCAAATATTGTTCGGCAAACGAATAAACTATACTTACAGGATAAACAATACAGTGCCGAAGTCGCTTCAGCACGTATTCAGTATCAACAATCTTTAGAAGATTATAACCGTCGAGTGCCGTTAGCGAAGCAGGGGGTTATTTCAAAAGAAACGCTGGAGCATACCAAAGATACGTTAATAAGTAGCAAAGCGGCATTGAATGCCGCTATCCAGGCTTATAAAGCGAATAAAGCTTTAGTAATGAACACACCATTAAACCGTCAGCCACAAGTCGTTGAAGCGGCGGATGCAACTAAAGAAGCCTGGTTGGCGCTTAAACGTACGGATATTAAGAGTCCGGTTACCGGCTATATTGCCCAGAGAAGTGTTCAGGTCGGCGAAACAGTGAGCCCCGGACAATCGTTAATGGCTGTCGTACCGGCACGTCAAATGTGGGTTAATGCCAACTTTAAAGAAACACAACTCACGGATGTACGGATTGGTCAATCGGTCAATATTATCAGCGATCTTTATGGTGAAAATGTTGTGTTTCATGGTCGGGTGACAGGGATCAATATGGGAACCGGCAATGCGTTCTCCTTATTACCTGCACAAAATGCGACAGGGAACTGGATCAAAATCGTTCAGCGTGTACCGGTTGAAGTTTCTCTTGATCCAAAAGAACTCATGGAACATCCCTTGCGTATTGGTTTATCGATGACAGCAACTATTGATACGAAGAACGAAGACATTGCCGAGATGCCTGAGCTGGCTTCAACCGTGACCTCCATGCCGGCTTATACCAGTAAGGCTTTAGTTATCGATACCAGTCCGATAGAAAAAGAAATTAGCAACATTATTTCGCATAATGGACAACTTTAATGGCAATCACTAAATCAACTCCGGCACCATTAACCGGTGGGACGTTATGGTGCGTCACTATTGCATTGTCATTAGCGACATTTATGCAAATGTTGGATTCCACTATTTCTAACGTCGCAATACCGACAATATCTGGCTTTCTGGGAGCATCAACAGACGAAGGCACCTGGGTTATCACCTCGTTTGGTGTAGCAAATGCCATTGCGATCCCTGTTACTGGCAGGTTGGCACAAAGAATAGGCGAATTAAGATTATTTTTACTTTCAGTAACCTTTTTTTCGCTGTCTTCATTAATGTGTAGCCTATCGACCAATCTTGATGTGCTGATATTTTTTAGAGTCGTTCAGGGGTTAATGGCGGGGCCGTTAATTCCACTGTCACAGAGTTTATTATTAAGGAATTATCCGCCAGAAAAAAGAACATTTGCTCTGGCATTATGGTCAATGACCGTGATTATCGCTCCGATATGTGGGCCGATATTGGGCGGTTATATTTGTGATAACTTTAGCTGGGGTTGGATATTTTTAATCAATGTCCCTATGGGGATTATCGTCCTGACATTATGCTTAACCTTACTTAAAGGAAGAGAAACTGAGACTTCACCGGTCAAAATGAATCTACCAGGACTGACCCTGTTAGTGCTCGGTGTTGGTGGCTTGCAAATTATGCTTGATAAAGGGCGCGATCTGGATTGGTTCAACTCGAGTACAATAATAATATTAACAGTAGTATCAGTTATTTCTCTGATCTCTTTAGTCATTTGGGAGTCGACCTCAGAGAACCCGATTCTTGATCTCAGTTTGTTTAAGTCCCGTAACTTCACCATTGGTATTGTGAGTATCACATGCGCGTATTTATTTTACTCTGGAGCGATCGTCCTTATGCCGCAGTTACTCCAGGAAACGATGGGGTATAATGCGATATGGGCCGGACTTGCTTATGCGCCCATCGGCATCATGCCACTATTAATTTCACCTTTGATAGGACGTTATGGCAACAAAATAGACATGCGGTTGTTAGTGACATTTAGTTTTTTGATGTATGCGGTTTGCTATTACTGGCGTTCTGTGACATTTATGCCAACGATTGATTTTACAGGCATCATTTTGCCGCAGTTTTTTCAGGGATTCGCCGTTGCCTGTTTCTTTTTACCCTTAACAACGATTTCGTTTTCAGGCTTGCCAGATAATAAATTTGCCAATGCCTCGAGTATGAGTAATTTTTTTCGTACCTTGTCAGGATCAGTTGGTACGTCGTTGACAATGACGCTGTGGGGACGACGCGAATCGTTACACCATAGTCAGTTGACAGCAACCATCGATCAATTTAACCCCGTGTTTAATTCATCGTCACAAATTATGGATAAATATTATGGTTCGCTTTCAGGAGTTCTTAATGAAATTAATAATGAAATAACCCAGCAGTCACTTTCTATTTCTGCAAATGAGATTTTCCGTATGGCGGCTATTGCTTTTATCTTACTTACGGTTTTGGTTTGGTTTGCGAAACCGCCGTTTACAGCGAAAGGCGTTGGGTGATGATAAAAGGAGGGGGTTATAGCGGGTAAGACCGGGGATCTTAAGTCTGCGCCATCGGCAGCATCGCTCACCCAGGGAAAGGATTGCGATGCTGCGTTGAAACGTTATTAACGGCCTTTTGCCAGATATTGATTCATCTCTTCTTCCGGCACCATTCCACCTCCCGTCGCCCACACCAGATGAGTGGTATTACGCAGTTGTTCTGCGCTGAAACCGTGCATCTGTTGGTAACTTACTGATGCACACACGCGCTGAGGTCCGGCCATACCCGCCAGTGCCGAAGGTTCAAGACGAATACCTTCTTCCTGCGCCAGCCAGCCAAGCATGTCATACATGGTTTGATCGCTAAGGGTATAGAAGCCATCCAGCAGACGCTCCATTGCCCGCCCGACAAAGCCTGATGCGCGACCAACTGCAAGGCCATCCGCTGCGGTAAGGTTGTCGATACCAATATCCTGAACAGAAATCTGATCGTGTAATCCTGTATGGACGCCTAACAACATACAAGGGGAGTGCGTTGGTTCGGCAAAAAAGCAGTGAACATGATCGCCAAACGCCAGTTTAAGCCCGAATGCGACGCCACCAGGACCACCGCCAACACCACACGGCAGATAGACAAACAGAGGGTTATCAGCATCGACGATACGGCCTTGCTGGGCAAATTGCGCTTTAAGACGCTGGCCAGCGACGGAATACCCAAGGAACAACGTGCGGGAATTTTCGTCATCAATAAAGAAACAGTTCGGGTCAGACTGCGCTGCTTTACGTCCTTCCTCGACGGCAACACCATAATCTTGCTCATATTCCACGACCGTAACGCCATGGCTGCGCAGTTTCGCTTTTTTCCATGCCCGGGCATCAGCAGACATATGAACTGTCACCTTAAAGCCAATGCGGGCGCTCATAATGCCGATTGATAACCCCAGATTTCCGGTTGAGCCCACAGCAATGCTGTATTGGCTAAAGAACTGTTTAAACTCCGGAGAAAGCAGTTTGCTGTAGTCATCATCAAGCGTCAGCAACCCCGCTTCCAGAGCCAGTTTTTCTGCGTGTGCCAGGACTTCATAAATCCCGCCGCGTGCTTTTATGGAGCCGGAAATGGGCAAATGGCTATCTTTTTTCAGTAACAGTTGCCCGCTGATCGGTTGCTGATATTCTTTTTCCAGCCGTTTTTGCATAGCTGGAATGGCAACCAGTTCTGATTCAATAATCCCCCCAGTGGCAGCAGTTTCAGGAAATGCTTTTGCCAGATAGGGTGCAAAACGGGATAAGCGCGCATGGGCGTCCTGAACATCCTGTTCGGTCAGGCCAACATAAGGTAAACCTTCAGCCAATGAGGTCGTGCCAGGATTAAACCAGGTGGTTTCTTTAAGAGCAACCAGATCCTTTACCAACGGATACTGGGCGATGAGCGAGTTCATTTTAGCGTTTTCCATAGTACGTCTCTTTGCGCTTAGATGATAAATGACAGCAGGAATGTGCCCGCCAGAGCGACGACTGAAGCGATAAATGTCGCTGTCGTATAGTATTTAAATGTTTCATTGAGCGTAGCGCCGCAATATTGCTTCACTAGCCAGAAAAGCGAGTCCGTAACGATCGTGCAGCCAATTGCACCTGAACCGATAGCAATCGCAATAATTTCCGGGCTGATGTCGGGATACAGCGGCAGCATGGGTGCAACAATTGCCGTTGCCCCCATCATTGCCACGGTAGCGGAGCCCACTGCCGCATGCAGAATAAGAGCCACTAACCAGGCCAGAAGAATCGGGTGCATATGCATATTGGAGAGAATAACTGCCAGCGTATCAGCGAGACTGCTGCTTTTTAAAATGGCGTTGAATGCGCCTCCGGCCCCGATAATCAGCAAAATATTAGCAATAGAACCGAAGCCATTTTCCGTATGTGTGAGCATCGTCCCCATGCTCATATGCTGGCGTATACCCAACACATAATAGGCGACAAACACGGCGATAAACATGGCAGTGATAGGGTTGCCAATAAACTCAACCAAGATATACAAACCACTCTCACGCGCCATATTCAATTCGGCAATCGTTTTAACCAACATCAGCGCAATGGGTAGCAGTATGGTGAATAACGTTGCGCCTAATGACGGTAGTGTTTTTTCATCGCGAACTTTGAGATCTGCAAACTCTGTGGGTACAGGTTTAAAGGGCAGTCGTTGACCCAGAAATTTAAGGAAAAGTGGGCCACCGATCAGTGATGCCATCAGCCCAACCAGCAAACCGTAGACGATCACCGAACCGATATCTGCGCCCAGCTTATTGGCAACATATAAAGCAGCCGGATGTGGAGGAACCACGCAGTGCACTGCCATCAATGCGGTACATAGCGGAATGGCAAGCTTTAATAATGAGGTATTGGTTTTTTTGGCAATTGAAAAAGCCAGAGGAATCAATAGCACGACGCCCACTTCAACAAACAGCGTGATGCCACAAATCAGGCCAACCAGCACCATAATGACATCAACTGAAAGCCAGCGGCAGCGTTGAAGTGTCAGACCAATTCTTTCTGCGGCCCCGGATACTTCCATCATTTTTCCCAGTATCGTGCCAAGGCCGATAACCGCTGCGAGGAACCCCAGCGTTCCGCCAATTCCACTTTCAATAGCATTTACCATATCCAGTGGCCCCATGCCCATCATCGTTCCCACGAAGAAGCTGGCCAGCAACAGCGCCAGAAACGGGTGGAATTTGAACTTCACGATGGTCAGTACAATTAACACGATGCTGATAAGCAGCGTGCTCACAACCCAGATTTGAGAGTGCATATCTCACCTTCCCCTGTGATTAACCTGATGATATTGGACAAAAAAACAACGCAGGCTGACAAACGATAAAATTTGCCTTTCACATGAGGTAAATTGCATCAATGGAGTGATTTACATCTAAAAATGAAGGTGAATTGAGATATGGTTCACTTTAGCTCATCTCATAGCTGAAATTTTGCCGCTATTTTTTTACACTTAAGCGAAAAATGAGGTGATTATGGAACCCCTTCGTGAAATAAGAAATCGGCTGCTTAACGGCTGGCAATTATCAAAAATGCATACTTTTGAAGTGGCTGCCAGGCATCAGTCCTTCGCCCTGGCGGCAGAGGAATTGTCGCTGAGCCCCAGTGCGGTAAGTCACCGTATCAATCAGCTGGAAGAAGAATTGGGCATTCAGTTGTTTGTTCGTTCCCATCGCAAAGTGGAATTAACGCACGAGGGGAAACGTGTTTATTGGGCGCTAAAATCGTCGCTGGATACCCTGAACCAGGAAATTCTTGATATCAAAAATCAGGAGTTATCGGGAACGTTAACTCTGTATTCCCGGCCCTCTATCGCCCAATGCTGGTTGGTGCCCGCATTAGGTGACTTTACACGCCGGTATCCGTCTATTTCGCTCACCGTGCTCACTGGTAATGACAACGTCAATCTGCAACGTGCCGGAATCGATTTGGCGATCTACTTTGATGATGCGCCGTCAGCGCAACTGACTCATCACTTTCTGATGGATGAAGAAATCCTGCCAGTATGTAGCCCGGAATACGCTCAAAGACATGCTTTAACCAACACGGTAATTAACCTGTGTCACTGTACGTTGCTCCATGACAGACAGGCATGGAGCAACGACTCCGGTACGGACGAATGGCATAGTTGGGCGCAACATTATGCGGTTAATTTGCCGACATCTTCTGGAATTGGCTTTGATCGTTCTGATTTAGCTGTTATTGCCGCGATGAATCATATTGGGGTGGCGATGGGAAGAAAACGCCTGGTACAAAAAAGGCTTGCCAGTGGTGAGCTCGTCGCGCCGTTTGGCGATATGACGGTGAAATGCCATCAGCATTATTACATCACCACATTACCGGGCAGGCAGTGGCCAAAAATTGAAGCGTTTATTACCTGGCTAAGAGAACAGGTAAAAACCACTTCATAATGAATAAAACCACGAGTTCCTGGTGTGCCTTATTCGGCCTGCTAGTTCGAATTTAATTTACGGTTTTTATGTGGTTTTAGGGATAAACACAAGGATGGTGTCCCCTGCAGACATCTACTTGAGGCGGCAGGGGATTGATTGGAATGGTGTTTTTTAGATGTGAAAAATATTTTACCCGCTATTTTACCCATTGGCGCGGCTTAAGAGCTTATTTTTGAATTCACAATGGTCACGATATAACCATCTTGCTCGTCCGTGGATAACTTTGGCTTTAGGCAGGTCGCCGGACTTAATCCGGTCATAGATGAAGGTCTTACCGAAGCCAGTATCAGCCATGATGAATTTCAAATCAACCAGTGAATCAGGTTGTAGTTCGTGTTGCATGAGTGCTATCTCCGAATATGGAATCGAACCTGCAAATCAGGCAATAAAAAGCCGCATTGATGCAGCAATGGTAGGTCTGGATATCTTGAGAAATGAACAGGCCTCATCGAGTGTGAGGCGGGTTAGTCCTTGCGTAGCTCGCTGATTCTTCTGTAAGTCTCTGGTGCTTTGTTCCCGTACGTCTTCATTTCAGACTTCAACAGAGCAACGAGTGAATCCCATTCGTTGAGGATTCCTTTGAATGCCGGAACGCGCTTTGCAACCTTGTTGAATGAATCTCTGATTTCTGGAATCTGCTCAACAAGTGCAACGCATCGCCGAAAGTCTGCTGCGTCATGGGGAGCGCCGAAGTGATGACCATAGATATTCTTTTTCAGGCCACATGCGATTGAGGCAAGAGTTGCGCTACTGATGCCGACATCGCCAGTTGATTGCCATTTCAAAACCTTCATAGCCAAATCTGACATTTCTTGTCTCCATAAAACAAAACTCGCCGTAGCTAGCTCAGATAAAAGAAATCCCCGTCAGTGCGAGGATGCTGTTCATTGCTGCTATACACTTTTTTGCTCTCAACGTAAGCGGTAGTTCATTCTGTTGGGTTGGTGCAGTTGCTTTTAGGAAATGCTATTTACCCCTTAAACGTCGGCTGAAAGAGCTAAAATCCATGCAAAAAATTTACGCAATTTTGTGTATTATTGTGCAGTAAGTAATGAGCTATTTTCTGCGCAGAAAATGGATGGTAAATTTGTCCGGGGCAGGAAAAATTTTATGGGCGCTAAACATGAAAAAAGATTCGTATCCTTATTTGATTTGCATGACAGTTTCAGGCCTGATCTTTATTTTCCTTTTCTTCTGGTGGCGGGCAGATATTTACAGGGTCACGTTTCTTAATCAGAGTATATCCCACTATTACATTCTGTTTAGCATGGGAATAGCTTTTCTGTTATCTCTGTTTTGGGTTAAGAAGGGGATAGTAAAACAAAGCGGCTGGAAGAGTCTGTCAGCATACCTTAAGGTTTATGCAGGAATGTGCATATTTGCTGGATTTTTTCTGATTATACCCCTTACAACACTAACTTATTTTTTGCCTGGAGAGACATCGTCTTATGTTGCACCGTATCGGTATACTTCCGGTAGTTCAAAAAGTTGTTCTGGAGCTGAGGTGGATGACCCCGATCTACATGAGAATATTCGCATTTGCTATCCGTATGGCAATTATGAGTACGATAATATTATCTATGTTGAAAAGAAAATTAATACATTAGGTGCGGTAGTAACATATACACAGACCGCGCGTGATGATACTGAATGAGATAGTATATAGCGGGCAAGTTTTAGTTAATTTATCGAGGTAATATAATTTACCTCGACTCGTTTATTCTGGTATTAATATTTCGCTTTACGATCGATTTTTATCTGATGATATCATGCGGTTTTCATATACTGACTTACTGTCTTTTCTCCGTTAGCGATTTTCTCCTGCTCAGCGATGATTTTATCTTTGGCTTCTAGTTAATTTCGCTCACTTCGAACCTCTCTGTTTACTGATAAGTTCCAGATCCTCCTGGCAACTTGCACAAGTCCGACAACCCTGAACGGCCAAGCGTCTTCGTTCATCTATCGGATCGCCACACTCACAACAATGAGTGGCAGATATAGCCTGGTGGTTCAGGCGGCGCATTTTTATTGCTGTGTTGCGCTGTAATTCTTCAATTTCTGATGCTGAATCAATGATGTCTGCCATCTTTCATTAATCCCTGAATTGTTGGTTAATACGCTTGAGGGTGAATGCGAATAATAAAAAAGGAGCCTGTAGCTCCATGATGATATTGTTTTTCATGCTCACCGTTCCTTAAAGACGCCGTTTAACATGCCGATCGCCAGGCTTAAATGAGTCGGTGTGAATCCCATCAGCGTTACCGTTTCGCGGTGCTTCTTAAGTACGCTACGGCAAATGTCATCGACGTTTTTATCCGGAAACTGCTGTCTGGCTTTTTTGATTTCAGAATTAGCCTGACGGGCAATGCTGCGAAGGGCGTTTTCCTGCTGAGGTGTCATTGAACAAGTCCCATGTCGGCAAGCATAAGCACACAGAATATGAAGCCCGCTGCCAGAAAAATGCATTCAGTGGTTGTCATACCTGGTCTCTTTCATCTGCTTCTGCTTTCGCCACCATCATTTCCAGTTTTTGTGAAAGGGATGTGGCTAACGTATGAAATTCTTCGTCTGTTTCTACTGGTATTGGCACAAACCTGACTCCAATTTGAGCGAGGCTATGTGCCATCTCAATGCTCGTTCTTAACTCAACAGGAGATGCTTTGTGCATACAGCTCCCCGTTTATTATTTATCTCCTCAGCCAGCCGCTGTGCTTTCAGGGGATTTCGGGTAACAGAAAGGCCGGGAAATACCCAGCCTCGCTTTGTAACGGAGTAGACGAAAGTGATCGCGCCTACCCGGATATTATCGTGAGGATGCTTCATCGCCATTGCTCCCCAAATACAAAACCAATTTCAGCCAGTGCCTCGTCCATTTTTTCGATGAACTCCGGCACCATCTCGTCAAAACTCGCCATGTAATTTTCATCCCGCTCAACCACGACATAATGCAGGCCTTCACGCTTCATTCGTGGGTCATAGTTGGCAAAGTACCAGGCATCTTTTCGCGTCACCCACATGCTGTACTGCACCTGGGCCATGTAAGCCGATTTTATTGCCTCGAAACCACCGAGCCGGAATTTCATGAAATCCCGGGAGGTAAACGGGCATTTCAGTTCAAGGCCGTTGCCGTCACTGCATAAACCATCGGGAGAGCAGGCGGTGCGCATACTTTCGTCGCGATAGATGATCGGGGATTCAGTAACATTCACGCCGGAAGTAAACTCAAACAGGGCTCTGGCGTCGTTCTCGTACTGTTTTCCCCAGGCCAGTGCTTTAGCGTTAACTTCCGGAGCCACACCGGTGCAAACCTCGGCAAGCAGGGTGTGGAAGTAGGATATTTTCATGTCAGGCCACTTCTTTCCTGAGCGGGGCTTTGCTATCACGTTGTGAACTTCTGAAGCGGTGATGACGCCGAGCCGTAATTTGTGCCATGCATCATCCCCCTGTTCGACAGCTCTCACGTCGATCCCGGTACGCTGCAGGATAATGTCCGGTGTCATGCAGCCACCTTCTGTTCAGAGGCTTTCTGTTTCAGGAATCCAAGAGCTTTCACTGCTTCGGCCTGTGTCAGTTCTGACGATGCGCGAATGTCGCGGCGAAATATCTGGGAACAGAGCGGCAATAAGTCGTCATCCCATGTTTTATCCAGGGCGATCAGCAGAGTGTTAATCTCCTGCATGGTTTCATCGTTAACCGGAGTGATGTCGCGTTCTGGCTGACGTTCTGCAGTGTATGCAGTATTTTCGACAATGCGCTCGGCTTCATCCTTGTCATAGATACCAGCAAATCCGAAGGCCAGACGGGCACACTGAATCATGGCTTTATGCCGTAACATCCGTTTGGGATGCGACTGCCACGGCCCCGTGATTTCTCTGCCTTCGCGAGTTTTGAATGGTTCGCGGCGGCATTCATCCATCCACTCGGTAACGCAGATCGGATGATTGCGGTCTTTGCGGTAAATCCGGCATGTGCAGGATTCGTTGTCCTGTTCAAAGTCCATGCCGTCAAACTGCTGGTTTTCGTTGATGATGCGGGACCAGCCATCAACGCCCACCACCGGAACGATGCCGTTCTGCTTATCAGGGAAGGCGTAAATTTCTTTCGTCCACGGATTAAGGCCGTATTGGTTGGCGACGATCAGCAATGCGATGAACTGCGCATCGCTGGCATCGCCTTTAAATGCTGTCTGGCGAAGAGTGGTGATCAGTTCCTGTGGGTCGACAGAATCCATGCCGACACGTTCAGCCAGCTTCCCAGCCAGCGTTGCGAGTGCTGTACTCATCCGTTTTATACCTCTGAATCAATATCAACCTGGTGGTGAGCAATGGTTTCAACCATGTACCGGATGTGTTCTGCCATGCGCTCCTGAAACTCAACATCGTCATCAAACGCACGGGTAATGGCTTTTTTGCTGACCCCGTGGCGTTGCAAATGATCGATGCATAGCGATTCAAACAGGTGCTGGGGCAGGCCTTTTTCCATGTCGTCTGCCAGTTCTGCCTCTTTCTCTTCACGGGCGATCTGCTGGTAGTGACGCGCCCAGCTCTGAGCCTCAAGACGATCCTGAATGTAATAAGCGTTCATGGCTGAACTCCTGAAAATGGCTGTGAAAATATCGCCCGCGAAATGCCAGGCTGATTAGGAAAACAGGAAAGGGGATTAGTGATTCAGGCCGTTGCCTCGTCCGTCGAGAAAAACTTCCACGAGCAAATCACGGGTATAAGTGCGCTCGATGCCGCGATGCAGATATAGCCGTCCGCATAAATTAGCTGATGCAGTCCAGGTACCATCTTTGTGTTTGACCAGCATTCCTGGCATGACCGCACCGCGATTAACGGTCTGCGTTCCGTAATGTTGATGAACCATAAAAACTCCTGCCCGTAAGCTGGGCTGCTGAACATATAAAGACTTCTGCGCGTATTCAGGCGGTGGATGGCCGCCGGTTGTCATAACTAAGCCGCCTCGTTGAAGCGACTGAGGTATGAAGTGTTGAGTTGATTTCAGCTGGTCACACCGACGTTCACGCGTCCGCTTCACCCCTCGCACTTCCCGAAGCCTGCTGAAATTCAAGCTGCGGATCTAAGCGGTCATCGCAACGGTGAATCAGGTGGTTGCCGTATCGTTGTGTTGTTGCGATGAATTTATTTAAAACTATAGTTGTTTTATCGTCAACAACAAAAGTTGTTTTATTGGTTGTTTTAGATGTAACTGGTTGTATTTAGGATGGATTTATTTTGTGACTTGCATCGCATAGCGATAACTGAAGGGAGATTGTGGTGGTTTTTTGAACGGTATACGTGATGAGGGGAGGGGATAAAAGAAAACCCGGCACGGTGGCCGGGAAGTTTACAAATACTTTACATTTACCGCTATAAGAGAATAATCGTCAGTCGGGCCTTTTGTCTCTATTCTTCGCATTAGGCTGGAGGCAAACCTTGATGCGGTTGACAATGTACGGTAAGAAAATCGTGGGCGTTGCTCCCAAAAGGTATGCGCGCCATCAGACATGATGAATAGAGATAGAACACCATCGTCAAGAGGAAGTTCATCTTTATCAATATTTATGACTTGATGTTGAAGAGGGATCTTGGCAGCAAGTGCAGTTGTAATAATATTTTTACCTTTTGCATTTTTGAGCTGTCGAGCTGTATAAATACCGCTATCTATCAACATTTGATGTTGAGTATGATCTGTTGTTAATTGGATTAGCTTATTTCCATTTTTTAAATAAACACGACAGTCACCTACATGTATAATTGTTAGACCTTGATTGTGAAGTAGGCACATTGTTAAAGTTGTAGCAGCAGATGCTAATTCTTTATCAACTGACGAAAGAGATGCCACCTTTTCTTGTAGGGTCTTAAGTAAGGATAAGACATTGTCTTCATGAGTGAAGCTGTCTTTAATACTATACAAATGATTTATTACTGCTGCAGATGCTTCTTTTCCTCCTTTATAACCACCAACCCCATCAGCTATAGCCATAAGATAACCATTTGGTGTTTGAAGTGGATAAAGCACGCTATCTTGATTTTCCCTGCCATTATGTTTTGGTACAGAAAATATGGATGATGAGAGTATGCTAATCATAAGCGTTTCAACTCCAATTCCTCAAAGATCTGCTCTACGGTCAGGAATCTTTTGTTAAGTTGTCTATGCGTACATTTGTTTATTATATCATCAAAACCATCAATATTTAATTCTTCAATTAAAATACCAATTGAATATATATCTGATTGTTTTGAATATCCGTTGAGGAAAACGTTGTAATCAAAGTATTTAGGAGTAGCGGGGTATTGGCCAATTTGTGTTAATAGCTGTGTATTGGCATCTGGTGACACATTTTTTGCAAGGCCGAAGTCAGATAACTTATAAATTCCATCTTTAAATTTTAGTACATTTAGTGGTTTTATATCCCGATGAAGATATCCTTTCTTATGAATCCATCCGACGGCATTTAGTACCATTTTTACAATAGAGATTTTTTCAGCCTTTGTAAGAGTTCCACTTTTTATTTCTTCTTCAAGATTTGTTTCTGCTAGTTCCATTACGAACCAAGGCTGAGCATTCTGTAAGTGGCATATGAATATTTGGACAATATTAGTATGCAGGCATTCAGTTTGATATCTTACTTCTCGTTCAAATCTGGTAAAGAGTTCAGGATCTGTTGCATCAGGTCGTAAAATTTTTCTGGCATATAGACCACAAATTTTTCTTTGTGAGTTATATAACCTTATTTTTTCTACAAGGCCAAAACCGCCAGAACCAATTACTTCTAGGGGGTCTATTAGGTAATTCCCACGTTCTTCCATTGTTCATCCTTTTAAGTTAGACAAAAGGAAAAATATAATGCAATGTTATCGATGCTTTTTTGAAGCCAAAGTTAACTTGTTGAATTTATGTCGAATTATCCATGCTTCCTATACGTCTGCGGCATGCTCCCGATGACTTTCCCGAAGATGAATACCCGGTTCATCTCGTCTTTCTCGATTGGGTCCCACGGTGAGTAGCTCTTGTTATCAGAGATAACCAGCAGTTTATCCTTCATCATTTGCAGGCGCTTTACATGGGCTGTGTCGTCGTACAGAAACGCATAGATACCATCACCGTCGAAAGATTTAACAGTGATATCAACGAACAGCAGATCACCTGGTTCGATCGTTCCTGACATGCTGTCACCGCGTACGTTAATGATACGGATATTTTCCGCCTTCCTGCCATCGAACATGTGACGAGCATCGTCAAACGAATACTCAACCGAACGTAGAACTTCTACAAACTCACGGTTGATGACTCCCGGCCCGGCACTCACTTCGATATCAAGAACGTCAATCTTAAAGTATTTGGAATGGCTGACAGTTGTTTGTATTGGTTGCACTGTACTGTCTGACATATTTCCAACGCCAGAAGATAACCATTCTGCGCGCACACCCAAAGCGTTCGCGATCTCCACGATTTTAGTTGTTTGGTTAGCTTTCCCTGTTTCGATTTTCTGAATAGCTGCTTGGCTAACCCCGACCAAATCCCCAAGCGCCTTTTGTGTAAGGCCTCGCGCTAATCTGGCTTCTTTAAGTCTTTCTGAGAGTGTTGTTTTCATAGTCCAAATGTACAACCAAGGTTTTATTTCATCAAACGAAAATGGTTGTTGACTAAAAAAAACCATAGTTTTAATCTTGATTCAAATTAACCACGGAGGTTGTTATGAACCCAGCCATCAAAACAGCGATCAATATCGTTGGTTCACAAAAGAAACTAGGCGCTGCCTGCGAAGTTTCACAGCAGGCCGTCTATCTGGCTGAAAGAGGGGGTTATTAAGGCGTGAATACCTACAGCATCACATTACCCTGGCCTCCGAGCAATAATCGCTATTACCGCCATAATCGCGGGCGCACGCACATCAGCGCAGAGGGGCAGGCATACCGCGATAACGTCGCCCGAATCATTAAAAACGCAATGCTGGATATCGGCCTGGCTATGCCTGTGAAAATCCGCATTGAGTGCCACATGCCGGATCGCCGTCGCCGTGACCTGGATAATCTGCAAAAAGCCGCTTTTGACGCACTCACTAAAGCAGGTTTCTGGCTGGATGATGCTCAGGTCGTTGATTACCGCGTTGTGAAGATGCCTGTTACCAAAGGTGGGAGGCTGGAACTGACCATCACCGAAATGGGGAATGAATGATGTTTGAGTTTAATATGGCAGAACTTCTTCGCCACCGCTGGGGGCGTCTGCGCTTATATCGTTTCCCCGGTTCTGTTTTGACCGATTACCGAATACTGAAGAATTACGCCAAAACCCTGACAGGAGCAGGAGTATGAAGTCAGAGATAACAATCAACTAATACTGTTTTGTTGATTTTTGCTTGTAATTGGCGTTTTGGTCTGATTTTTGTGGAGTAAGTTGATGCGTGATATTCAGATGGTTCTTGAGCGTTGGGGAGCGTGGGCGGCTAATAATCATGAAGATGTGACCTGGTCGTCCATTGCCGCCGGTTTTAAGGGATTAATTACTTCAAAAGTAAAATCTCGCCCGCAATGTTGTGACGATGACGCGATGATCATTTGCGGGTGCATGGCCCGTCTGAAAAAGAACAACAGCGATTTGCACGATTTATTAGTAGATTATTATGTAGTCGGTATGACATTCATGTCACTGGCAGGTAAGCATTGCTGCTCTGATGGTTATATCGGGAAAAGGTTACAGAAGGCTGAGGGCATAATTGAAGGGATGTTAATGGCATTAGATATCCGGTTAGAGATGGATATCGTTGTTAATAACTCTAATTAATATGCCAATTGTTTACTAAAAATTATTAAAAATGGGGCGTTGAGACGCCCCCAAAAATAAAGGGTAATATATAACAGAAGGTTTATATAGTTAGAAGCAAGGTTGTGCTTCTAAAGGAAGTGGCTTGAGGGAGCCACTTATATGTTGGGGAGGCAACGCCTCCCGCAACATATCTTTTTCGTAATCAGATTAGAACTGGTAAACCAGACCTACAGCAACGATGTCATCAGTGCTTACACCGAGTGCTTTAGTGAAGTCATTTTTGTCAAGCAGGTTGATTTTGTAATCAACGAAAGTAGACATATTTTTGTTGAAGTAATAGGTTGCACCTACATCAACATATTTGACTAAGTCCTGATCGCCCCATACTCCAAGATCCTTACCTTTAGATTGCAGGTAAGCAACGGACGGACGCAGACCGAAATCGAACTGATATTGTGCAACAGCTTCGAAGTTTTGGGCTTTATTAGCAACGAAGTGATCAGCAAATACAGTCATATTCTGGGTTTCAGAATAGGTAGTGGCCAGGTAAATGTTGTTAGCGTCATATTTCAGACCTGCGGCCCAAACTTCTGCATTTTTACCGGAAGCAAATACTTCAGGAAGAACTTTCCCTGCATTAACTTGAGTGTCGGTACGATCAGATTTCGCATAAGTTGCACCGATACCGAATCCTTCGTATTCATAGGTAGCAGAGAAACCGAAGCCATCACCGTTACCTTCAGTGTAGTTATCGAAATCGCTACGATCGTTTTTGCCTTGGTACTGAGCAGCAAAGTTCAGACCATCAACCAGACCAAAGAAGTCGTTGTTACGATAGGTTGCAACACCAGTGGTGCGACCAGTCATGAACACATCTGTTTGGGTCCAGGTATCGCCACCGAATTCTGGCAGAACGTCAGTCCACGCACCGATGTCGTATGCTACACCGTAGTTACGGCCGTAATCGATTGAGCCGTAGTCACCGAATTTCAGGCCTGCAAATGCAAGACGGGTTTTGTCTTTGGAGGAACCTTGAGATTCAGCGCGGTTGCCTTTGAATTCATATTCCCACTGACCGAAACCAGTCAGTTGATCGTTGATTTGGGTTTCACCTTTGAAGCCAAGACGGGCATAAGTAGTATCACCATCATCTGCATCATTAGAGGAGAAGTAGTGCTTAGCATTAACTTTCCCGTACAGATCCAGCTTGTTACTGTCTTTATTATAAATTTCAGCTGCCTGAGCAGACATCGCCATCAGTACTGATGCAGCTACAGCAGAAATTGCCACTGTTAATTTTTTCATCGTGAGCCCTTTTTTTTGAACTATTATTAAAAAATGATGTCACTGCGCGATAAATATTCATCTAATCAATGTGATTATTTCAAGATGTAAGTTTTGGTTTCTCGTTTGATTTGTGAAGTAGATCTCTATTTTTATCTGAACTTTTTTCTATCGAATCCTATTCATGGCTCTTGGCTGAATAAAAATAAATCTATTAGCCAATTTATATTAACGGCTGTTATTTATAAGTGCTCTGTAATTTGAAGGTTCAATTTAAATCGGCTGAAAATAACACTGGAAATTATTTGTTGGTTATTTGTTGAGATTTGCTTATGTATTTGTAGTGGTGTTTTCAATACTCGGTAGCATTCTCGCAAATATCATTTTGTGGTTTACGTACGTAAAAAATTGGTTATGCTGTTAAGAGTGGTTACTTCGTCACACAGCTTAAACCCGCCGTCGAGCGGGTTTTTCCATTTTTTGAGTCTCGATATTAGCTGATAACCCAATACCTGAGTTATTCACTGACTCCGAGTCTGTTACGTTTCGTAGTATTCCCTCAATTTACACCCGCTTTGTCTGCGAGGTGGGGTTATGAAATCCATGGATAAGTTAACAACGGGTGTCGCCTATGGCACCTCAGCAGGTAGTGCCGGTTACTGGTTTTTACAGCTGCTCGATAAAGTCACGCCCTCACAGTGGGCAGCAATAGGTGTGCTGGGTAGCCTGGTATTTGGCCTGCTGACGTACCTGACAAACCTTTATTTCAAGATTAAAGAAGATAAGCGCAAGGCTGCGAGAGGTGAATAATGCCTCCATCATTACGAAAAGCCGTTGCTGCTGCTATTGGTGGCGGAGCAATTGCTATAGCATCAGTGTTAATCACTGGCCCAAGTGGTAACGATGGTCTGGAAGGTGTCAGCTACATACCATACAAAGATATTGTTGGTGTATGGACTGTATGTCACGGGCATACAGGAAAAGACATCATGCTCGGTAAAACGTATACCAAAGCAGAATGCAAAGCACTCTTGAATAAAGACCTTGCCACTGTCGCCAGACAAATTAACCCGTACATCGAAGTCGATATACCGGAAACAACGCGCGGCGCTCTTTACTCATTCGTTTACAACGTGGGTGCTGGCAATTTCAGAACATCGACGCTTCTTCGCAAAATAAACCAGGGCGATATCAAAGGCGCATGTGATCAGCTACGTCGCTGGACATATGCTGGCGGTAAGCAATGGAAAGGTCTCATGACTCGTCGTGAGATTGAGCGTGAAATCTGTTTGTGGGGGAAACAATTAGCAGAGTAACCGCGATTATCTCCGCTCTGGTTATCTGCATCATCGTCTGCCTGTCATGGGCTGTTAATCATTACCGTGATAACGCAATCGCCTACAAAGAGCAGCGCGATAACAAGGCCAGTGAACTGGAGAAGGCGAACGCCACCATCGCTGACATGCGGAAGCGTCAACGTGATGTAGCAGAACTCGACGCAAGATACACAAAGGAGCTTGCTGATGCTAACGCGACTATCGAAAGTCTCCGTGCTGATGTTTCTGCTGGGCGTAAGCGCCTGCAAGTCGCCGCCACCTGTGCAAAGTCAACGACCGGAGCCAGCGGCATGGGCGATGGAGAAAGCCCAGGACTTACAGCAGATGCTGAACTCAATTATTACCGTCTCCGAAGTGGAATCGACAAGATAACCGCGCAGGTTAACTACCTGCAGGAATACATCAGGACGCAATGCCTGAAATAATTTTTTTGCAAATCACAAAGTCCATTTAATGAGCCTCGCGATGCGGGGCTTTTTGCAATAAATGCGTACCGCAACGCATGTTTTTTACACCGAACCTGCCCCTTTGGAATGGGCCTTTGAGGATACCAGTTAGTGCTGGCGAGCCTCGGTGGGCTGGTTTCCTGTGCGGCAAAGGTTCATTTCAAAGAGTAGGTACACGCTATGAAATCATTAACCCTCTTCAATCAACCAATTCGTATCGGTGAAGATGGCATGATCTGCCTCACTGACATGTGGAAAGCTAGTGGTAAAAGTGAATCTGAATCGCCGTACCACTATCTGCGAAACAAGCAGACCAAAGAGTTCTTAGCCGAGCTGGAGAAAAACCACGAATCTGTGGTTTTTACTGAGCGCGGTGTACACGGTGGAACATATGGCGGGAAGTTTGTTGCTTACGATTATGCGGCTTGGTTAAACCCCGGGTTCAAGTACGCGGCCTATAAAGTCCTCGATGACTACTTCACCGGAGAACTTCAGCATCGCAACAGCTTAAGTGCGCAGCTCAACATGAAATGTCATGAGTTTGACCAGAAGAAAGACATGGCGAGCTTCTGCGGACAAGGGCTGGCAGCATGGCGCTATACGAAGCCAGTGTTGGTCGCTGAGATTAACTCCCTGGCTAACCAGCTGCAGATTACGATCCCCGGGCTTCCGGGATGAGTGATCGTGTCATTGAATGCGCCTCCAGAGCGGGGCGCGACTTCTCAGAGTTCATGAAAGGCGAGAAGGGCATGATGGAAGCATTGGCCTCGGTGGATGAGTTTGGCGAGCAGCTGCGCCTCAACGGCTGTGTCAATCATCACTTTGTTAGCTACATGATGCGGAACTCGATCATGCAGGCATTCATGGACATGGCAAAAGCCGAGAGGAAAGAAGAGCGCCGGCATAAGCGAGCGGAAGCAAAAGCAAAAGCAAAAGCAAAAGTGAAGTAGCCATTACAAAGCCCATTTACGGGTGGGCTTGATAATGAAACCGGAATTTATTCTGGGCCACCAGTTAACGGCAGTACCACGAAACAACCCAAGCCAGTAAGTGGGGAAATAACACTGGCAGCCACTGAAAGATGAAGCTCCTGCCTTAAGGCAAAAAAGATTCTTTGTGGTGGCGGACTGATGGAAAGACATCGGTTATTGCAGAGGCCATTCAATGAGTGGTCTCGACAATGGCTTATACCCTACACGGGATAACTTAACTGATATCCCTTTTAACGGATAAAGGTATTCAAGCCTGACACATCATGCGCTGTATCGTCGCCGTATTCCCGCATTAACCATGACCGTAGCCCGACGGGGAATTCCTTCTGCGTGAGTGTGCGGGAATAATCAAAAACGATGCACACCGGGTTATTAACGCGTCAACTGAACGCGGGGTTGCTCTTCATGTCAGCCAGTCCGGTGCAGGGGTAGAAGAAACCGGACGTTATGGTTTAGTGTGGAAACATTTGTGATGTGCTCTGTATGTTTTCAGTAAAGAGTAATGAATTATCAAAGGTATAGTAATATCTTTTTTGTTCGTGGATATTTGTAA
>OBVD01000403.1_pt1 | contig 34813 bp, 32 predicted proteins | sample 1495031 | NCBI WGS metagenome assembly OBVD01 (sample SAMEA2579967, study PRJEB22360) | human gut metagenome
GACGTGCTAAACGAATAGTTACCATAACATCCTCTTGTGTGAATAAAACAACCGGACCCCATCGAGGAACGGAGTCCGGTGTCATATTAAAAGCCCGAAAATTTTACTGATTTCTGGAGAAAATGCAATCAGCAGTTAATAACTCTGTCGCATAAGGTCATTTAGCGACCAGGAAATCCCGGCGGCATCATCCCCTTCATGCTTCTCATCATCTTCGCCATTCCGCCCTTCTTCATTTTCTTCATCATGCGCTGCATGTCGTCGAACTGCTTCAGAAGGCGGTTAACGTCCTGCACCTGCATACCGCAACCGGCAGCGATACGACGCTTACGCGAACCTTTGATGATTTCTGGCTTAGCGCGCTCTTTCATCGTCATCGAGTTGATGATGGCTTCCATACGCACCAGCACTTTATCGTCCATCTGCGACTTAACATTATCCGGGATCTGCCCCATGCCCGGCAGCTTGCCCATCAGGCTAGCCATGCCGCCCATATTTTTCATCTGGCGCAGTTGCTCAAGAAAATCGTTGAGATCGAAGCCGTCGCCTTTTTTCAGCTTGCTGGCTAATTTCTCTGCCTGCGCGCGGTCAACTTTGCTTTCGATATCTTCGATCAGCGACAGTACGTCGCCCATGCCGAGAATACGCGACGCGATGCGGTCCGGATGGAACGGCTCCAGCGCCTCAGTTTTCTCGCCAACACCGAGAAACTTGATCGGTTTGCCAGTGATGTGACGAATAGAGAGCGCCGCACCGCCGCGGGCATCGCCGTCCACTTTGGTCAACACTACGCCGGTAAGCGGTAACGCTTCATTGAATGCTTTTGCCGTATTGGCCGCATCCTGACCGGTCATGGCGTCAACCACAAACAGGGTTTCAACCGGGTTAATCGACGCATGGACTTGTTTGATCTCGTCCATCATCGCTTCGTCAACGTGAAGACGACCAGCGGTATCCACCAGCAGCACGTCGTAGAATTTCAGTTTGGCTTCTTTCAGCGCCGCGTTAACGATATCTACCGGCTTCTGACCAACATCAGAAGGGAAGAAATCAACGCCCACCTGCTCTGCCAGCGTCTCAAGCTGTTTGATTGCCGCCGGGCGATAAACGTCGGCAGAAACCACCAGCACTTTCTTCTTGTGCTTCTCGCGCAGGAACTTACCGAGTTTACCAACGCTGGTTGTTTTACCGGCACCTTGCAGGCCCGCCATCAGCACGACCGCAGGCGGTTGCGCCGCCAGGTTCAGGGTCTGGTTCTCTTCGCCCATCGCCGCAACCAGTTCGTTACGGACGATTTTGACGAACTCCTGCCCCGGCGTCAGGCTCTTATTAACTTCATGACCAACCGCTTTCTCTTTTACGCGATTGATAAACTCACGCACTACCGGCAGAGCGACATCCGCCTCCAGCAGCGCCATGCGCACTTCGCGCAGCGTATCTTTTACGTTGTCTTCAGTGAGGCGTCCACGGCCACTGATATTGCGCAGCGTGCGCGACAAACGATCGGTTAAATTATCAAACATTGTCTCTCGCCTGGGGTGGAAACGGTTGGCCGCAATCGCGACACATCATCAGTATTTTGCCGCAGTATAACATGAAGGCGTCTTTGTTGTTATGCAACGGTTGGAGCAGCGTTCACCTGACGCTATACTGCTTCTCTTTCTTATTGCTCAAACTGTCGACATCACTATGCCCGTTTTTGCTCTGCTCGCGCTTGTCGCCTACTCCGTCAGTCTTGCGCTGATTGTTCCCGGTCTGCTGCAAAAAAACGGCGGCTGGCGGCGCATGGCTATTATTTCTGCGGTCATTGCGCTGGTCTGCCACGCAATCGCTCTGGAAGCCCGCATCCTGCCCGACGGTGATAGCGGACAAAACCTCAGCCTGCTGAACGTTGGTTCATTGGTCAGTTTGATGATCTGTACGGTAATGACCATTGTGGCTTCTCGCAATCGTGGCTGGTTGCTGCTACCCATTGTCTATGCCTTTGCGCTTATCAACCTGGCGCTGGCGACCTTCATGCCCAATGAATACATCACCCATCTGGAAGCAACGCCTGGGATGCTGGTGCACATTGGCTTATCGCTCTTTTCCTATGCCACGCTAATTATCGCCGCCCTGTACGCGCTGCAACTGGCGTGGATTGATTACCAACTGAAGAACAAGAAGCTGGCATTTAACCAGGAAATGCCGCCATTGATGAGTATCGAGCGTAAAATGTTCCACATCACGCAGATTGGCGTGGTGCTGCTAACGCTCACGCTTTGCACTGGCCTGTTCTACATGCACAACCTATTTAGCATGGAAAATATCGACAAGGCTGTGCTCTCTATCGTGGCGTGGTTTGTCTATATTGTGCTGCTGTGGGGACATTACCATGAAGGATGGCGTGGACGCCGCGTCGTCTGGTTTAACGTTGCGGGCGCGGTAATTCTGACACTGGCCTACTTCGGCAGCCGAATTGTCCAGCAGTTAATCAGCTAAACCCAGAAAAGGAGTTTCCCCTGGAACACATTTCTACTACTACGTTGATCATTATTCTGATCATCATGGTGGTCATTTCAGCCTATTTTTCCGGGTCCGAAACCGGAATGATGACCCTCAACCGCTATCGTCTGCGACATATGGCGAAACAGGGTAATCGCTCGGCCAAACGCGTCGAAAAATTGCTGCGTAAGCCAGACCGCCTGATAAGCCTGGTGTTAATCGGCAATAACCTGGTCAATATTCTTGCCTCCGCGCTCGGCACTATTGTTGGGATGCGTTTGTACGGCGATGCGGGCGTGGCAATTGCGACTGGAGTGCTGACTTTTGTCGTACTGGTATTTGCTGAGGTATTGCCGAAAACCATTGCCGCGCTGTACCCGGAAAAAGTCGCTTATCCGAGTAGTTTTCTGCTGGCTCCGCTGCAAATTTTGATGATGCCGCTGGTCTGGTTGCTGAATGCTATCACCCGTATGCTGATGCGCATGATGGGTATCAAAACCGATATCGTGGTTAGCGGCTCTTTGAGCAAAGAAGAGTTGCGCACTATCGTGCACGAATCACGCTCACAAATTTCCCGTCGCAATCAGGATATGCTGTTGTCGGTGCTCGATCTGGAAAAAATGACCGTTGATGACATCATGGTGCCGCGCAGTGAAATTATCGGTATTGATATCAACGATGACTGGAAATCGATTCTGCGCCAACTCTCCCACTCACCTCACGGGCGCATCGTGCTCTACCGTGATTCGCTGGACGACGCCATCAGTATGCTGCGAGTACGTGAAGCCTGGCGGTTGATGTCGGAGAAAAAAGAGTTCACCAAAGAAACCATGCTGCGCGCCGCGGACGAGATCTATTTTGTGCCGGAAGGTACGCCGCTCAGCACGCAGTTGGTAAAGTTTCAGCGCAACAAAAAGAAAGTCGGCCTGGTCGTCAACGAGTATGGAGACATTCAGGGGCTGGTGACGGTTGAAGATATTCTGGAAGAGATTGTCGGCGATTTCACTACGTCGATGTCGCCAACACTTGCCGAAGAGGTCACGCCGCAAAACGACGGTTCGGTGATTATCGATGGCACCGCCAACGTGCGGGAAATCAACAAAGCCTTTAACTGGCATCTACCGGAAGATGATGCCCGCACGGTTAATGGCGTCATTCTTGAGGCACTGGAAGAGATCCCTGTCGCAGGCACCCGCGTGCGTATTGGCGAGTACGATATCGATATTCTCGACGTACAGGACAATATGATTAAGCAGGTAAAAGTTTTTCCTGTGAAACCGCTGCGCGAGAGTGTGGCGGAGTAACGAAAACGGCCCTGCATTCGCATGCAGGGCCGTGAATTATTACGAAAACAGAAATTACGCTTTTGCTTTCGCTACAGTTACCATCGCCGCACGAATCGTACGACCATTCAGCGTATAACCCTTCTGCATAATGCCCAGTACGTTACCTGGCGCAACGTCATCAGATTCCACCATTGCGATAGCCTGATGCACATTCGGGTCCAGCGGCACGTTAGTTTCGGCGATCACTTCAACACCAAACTTACGCACAACATCCAGCATCGACTTCAGCGTCAGCTCAATGCCTTCAACCATCGCAGACATATCCGGGTTAGCTTTATCAGCCACTTCCAGCGCACGATCCAGGCTATCAATCACCGGCAGCAATTCGTTGATGAATTTCTCCAGCGCGAATTTGTGGGCTTTTTCAATATCCAGTTCAGTACGTCGACGCAGGTTTTCCATTTCGGCTTTTACACGCAAAATGCCGTCACGTTCACGGGTCTGGGCTTCAGCCAGCTGAGCTTCGAGATTCGCAATTTTTTCATCGCGCGGATCCACCTGCTCAGCAGAAGCTTCTGGCTCAACTGCCTCAATCTCTTCGTGCTGATCCATGATAATTTCTTCCGGGGCTTGCCCCTCAGGCGTTTTCTGTTCTTTACTACTCATGAATTTCTCCGCGTTTTTTTCGCATTCATCTCGCTAACTTCGCTTATTATGGGGATCAGTTTCAGGGTTTCAAGGGAAGCACTCACATTGTCATCAATCTTCGCAACAAGGACCTCGGAAAAATGAATAATCATTTCAAGTGTATTGGCATTGTGGGACACCCACGGCACCCCACTGCACTGACAACACATGAAATGCTCTACCGCTGGCTGTGCACAAAAGGTTACGAGGTCATCGTTGAGCAACAAATCGCTCACGAACTGCAACTGAAGAATGTGAAAACTGGCACGCTCGCGGAGATTGGGCAACTAGCTGATCTCGCGGTAGTCGTTGGTGGCGACGGTAATATGCTGGGCGCGGCACGCACACTCGCCCGTTACGATATTAAAGTTATTGGAATCAACCGTGGCAACCTGGGTTTCCTGACTGACCTTGACCCCGATAACGCCCAGCAACAGTTAGCCGATGTGCTGGAAGGCCACTACATCAGCGAGAAACGTTTTTTGCTGGAAGCGCAAGTCTGTCAGCAAGATTGCCAGAAACGCATCAGCACCGCGATAAATGAAGTGGTGCTTCATCCAGGCAAAGTGGCGCATATGATTGAGTTCGAAGTGTATATCGACGAGATCTTTGCGTTTTCTCAGCGATCTGATGGACTAATTATTTCGACGCCAACAGGCTCCACCGCCTATTCCCTCTCTGCAGGCGGTCCTATTCTGACCCCCTCTCTGGATGCGATTACCCTGGTGCCCATGTTCCCGCATACGTTGTCAGCACGACCACTGGTCATAAACAGCAGCAGCACGATCCGTCTGCGTTTTTCGCATCGCCGTAACGACCTGGAAATCAGTTGCGACAGCCAGATAGCACTGCCGATTCAGGAAGGTGAAGATGTCCTGATTCGTCGCTGTGATTACCATCTGAATCTGATTCATCCGAAAGATTACAGTTATTTCAACACATTAAGCACCAAGCTCGGCTGGTCAAAAAAATTATTCTAATTTTACGCCAGCCTCTTTACTGTATATAAAACCAGTTTATACTGTACACAATAACAGTAATGGTTTTTCATACAGGAAAACGACTATGTTGGCACAACTGACCATCAGCAACTTTGCTATCGTTCGTGAGCTTGAGATTGATTTTCATAGCGGCATGACCGTAATAACTGGCGAGACCGGCGCGGGTAAATCTATTGCAATAGATGCCCTCGGTCTTTGTCTCGGTGGTCGCGCTGAAGCCGACATGGTGCGTACCGGCGCTGCTCGCGCTGACCTGTGCGCCCGTTTTTCTCTGAAAGATACGCCAGCGGCTCTGCGCTGGCTGGAAGAAAATCAGCTTGAAGACGGGCATGAATGTTTGCTTCGTCGCGTGATCAGCAGCGATGGTCGCTCCCGTGGTTTCATCAACGGTACAGCTGTTCCTCTGTCACAACTGCGCGAACTGGGTCAGTTGCTGATTCAGATCCATGGTCAGCACGCTCATCAATTACTCACCAAACCTGAGCACCAAAAATTCCTGCTTGATTGCTATGCCAATGAAACCTCTCTACTGCAGGAAATGACCGCACGTTATCAGTTGTGGCATCAAAGCTGCCGTGACCTCGCGCATCATCAACAGTTAAGTCAGGAACGCGCCGCCCGTGCGGAACTGCTGCAATACCAATTAAAAGAACTTAACGAATTTAATCCGCAGCCCGGAGAGTTTGAACAAATCGACGAAGAGTACAAACGTCTGGCGAACAGCGGTCAATTGCTGACCACCAGCCAGAATGCATTGGCATTAATGGCCGACGGTGAAGACGCAAACCTGCAAAGTCAGCTTTACACGGCTAAACAACTGGTGAGCGAATTGATTGGCATGGACAGCAAACTGTCCGGCGTACTTGATATGCTGGAAGAAGCTACCATCCAGATTGCTGAAGCCAGCGATGAACTGCGCCACTACTGCGATCGTCTGGATCTCGATCCCAACCGACTATTTGAACTTGAACAGCGCATCTCAAAACAGATTTCGCTGGCACGTAAACATCACGTCAGCCCTGAGGCATTGCCACAGTATTACCAGTCGCTACTGGAAGAACAGCAGCAACTGGACGATCAGGCCGACTCACAAGAAACGCTTGCGCTGGCGGTAACGAAACATCATCAGCAGGCACTGGAAATCGCGCGCGCATTACACCAACAACGCCAGCAATATGCAGAAGAACTTGCACAGCTGATCACCGACAGTATGCATGCGCTCTCAATGCCGCATGGGCAGTTTACGATCGATGTTAAATTTGACGAGCATCACCTGGGCGCTGACGGTGCCGATCGTATTGAGTTTCGGGTAACCACCAACCCAGGTCAGCCAATGCAGCCTATTGCCAAAGTCGCATCCGGTGGTGAATTGTCCCGCATCGCACTGGCAATCCAGGTCATCACGGCGCGTAAAATGGAAACCCCGGCACTGATTTTTGATGAAGTGGATGTAGGGATTAGCGGTCCAACAGCGGCAGTTGTCGGCAAACTGCTGCGTCAACTCGGCGAATCAACTCAGGTGATGTGTGTTACCCACCTGCCACAAGTCGCGGGATGTGGTCATCAACACTATTTTGTCAGCAAAGAAACCGATGGTGCGATGACAGAAACGCATATGCAATCCCTGAATAAAAAAGCGCGGTTACAAGAGCTGGCGCGCCTGCTTGGTGGCAGTGAAGTCACACGTAATACACTGGCGAATGCGAAAGAACTGCTTGCAGCGTAAACTTTTTTCCTGCTTCACGGTCAGAGTAAACAGCAAAACGCCGTAAGACCGGAAAGCAAAAGGTTTTAAAGTGATGAAAGGTCTATTATCATCGGCATATTACAGATGAGCCACGTACTGCTCGGGCCCGAAAAGGAATCAAATCACTATGCGCTGTAAAACGCTGACTGCTGCAGCAGCAGTACTATTGATGTTGACCGCAGGCTGTTCCACTCTGGAGCGAGTGGTTTACCGTCCTGACATCAACCAGGGGAACTATCTGACCGCTAACGACGTATCCAAAATACGTGTTGGCATGACGCAACAACAAGTTGCGTACGCATTGGGTACACCGCTGATGTCCGATCCATTTGGTACGAATACCTGGTTCTATGTCTTCCGCCAGCAACCAGGTCATGAAGGTGTAACGCAGCAAACGCTGACGCTGACCTTTAACAGTAGCGGTGTGTTGACCAATATTGATAACAAACCTGCGCTGAGTGGTAACTAATAATAAAGTTGCTCTCAAAGACGTTAAAAAAGGTGCTCAATGAGCACCTTTTTTCTGTCTGTTATTTATTCGCTGATTTTTCTGCTCGTTGCCTGCGAAGCTCTTTCGGATCGGCAATGAGAGGGCGATAAATCTCCACCCGATCGCCATCATGCACACTATCGCTTAGTTTTGCCGGACGGCTGTAAATGCCGACTTTGTTTTTAGTTAAATCGATATCGGTACGCAATTCCAGCAAGCCACTGGCGCGAATAGCTTCTTCAACCGTCGCGCCCTCCTGCAGCGTCACGCGCTGCAGGTACTGCTTCTCAGGTAGCGCATAAGCCACCTCAACGGCAATTTTACCTGGCACTGTAAACCTCTTTCGCACGAACCGTAAAAGCCTGGACCATATTAGACGCCAGCTCTTTAAACACGCGACCAAAGGCGAGTTCAATCAACTTATTGGTAAACTCAAAGTCGAGATGAAACTCGATACGACACGCCTCCTGGCTCAGCGGCGTAAACTTCCATCCACCAATCAATTTCTTGAACGGCCCATCCACCAGATTCATAAGAATACTTTGGTTACTGGTCAACTGGTTGCGGGTAGTAAACGTTTTGCTGATCCCAGCCTTAGAGACATCTACCGCCGCAGTCATCTGCCCAGGAGTGGACTCCAGAATCCGACTTCCGGTACAACCCGGCAAAAACTGAGGATAAGACTGAACGTCATTCACTAACTGATACATTTGCTCCGCGCTGTAGGGTACCAGTGCGGTCCGGCTAATCTGAGGCATAACAATTTCCATCAACAAAAATCCAACAAATAATATCATTTATCCTGCTGTAAAAAAAACGCTATCCCGGCGCTGGGTAACATCGGGTTCATGCTAAGATAGAGCCTTGTCCCCCGCAGGATTGATATGGGGTGTTTTCGATTTCAGATTACCGATGATTCACGACGCTTATGACGAAGAAAAAAGCACATAAACCTGGTTCAGCGACCATCGCGCTTAACAAGCGCGCCCGTCACGAATACTTTATCGAAGAAGAGTTCGAAGCGGGACTTGCCCTGCAAGGCTGGGAGGTTAAATCCCTGCGCGCAGGAAAAGCCAATATCAGCGACAGCTACGTCCTTCTGCGTGACGGAGAGGCATTTCTGTTTGGCGCTAACATCACGCCAATGGCCGTGGCCTCCACGCATGTGGTGTGCGATCCTACCCGTACCCGCAAGTTACTTCTCAACCAGCGCGAACTGGACTCATTGTACGGTCGCGTCAATCGAGAAGGCTATACCGTAGTGGCGCTCTCCCTGTACTGGAAAAATGCCTGGTGCAAAGTGAAAATCGGCGTCGCCAAAGGTAAAAAACAGCACGATAAACGTTCAGATATCAAAGAACGCGAATGGCAGGTGGATAAAGCACGTATCATGAAAAACGCCCACCGTTAAACCTGCACTCCAATTATTGACCAGTTCCTCACCGCGCCTCCCTCTCCGGCGGCGCGAATGAACATCTTATTGGCTATCACATCCGACACAAATGTTGCCATCCCATTGCTTAATCGAATAAAAATCAGGCTACATGGGTGCTAAATCTTTAACGATAACGCCATTGAGGCTGGTCATGGCGCTCATAAATCTGGTATACTTACCTTTACACATTGGGGCTGATTCTGGATTCGACGGGATTTGCGAAACCCAAGGTGCATGCCGAGGGGCGGTTGGCCTCGTAAAAAGCCGCAAAAAATAGTCGCAAACGACGAAAACTACGCTTTAGCAGCTTAATAACCTGCTTAGAGCCCTCTCTCCCTAGCCTCCGCTCTTAGGACGGGGATCAAGAGAGGTCAAACCCAAAAGAGATCGCGTGGAAGCCCTGCCTGGGGTTGAAGCGTTAAAACTTAATCAGGCTAGTTTGTTAGTGGCGTGTCCGTCCGCAGCTGGCAAGCGAATGTAAAGACTGACTAAGCATGTAGTACCGAGGATGTAGGAATTTCGGACGCGGGTTCAACTCCCGCCAGCTCCACCAAATATTGATGTACTGAAGTTCAGTAAAGTCCACTAAGCCCGCACAGCACAAGCTCTGCGGGCTTTTTTACGTCTATTGTCGTCCAGTGAGAATTGCTGAGAACTATCACATATGGCACCCTGAATGGGACCCACTGAGAAGGGTCCAAAAACCGAGGGTCCCAAAATGGCAAAAATCGCTAAGAAGCTCACTGACACTGAAATCAAAAGCACCAAGCCAGCCGACAAAGAAATCAACTTGTTTGACGGAGATGGTTTGATACTACGAATCGCTCCCCTTTCGAAAGGAGGAAAGAAGAATTGGTATTTCAGGTATGCAGTGCCAGTGAGTAAAAAAAGAACCAAAATGAGCCTTGGGACCTATCCTCACCTTACACTGGCAAGAGCCAGAGCCTTACGAGATGAATACCTTTCCTTGCTTGCTAATGGCATTGATCCCCAAGTTCATAACAACGATAAAGCTAATGCCTTAAAGAATGCTACTGAACACACTCTCCAAGCCGTGGCAAGGAAATGGTTGGATGAGAAGGTTAAGACCTCTGGTATCTCACAAGACCATGCAGAAGACATCTGGCGAAGCCTGGAGAGAAATATATTTCCCGGCTTGGGTAAGGTTCCTATCAATGAGATTCGACCCAAACTCTTAAAGCAACATCTCGACCCTATTGAGCAACGAGGAGTCCTCGAAACCTTACGGCGAATCATTTCCCGATTAAATGAGATTTTTCGCTGGGCCGCGACTGAAGAACTTATCGAGTTCAATCCGGCTGACAACCTTGGGCAACGGTTCAGTAAGCCTAAAAAACAGAATATGCCAGCATTACCCCCTTCCGAGTTACCCCGCTTCCTAATGGTGTTAAACAATGCCTCAGTTCGTATGGAGACAAGATTGCTGATTGAATGGCAATTGCTGACCTGGGTTCGTCCAGGGGAAGCCGTTCGTGCGAGATGGGCCGATATAGATACTGACAACTCGATATGGAACATCCCGGCTGAGTTTATGAAAATGAAGAAGCCTCACAAAGTTCCACTAAGCAAAGAAGCTTTGCGAGTCTTGGATTCAATGAAAGCCATCAGTGGGCACAGAGAGTGGGTTTTCCCAAGTATCAAAGCTCCACTCAATCATATGCATGAACAAACAGCGAATGCTGCAATCATCCGAATGGGATTCGGTGGTGAACTGGTAGCCCACGGAATGCGTTCTATAGCAAGAACGGCCGCAGAGGAGTCTGGAAAGTTCAGAACAGATGTCTTAGAAGCCGCCCTTGCCCACTCGAAGAAAGATGAAATAATTGCAGCCTACAATCGTGCAGAGTATCTCACAGAACGGGTGGTTCTCATGCAGTGGTGGAGTGACTTTGTTTCGTCTCAAAAATACAAAATTATTGCCGCATAACTCTTCCATGATGGGTTAACTATCTTGATTTAGTTAAAGAATTAATAATCAAACTATTAACCTATGTGGACTAAGCATAGCCATTTACGAATGGGTACCTTGAGGCCACATAACGAAAGCTGTCGGTCATATCAGCTAAATAATTCACATCTCTTCTCGATTATCATACACCTCGAAGATTTACTAAATTCGCTCTAATCAATGATAAAACAGTTGAATTTGGTTAAAAATTGATCAATTTTATCCTCTACATTGTATTGAATCATCCATGAGGTTTCGTGCATGGCTAGCGAAAATGATAAAAATCATAAAGTTAGGGTCGCACAGTACTTGAGGATGTCTACCGACCATCAGCAATATTCTTTACATAATCAGTCCGAATATATCAAAGATTATGCTGAAAAGAACAATATGGAAATCGCTTATACCTACGATGATGCAGGTAAGAGCGGAGTCAGTATCATAGGCCGGCATTCTTTGCAGCAGTTACTTAGTGATGTAGAACAAAAGAAAATAGATATACAGGCTGTATTATTTTATGATGTGAGCCGTTTTGGTCGTTTTCAAAATAGTGATGAAGCTGCATATTATTCCTTTCTATTTGAGAGAAACGGTGTAGATCTTATATACTGTTCTGAACCTATTCCCACTAAAGATTTCCCTTTAGAGTCTTCTGTTATACTGAATATAAAAAGATCTAGTGCTGCATATCACAGCAGGAATTTATCAGAAAAGGTATTTATAGGGCAAGTAAATTTAATAAAGCTTGGTTATCATCAAGGCGGAATGGCTGGTTATGGGCTAAGACGTCTTTTAGTAGATGAAAATGGCATAGCTAAAGAAATATTGGGCTTCCGCAAAAGAAAGAGTATTCAAACAGATAGGGTGATATTAATTCCGGGACCAAAAAATGAGATCAAAATTGTAAATAGCATTTATGATCTCTTTATAGATGATAACATGCCAGAATTCATTATTGCTGAGAGACTAAATGAACAGAATATACCTGCAGAAAATGGAACATTATGGACTCGTGCAAAAATACATCAAATCTTGACAAATGAAAAATATATTGGAAATAACATATATAACAAAACCTCATCTAAACTAAAAAGTAGGCTTGTAAAAAACCCCAAAAATGAATGGGTTAGATGCGACAAGGCATATAAACCCATTATTTCAAAGAAAAAATATAATAAAGCTCAAGAAATAATTCAGCTCCGATCCGTACATTTGACTAATGAAGAGCTTTTAGAAAAGCTAAAACAAAAATTAGAATCTAATGGAAAACTATCTGGCTTTATCATTGATGAAGATGATACAGGCCCTTCATCTTCTGTTTACAGAACGCGATTTGGTGGTCTTTTAAGAGCATATACTTTGATTGGTTATAAGCCAGAACATGATTACAGCTATCTCCAAAAAAATGAAGCACTAAGATCATTTTACTCAGATATAATTGAGGATTTTAAGGGTAGGATTTTAAAAAGTAACTGCTATATAGACGAATATAAATATGCCCCAATGCTTTACATCAATGATGAGCTTTTAATTTCCGTCATTATTACTAAATGCATACATATGAAATCAGGTAAACTTAGATGGAAGGTCCGGTTTGATAACTCACAGAAAGCAGACATAACAATTGTTATACGAATGGATTCACAAAATATTTCGCCTCTTGATTTTTATATCATACCAAAGATAGAAAACGAATATAGTAAAATGTGCATGACGGAAACAAACAACATTCGATTAGATCTCTATAGATTTGATAATCTGGATACACTTCTACAAATTATTACTCGCATGAAAGTGAGGGAACTATATGCTGCCTGAAACAAATGAATTCCCAATAATTCAAATTGAGATTGCAAAAATAAAATTTCTTAACCCTCGAACTAGAAATAAGGTAGTGGATGAAGAAATTAAGGAAAGCATAAAAAAAAGAGGATTAAGCAAGCCTATAAGTGTGAGAGCGATTGATGAAGACGATTTCAAATATGCTTTAATTTGTGGTCAAGGGAGAATAGAGGCTCTCATTGCATTAGGTGAAACAATTATTCCAGCAATTATAAGAGATGTATCAGAAGAAGATGCTTACGTTATGAGTTTAGTTGAAAACATTGCAAGGAGGAGACCGCGTTCCAATGAGTTATTACAGGTAATAAAAGATATGAAAATCAGAGGACTTTCAGACTCCGAAATAAGTGAGATTACTGGGTATTCATCGAACTGGGTGAGCAGTATAAATATGCTTCTTGATAAGGGAGAGCATAAACTTCTCTCTGCAGTCGAACGGGGGAATTTGCCTCTGTATCTTGCAGTGCAATTTGCAAGATGTGAAACTGAAGAAGCACAAGATATTCTTACCGAAGCATATGATAAAAAATTAATTAAAAGCCGGGACATTATAAAGATAAAACACATTCTAAATCAGCGAACAATCGGGAATAAAGGTGCAAAAGCAGCCGGGTTTTATTATCACAAACCATCAAAAAGAATGACTGCTGAGGAGTTAATTGAGCTTTATGAAAATAGTATCGCTGAACATAAATCTGTTTATAACAACTCTAAATTTATAAAAACTAATTTGCTGATAGTAAATGAGATTTTTAACATCATAATGATGAATAAAAGCTTTCAAAATATACTTGAACAAGAGAATCTATCAGAACTGCCATCTCAGATCCTCAATCCAATAAACAAAGAGGCATCAAAATGATTCAGATACGTTTTGGCGACAATTTTATTTATTTAGAAACTAACAAGCTAATTCCCTCAAAGGAATTGTTAGAAAATGTAAAGCTAAGTCATAAATATCATCAAATAGTTACCTCAATTGAAAGCTTAGGTATTATTGAACCAATAATAGTGTTCTATGACAAAGATAAAGATGCCATTAAGATACTCGATGGCCATTTGAGGGTTGAGGCTTTAAAAGATTTAGGCTTAGAAAAAGCTCCATGTATACTTTCGAGCATAGATGATGCGTTCACTCCTAACAAACAAGTCAATCATATAAATGTAGTTGAAGAACATAGAATGATAATCAAGTCCTTGGCAAAAGTATCAATTGAAAAACTTAGTGCTGCTTTGGGGATATCTATTGATGCTATAAAAGATAAAGCTAATGTGATGAATGGTATAGATCCAAGTGTAATTGCGAAACTTTCTGATAAACCTATACCTAAGGCTACATTTGATGTTTTGAGGAAAATGAAGCCAATTCGTCAAATTGAAGCAGTCGGTACAATGATTAATTTTGATAACTATAGTAAAAAATTTGCAATGAGCATCTTGGATGCTACACCGACATCGATGATAGTAAATAAAGGGAAAAACACTCCCTATAAAAAGGACATAAAAAAAACCATACTACGTCTGGAACAGGAAATGGCAACAACTTCGGAAGAAACAAAAAAGCTTCAAACCGAGTATGGTTCAGATATGTTGAAATTCGTTATAATCCAGTCATATATTAATAAATTACTTGGTAACTCTAAAGTTCTTCATTGGTTCTTGGAAAACGAGGTTGATTATCTTAATGAGTTAAAAAGAATTTCGAAAATAAATTCTTTAGATGATAAGACTCTTGCTGAAAACAGCCAGTCATAGTTATGGTTATGGTTATGGTTATGGTTATGGTTATGGTTATGGTTATGGTTATGGTTTTATATAGCCGAAGTATACTTACACAATCACAAAGGTTTCTCTTAGATATTAGCATAAGTAGGCAGTATAAGCCGTAATCATTCGAACGGATTAAGGAGGTGAACTTATGGTTAACAAAATGAGATCTATTGCGTGAACGGCCACAGAGGAATCTGGTAAGTTCAGGTCTGGTGTCTTAGAAGCGGCCCTTGCCCATTCGAAGAAAGATGAAATCATCGCAGCCTATAATCGTGCAGAATACTTAGCAGAACGAGTGGTTCTCATGCAGTGGTGGAGCGATTACGTCATTGCTCAAAAATTTAAGGCTATTGCGGCGTAACAACTCTATAAGGGGTTAATTCTCCCAGCCCCTTATCCACCAAGACATAACCATTTTTTTAACATCACTTTTTCTACACCAAGATATATGGGCTGTAACGAACAAAAACGATTTTCTCTATGAACTGGCAAACAACACAAGAAATGCGAGATCATAGCTGTGGTGTTGTCTGATATGGATATCCCCTTTTTGTTTTGTAACCTCTCTCTGATATCATGTATAAATGTTTCTTTGCACGCGAAGAAACCACATATAAAAGTCTACGGGCAACATAATTTTGATGCTCTGAGCTACAATTTATAATATCATTCCAATTAGGTATTTTTCCATTTAGTAACCCAGTGCAAATGACTACTTCATACTCATCTCCTTTTGTCGAATGACAAGTTGTGATTTTAACACCGCTTCTAAAATTGAAAAATAAATGTAATTCATTTGCTTTATAAGCCATTTTATACTTCAACATTCTTTTCAATGTGGCATTAATCAAAAGATCCATTTCTTGATAATAGTAGCTATCAATACTTATACTCAAATTAATAGAATGGCAAAAGCTCGTTATAATCTCTCTCAACCAAACATCAATTTCACAATTATAATCTACGGATAATGATATTTTATTTATCATCTTCAATATTTTTTTAGGAGACAAAGACTCTGTATAGGGTGCAACAACATTTAATTCCTGAAGGAAATCACGCAATAGTTTCTGTCTTGTATTAAAATTAGATGGAACTCTCTTAATTAAAAAGAGTTTAACCAAAGCAAGCCAGAGGTTTTCATTGTTTTTAGGTATAGGAGAGATCATGACTCCATCAATTTCTATATCCGGATTAAGAGTAACAATATCATTTGACAGTTTTATCACATCAAACCAGCCTGGACACAGAATAGCAATTTCATTTGAAAGCACTCCCTGTGCTAAATGAGTTCTAATAATACCTGATATATAAATAGGAAGTTGAGTAACATCTACCTCGCTTTCTTTAAAAATTACTGAGTTGAAATCCTTATTATCTGAAAGTGAATTAATATCATAATCTTCGTCTTTGTATTTACTATAAAAATCAACAATAGATTGGCTACTACGAAAACACCCTGTTAATTTCATCTCGGTTAGATCATCAAGTTGGAAACAATCAATTAATTCATTTCTATTCTTAACGACAGCCCCCAAACCAGTGTATATAGCTTGCTCTTTATCTCCAATAAAAGTAATCATTGTATTTTTCTTTAATACAATTTGTCTGAGTATCTCATATTGTATAAGGGATGTATCTTGATACTCATCGACTAAAATACACCTTAAAAGTAAAGACAATCTTTCACAAAGTGCATTGTATTTTGTCAACACCCGACAAGACAGATTTAATATCAAATCAAAATCGATTAATTTTTGCTCATACAAATAATTATGATATTCTTTTACGACCAAATATTCTTTGGTCCCACGAGAATAAAGCTGACAAAGGTTAAAATCTAAATTAGTAAAAACTTTATCATTTGCAGATAAGCCATGCTTTTCTTTTAATTCATTTATGAGAAATTCCTTTTCATGCTCATCAATTACACTAAATCCTCGGCAAAGTCTTGGTATCTTATCTACATTAGGTTTTATAATCCAATTCAAACAAAAACTGTGTATTGTTCCAATCCATAACGATTCACTACTTATGCCGAATGACATAATTCGTTCAAGAATTGTATCGGCTGCTATATTTGTATATGTAAGAGCAATTATCTTTTTTTTACCTATACAAAATAGTACTTTATTTTCTAAAATAAAACAAAGTTTAGAAACCAATGTCTTAGTTTTACCAGACCCTGGACATGCCGTTAATAATAAATTCCCGTTGAATTTAACGGCATCCATTTGCTCAGAAGTTAAATTTCTATATGGCATAATCTATAACTCCAACAGTCTTACAAAACTGTCATTGAAATGTTTCTTATATTCTATCATTTTACTAGAAAAATCCTTTTTGGCATTTATACAGTCAACTTCTTTAACCCCCATTAAAGACATATTGTAATCAAGCATTTTTTGATATATAGGCTCGACATTTCTATCCCGAAGAACAAATTGAATTGCCTGTAAAATATAATCAGGAACACGATTATCAACACTAAGATGCTCTACCATTTCAGTAGCTAACCATCCCTTCCCTATTTTCTTTGCAAACTTTAATACTCTTTTATATCGAACTCTGAGATCAGATGAATTTACATCTGTTTCAGCCTTTTTAAAATACGCTTCTTTTTTATACTCTGTTTTCATAACCTCTAAAAACAAGTTATTGTTTTCATCGTAGCGAACAAGCTCAGTTTCGAAAGTATTTTCTGCGTAATGAACCGTAATAAACTCATTACCTTCAATATATTTGTCTAACTCTTCTTTTCTTCGTAACCCATCATCTTCGGCATCTACCAGAGATTCGACAAAGTCCGCATCAAAAATATCATCAGCTACTTTTACATAGGCCGAATCAAGATCCGTGAGAATTGCACATTTTCTTTTCAGCCTTTTTTCATGAAAAAGGTTAGAAATATGTTTAAAAACAGTGCCATCTACTTTGATCAGACTTATGCCCAACTCATCTAAGCTGATTCCCAAAGTTTCTTTTACCATTGCTGGTATTAAAATAAGTTCTGCATCGCCTTCTACCAGAATGACACTTTTAGCAAACAAAAGGTCACTACGAATTGCATCAAGATATCGTTCTACGGAAGAAATTTCTTTCGGCGTCAAACCAAACGATGGATGATATACATCAGTAAATCCTTTTTGGCGGGATAATATATTCATTGATGATATTTTTGATACAGAACTAATTTGTGTTGAATGTGTAGAAACAAACACTTGCGTGTTTTTAAAATTGAAGTTATCGAAAAGGGTTTTTTGGATATGGTTATGAATATGTGCTTCGGGCTCTTCAATTAACAAGAAGTGAGTAATATGCTCTTCACTATCCCTTATTTCTTCATATTCATATAACTTTAAAGCAAGATAAATTAAGTTTGCTCCACCAAGACTCAGATCATCAATCTTTCCTGAGCCATTGTAATCCAGAGAATCTTCAACCACTAAGCCAAGTGATTGAATTAATTCTGTGAAATCTTCTGGGAGTTGTGAGGATACTAATATTTTAGGGGAATAAGTCGAACCTACTGTATTAAGTAACGAAGCAGATATCTTATTACTCAATCTCTCAATTTCAGGTATAGCTGAGATTTTACCATTGATCTCTTTAACATTTTCTACAATATCTTTTCTATCATCAATTTGTTTACTTTTTAAAGTAAGTAATTTATACAATGGATTCGTTTTATAATATTTAAGATCTGCAACTACATTCCTAAGTGCTTTGACATAAGTACAAGCGACTTCGCTGCCTAAGGCAAAGTAAGGTGGCTTCTTAACCCCTAATACAGTAGCATCATCATCATTAGGATTTGAAAAGGAGTAACTATCAAAATCACCAACTACTTGTTTATAAATTTCGTCATTATTCAAATCAACCTTTGTTCTAACAAAAGCTACTGCTTCATATGTTTCTTTAGAAATAATATGGTTAGATACAAATTCTGTAAAAGAAGCGGATCTTGCTTCCACATTGTCATCTTCTAATGTTAATTCATACAACTTTTGTCGAATATGAAATTTTGGTCTATATATAAAAGTGTAGTTACCTTCCTTTATAGACTTATCATTACCATCATTTACTGTATAGTTGGCAAGAACCTGTTCTTCCTCCGACTCACTTAAATCATCAAAATATAGCGTAATTATTATCCAATGACCGAAGGGTTCAGATAATCCACGATAAAAGTCCTCATTAGATAGAATCCTAGAATTCATCGGGAGAGAATCATCTAGAATCAACCTCATAGCATTAAACAAATTCGTTTTACCTGAAGCATTCTCACCGATAATTGTATTCACTGAGTCTTTAACAAAGTAAAAATTTGAGCTTCGAAAATTTTTATAGTTTCTAATAGCTAATTTATTGATATACATAGTAATCGATTGGGCCCTTAGCATAGTTTTACTACACATTAGATTACTCCATAGCCACCAGAAGCACAAAGCCATCGAGTTCAAAAGCCTAATTAAGTCAAGTAAAAAGCATGGTAGTTTACAAAAAACACTAAAATAAAAGATATAATACCTGACTGAAATTAGTTTATGAAAACCAATAAAATGATTAAAACACTTTTAAATCAATATGTTACAATCAATAAAAATTAATATTGACGATGTAACATAACTATCGGATATTAAGTGAACAAAAAATTTCAGATACATCCTAACAATGATCTTGATACTTACTGACAGTAACGATGTTCATGCAGACATAGTTTCGATGAAACTCGGTGATAACTACTTCCGTTTGAATTTAGATATAGAAGCCCTTAAAGATACCAAAATTAGCTTTGATGGCTCTGAATGGACTATCTCCCAAAACGGAAAAACGATCAAAAATTCATCCGTAAAATGTGTTTGGCCAAGGCGGGTGTCTGTTCAAGTCAATTCTGAACAACAGCAAGATCAAAGTAACGGTTTCAGATTATGGCGATCTGAATGGAATAAAAGCCTTTTTGGCCTATATAATGCATTATCTGAAAGTTGCTGGTTTAATCATGTAAGAGATGCAACTCTCGCTGATAACAAGTATTTTCAACATAAAATAGCTAATGAAGTTGGGCTAAATAATCCAGCATTTATAACTTCAAACTCCAAAGAAGACCTCAAAAATTTCTTAACTACTTATCCTGATTCGGTTGTTAAATTCATGTCGCAAGATATGTATGTCTCTGAATCAGGTGAGATATTAGGTCTATATGTAAACAAAATCACTTTAGAACAGTTAGAAAGTTTCTCTAACGATTCAGAAAACCCAATTACTCTTCAAAAATATGTTAATAAAAAATTCGAAGTTAGATACACAGTAATTGAAGATGAACATTTTGCTTGTGCTATAGACTCTCAGCATTCAAACAAGGCAAAAGTAGACTGGCGTAGATACGATATACCTAATACACCGCACTGGAAAATTGACGCACCCACTTCGGTGAAGGAAAAAATAATTTCTTTAATGTCTAAGTTAAACCTTCGATATGGGGCTTTAGATTTCATCGTTGATGAAAATAATGACTGGTGGTTCTTAGAGGTGAATTCTGCTGGTCAATGGTTGTGGATCGAAGATTTATCCGGCATGGATATTTCCGGGTCCATTGCAAATTGGTTAACTTCAAATAGCAGGTGAAATATGAATGTATTTGGTTTAAATTTTCTTGAAAAAATGGAATCGGAACAAAAAGTAGATGTTTCAAACTGGGCATGGAAACCTGAGAATAGTGAAGCTCAACGAATCTATGGTTCAGGTATGTCAACGAAATCTCGTGAATCTACTTATGCTGCTGAAAAAGATAGCAGAGAGGATTCAGATCGTCCTAACGAAGGGTTAGCAGCTTAAGTAATCCAGTGAACACTTAGTGTGTTCACTGGATTTAAAAATAGATAGCATACATCGGTAATTATATAAAAATAGGATACATTATATGTTTGGATTCATCGACAACATATTGAAATTCTCCACTGAAGTTTTTAAAAACCAATACACTAATAACTCTTTTTGGCTTGGTTTACTTCTAATCAATATAATTATTACTATAGCATTAACATTGCAATATTTCATGAAACCAAGTAAAGATAAGAATGGAAATCCAAACACATCGAAGGCTGATTCATTAAAGCATCTATATTACTCAATTTTCGGCATTGCTTGTTTAATTATTATAAATTATATCGTCTATACACCTCCCATGAAACAAGAGAACCAAAATACTATTTATCAAAGAATAGAGTAATTTTTATTTCTTGATATCTAAACAATCAATGTGATTATTTTTATTAGTAATAATAATATATAGACTCGCAGAAGAAACAATAATCTATCTTCAGTGTATTTAAATTTTATATATTTATACATATTCATCTCCTTTTTTATTTTAACTTTATCTTTTTTTAATCTTTAGTCAATATGGATTGATTTTTTAATTAAGCAAGGGCTAACTCTCCGAAGCTCCGCTTCTCTGAGTTGCCTTGCTTTTCTCCTTTCAGTTGAAAAGAATACGACACGAGCTTCTGCATTTTTTAACTGTAATACAATCTTCTAATGTGAATTCAAGGTTTAGAGCTATTAATGCATGATTTTTTTGCTGTTGCTGGAATGGGTTCACATATAGTTAATTAAAATTGTTAATCAGTCTGCCATTTAATGTATAATCGAACCACTTAATTTTATAGCAAATGACCATTCTAAATAAAAAGGTTTAATCTATGAGTAATAATCCAGTTAGTGCATCTTCTGCAACATTACGAAAAGCGGTTAATGGCATATCGGAAGCTACAGGGAAAAAACCTGTTCATACTCGTTATCCAAGTCTCGATTTTGATGCTGCGTTAGCAGATATACCAGATGCTATGAAAACAATGGCTATTGAATGGTATATTCGTGGAATTAAGCGTGGGATGGCTAAGGCGACTGACCTAATGCTAGAAGGTAGCATTTACAAAGAAGCAGAAATCATACACGCACCACCTGTAATAAAATTAAATGTCAGGATTAAATTCAAAGGTGACGAGTGGAAATCACTTCCATTAAGAATAAAATCTAAAGAAATTGGATTTGACTAACTTCTAGTTAACATTTCAGAGTGGTGAGTTCAGTAAAAAATCCTTTCTCATCACTCTGTTTTAAAACCAGTAAATCTAACACACTTGTCTTTTTGGAGTGTTACTATTGACAATATTCAGGTTTCCTATACAAGTTAATAATCATACATGAAAAGGATTTCATATGGAAAAAACATTAAAAACCGAACAATTTGATTCAAATATTTCGCACGCAGATCCTTATATTACCCCCTCCCTCTATATATCTCTCAGAACTCACTGTGTTAGTGTTCGGCTTAATAATGAAGAACTCAATATTCTAAATGCGAGAAGAGGGAAAAAAAGCAAAGGCGAGTGGCTGCGAACATCATCATTGAAAAAACCTCCTCTAGTAATACCTTCGATAAATATTGAAACTTGGAAAACGTTGAGTGAGATTAACCAGAAGCTGAACCGCATTGTTCTGCATGTAGATAGCAAGAGCAAAGACAGCAAGCTTACCCATACTGAACTATTTGCAGTCAGAAGACAGATCAGTGAACTTCGTCAACATCTTCTTAATGCAGATATTTGGAGTGTCCCTCGTGAAGGGTATGCAGAAGATCAAAAGGGGTAAGAGCTTCACAGGTGTTGTTCAATATGCATTGAAGCCGGGAACACATCATAAAAGTGATCCCATCATCATTGGCGGGAACATGTTAGGTGATTCAGCCCTCGAACTGATAGTTGAATTTGATGGCACCAAACAGCTTCGGCCAGATGTCCAGAAACCGGTTTGGCACAACTCGCTTCGCCTGCCTAGTGTAGAATCCCTAACGGCTGAACAATGGTCCAGCATCGCAGATGACTATATGAGGAGAATGGGATTCAGTGATACTCACCTTCGTTGCTATGTGCTTCATGACGATCCGGCTGGTCAGCACATACACATTATCGCAAGTCGCATAGACCTCAATGGAGGGAAGCTCTACCTTGGCAGGAATGAGAACCTTATAAGTACCCGCATAATCAGTGAGCTTGAAATCACTCATAATCTAACAGTGACCAAGACAGCACCTTCCATTACACCAAAGCAACCGAAGCGGAAAAGAATCTCTCGCAACGAACAGATGCTATCAGAACGAACTGGTGTTCCCTCCCCTAAAGAAGCTCTACAACAAATACTTGATAAAAGTTTGACTGATATGCCCGACCTTCTTACTTTTGTGAAGCGACTCGAAGATGCAGAAGTCGGTTGGACGGCGAATGTCGCAAGCACAGGTAAAATGAACGGCTTCTCATTCTCTTACCGCGATATAGCTTTCAAAGCTTCGCAGTTAGGTAAGGGTTACTCCTGGGTAAATCTCAGTAATCGGCTTAACTACAACCCCGACCACTTAGAAGCTTTACGAACCAACACACCGGCAAAAGACCACCCTGCTCCTGCTCCTGCTCCTGCTCCTGCTCCTGCTCCTGCTCCTGCTCCTGCTCCTGCTCCTGCAAAAGATGTTGCAACAACGGATATTCCAAGGGAAAGCATAAGTGAAAAAATTGCTGAACTCGAACTGCGACTCAGAGAAGACAGACGAAACGAGATCGTTGAGAAGATTCTTCAAAAGAATGCAATACAACAGAAAAAGCATCTAAGGCTCAGTAGCTGGTTTCCCTTTTTACAACGGCTCATAGAGCTTCTCCGAAGCTACGGTAAGAGCATTCTTCACAAACCCCACCCTGGATTTTCAAAACTCTATGCAACCCGACTTCTACATAAAGAAAGGAAAATTCATTTATAGACAACAGCTTACAGCTTACTCCTGACAGCAATATTATTTTTTTAGTAGTAAATTTAGGATAAGTCAATAATAAATTGATCGTTATTACAGATCGATAATCTAGATGTGATAGTTACTACCTATCATGATTCAAACATCGATCGGTACAAGTGATTTTACTTTAGCCAGCCAGCCATCGAGAATCCCTACAAACACGCAGTAAATCTTCCACCCTGGGGTTGCTATGAAAAACGAAACAATAAAGTGCCCGTTCTGCTTTACACAAAGTCCTCACGGTGTGCGGATTTGTAAAGGCTGCCATGCAAAGATCGCTTACGGTGAAAGCCCGCTCAGTGTGGCATTCCTGTTTCAATTCGTTGCATTTGGTCTCGCGTGGTTAGCATTTTCGTGGACTGGCAGCACTCTTGTATCAGTCATTACGTTTTTCGTAAGCATCATTATTCTTATCTATAAAATTAAAAAAACGTATGCAGACAGAGTTGTTTTTATACGGTGAAATTAATTTCACACAACCGCAAACCTAAAATGAGAAAGTAAATGAACCGATTTATAAAGTCATCCTTTTTTATTATTGTCTTCCTGCTTTCTGGCTGTTCAACATCAGGGAACCAGAACCTTAAAAACGAAACACCTCAAATCCTCCAATCAAAGATCATTAAAAACAAAACAACTAAGACGGAATTACTCACTAAATTAGGTGAGCCTGATACAAGAACCACACTCGATGACGGAAATGAGCAGTGGAGATACTTTATGTATAACAATCAGTTCAATGCAACAACTTTCATTCCAGTTGTAGGGCTGTTTACTGGCGGTTCGCAGACTCAGTCTAAAACTCTTGAAATAGATTTCAAAGGCGAAATTGTCAACAAATGGACGTTCTCCACTGACAATAACAACACCAAAACGGGCGTTCTTAATTAATTACTTCTGGATAATAAAATGAAAATATACTCAATCCTTGCAGTTATCCTTACTACATGTCTTCTAACTGCATGTAACAGTGAACCATCGCAAGACGATATATACAATGCTTTCAAAAATGTTGTAGATAGATCAAATGCAAGTATGACAGCTCTGAACTCAAGTATTCCCGAAAAAGATCTTTTAAGAATCGATTATGTGAAGAAAGTTAGCTGCACAGAAGAAGCAAACAATGTTTATAACTGCATTGTCGATGCCTCTATTAGCAACATGAAACAGACAAAGCCTGTAAAGCTTGTGAAAGCTGATGGTAACTGGAAAGAAGTTCAGTAGTAGCCTATATCAAGAAGTCTCTTTTAGCCCCCGCATAGGGGCTTTTTATTGCCTATAACCTGACGGCTCTTACGCGAACTTCATGAGTCAACTCTCCCTCAATTACTTTCATTTCATATTGTGCTTTAAAAGTATTATAAAAATCTTCTGCCTGGTTCTGGTTATTATCAATGTAATTAACAAGGGAGTTTAGCTCTCTAAGAACAGCTTCTTTATTATTTAACTGTCGCAACAGATTACTTGTAAGGCATTTGTATACAGAACTAAACATTGTCATAATGTTGTCTATGTTGCGATTAGAATGAGTGTATAGCTGTTTTGGGTAGAAATACTTTAAATGATAGCCAACGAACACTAAGTATAAATGATAGGAGAAACTTTTATCTCCGGGCTGGTATCGTTTTGATATATATTTATCAATTATAATGATAAGTTGCTCTTCCAGAGTAAACTCTGGATTGATGATTTTTTTGTCCATAAAATGCATCCTTGCATAATTGAAATAGTCTTCCTGACCATATGTTTATATTTATCGCATTTATTTAACTTGTCAATAGGTGTAACCTATCAATTGCTATTTTTTATTAAATGGTCTATTCAATTGTTCCATAGTGAGACCATGTCTATAAGCATTATACTGCCAATAACTAAATTGCTCTTTGTATCTATTGTTCTGTTTTTTTAACATTTCATTTTCGGCTTTTAGATTTAATATTTGTTGTGCCGCAATCGTTAAATTTGCTGGTTTTTTAAGACCTGATTTTTTCAAATTGGACAAATTTTTCTTTTTTTTATATGCTTCAACAACTTCATTATGAGCACTTAAAGATTGCCTTGTGATGGTTCTGTTTAGATTTTTATATACTGATTCACATAAATCATCCCATGTGATTTTGCCGTCCCAAGCCAATATAATATTTGTAATTGTTTTTATTTCACTCCTGTTTAAATGTTTTGCCATATGTATCTCCTGTTTCAATTATTCAATAGTTTATTAATTCTTTCCAAATTTTTCTCATGGTGTTGCAGCCATTTGTCTGCACCATAATCACCATTTTCACAAGCGGTCTGCGTTATACTCTTCAGTTTTGTTACTTTTTCTCGGATAGATTCAAGCTTCATTCTATCAATTGATTCCATGTCCAGTGCCTCATTGTCACATTCCAAAAACTGATTAATTTTATTACAAGGTTGAACCAAATAGTTATGCACACAGTAACCAAATTCTGTTAAGTGAATTGCCCCTTGATAAAGGTTATCGAAGTCAACTGGCGATTCAATTGAGGGAATTGACTCTTTCTTACAATAATTACTCTTGATCAATTTAATAGCTTTGATTTTATCTAACATATCTTCTTCCGACACATGGTTATAAACTCTGTTCTGATTAGCATTAATACGACCAGACCATTTAGCTATATCAAGTTCAGACATTTCACCATAGTGAGCTATTGTATTTAATAGGTGCCTTGGTTGGTGTGAGCGAATAAGTAGTGGTTTACCCTCATCATCATAATACCCATATCGTGCAAATATATTTTTATATCCCACCTCAAAGCTTCTTTTACTTTGTATATCGCTAAAGAAGAAACTTTTAGTCGGTTTGTAAAATATGAAAATTGAAGCCATTCGTGATAAAGAAAATTGATCAGCATTGAGCAAGCATAAAGCATTACTAAATCTTATAGATTTCTCTTTATCGTACCATGGAAAGTCTCTGCTAAAACCAGAACTAATCATTTCCCATAGTTCGCACAATGAATAATTATAATCATTGGAGTTTAAGAAACTTTTTCCACCATCCAAACTCGTTCTTTTAATTTTTAAAACACATGATTTATGATCAAATAAATGATACCCCAGTGCATGGCAAACTTGTACAACGGTCAATTTAGTTTTTTCATCAACTGTTGGGCAAAGCTCATGTCGGTAAAATTTATCAGGGTGCTTTTCGCACCAGTGAGCAAGTGCTCTTGCATTTTGTGATAAGGAAAGTAATCTTCTAATCGCTTTCTTTGCAACTGGTATCATAACCCGTGGAATCCATTTGATATTAGGGCCATACCCCTTAACCGAATAAAATCTCAACCCATATCTTTCGATACCCTTGCCATCTATTTGTGTAATCTCACAATCAGCAGGTAAGGCTAAAATCTCAGAGATTCTGCTCGGACAACAAAGTAGAAGTGCAAATACTGAACTGGTGAACTTATCCCTTGGGCTCAGTAACTCATCATTTTTAGAAAAAATATCAGCAATAGCGAGTAATGCCTCTTCATCTGGTAACTTATCGCGTCGGTGATAATCCTCGATCTCAGGAAGGTAATTATTTTTGACTTTCTGTTTCACATGGTTTTTCCATGAGATATATCCTGACTTCACAAGATTATGTTCACATAGAAACTTTGATATTTTTTCAAGCTGTATTCCACATTTAGCCAAAACGTTACCTTCAAAATATTTACTTCCGATCTGCATTGCCTCATCGAAAACAACGGCTGTAACATTATAAATGAGACCCGTGTTCTGAACCTGCAAAAGAGCCTGTTCGAGACATCGCAAGGCCATCATAATAGCCCCATAATTTTTCAATGGTTTCAATGAGTGTTGATATCTAATATATGCTTTCGCAAACTTGATATAATCTTCGTGCATTGCGTCATTGGAATCAAAGACTTTATTTCCAACCCCTATTTTTCTAAATGTGACATATCCTTTCCAGGCATACTGGTCCCAATCCTGAGTTTGGGTTAGTCCGATCAGTTGATAGCGACAAAACTTTATAAATTCATTATAGTTGCTTTCTGCCGTAAGTTGTTTTTTAGATTTAAATAAAATAATATTATTCATTTGATATTTACCTCATCAATATCGTCTGGCATAAAGAAAGCACATTTATCACAAGGGAAATTTTTATTTAAATTCTGACTTATGCATTTTCTTGAAGAGCAAAACTTAATATGATAATTCTCTTTCGAAGCGATTCCATTCATAAAAATATCAGCGACAAATGACAACTGTTCTGAAACTGCGGAATCAATCCTTTCAACACTGTCAGCATGATTTTTAATATAAATCCCCGCACTTGAAGTAGAGGAATGATCCAATAATTCAGCTATAGTATTAACATTATGCCCATCCTTAGCCAGCAAAGTTGCTATTGTATAACGAAGCCTACGAGGAGTAACATTTAGTATCGAACCGGTACGGTTGGATATTATACCCCCATTATTAACAATATTTTTCAATGCTACATTAGCAATTGTAGGCTTCGCATATAATTTATTATACTCCAGAAGAATTGAACCTGTTATGGATAAATCTGAGAGTTTTTCCTCATTTAAAAAGATAGGAACTTCTCGTTTAGAATAATCATCAAGAGTTTTTCCAAGAGCTTGCTCAACAAGTTTCACTGATTGATTAGCTTGCAATTGAACAATTGATGCAACCTCTGATATTATTGCAAGTTCTCGATATCGTAGTTCTTTACCCCGTTGTTTAACTCGTGGCACTGAAATTACATATTCTACTTTTCCATTATCTAAGCTCTTTTGAAGAAGGTCTTTGTATTTCAACATAACTAACTGCTGAGGTCTTCTACCTGTAAGGCTGATCAATAGGGATATTGCATAATGTGGCAGTGACAGTTCACCTTTTCTATATGAATGATTCATAGCCTTAATCAAAGAAGTATGTTCTTCTTTAGTTAATGGTCCCTCTGTTGGATCATCTTGAAGCACAGACTGATCAGATTTTTTTATTTTTAGGTCCAAATGCTTTAACAGTTCTACCGCACTTTCATCTATTCCAGGATATCCTAACTCAAACCATTTAATCAAAAATGGTCGTAAAACACGAAATGATGCTGGGGCTTTTGATAATTTCTTATTTTGATATTCAATTAGAACCTTATCATCAATATGAGTAGGAGATAGTTTACGGATAAGACTCTCCATATTTCTAACAATATTTTTCACATACAAATAGCTGTTGCTATTAAAATAATATTGTACTGTATATACAAATCCACAAACCAAATTTTCGTTCATAGCATACATTAAGTTTGTAATATTGATTCCATTGTTTTCAATCGAACTGACGATTTTATGTTCATGCAAAGACATTTTATCCGAGTTGTATTTAATTAAATTATTCATCAAATTCTCCTTTGAATAGTTGCTCTTGTTGCTCAAGTGCAGTTTTTTTCGATAGCTCAAAAATATGCCTGCGATTATAAATTATTGAAGTTTCTGAACCCGGTCGCCATCCCATGAGATAAGAACGGATTTGTTGCTCTTTTTCATCGGATATGTCCTGATTCTTGTCTATTGCTTTCGAAAACTCATAATTCCATGTATGTCTGAGTTTGTGACCCGTCAATCCACCTAGAAGTGTGGAGGATTGACGAACAACACTCACTATCTTATGGTATGAGGAAAATGACAGAGGTTGCCCTTGGGTCTTTCCTTTCTTATACGTAATAAACAGAAAATCATGCTTATCAGAATTTCTAACTTTCCTACGATCATTCAAAATATAATCCGAAATTTCATATATGAGTTTGGTGTCAGCGATTAATTTTCTCTCGCAAGTCTTCACTAATGGCTGATAAACTCGTGGATCTATTTTATCATTTGCTCTCCTCCTTATTGCTATTGTTGATTCTGCAAAATCTATGTCACCAATTCGCAGATTTAAAAGTTCACCGGCTCTCATGCCAAAGCAATGTAATAATAGGAACATTAAGTTATTTCTTTTTTGTACTGTTTCCGTAAACGGATTCAAGTTACTTCCTGGAGAAAGAATGCTAAACAAAGAATCCAGTTGAGCTTTGTCTAAGCTCTTTTCGATATCCATAACATATTTGTCATTGTTTCTTGGTTTCTTTCTTTTTATGTTGTTGATGAAAACAAGTATCTGTTTGATTGTATCTTTCTGACCTGTATGAGAAAGAAGAATTTTACATAGCCATTCTAGATAGTTAGCTATTGTTGTAATCCGAAAATACTTAGTTGGTTTTTTGACATTTGAAATCCTAAAATTACCATCCCCTCCATCTCGGAAATTTAATGAAGAGAATTCAATCAAATCCTCAATTTCATAAGGAGCAAGAAACTGCATCTTCTGGATTCTTTCATCAATATTGATATTTTTTCTCATAAAGAATCGATATAACAATGAAATGCTACCGGCAATAACCTTCATTGTTGATATAGACTCTGACCGATTTCTGACTTGTGTTGTTATATACAAATTTGGATAATACAATGGTTCACCAGTTTTTTTATTTACAACATGGCAATACCTCTCACCATTTTCCAACATAAACGAATCGACACAAATACTGTACATATTTTCCTCCTAAACCTTACAAAAAGTATAATTCCAATATATTAATAATAAGCATTTCGTAGATTTACAAATTTATTTGGACCGTTAGAACCATTTATTTAAATTAAAACAGTGAGATAGACGATTATTCCTGTCAAATTATCATCTGGTAGATCTAGTTTATATTATGTACACCTAATACTTCGAAACCTATCTCACTGCCTTGCTAATAAACGGCAACCAAAATAATGTAAGTTATTTTGTAAGGTTTTAAGCCAAAATATGGGGCCAAACTTTACATTTTTACAAAATAGTTTTCAGCCCAATCTGGTATTGAATTATTCGCTTTGAAAGATTTCTCATTTCAACGGGACATTTAATTAGCGAGAACCATGTCACGTAAACATAAAACTGCTCGAAAATATCAAGCTCAGAGATCGAGTCTAAGGGCTCTCTCAAGTTTCCTACAAGGTACTGACTGAGCCAGTAAATGATTTCTTTATTAAATTCGTTATTGGGTAAATCATAAATTGCTCCGGGTTCGAAGATCTTGTAAAAAAGATCATCGCCTAAATTGCACATATGGTTATCTTCACTCACAAATTCTTCGATATTCATAACATGTCTCCCCAAATTATCTAAGCAACATTATTTCGACTTGTTTCGATAACTGATTGAATCCACTCGTCAACTTCACTCTCGACAAAAGCAACGGCACGAACACCGATCTTCACTGGTGCCGGAAACCGACCTTCACTGATCAGACGATAGATCCAGGCTTTTCCGTAGCCAGTTCGTTCGAGAACTTCCGGTAAGCGTATGAGGCGAGTTGCTTGATTGTTCATTTCGTTATCCCTTGCCGTTGTGATGGGGCAACTGTACGAAAAGTTACGAAGAGAAAGTAGTGAAACTCCTTATACAGGAGTTCTCTACTGTTACTCTGTATAGGGTTCTCGAAGCTCGTGCTGCCCAGAACAGGGGAATTTGAGGGCACCTGAACTTCCCCTTTTTTGCCAAATGTGTGTCTGTAACAGCAGTTGAAGAGTAAACAGATAGGTGAAAGAGTGGATAACTCGTTGAAGATTGAACTTGGGAAGACAATTGGTTGTGAAGTGGTCAGTGCTAGAGGTTGCTGATATATTGATATCAACAACTTGGGATATCTTCCTTAACAGAATCATCGAGTATGGTTTTACCCTGTTAAAGCCCTAAGATAGCCCGGCTACCGCAGCCCTCTAAGTCTTATAAAGCATTCTCAGTCATTCAGATCTACAATATCTCAGAAAAAGTACAGACTATTGAGAATGTACCTTTAGGTCTGCTGCTCACCGTTACCTTAGATGAGGGATCATTTTTGGTTAAATGACACTCAGAATGCTACCTTTAAGTACCATTTATCGTACATCTATCTCCGAGGTCCTTAAGATAAAAGTACTACTTATGGTCGCTTAAATGTCAAACAAAGTTTAATGGGAAACTATGGAAATCGATATTGAACAAATAATAAATCGTATTGAGGAGCTTAAAAATGCGAATGAAGCTCAGACTGTTGAAAATTTGTTACCTGACATATTACTCCCGCTTTTTAAAAGTGAAGGATATGAGTCGATTCATAGAAATGTCCGGCTAAAACCTTTGCCAAGTAACTCTATTAATGAATGGGACATGATTATAAGCAAAGGTGAAAATTCAGACTTTCATAAAGACTCGATTGGTGTTGAAGTAAAAGTATATAGAAACAGAAAAGTCGATACAGGTATTGTTAATCAAATAATCAATAAAGCCAAACTTTCCGATCTTAAAAGAAGTTTTATTTTCAGCCCAAATGGGTTTTCTGATAGTGCATTAAATTTAGCTTCTAACCATCCTCAAGAGCTTGAACTTTATGACTTTACATCTTTGAGAGACTGGGTTTATACGTTAAAAGATCAAGACCAAAATATTGAACATGAAATTAACTTTATTATTAAAACTGCATCTAAAGCATTTATTGAGGCCATTGCTAAAAACCCCAAAGCTCTTGACAGCTTAGAATGGCGTGACTTAGAGAGGCTTTTGGCGGAAACTTTTGAAGGGATAGGTTTTTCGGTAACCTTAACACCTTCAAGTAAAGATGGAGGTAAAGATATAATTATTCAGCATGAAATGGAAGGGAAGATTAAAAGCTATATTGTTGAAGTTAAACATTGGAGATGTGGTAATAAAGTAGGCTCAAATTTAGTTGATTCTTTTTTCAATATAGTTGTTAAAGAAAAACATGAAGCAGGTATTTTTATTGCAACTAATGGCTACACAAATACTGCCTTTGAATCCTTAACTAAAATTGAGAGGAAAAAAATAAAGTTTGGAGATGAATCAAAAATAGTTTCTCTCTGTAAAACTTACCTCCGTGTGCAAAATGGTCTTTGGTCACCAGAGATGAACATATCTGATATGTTATTCGAGAGTACTATTTAGCTTAATTTACAATCTACCCTTCAAAGAAGGGTAGATTTTCAAAATTGATTTTAAATCTCAATCAGACAATTTAACCACATCTGAAACTTTCATATTCTTCAAATGACTATTCTTATTAATGAAGAAATGGAATTGCCTGATAAAATCAATCGTGCTGGCTTTAAGAGCCAATGGCCTGTCAGTATCTTTTATCTGACTGGACTGCCTCATTTCGCTTTCTTCGTCATCGTCTGTATATAGTAGTCTGGATAACCTGTCGTCAGAGATACGGATTTTTTTAACGGCTGCCCACACCAGGATATCCAGCATAGGTATTACACGATAACTGATGAGTTTCTTGATAGTTCCGTATCCAAAACGAACAGATTCCAATGGGTTTTCATCAATACCCTTAACCTTACGCCATTGCGGTAATGCCGCTTTAAGCGACTCTGCAATCTCTTCGTCTGTGCCACTGGCCAAATCTATCTCGAACATGACTGTTCGTGTAAACTGATCTGGCATAATGTCTGAAAGTGATTCCTCTCGAAGCTCTGCGTTTATAGAATAATTGTCACCTTCATGCCAAAGAAAACCTCCACGTTGCATTGCAATAATGCTCGTTTCAGCGAGACGATCTAGGGTTGTTAGAAAAAAATGGGGAGGCTGGAAAAGTTTGTTAGCAGGAGTCATGTATCCCAGTTGCCCTTCTTCGATTAAAAAAGGGTTGCCGCTGAAAATCTTTGAGAAGTAACCCATAAGAGTTCTGCTCTCAAACTCTTCTCGATACTCCTTAAAGAACAAGTTTCGGGCCCATATCTCATGGTAGAACTGGAGCAATGAGAGGTCTTCAAATTTGCGATATGTATCAATCTTAAACCAACTCTTGATGTCTTTTGTATGCTCTGGTGACCAATTGTTCAAAATTCATTCTCCACCTATGCTGGTACTGCCCTACGGGTACAATTCAGTTATGTTGAAAAACTACCGTATACACTAATCGGTGGAAAGCAGATCCTGCTTACGCAGTTCAGCTACCAACTGGGAGTTCAAATGAGGATTTGTTATTTTTTGATACAATTTGCCAATCTGCTAATCGAGAGAACTCATACCATTAATATTTATGGTTCCTTTTTAGAACCATTCATAAAATCAAAACCTTAAATAACATTAAAAATCAATGGCATGGATGATAAACCACAGGGACGCCAGCCCACCAATCATGATTGGACGGTATAAGGACAACACCAATAAAAACAGGAAGTTAGCAGTCTCAGCAGGACACCGACCAGACGGTGAGGAGACATAAAAGGATACGCAAAGGAGCCGCGGCTCCTGGTGACATGAAAGCCCACAGATGTGGGCTTTTTCGTTGATGGTCAGAACGACCAGTTCACACCAGCTACCCCGTTCCACGGGGATTCCACACCGGCACCATGGCTATACCCCACCCCAAGATGCCCGCTTAACGTACTGCTGAATGAGGCTTTAATACCTGCCTGGTATATTCCACGTCTGCCCGACAAATCATTGACGAAATTACCGTCACTATTCACTTTCACCCGGTTATCATCGACAAATTCTTTGCGCACAGCCGCCTTCAGCCACGGCTCAACTTCCATACCGTTCCCCAGACGCATGTTGTAACTCAGCGTTGCACCCAGTTCACGATATAAACTGCGGGTATCGACTGATTTCGATTCCATGCCATTGGATAAATGATATTCAGGGTTATCAGCGGTGAACCCCGTTAACGATGCATACGGCGTCAGGTTCCAGTTACCATCGGTAAATCGCATCCCGGTTTCAATGTGCCCCCCCAGCCCGTTGCTGTGATAACTGCCGTTGGCGGCTCCACCGCTGCTCATTTTACCGGCTACGTTACTTTCAAAACGGTTCAGCTTCACGATACCGTCCAGATAGAAACCACTTTCATGTTCCCAACTGGCATAGCCGCCCAGAGAATAACTGCCCACACTGCCATGTCCTCCACGATCAAAACCGATATGTGAATGGGAATAACCCATAAAAGCGCCCAGCGTCGCAATCCCCTCAGGAATATCATTACGGCTGTCGATCCCCACTGTCATTCCGGTCAGCGTCTGCTCAAACCCGGCCCCCGCATCGGTGGTGACATTATTACGGGTGTTATACGTTGCCCCCCAGACATTATTGTTGTGTGGACTCGCTTTCATTATGTTCAACCGCTCGCGAATACTGTTTAGCTCAGCATCAAATACCAACGGTAATGTTGCTGCCATATTGA
>OBVD01000409.1_pt1 | contig 34452 bp, 28 predicted proteins | sample 1495031 | NCBI WGS metagenome assembly OBVD01 (sample SAMEA2579967, study PRJEB22360) | human gut metagenome
CGCCGCCGCATTCAACGTCGGGGTTCCCGTCGAGCGTGACGCTCCGGGAACCCCCATTTTGTTTGTTTTGCTTTGCCGGCCTGCCGGCCGGAGCACGTTGCCCGGGGTGCCGGGCGGACGGTCAGAGGAAGCTTTTTGGACTTCAGTCCGCGTGTGTCTCATGTGTCAAAGCGCTTAGACTGATCTTATGGCAAGAGTTACAGTGTATGATATTGCGGAAAAGGCTGGGGTGTCTACCGCAACGGTGTCTTTCGCCTTCAGGCATCCCGACAAAGTAAAGGATGATACCAAGGCCAGAATTCTCAGGATTTCAGAGGAGCTTGGGTACGTTCCCAGCGGCAATGCGCGCGGCCTCGCCAGAGGCAGAACCGGCACGTTGGGCATGTACGCGTTCGACATGCTGTTGGAGAGGCCCCAGGGCAGCGACCTCGAGGAAGACCGACCCGACGCATCCTCTGCGACGGTCAACGCGTCTGTGGACGATGACGAACCAGATGTCCTCGCATATCCCTTGTACGTCGACGAGGTGCTCCGCGGCTTCGAACTCGAATGCTGGAAGAGCGGGAAGGGCATGCTCATGGGTGCCGCCTCGAAAAAGGATGATCACAGATCTGTAACGGATATCGCCGGTTGCGTTGATGGACTGGCGCTGATGCCAAGCGGATATAACGATACGCTCCCTCTTTCCATGTTGGCGAAGACCATTCCGCTTGTAATGGTGGGTGTGGGCGATGAAAAACTGCCTGCCGCATACCTGCAATGCGATAACGCATCGGGCATAAGACAGATTGTTGACCATCTTGTCGAAGTTCACCATATCAACGATATGGCATTCGTCGGTGGCGTCAATGGTGGAGCGTGCGTGAGCGGTACCGTCACTGATGACGTCGTCTCGCGTTATGACGCGTTTAAAAAATACCTCGAGGAACGCGGGCTGGACTCCAGAGGGGCTCTGTTGGATGACTCTTTCGCCACGTCTGATGAATATTTGGTTAGTTTGTGTGAGGCGATAGAATCTAATCGCTTGCCGCAGGCCTTGGTGTGCGGCACTGATCAGACGGCTTTTGGCGTGATTAGACTGCTCGTGGATTCTGGAATCCGTGTCCCTGAAGACGTCATTGTCACCGGCTTTGACGGCATTTTAGCGGGTAGGCTGATGACTCCACGCCTAACGACCATCCGTCAGCCTATGGAGGAGCTGGGACGCAGGGCCGTGCGGATGCTGCTTTCCAGGAATGGGAAGCCCTGGGAAAAACCGGAAAAACTAATATTGCCTGTTCGCCTCATCGTGCGTGGCAGCTGTGGATGCGGCTGATGGAATAAAACTCAGAAGTTCGGAGCATTATTGGTGTGTCTTCTTGACTGAAAACAATCTATGCGCTTAAATATAAGTATCAATCTAAGCGGTTAGACTGATACTTATATTTATAAGGAGTTTCAATGATGAAATCATTTTTTAAGGCGTCTGTCGCGACGGTCGTAAGTGCGGTCATGGTTATCGGCATGTCCTCGTGTGGGCGATCCGAAAGCGGCGCAGATTCCGATTCCGATGCGGTCAAGACCATCAATTCAAGCAAGGCCACCGGCGACCTGACTATCTGGGCCATGGGCAACGAGGGTGATCTGCTGGATGATTTCGTTAAGGGATTCGAGAAGGAGAACCCTGACGTCAAGATCAAGGTCACCGCGATTCCATGGTCCTCAGCGCACGATAAACTCCAGACCGCCATCGCTGCGGGCAACGGTCCCGACCTTGCGCAGATGGGCACCACCTGGATGGCCGATTTCTCCAACTCGTTTTCCACCGTGCCTGACAACCTCGACATGTCCGACTTCTCCGACGGGTCTAGGGCTACTGGCCAGGTCGACGGGAAACAGCTCGGCGTGCCTTGGTACATCGACACCCGAGTGCTGTACTACCGTACCGACATCGCCGGGATGGCTGGTTGGAACAAAGCTCCGAAGACTTGGAATGAGCTTAAGCGGATGGCCAAGGACATGCAGAAGGTCGACGGGGTCAAATATGGCATGAGCCTCAATTCATCTGGCACTGATGCGTTCCTTGGGACTCTGCCGTTCTCCTACTCGGCAGGGGCGTCCTTGACTAATGAGGAACAGACGAAATGGACTTTCGACGATAACGGTATAAAGAAGGGACTGAACTTTACCACTAGCCTCTACAGGGACGGCATAGTGGATGTCAATGCCGACGTGAGTTCCGGCGCCGACATAGCGAATTTCGTATCCGGCAGCACACCGATGATGCTGCAGGGGCCGACCGCCGTCAGCCAGATCAACGAATTGGGCGGCGACGGCTTCGAATCCAAGTACGCCACCGTGATTCTGCCGTCGATGAACGAATCCTCGGGTCCCGCCACGTCCTTCGTCGGAGGCTGCAACCTCGTGACGTTCAAGGACTCCAAGAACAAGCAGTCCGCATGGAAGTTCATTCAGTGGGCAAGCAAGCCCGAGGTGCAGGCCGAATGGTACAAGAAGTCCTCCGACCTGCCCGCCTCTCAGAAGGCATGGGATGAGGACGCGCTCTCCGGCAACGACAAGCTTGCGGCGTTCGGCGACCAGCTGAAGAACACCATGGCTCCGCCGGCGCTGTCCACCTGGGCGCAGGTGTCCTCCGTTGCCGACCGCATCCTCGAGCAGATAAACAAGGGACAGGTCTCCGTTGACGAGGGCCTGAAGAATCTGCAGTCCGAAGCCGACTCCATCGGAACGGGAAACTGATCCCATGAGCCTCGGGACAAGAAAGACGAAGACGGAGGGCTCGGGCAACGTCCTCCGCCGCCGCCGTACGATTCTCGCATGGGGATTTGCCTTGCCTTTCGCAGTCGTGTTCTGCGTATTCATGCTGATTCCCCTCCTGTCCTCGATGGCGATGTCCTTCACCGACATCACCTCCAAGGACCTTCGCACCCCGTTCAACGTCAACTTCGTCGGACTGGACCAGTACATCGCCCTGTTCCACGACCACCGTTTCCTGCACGCGTTGGGCGTCACCGGAATCTTCGTGCTTGTCGGCCTGCCGATCACCATGGCGATCGCCCTCGCATTCGCGGTGGCCCTCAACAAAGGATCCAGGCACCTCAACGCGTTCTTCAGGGCCGTGTTCTACGCGCCGGTTGTCGCCAGCGTGGTCGCGGTCTCCGTCGTGTGGAGGTACATCCTCCAGAAGGACGGCTTGCTCAACTCGCTCTTGGCCGTCTTTGGTATCGCCGGGCCAGACTGGCTGCACGACATCCACTACGCCCTGCCCGCGCTGATGGCCATGACCATCTGGCGCAACATGGGAACGCTGATGATCATTTTTCTCGCCGGCCTGCAGGCCATCCCCGAGGAATTGAAGGAGGCTGCGGCCATCGACGGCGCAGGCAAATGGCGCACCTTTCGTAGCATCACACTCCCGCTGCTCAAGCCCACGCTGCTGCTGGGTGCCGTGCTTCTTTCCGTCGCCTACCTGCAGTTCTTCGAGGAATCCTTCGTGATGACCCAGGGAGGACCGCTCGATTCGACGCTCTCCGCCGCGTACTACGTGTACCAGAAGTTCGGTTTCGGACAGTACGGCATCGCCTCCGCAGCCAGCTGGGCGCTGTTCATCATCATCGCGCTGGTCAGCGTGCTCCAGTTCCGCATTCTTAAGGAGGATTGAGATGACAGCCACGACAGTCGCGGCATCGAAGCCGCAAAGCAACAAGCAGCCGATCTGGCGCCGATTCGTCAAAGGACGTGGCCTCTCCTACTGCGCCCTCGCGGTGATCGGAGTCTTCTGGATCTTCCCATTCCTATGGATGGCGTTGGGCTCGTTGAAGACCCAGAGAGAGATCCTCGCCAAACCGCCGAAGCTCCTGCCCGAGCACGCCTCGCTCGCGAACTTCGCCAAATGGTTCGGGGAACTGAACTTCGGCACCTACTTCACCAACAGCATAGTCGTCGCCGTGATCACCGTCCTCGGGAACATGGTGTTCTGCTCCATGGTCGGATACGCCTTGGCGAAGATGGACTTCGCTGGCAAGAACATTCTGTTCGGCGCCGTCATGGTGACGCTCATGGTTCCGAGCGTGGCCACGTTCGTCCCTTTGTTCGTGATGATCTCGAACATGGGACTCGCGAACTCCTATGCGGCGCTCATCCTGCCGTTCCTGTGTCAGCCCATCGGAGTCTTCCTGATGAGACAGTTCATCTCCGGAATCCCCGACGCGCTGATGGAGGCCGCGAGGGTCGACGGCGCCGGCGAGCTGCGCATATTCTTCCAGATTGTCCTGCCCCAGTGCGGGCCGCCGCTGGCGACGCTGTCCATCCTCACGTTCCTGTCCTCCTGGAACAACTTCCTGTGGCCGTTGGTCGCGGCCCAGACCGAGGAGAAGTACACGCTGCCTGTAGCTCTGTCCCTCTACTCTACCGGCCAGAACGCCACGAACTACAGCGTCCTGCTCGCCGGAGCAGTATTGGTGGTCACCCCAATCCTCCTTCTGTTCGTATTCCTGCAGCGCTACTTCATCCAAGGTGTCGCCGGAACGGGCATCAAATAGAAAGACATGTCATGAAAGAACAATACGAGTTTCCGCCGGAATTCATTTGGGGCGCGTCCACAGCCGCGCATCAGATCGAGGGGAACAACGTCGCGAGCGACTGGTGGGCCAGGGAGCATGCCGAACGCACGGACCTCAACGAACCGTCTGGAGACGCGGCCGACAGCTACCATCGCTACGGCGAGGACATCAGAATGCTCGCCGACGCCGGATTGCGCATGTACCGCTTCTCCATCGAATGGGCCCGCATCGAGCCTGCGGAGGGATGCTTCTCCAAAGCGCAGCTGCTGCACTACCGCCATATGATCGACGTGTGCCATCAGAACGGCGTCGAGCCCATGGTCACGCTGAACCACATGACACTGCCGCAGTGGCTTGCGGCCAAGGGCGGATGGCTCAACGCCGATGCCGTCGACTACTTCGCTAGGTACGTGCGGTACGTGATGACGATACTCCACGACGTCACCTGGGTATGCACCATCAACGAGCCGAACATGGTCGCGCTGACCCGTGGCGGGACCGAAGGCAGCGATTTCGTGGCCGCATCGCTACCCGCACCCGATCCGGACATCTCCGTTACACTCGTCGAGGCGCACAGGAAGGCTCGGGAAATACTGTCCGGGAACCCTCGGATCAAGTCCGGATGGACCATCGCCTGCCAGGCGTTCCATGCCATGCCGGGATGCGAACAGGAGATGGAGGAATACCAGTATCCGCGCGAGGACTACTTCACCGAAGCCGCGGCCGGGGACGACTTCATCGGCGTGCAGGCCTATCTGAGGACCTTTATCGGCAAGGAAGGGCCAGTGCCGGTCCCCGAGGACGCGGAACGCACCCTCACCGGCTGGGAGTATTTCCCGCCGGCGTTGGGCATCGCCATCCGGCACACATGGGACGTCGCCGGGCACACGCCGATAATCGTCACCGAAAACGGCATCGCCACCGCGGACGACCGCCGGAGGATCGACTACACCTTCGACGCCATAGCCGGCATGCGCGACGCGATGGACGACGGCATCGACGTGAGGGGATACCTCCACTGGTCGTTGCTCGACAACTACGAGTGGGGGTCGTTCGCTCCGACGTTCGGTCTGGCTTCTTGGGACAAGGACACCTTCGAACGTCATCCGAAGCCATCCCTGGACTGGCTGGGGTCAATTGCGAGAACGGGGGTCATGTCCAGATAGAAGACCGTTGATTTCATTCTCCATTCCATTCCCATGAGAGGGCGCACGTCTTTGGGGCGTGCGCCCTCTCATGGGAATGGAATGGAGAAGCCCGACTGCAGTCGTAGCGATCACGGGTCCATCCCCTGTACCGTGGACGACGCACGATACCGTCATTCATGTCGATACTCCCCAAACAGTCTCTCCTTGCCGTCATTGAATCATCCGCCTCGGCTCCATACATTTCTCATCAAAGTCCCTGGAATTCCGATTGGGCTTCACACTCATGAGAAACCTGTTCCGCTGCTATTTCTGTTGTCTGTCATTGGAGCCGCCGTGCCAGTCTGGGAATCCGCTCGCACCTCGATTTAAGTTGGATATGGGTTTGCTTTCATTCATCTTTTTGGCTTTTGCTTCTAGGCTGCTGATTGGGTATTTGCGTTATTTACTTCGGTAGTGTCTGATCTGTCCGAGACCGTTTGTCTCGTTGGCGTTTATAAATCACGCTTATAGTTTCTCCATTAAAGATAAGATAGCGCGAAAGGCATTTTGGGTTCATTCCTCAGATAGCATGCTTCTCATCAGTTGGATAGTTATGCCAAGAGGAAGGGAAAATAAATGTCTAACAGCCTCATCAATAAGCGTATTGTAGCCGTGATCGCAGCGGCGGCATCCGTTTTCTCCTTGACGGCCTGCGGCTCTGGAACATCTAAGAATGATACAGAAGCATCGAAAGATGTTCAGGTTGTCAATATTGCCGGTGTGACAGGGAAAAACCGTATACATTCGTTGACGGCAATAACTACACTGGCTACGATTTCGAACTTCTGAAGAAGATTGATGAAAAACTGCCCCAGTACAAATTCAAGTATACCGCGCTGGCTCAGGATGCTTTGCTTACGGGATTGCAGAGTGGCGAGTATGATGCGGCAACGTGCTCTTTCTACGGTACTGCCGAGCGTTTTAAGACTTTTGATTATTCCGAAAATCTTACGGGTCTCAGTGATGCCAGACTGATTATCCGATCGGATGAGAAGAACATTAATTCTCTGGAGGATCTTGCGAAATCCGGTAAGAAACTTGCACCGATTCCGACGGATGATGCACGCTACACTCTTATTAATCAATACAATGAAAAGCATCCTAACAACAAAATTGAGTTCGAAGGTGCTACAGAAAATCCGCCACGGTCGCTGATGTGCTTAAAGCCGTCGGTGCTGGCAAATATGACGCGGCGATTTACCCTTACACGTCTTTCCAAAGCATTAAAGATGAACTCGGCCTTGATCTGACTACGACGGATTCCATCGGATTGTTCCCAACGGTGTTCCTGTATCATAAGGGCGATAGCACTGCGAAGCTCCGCAAGGATGTGGACAAGGTTCTCGATGATTTCCGCAATAATGGCACTTTGTCCAAGCTGTCCGAGAAGTGGTATGGCGAAGACGTCTTTAAACTACCGGGCGCAGACAAGGTCGATAGCGTTATCTATTGGAAGTGATTGACGATTGAAGCCTCTGCCGTACGGTTTCCCCGTACGGCAGATTTATGTCTTTTAAAAATTCATTTTGTGGTTGGTGGTGTTATGGGGAAAATCGCTATTCTGTCTGCTGGAAACACCGGCATCGCGGCGGCTTTGCATGTAAGCTCTCTCGGATATAACCCGATGGTATATACACGTAATGCGGCGAAACTGGCGGCGTTGCAGGGCTCTGCAATATCTTCCACAGGCGTGATTGATGGATTATGGAAGATTCATGCGAGCGATAATCTGGCTGAAGTTTTGGATGGTGCCGACTTCATTATTATCTGCACATGGGCTAATAATCACAATGATGTTTTTAAGAACGTGCGAGACTGGGCAAAAAATAATCCCGGCTCGGCAATTCGTCTTATCGTGTTCAACGGGAATTGGGGCGCGTATGAGGCTTTCCAGATATTGGCTGGAGAAGATGGCATCCAGAAGGAACGGTTAACGATTGCTGAATCCACGGGAATGCCGTATGTCTCAAAGTTCATGTTCGATAACGAAAAACCGGAACAGAGTGCTTCGCTGCTCTTCACAGGACTCAAATCATCTATCGAGATCGCCTATGCGATTAATTCGGACGCTCATGAGGGAACTAACCGTTTTTTGTCATCCGCTTATTCGAACGTGCTGAACTATGACATGGTGTTCGCCACCTCTTTGATGGCTCCGAATCCCATCATCCATGCTCCACTTTGCCTTCTGAATATGACTCGAATCGAAAGCGGATCTGAGTATTACATGCTGTCCGACGGATTCACAGAACGTACAGAGCAACTTGTCAGGCATATTGATGGGGAACGGCACAATCTTGCAAACGCATTAAAAAAAGCCCGTACATACCCATCACGGCGCAACTTAACGGGTTTTGGGGAAGCCATTACCTCACATTGACTGAATTATTTAAAAACAATCCGGTCTATTCCTCATTGATTGGTCCCAAAGATATACGGCATCGGTTCATTCAAGAAGACATCCCATATGGTATTGCCCCTCTTGTTGCATTGGGGAATCTATTGGGGGTTCCTACGCCAACCTGCGAAGCGCTGCTAACGATTTATAGAGATTATTTCGGTGATCCATTCGAAGGACCATCCTTCGACAAAGCTGTTATCGATCAACTGCAGTGATGGATGTGGCAATTTCGCAATCTTGCATAAACAAAAACAGAGGATGATATGTCAATAGGAATCAGGAATCTGGTTAAAGGCTTTAACGGCAATACAATTTTAAAATCAGTTTCATTCAGCCAAAATGAGGGACAGGTTGTTTCTATTATCGGACCGAGTGGCTCCGGTAAAACCACGCTTCTGAGGTGTCTGAATTTTCTTGAAACCGCCGATTCCGGAACACTCACTTTAGCTGGAAAGACTATAGACCTTGCTACCAGAGATCGTAAAGACATTGCTTTCGTACGTGGTGCGACTGCTATGGTTTTCCAGTCTTATAACCTTTTTGCGAATCTGACAGCCATCCAGAATGTCACTGAGTCTTTGATTTATGCAAAGAAAATGCCTCGAAAGGAAGCATATCAACTCGGCCTTGAACTCTTAGACAAAGTCGGCCTTGCTGATAAGGCTCAATCATATCCCAAGGATCTATCGGGAGGGCAGAAGCAACGCGTGGGCATAGCCCGAGCAATTGCGGTCAATCCTGACTTGCTTCTGCTTGATGAGCCGACAAGTGCCTTAGACCCGGAACTCGTTGGAGAAGTGGAGAAAGTGATTGAGCAGCTCGCCTCGGAGGGGCGTACCATGTTGGTGGTAACCCATGAGATGGCTTTGGCCAGACGTATCTCTTCTAACGTTATTTTCATGGAAAACGGTTCCATTGTGGAGCAGGGGACCCCGGAGAAGCTTTTCAACAGGCCGGAACAACAGCGTACCGAGGAATTCCTGCGTCGCTATCACGGCGAGGAGTAAGTAGAATGAATACTTATTTCAACGCATCGGCATTCTTATCGGCATTCCCGCCGCTACTAACGCGTTTGCCTTATACGCTAGGCATAGTGCTGGAATCTGTGGTTCTAGGTATGTTCATCGGGATTCTGCTCACCTGTCTTGGGCGTTCCCGCAATCGACTCATAAAAATGATCGTCACAGGTTATGTGTGGTTGATGCGTGGCACGCCATTGCTTCTGCTGTTATTTATTTCCTACTACGCTCTTCCCGCGCTTCTTGCTTCCCTTGGTATCGGTGTCGATTCGGATGATCCCCTGGTATATGCCTTGATTGCCTTTGCCTTGAGTCTGTCGGCTTTCTTTGAAGAAATGATGAGAGCTGGCTTCGATGCTGTATCAGAAGGACAAGTGCAAGCGGCGAAATCCCTCTCTTTGTCGAAACTGACCTACTACAGGCGTATCGTCATTCCTCAGGCTCTAATTAATTGTCTTCCGAATTTCGCCAATCTGTTAATCACTGCGGTTAAGCAATCTTCGATTTTTGTTCACTATCGGTATCATGGATATTTATGAGAAGGCGATCACGCTTTCCGCGGATGACTTTGGTCTATGGCAACTGGAAATCTACTTAGCTCTTATGCTGATTTACTGGGTAATTGCCGCGCTTATCGACAAGTTGATTTCAGTAGTCTATGACGCTTCATTGAAAAAGGTTGCTTGATATGTCATTCGATTCCCAATACGCTTTTAATCATTTCTATGAAATTCTTCAGGCGGCACCAGTCGCAGTGCTGGTCACAGTGGTTTCCGCTTTTTTGGGTTTGTTCGGCGGAATGCTTTTCTGTGTCGTTCGTCTGCGACGGATCCCGGTGCTGAATACGATCGTTGGCCTGCTTGTGTCTCTGATCCGTTCTACTCCGATTCTTGTGCAACTGTATGTGGTCTGTTATGGAATGCCCCGTATCGTGGCCTTCGTTCATCAAAATCCGAAGTTCGTCAGTAACGTGACCATCTATCCGAACACTGTAGCGATTGTCACGTTCACGCTCTATGCCAGTGCGTATTTTTGCGAGATTTTCAGAAGCGCTTACTTCACGGTTGGTGAGGGCCAGAGGGAGTCAATCAAATCACTGAACCTTCCTGCCGTACATGCAGTGTCTCGTATAATCATTCCTCAGGCTGCGATTAACGCTGTGCCGAACATTTCGAATTCGGTGATTGATATGCTGAAGAACACTTCATTGTTATATACGATCTCCGTGATGGACATCATGGCCCGGGCGACCATCATTGGATCAGAAAGCTTTAAGTACAGTGAGGTCTACGCCGACGCTCTTATCGTCTATCTTGGCATTGCAATCATATTGTTTGTGTTGTTCGCAATGCTCGAGAGAATGTTGAAAAGATTTATACCAGTTGAATCGTGATGGGCCGTACGTGTGGCCCGACATCACTTCATGGCTTAATTAGCAGGCAAGGAATTATCTCCGTGGTTCTCTTTCTGATAAGGGGCTGCGGACGTTTTCTTGGAGACTGAACGAAAGGATTATCGTATGTTCGGTCCTGAGGAACGGCGGCGCGCGGTGGACTTGTATTCCGCCACGCCGATGACCACGGCCCGGGTGGTGAGGCATCTGGGCTATCCGGCCAGGCAGTGCCTGGAACGCTGGCTGGCAAAGGATTCCAGGTATGCCGGCCATATGGCGAAACCCATCATCCCACTGGAGACGAGGACCAAGGCGATCGAACCGGTGCCGGACGGCTCGGCGCGGTCCGCAACTGGGTCAAGGCGTATCGCGAGGGCGGTATGGCCGCGTTGCGGCCCAAAAACAGGAACGCCGGCCAGACCAGCAAGCCAGCGATGCGACGGGATCGGGACGCCGGCGACGCCGAGGCCCTGCGCCGGCGGATCGAGGAGCCGGAACTGGGGAACGCGGTGATGCGGGAGGTGGTGGAGGCTCGCAGAAAAAGACCCGGGCGCCGACCTGCGGCGCCTGTCGAACAGGGAGAGGACGCTTCCGGTCGACCGTCTGCGCCCGACGTGTTCACTCAGCTCGATGACATGCTTGCCCGGCATCGCGCCAAGCAGCCGCCTACTGCCACCACGCCAGGCTCGGGGTTGACAGATACGCCGGGCCGTGTGTCCGGGTGGCCGGGGCGTTCGCCGCTTCCAAGGGCGGGTACGGGTACCGCAGGGTCAAGGCCATGCTCAGGACCGGCGTCTCGGAGAAGGTGATCCGCGGGATCATGGCCGAGGACGGTCCGACGGTGCATGTTCCCGAACGACGTGGGTACGGCTCATACGGGGGCGAGACGACGCCGGCTCCCGACAACCTCGCCGACCGCGACTTCACGGCCGAACGGCCGAATGAGAAGTGGCTGACGGACATCACCCGGGATCAAGGCCCGGGACGGGAGGTGTACCTCTCGCCGCCGGTCGACTGCCACGATGGCGGGATCGTCGCGTACACGGCCGGGTCCGGTCCCAACGCGGAGCTAGCCAACAGGATGCTCGTCAAGGCCGTGGAAACGCTGCCGGAGGGGCGAGGTCCCTGGTGCATTCCGACCGCGGCTGCCACTGTCGGCGGCCCGGATGGCTGGATCTCATGGACCGTTACGGCCTGGCGCAACCACGAGCGTATCAAACGGTCACTCGGTTGGATGAGTCCGGTACAATACCGTCAGAGCCAGGGAATGACTGCGTGATCATCTCCAAGAAAACGTCCGCAGCCTGCTACCGATATCAATCGCTATATATCGACAATATATTGCGATAATCCAAGAATATTTGATGATTAGTCGGTGATGTCGGCTTTGTAGAAGTTCACGTAGGAACGGCTCGGCGTCGGACCGCGCTGACCCTGATAATGCGAGCCGGTGCCTTGCGAACCGTACGGATGTTCGGCGGGGGAGCTGAGCTGGAAAAAGCACATCTGGCCGATCTTCATGCCCGGCCACAACTTCACCGGCAATGTCGACACATTCGACAATTCCAACGTGATATGACCCTCGAAACCAGGGTCGATGAAGCCTGCGGTGGAATGTGTGAGAATACCCAAGCGGCCCAGTGAGCTCTTGCCTTCCAGGCGGGCGGCAATCGTCGGATCAAGCTTCACGTACTCCCACGTGGAACCCAATGCGAACTCACCCGGATGCAGAATCCACGGTTCGCCCGGAGCCACCTCGAACTGCTCGGTCAGCTCGCCCTGATTCTCAGCCGGATCGACATACGTGTACGCATGATTGTTGAACAGACGGAAGAAACGGTCCAAACGCACGTCAATGGAAGCGGGCTGCACCATTTCCGGGGTCCACGGATCGAGTGAAATATGACCTTCGGCCTGCGCGGCGAGAATGTCGCGATCGGACAGCAGCATCGAAACTCCTTATTGCCAGGCACGCGAATGTGCCGGTATGGCGCTCGCCAACATTCGAACGTTCGCATGGTTGAGCGTGCGAATGCCGGCAATTGCGAAATGATTATTAGCTGGCTCTAGTCTAACGCGGTATCGCTATATCGTGGCTTATATCGGGTTGTAACGATTGCCGTGTGCTTGGTACGCAAAATCCGTTGCATCGGATTTTTCTGCAGGATTTTTCTACGGGATTCTTCCGCAGGATTTCTTACAGGATTCCCGGCGCGATATCGTGCGCGGCAAGCCAGTCGCGCAAATCGCTGAACTCGTTGAGACTGACCGCATGATCGAGTCCACGGTAGCTTTTCGACGTGAGGAACGTATGCTCGTCCAGCCAAGCGGCGGTTGCGAAAAGCTCCGGCATCGGAATCACGGTATCGTTCTTGCCATAGCCGTAGAACACAGGAATATTCAATTCCGCGACATGACTGTCGGCCGGCGCGCTACCGGCGACGATTCCCGGCGCAAGGAAGCCGGAAAGCGAGATTGACGCGGCGTACCGTTCCGGATGGACGCGCAACAAATGAATCGCCAGCAAACCGCCTTGCGAGAAACCGATCGGCACTACAGCGCGATCTTCGGGAACATTGCGCGCAACCCAATCGTCAATGGCTTGAGCGGCAGCATAAGCGTCTCGATCCAGGTCTTTGCCGGACGGTACGCAATCATGGAACCACGAATACGCGCCCTGACCGAAACCGAATTCACCGGAACCAGCCTCCTGCAGCACGAGCGGCGCGCGCAATGAAGCAAAATCGTTATAAGGAGCCACGTAACGCATCATGTCGGCCAAATCGGCCTCATTGGAGCCCCAACCGTGCAGGCAGAGGAACAGCGGGCGTCGTGGAGCCGCATTGCCGCCCCCGCGCGAATACTGTACGTGCGTGACCTGCAGCGGCTCGCCGAACCTCCCTGGAACCACCTGCGATTCACGCCCGATCAGACCGGTCGGGGTGTTTGGGTTGCTGGAGTCGTGGGAATCACTGGTCTCGTGCTCGCGTATTTCACTCATGCCTCCAATATACCCGTTCCAGCGGGGCAATCCTCCCAGTCACTGGAAGGATTGGGACGTTGGGCGGCTTGCCAGCGGGGTGATTGTTCCAGTGAGTGGCGGTTTCTGGACTTTGAGTGAGCTGCCAGCGGGCGGATTCTCCCACTGGCTGGAGGAATCCACCCGTTGAGGGCAAAAAGAAACCCCGGTGGAGAGAAAACCACCGGGGAGAGAAAGGAGAGAGAAGAAGAAAGGGTTCAATTGTCGGGAACTGCTGTGGGTTCCTGGTTGGCTCTTTTGCTGACATCTCCTATATAAACAGACGATGCTGAGTACATGTCTGGTGTTTTCTGGGAAATATCTGAGAATTTCAATTCCCTCATGTTTTAGATTGTGGAATGGCCTCCAGTTTGCCGCCTTCCACGCCGTGTTCCGTTCCTACAGTTGTCTCGTCCCCCACGTTTCCACAGTTCGTCCGCAGACAAACTCGCTGCGGATCACCGGCTCACGCCAGCTTGCTGATTCCATCAGATCAGTTGGATGCTAGATCTGCGCGTCGGCGTCCACGCTCATCACATACACGTTGCGTCGCAGCTGCTTGGATTGCGCGCGCGTAATGTCACCCGCCTCGTACATGTCTTGGATCACACCCAGCTCGATACCGTAACTTTCGCGCTTCACCTCTTCCGCCTGCGCCTGCGCCTCCGCGCTCGTGCCCACATTCGGGCGCGACCTCAGCGTAGCCTCGCCTCGTCGGTAATCCAACAGCAGTGCCGAGCAATGTTCCGTATTGTACGTGTCGCGGCCCATCTCCTCATACAGGCGGTCGATCACATGTTCGATGGCATCCACCTGCACCGCGCGGGTGTGCGCGAACAGCTCGTCGTCGCTGAACAGCGGGGTAGTGCGGCGAATGCGGCTGTTCACACGCTTCACCACCGTGCCCAAACGCCTCTGCAACGCCCTGAAGCGGCCTTTGACTCGCCAGATGGTGCGTCCGGAATTATGTTCCGTTTCGATATGGCGCAGAGAGCTCATGATCTGGTCGAGCAGGCGCTCGCATGCTTCGATTTCCAGATCGTGCGCTGCCTTGTCGTCGTTCGGCGTCGCCTTGACTTTCGCCAGTCGCGCCTTGACGTATTCCTTCTCCCAGTTGAGCGCGTCGATCTGCAGTTGCATATACCCTTGCGGATCGATTTCTCCGATGCGCTGCTTCAGTCGTGTGATACGTTTCGTATACGAGTCGATGATCATCAGCACCGCACGACGATTGTCGGGTGTGACTCGTCCCGTCAGTTCCTCCACGGTCCGTCGCAGCACTTCGATGGTGATTTCGGTCATTTCCACGGAAGTGTCTTTATTGCGATTCGGCGCCAGCAGCGGCAGCAGGAAGTTGGCGAGCAGCAAGGTTACGACGATCACGCCACCTGCGATGAAGATCAGTTCGTCACGCATGGGGAACCACGCGCCTCCCGTAATGGTGTACGGGATCGTGAACATCAATGACAGGGTGATGGTGCCTTTCGGCCCGCCGAACGTCATGACCGCGGCCGAACGCCAACGTTGCGCCGTCATCTTGCGTCGCTTGCCGGTGACGGTATCTCGCGCGAGACGTAGCATCAATGAAATCCACAGGAATCGCATGATGATTACCACTGCGGAAACCGTAAGAATCGCAACCAGTAGCAGCCAATTGCTGACTTGCGGATCGTCCCAGCTTGCGCTCATCGCATTCGGCAGCAACATGCCAAGCAGAATGAACACCGTGCCGTTGAGCGTGAACGAGAATACCCCCCATACGCTTGACGAAACAATGTTGGTGCGAGCCACATTCGGGCCGATGCCGGTGCGATCGAAACGGATGATCAAACCGGCCGTCACCACCGAAAGAATGCCGGAAACATGCACCGCTTCCGCACCCAAATACAGAATGAACGGCAGGAACAATTCCATCAAAATACGGCTTGTGGTCGTCTCCCAGCCGAAAGATCGCAACGATTCAAATAACAGGTCGGCGACCATGCCTACTGCCAAGCCGAAAATGGCGCCGCCGAAGAATGAGAACACGAACTGTGCGGCCGAATCGCCCACTGTAAACACGCCACTGACGGCCGCCGCGATCGCGAACTGGAAGCCGACGATGCCGGACGCGTCGTTGAATAGCGATTCGCCTTTAAGCACGCTGGTTTGACGTTGCGTAAGCGCGGCTTCCTTGCCGAGCGACGATACGGCGACCGCGTCGGTCGGTCCAAGTGCGGCGCCGAGCGCCAGTGCCGCGGCAAGGGGAATTGCGGGCCATACGGCATGCAGTGCGAAACCAACGGCCACCATGGTTGCGATCGCTAGTCCAATTGCCAATGAAAGCGACAATTTAACGGATTTCAGCAGCTCGCTTTTGTCGATTTCATGCGCTTCCAAATACAGTAGCGGCGCGATGAACAGCACCATGAACAGTTCCGGATCGAGCGTGACGTTCGGGAAAAACGGCAATTGCGACGCCAGCGCACCCAACGCGATCTGCACGAGCGGTGTGGAAACCTTGGGAATGAAACGGCTGAGGAATGAAGATAGTACGACGGCGGCGATAATACATACAATCAACTCGAATACCGCCAACGTGCCTCCTTTGCGCGCATTTTCCAAACCCTTCCAGCCTACCAAGAGGTATTTATGGGCGTGTTTCGTCTTTTGCTTCACGCGAGCAACCGTATAGTGGCGGGTATGCAGTGGAGTGACGACATGGAGCTGGCGATTGAATTGGCCCGCGAGGCCGCCGCGGAAGGCGAGGTACCGGTCGGTGCCGTCGTGCTTGACGCTGGGGGAGCGGTGATCGGCAGTGGCCGTAATCTGCGCGAGGCGCACGCCGATCCGTTGGCGCACGCCGAGGTCAAGGCCATGACGCAGGCCGCTCGGTCGCTTGGTACGTGGAATCTTGCCGATTGCACGTTGATTGTTACCTTGGAGCCGTGCCCGATGTGCGCCGGCGCGTGCCTGCAAACGCATGTCGGACGAATCGTGTTCGGCGCGTGGGATGCCAAGTTGGGTGCATGCGGTTCGATTTGGGACATTCCTCGCGACCCGCATGTCGGTCATGTTCCGGAAGTTATCGGCGGCGTTCGTGAATCGGAATGCGCACGATTGATGACTGATTTTTTCGCTGGAAAACGATAATTGCGATTTTGTAGTCGCAAAAACGTAAGAAATATTGAAATGCCAAGTAAATCTTGGTAAAGATGATTGCGATTTCAACGGTAATGTTTACGTAATAATATTTCTTGCGATTCTATGGTCGCAAGAAATACTTTCCGACAGAAAGAAACACGCTCGGCGACGTCAACAAATGAAGCTTGTCATACCATCGAAGGTGACAATACAAGGCAATCGCAATATGTAAAGGATGCTGCAATGACGCTCATTCAGACCTTCCATGGCAACGCTACCAACGGTACCGAACTCACTGCGGTCTACGCCGAACAGCCAGCCGCAAACGTGGCGTTCGCACTCGTATTCCCCGGCAATGATCTGCCGCGACTCGTGCATTGGGGTCGCCCGCTCGCAGCCCCGGCAACCGTGATCGACATGTTCGACGCGCAAATGCCACAGCGTGTTTCTGGCGCACTCGACTACACCTCATGGCCGAGCGTGCTGCCCACGCAATCCGAATCCTGGATCGGCGCAACCCGCTTTGATGTGCGTCGCGACGGCGTGGAACTGTTCTGCAAGTTCGCAGTCAGCAACATCACCGCCGAAACCGTGGCGGCTGGCAAAACCTACGTCATGGGCGAAAAAGACGGATACCCGAACTGGAGCGTGGCCGACGAACCCAAGCAGACCCCAACCGTCACCGTCACCGCCGAAGACGAGGAACAGCATGTGAAACTCATCTGGACCTGCGAACTCGACGAAACCGGCCTCATCCGCCAGAACGCCGAAGTCGTGAACACCGGCGAAGACCAGCTCGAAGTCGGCAAGATCGAACTCGCATTCACCGTGCCGGCCGACGCCAACGAAATCCTCACCACCACCGGCCACCATCTGCGCGAACGCTCCCCGCAGCGCCAGGACTTCACTCTCGGCCGCTTCGCCAAAGCATCCATGGCCGGACGCCCAGACTTCGATGCCACCCTGCTGCTCAGCGTCGGCGAAAAAGGCTTCGGCTTCACGCACGGCAACGTCTACTCCGCACACGTGGCATGGAGCGGTAACAGCGTGCTCTCCGCGGAACGCCTGCCATACACCAGCGGCGTGATCGGCGGCGGCGAAGTACTGTTCGGCGGCGAAATCAGCCTCGCCAATGGAGAGTCCTACACCACTCCATGGCTTATCGGCTCCTATGGCGAAGGCCTCAACGAAGTCGCAGCCCGCTTCCACAGCTACATTCGCCGAGTGCACCGTGACTGGCTTGCTGAACACAACATCGCGCCCAAGCCGCGCCCGGTCATTCTCAACACATGGGAAGCCGTCTACTTCAACCACGATTATGACACCCTCACCGCACTCGCCGACAAGGCCGTGGAAAGTGGTGTGGAACGCTTCGTCGTGGACGATGGCTGGTTCGGCTCCCGCCGCGACGACACCTCCGGCCTCGGAGATTGGCAGATTTCGCAGGACGTGTGGCCCGACGGCGACAAGTCGCTCAAGGCGCTTGCCGATTACGTGCACGGCAAGGGACTCGAATTCGGTCTGTGGTTCGAACCGGAAATGGTCAACCCTGATTCCGACCTGTTCCGCGCACACCCCGACTGGGTGTTGAAGCCCACCGAAGGCCGTCTGCCCATGCAAGGACGTACCCAGCAGGTCGTGGACCTGACCAATCCGGACGCCTACGACTACATTTACGGCGCAATGGACAAGCTCGTCGGCGAACTCGGCATCGACTACATCAAGTGGGATCACAACAAACTCGTCACCGAAGCTGTCTCCCCACGCACCGGACGCCCGGCAGTGCACCAGCAGACGCTCGCCGTATATCGCATTTTCACTGATCTGAAGGCCGCGCATCCAGGACTTGAAATCGAAAGCTGCTCTTCCGGCGGTGGCCGCGTGGACCTCGGCATCCTCGAAGTGGCCGACCGCATTTGGGGATCCGACTGCGTCGACCCGGTGGAACGCGCCGACATCCAGCGCTACACCTCGTTGCTCGTGCCGCCGGAAATGATCGGCGAACATGTGGGCGCATCCCCGGCACACTCCACGCACCGCGCCACCACGCAGGAACTGCGTATGGCCATGGCCTTCTTCGGACACATGGGCATCGAATGGAACCTGCTCAAGGAACCGCAGGAAGATATCGACAAGCTCGCCGAATGGGTCGCCGAATTCAAGAAGCATCGCGAATGGTTCGCCGTCGACACAGTCGTGCATTCCGACGCAGCCGATCCGGCAGTGCGCTTGGACGGTGTGGTCATGCCTAACCAAGCGGCCGCCATCTACCGTTTCACCCAGCTCACCACCTCGCAGACCTACCCGGCCGCGCCGGTACGCCTGCCCGGACTCGACCCTGACAAGGTGTATGAGGTGTCGCCGCTTGACGTGAGCCTCGACCTCGCCAAGCAAGACATCGCCAACGGACAGAGCCCGCTCGGCTGGTGGAAGGCCGGAGGCGTGAGGATGACCGGACGCGCGCTCGCCACGTACGGCATCCGCCCGCCGGCACTGCACCCGGCGCAAGCAGTCCTTTTCAAGGCCGTGCTTGCGCCCGTCGAGAGCGCCGAATAAGCCGTAATCGCATAACAAAAATCCTCCCTGAAACAAAGGGGAGGATTTTTTGTATTGCAAGACAATCAATCGCAATCAATCGCAATCAATCAGCCAACATATTGCCGAATTGCCTGTGATGCGGCAGCCTTGGCCCACAAAGCCCAATCGTGGTCGGGAATTTCAAAATCCACTGGCGCGGCCTGGCTATGCCGATACATGTTGATGCCGTTACGCAAGTCGTCAATGCCGAATTTCGCGATGAACGACGATTCTCCGGCGATCATGATTTTGTCTGGCATGGCAAGATTGGCGATGGTCGCCACCAGGGTGCCGAGACGGAAGCAGGTGCGGTTCACCAGATTCGTCGCTTGCGGTTTGTTCGCGCGTGCGTCACGTGCGAAATCGTCGAATGATGCGGGATGTCCGATGATTTGCGAATATTCCGCCGCGATCGAGTTGTCGGACAGGCATTGCGCGCATCCCTTGTGTCCGGAAACACAACGCGGCCCATCCGGATCGACCAGAATATGCCCGACCAAACCGTAACTTTTATCCGGACAGCTTACCAGCTCGCCGTTGAACGTCAACGAATAGCCGACGCCCGCGCCGAACGTCAGCACCGCGAAGCTATCCAATCCAACGCCCGGTCCAAACAGGCAGGCGTCAACCACCAACGAATCGATATCGTTGTAAATTCCGGTAGGCAATCCGGTCGCCTCACGAACCATGACGGAAAGTTCCACGGGCTGCGACCAGTGCATGAACGGTGCGAACGTCACCACGGTACCGTCGACAATATGCCCGCCAAGCGAGATTCCCACAGCGCACGGTTTCGGCCATCCCGCCATCTCCGCCTCGTCGGAACAGTCGATCGTTAGTTGTTTGATCAGCGCGACCACGGCTCGCGGCGACGTGTCTTCGATTTCCAAATCGTGGCATCCGGTGATAATCTGCCCGATTGCGTTGACCGCAACCGCCGAAATATGCGTCGCATTGATTTTCATACCGACGAAAGATCGCGCGTTCTCGATTATTCGCAATCCCGTTTGCGGGCGGCCGCGACGTTCCGCATTTTCTTTCTGAACGAAACCTTTCGGCAGTTTACCGGCCTTGCCGGACGGCATCGGCGTCTCCTCGATCACGCCAGCATAAATCAGATCGCTGGTAATACGGGAAACCGCGCCCTGCGAAAGTCCTAAAATCTGCGCCAAAGTAATACGCGAAATCGGACCGTATTTCATGACGCAAGCCGCGACTTTATGGGTATATTCCGAGCCTTCAAACCACTGTGGCAGAGGTGAAACCGCCATCTGCACCATCCTTCGTACTCCCGTTCGCGCACATCGTGCATCAAATTACCTTCTCAGAGTAACAAAATCTCGTCGTTTTTGTTTTCCGCCCCGCACAGGCGCGCTGAGCTGGGAATGAAAACTGTCTCCTTCTACAATTTCCAGTAACGGTGATGCGGTAAGGAAGCTGCGTCACCGTAATGGAGAAAAGATACAAAGGAGTCGAGAATGAAACCTGATTCCACCACTAGTGTAGGTAAACTCAGAAGGATTGTATACCGCGCTCTCACGGCCACATGCGCAATCGCGTTGACGGCCGGCCTTGCAGGTTGCGGCAACAGCACCGCTGGAACCGTCACTTTGGATTTCTTCCAATTCAAAGCCGAAGCGGCGGACTGGTTCACCGCAAAAGCAAAGGAATTCGAGAAAATCCATCCCAACATCAAAGTCAACGTCAACAATTCGTCCGACGCAACCACCGATCTGCGTACGCGACTCGTGAAAAATCGTGAACCCGACGTCATCACTATCAATGGAGACATTAATTTCGGTATGCTCGCCGAAGCAGGTGTCTTCCACGATTTCACCGACGACGCCATCGTCGACGAACTCAATCCAGGCATGGTGAACATCGCCAAGAGCCTTGTACAAACCAACGACAAATCCAAGAAGCGCCTGTACGGCCTGCCGTATGCGGGCAACGCATCCGGCTACATCATCAACGCCGACGTGTGGGAGCAGGCGGGTGAGGATCCCGACAATCCGCCGCAGACATGGAGCGAATTCATCGACCTGCTGCAACGCTTCAAGAGCAAGGGTGTTGTACCGATCGAAGCGAGCACCGCCGATTCGTGGACACTTCAGGCGCCGTTGGCGTCACTCAATTCCACGCTGGTGCCGGAATCCGAATATCTTTCCCTCAAAGACGGATCGAAGAAATTCTCCGACCTGTGGGGCACTGTCAGCGATCAGCTGGTCGAGATCTACCAGAATTATACGCAGAAGAATCCGGCAGTCACCTACCAGCAGGCCACGCAGGATCTGGCCGCAGGCAAAGCCGCGATTCTGCCACTCGGCACCTACGCGATTCCGCAGATTCGACTCATCAACAGCGATGCCAACCTGCGGTTCGCGCAAATGCCGGCAACTGATAATGCCGAAGAACAGCAGCTCACGGCAGGCGATGACGTGATTCTGACCATGGGTGCGCACACCAAGCATGAGAAGGAAGCGCGCGAATTCATCGACTTCCTGATGAACGACGAAAACATCAAGGACTACTCCAAGCGGCAGTCCGCATTTACCCCCTACAAAAACACGTATGTGGGTGACGAAGCGCTGAATGGCGTGCTCGACTTCTACCGGGCGGGCAAACTGGCCGACTTCTGCGACCATTACGTGCCAGCCAGCATCAATCTCGCAGGCTTCCTGCAGACGCTGATTCAGTCGGGCAACACCGAAAAATTCCTGAACAGCATGCAATCCGAATACGACAAGATCGAAGCCAGAAACTTCAGGTGAGAGGAGGAACGGACATGACTACCGCACATACTGCAAATACTGCGAAGAAATCGGCAAAAACTTCCAAGAATAAGGTTTCGAAATATTCCAAGCGCAAGGTTGATCCGGCATTTTATTGGATGACCGTTCCGGCTGTGATTCTGGTGTCCATCTTCCTGTATTGGCCGTTCCTACAGGGCGCGGCGTACTCGTTCACTAATTCGCAGGGTTACGGTGATTTTAAATTCATCGGATTGAAGAATTATATTGCGATGTTCCAGGATTCTCGCGTCGGTCACGCGTACCTGTTTACTATTTTCATCGCAATTTTGATTACAATTGGCACGAATTTTCTTGGCATGTTCCTTGCGGTGCTGCTGAATTCGAAAATCGCGTTCAAAAACGGATTCCGTGCGATCTTCTTCATTCCGTACACCTTGTCGGTGCTGGTGATTGGCTACGTGTTCAAGTACATTTTCATGACGCCGCTGCCGGCGATCGGTCAGGCGCTGCATATTGATTGGCTATCGACGTCAATGATTTCCAATCCGGATTTGGCATGGTTCCCGATTGTGTTCCTGTCGATCTGGCAGGGCGTGGCCTACTCCACGCTGTTGTACTTGGCTGGCCTACAGACCATCGACAACGAGATTTACGAGGCAGCCGCAATCGACGGCGTGAGCGCTTGGCAGAACTTCTGGCAGATCACCTTCCCGCTGATTGGCCCGTTCTTCACCATCAACATGGTGTTGAGCCTCAAGAATTCGCTCGGCGCGTTCGACCAGATCATGGCATTGACCAAGGGCGGTCCGGATTCCAAGACCGAAACCGTCTCGTACCTGATCTTCCAGAACGGCCTTGGCAATGGCGAATACTCCTACCAGATGGCGAACGCGGTCACGTTCTTCATCGTGCTGGCAATCCTGGCCTTCGTGCAGCTGAAGTTCTTCAGCGGCAAGGAAAAGGTCTGAGCAAGGGTCTGAAAGTCTGAAGGTAAAGAGGAAATATCATGACTAGCGCAACTGTTGCAAAGACTGGCGTTCAAGCGCAAGCAAAGCCGGAGAAAATCCGCAGGGATCATAAGGTCAACTGGTGGCTGACCGCGGTTGTGGCCGTGTTGAGCCTTACCGTGCTCGTGCCGTTGTATTTCGCTGTGGTCACCGCGTTGAAGACTCCGAGCGAGGCTGGTACGTTCAGCTTGCCGACCACATGGGAATGGCATAATTTCGCCGATGCGTGGAATAAGGTGAACTATCCGAAGGCCGCGCTTAATTCCGCAATCATCACCGTGTGCGCGGTGGTGTTGACGCTGCTGACGAACACGTTCGTCGCGTATGCTGTGGCAAGGAATATGGATAAGCGATTCTTCCGTTTCCTGTACTACTTCTTCCTTGCGATGATGTTCGTGCCGTTCACGGTGATCATGCTTCCGATTGCGAAGGAAATGGGTTCGCTGCATCTTGATAATCAGCTTGGTTTGATTATTTTATACACGATTCTCGGTATTGGCACCAATCTGTTTATTGCGATTGGTTTCATTCGTTCGATTCCGATTTCGTTGGAAGAGGCGGCTCGTATCGACGGTGCTTCCACCTGGCGTATTTTCTGGACGATCATTTTCCCGCTGATGGGTCCGATTAATGCCACGATTGCGATTTTGACCGCACTGTGGGCTTGGAACGACTTCCTGCTGCCGTTGATCACGCTGACCGATCAGAGCAATCAGACGATTCCGCTCGCACAGTACGTGTTCCAAAGCCAGTTCACGTCGAACTATCCGATGGCCTTCGCGTCCTACCTGATGGCCATGGCTCCGGTCCTCATCGTCTACATCTTCGCCCAGAAGTGGGTCGTCGGTGGAGTCATGCGAGGCGCTGTGAAGTAGTGCAGCTCCACCCAAGCCTCCTTCGGTTTTCCGCCGAGGGGGGCTTTTCCCATATCGCCTATTCCCGCACTGGCCCACTGGTCGCGCCGGGCTCGACCGCCACAGGTACAGTCGTATGAGGGTCGTCCAAGGTCTTCCCCTCAACCAAATTCAGTGCCTTGCGCGCGGCAATCTGTCCGATTTCGCGCGGGGGAGTTGGCACCATGGTGCTTAATCCAATGGATTCCGCCACGTCGGACCCATCAAAGCCAAAGACCGAAACGTCTTCGGGGATTCGTACTCCGATTGCCTGCAACTCATGTACCACGCGCAATGCGTAGTAGTCAGACCACACGCAGATAGCGGTCGGCCGCTCAGGCTGCGCGAGCATGGTGGCGATGACTTGTTTGGCCGAGCGTGGTGATTCCGAGTCGATGAAGTGGATGCCGCAGTCGGTGAGGCCAAGCGAGACTATCTCATCTTTGTATCCGCGTGCGCGTGCATCGAATCCCCATTCCTTGCCGGTCAGCGGATCGGTGCGCCCCACATAGCAGAAACGACGATGCCCGAGGGCCGCAAGATAACGCACTGCCATGGCTTCGGCCGCCTCGTCATCAATGGCCACGGAGGCTTGGCAGCAGCTGATATACGGCGAATTCACCGAGACGATGGGCATACCCATGCTGGCCAACGTGTCGGCTTCCTCATCGGTGGCGGAAAATCCGGATACGATGAGGGCGCCGGCGTTACGATTGGCTGGCAGCCGAGTAAAGAATTCCGCACGCTCCTCGACGCTGCCGGCTCGGTATACGGTCAAGTCATAGCGTGCGCGGCTCAGTTCGTCATACAGCCCGTCGAATAATTCGCCCATGAACCAGCCGGCCAGCCGTTCGCGAGCCAGCATGGCAATGCGATTGGTGCGCGTCCGCTTGCCAGCGCCGCCGCCGAGCGAGACGCGGTGTAATTCAGCTCTTTGGCCGCTTTCAGCACCTTATCCCGCGTAGCTGCTGCCACGTGATCCTTACCTCGCAAAGCGCGGGATGCGGTAAAAGTTGAGACTCCGGCCGTGAGAGCTACGTCGTTGATGGTCGCGCGTTTCATGGTGAATGGGTGGCCGCCTTGTGGCTGTTACCCGGTCGTCCTTCCTCTGGCTGGTACCTGTTGTTTCGCTGTTGCAATAATGATATGCACATCATCAAATGCGGACGTTGTCGATGTTTAATCTCGAGGTGCTGGGCCTGTGGTGCCGCGCAACATGAGCGTCGTGGGAACAACGATGCAACTTTCTGTCAGAATTTCGCCTCGTGATAATCGGATTGCGGCATCTGCCGCTAATGCTCCGTAGGACCGAGGGTCGTGCCGAACGGTTGATATATTGAGCGCTTGTGCCATTGGCCAGTCATCGAATCCGATGACGGATATGTCCTCAGGTACGCGGAATCCGTATGAGCGAAGCGCATGGACTAGAGGAATGGCATTCTCGTCGCTGATGCAGCATACGGCGGTTGGGCGAGGGGAGAGTGCGAGCAGGCTACTGAGTGCCTCTGCTCCGGCAAATTCGTTGTCCTGTACTGCGATGATGTATCCGTCGGGCAAGTTGAGTCCCTCAGCCGCCATGCCAAGACGGAACCCTTCTATACGTTGGTCAGCTTCCCATATGAATCCGTTACTGGCTTGCTGCTTGCAGATAAAGGCGATATTGCGATGTCCCAGTCCTGCGAGCTGATGAACGGTTTGTCGCATTGCTATAATTTCGTCTACGCCGATGGAAATCATATCTCGCTGTTCCGTAAGCCCGATGGTGTTGACACCGATGACTGGCATACCGAGTTGTTCTAAGGTTCGCCTCTCTGTCTCGCTGATGTCGAAGGAGGAGATGATGACCGCGTCTGCGTTGCGCTTCACTGGCATTGAGGAAAAGAAATCGCGTCTTTGATCGGCGTTTGCAAGTCGGTATGATAGCAAGTCATATCCTTGGGATGCGAGCACGGAATATACGCCTTCGGCTAGTTGTGAACTGAACCAGCCAGCCAGTGAGTTACCTACGGTAAGTGCTATACGATTTGTCTTTCCTGTTCGCAGTATGGAGGCTGTTTTCGATGCTGAAAACCCCAACTTTGCACATGCATCAAATACCTTTTGCCTAGTAGTTTCCGATATGCGGTCACGTCCGTTGATTGCACGAGATACGGTCGCCGCAGAGACTCCAGCCTCCTTGGCTACTTCATAGATTGTTGGTTCGCTCATGGGATCTCCTGCATTGCGTAATCGATTGTATTGTATCTGGATTTTGAAGTTAAGGCCACCATTGGTGTGATGCAAGGTTGACGGGTTCCGCAAAAAGATGTACGATGTGCGTAATCGATATCGCAAATATATTTTATTGCCGCCGAAAAATGGTGACAGTAAAGAGAAATATCGATTGCATATGATGAGGGTGCAAGGAGGTAACCGATGAATAGGATTATGCGTAACAGCGGCGCGGCGCTTGCTGCGATATTTATCGCTGGAAGTCTGACTGCATGTGGTCCCGGCTCGGCAAGTAGCTCACGAAGTGATACAAATCCTACTGAGGTCAGCACTGATTTAGGTAATAAAAAATATGAGCTGACTTTGTGGGATGGAGCGGGTCTGAAGGCTGTAGATGAGGCGCTGATTGCCGGGTTCGAAGCGAAATACCCAAACATCACCATCACGGGACAATATGATCCGGATAATGTCTCTGGACAAAATGGCCCGCGTGTGATTTCAGCAAAAGATGCGCCGGATATCGCCCGCGTCACCGACATGAATTCAGCGGTTCGTGGCAACCATTTGGTGTCTTTAGAGGCATATGTGGATGCGTACGGCTGGGATGTTCCCGATTCGCAGACTGAATTGTATCGAGTGGGTTCAAATGGCAAGCTCGGCAGCGGTGATTTGTACGCATTGCCGAACTCCTATTCGGTGACTGGCATTTATTTCAATACCAAGCTTGCCGAGCAGCTAGGTATTGATGCAGCTCCTACCTCTGTCGAGGAGTTTGAGGCGGATATGCAGACAGCCAAGGATGCCGGCATACTGCCGATGATGACATATGCCAAGGATGGCGGTACCTCTTTTGTCTTTCAGGCGTTAATGGCTAATAACAGTTCTGCAGAAGATGTGCAGAACTGGATTTTGCAGAAATCTGGTACCTTCGACAATCAGGCGGCGCAGGACGCTGCGTCCACCTTGCAGGATTGGAATAACAAGGGATATATGCCTGAAGGTGTTAACGCAGTGGATGCCTCTACTGCTCTGAGCAGGTTCTGCAATGGTGAAGGACTATTTTTCCCGAGCGGTAATTGGAATCTGGATACTGTGGCCAAAGCGTTGGGTGATGATGTTCAGTTCTTTGCTTTCCCGGGTGCCACCAGTGAAGATGAGCCGAACGTTGCTGCTAATGCAGGTGCATTTTATGGTATTCCGGTGAATGCTAAGAACCGTGATGCTGCTGCGGCGTTCCTCGATTATACGCAAAGTGCCGAAGCACAACAGATTATTGTTGACAATTCTGGCTATTTGCCAAAATCATCTACTTCGGATCTCAAGGCGAATAGCGCATTGCAGCAGAGTATGTTTGATGCCTATGCCGACGTGCTGATGAGCGGTCATACTAGCGATTTCATTAATAATGCTACTGCGGGAATGCAGTCAAGTGGGCTAATCCCTAACTTCCAGTTACTGCTGGATAACAGCATCACGCCTCAGGAATTCACAAAGAATGTGCAGGCGCAATATGACAAAGAAGCGAAGCAGTAGAAACAGCTTCAACTATATGCCGGTTTCGCTAGCGACGCTTGAATTGAGGAGAGTTAACCTATGATGATGGCAGGCCCGTACGCGGGAACTTTATCGGATTTGCCGACTGTCCGCGACGAAGTAACATGTTCGATTAATGCGGAGAACCCAACGGGAGCCAAGGGTTTTGGTTGCCGTGAAACTGGTCCGTTGGGGCCGTCGCGCAAGGGAAAACCGTGTTTGAATGACATTGCTCCCGGGCAGTCTGTGACATTGGCAGATATTGAAGGCCCCGGTTGTATTCGGCACATGTGGTTTACCGTTACGGATCGCACCAGTGACGCTGATCGATACGTTCTGCGCGATGCGGTGCTTGCCATCTATTGGGATGATGAAAAGCGACCTTCTGTGGAATGTCCCCTAGGAGACTTCTTCTGTTGCGGCTTTGGACAAAGTTGCGATGTGTTCTCAGAGCCTATTGTGGTGGCACCTACACGAGGTATGAATTGTTATTTCACGATGCCGTTTCGTAAACGGGCACGTATCGTAGTGCGCAATGACCACGCTCATGCTATTCCGGCTTTGTTTTATCAGATTGATTATGCATTGGGTAATGCGTATTCCTCCCGTGAAATGGCTTATTTCCATGCGCAATGGCGCAGACAGCCAATCACTACTTTAGGCGAGGACTATGTAATCCTCGATGGAGTCAGCGGACGGGGCCATTACGTCGGCACATATCTTGCTATTTCTACGTTGCAACGATATTGGTGGGGTGAGGGAGAGATTAAGTTTTTCCTAGATGGCGATAACGATTATCCCACAGTGTGTAGTACCGGCACCGAAGATTATTTTGGCGGTGCATGGAGCTTCGCTGAGCAGCGAGATGGTCATACGCGCGAGCGTACTTTTTGTGCCCCATATGTAGGATATCCATTTTATTCTGTGCGCGATGGGGCTATAGCAAACCAATATCATGACGATTATTGTCCACCTATGCGTGGCTTGTACCGATGGCATATTCCTGATCCCATCAGGTTTAATAGTGAGCTTAGAGTCACGCTTCAACAAATTGGTTCAGGATATGAAGGTGCATTTGAGCGTCAGGATGATGTGTCTAGCGTGGCGTACTGGTATCAAATTGAGCCACATTCAATTTTTCCCGAGCTGCCCGAGCCTTCGAGACGTCATCCTAGATGAATGAATAAGCGCTTAGGTATTTTAAGGGGCCGATGTCGCAATTTCGTGAGAAGGAAGTGCTTGCCTATGGAGAACGTCAGGTCTCCCTCATTTCTTCGGGAATCGGCCATTTTGTTTACGAGAAGGAAGTCAAGTAACCCTTGCACTTACCGGGCGGAGTGTTCTTCCCTTTTTCCCGCTCCGCCTGGTTCCTTCCCCTCGCGCGCACGACGTTGTGCGCGATGTTCAATTCCCAGTTCACACCAAATCAGTAAAGCGTGGTGACAATCATGGATTCCCATAAGGCAGCCAAGGCAGTCAAGCCGAAGCGCAATATGTCCCTCGGTCTGGTCAGCCTGCTCTTCCTTGCTCCGGCGCTTGTGTTTTACATCGCCTTCGAGCTGTGGCCGATCATTCAGACCATCTGGTACTCGGTCTACGAGTGGAACGGTATCGATGCTAGCACCTTCATCGGTGTCGAAAACTACATCACCGTGTTCACCGACCCCGATCTGTACGGATCGATTCTGCACTCCTTCTACCTGATCATCTTCTTCTCCATCATCCCGATTGTGCTCGGCCTGATCATTGCCGTGCTCATCAAAGACATGAAGTCCAAGGTCGGTCGTTCCTTCGCACAGGTTTGCCTGTTCCTGCCGCGCGTTATCCCCGGCGCTGCAGCCGGTGTGGCCTGGACCTGGATGCTGGCCGACAAGGGCACCGCCAATCAGCTGCTGCGCGCAGTAGGCCTCGGCGACTTCGCCCACGTGTAGCTCGGCGACCAATCCACCTCCCTGAACGCGGTAGGCGTGATTGGTTTCTGGCTGCAGCTCGGCTTCTGTGTGGTGCTCTTGCTCTCGGGCATCGGCGGCATCGACCAGTCCCTGTACGAGGCAGCAAGTCTTGACGGTGCCGGCTGGTGGCGTCAGCTCTTCTTCATCACGTTGCCCGGTCTGCGCGGCCAAATCGGCGTATGCCTGACCATGACCATCATCTCCGCGCTCGCCAGCTTCGACGTGGTGTACATGTCCACTCAGGGCGGCCCCGGCACCTCCACCATGGTGCCCGGCGTGCAGGTCTACCGCTTGGCCTTCACCCAGCAGAGCGTTGGCTTGGCCTCCGCGCTCGCCGTCACCCTGATGATTCTCGTGCTGCTGGTCGTCGGACCTCTGCAGCGTCTGGTCAACGGAAAGGAGCAGTGACCATGCAGCAATCCAAAGCCGTTCGCATCACCGGCACGGCGATGCTCGCTCTGACCGTCCTCTTCTGCGTACTGCCGTTCCTGAGCATGCTCTCCGCGGCATTGCAGCCGCAAGGTTCCATGCCCGAAGGTATCCAGTTCACTGCCCACCCGCACTGGGAGAACTTCATCGACGCCTGGAACATGGCAAACATCACCCCGCTGCTGCTCAACAGCTGCATTCTGGTGATCGTGGTCGTGCCCTGCGTGGTGATCTTCTGCTCGCTCGGCGGTTATGCCTTCGCTCAGCTCAAGGTGCCGTGCAAGGGCCTGATCTACGTGCTGTTCCTCGTCGGTCTGACCATTCCGTTCGAAACCTTGGTCACTCCGCTGTACTACGAGATCAGTGGCATGGGCTTGCTGAATACCCGTCTTGCCCTGATCCTGCCGCTCATCGGCCTGAATATTCCGTTCGGTATTGTGTGGATGCGCTCCTGCTTCGAGCAGATGCCGCGTGATCTGATCGAAGCCGCATCCATCGATGGTGCAGGCCATCTGCGCACGTTCCGTTCCATTCAGCTGCCGTTGGCACTGCCAGCCATCTCCTCGCTCGGTATTCTGACCTTCCTGGCCACCTGGAACCAGTTCCTGTTGGCTGTGGTGTTGGAGAACGACCCGAACAAGCGCACGATGGCAGGTGCCCTACAGTCGTTCGTTGGCCAGTATCAGACCGACGTGGTGCTGCTCAACGCGGGCGCACTGCTCATCATGGCACCGACGATGATCCTGTTCATCTTCCTCCAGCGCTACTTCATCCGCGCCATGCTTGCCGGCTCGGTTAAGGGCTGATCCGAAGGCAAGAGGATGTAGGGTATGGCCGCCGGAACAGTGTTTCGTGCGGCCATACTGGTAAAACCATACGTACCGAGCAATCGGACAGGGGAACGATATGACTTTCACCAACAATGACTGGTGGCGCGACGCCGTCATCTACCAGATTTACCCCCGCTCATTCAGCGATGCCAATGGAGACGGCAACGGTGATCTCCAAGGCGTGATCGATCGTCTCGACTATCTGCAGGCGCTCGGGGTGGACGCGCTCTGGCTTTCTCCATTCTATCCATCGCCGCTGGCGGATGGAGGTTATGATGTTGCCGACTATTGCGATGTGGATCCCCGCCTTGGCACACTCGATCAGTTCGACGAATTAGTGGCCAAAGCGCACGAACGCGGTATCGGCATCATCGTGGACATCGTGCCGAACCACACGTCCGATCAGCACCGTTGGTTCCAAGAGGCCCTGGCTCAAGGTCCGGAATCGGAAGCGGCACAACGGTATGTGTTCCGGCAGGGCAAGGGGGAGCACGGCGAATTGCCGCCTACCAACTGGCTGAGTAACTTCGGCGGTTCCGCATGGGAGTCGTGTGGAGACGGCTGGTACTACCTGCATCTGTTCGCCAAGGAGCAGCCGGACCTCAATTGGGACAATCCCGAGGTGCGGCATGAGTTCCTGCGTGTACTCACATTCTGGTGCGATCGCGGTGTGGACGGTTTCCGCATCGATGTCTCGCACGGTCTGGCCAAAGACCTGCGTGAGCCGCTGCGCGACCGTATCGACCCGACACTGATGTCTCCACAGGCTACCGATGGCTCCGATCCGCTCTGGGACCGCGACGCCGTGCATGATATCTACCGTGAATGGCGCGACCTGTTCAATCAGTACACGCCAGCCAAGTATGCGGTCGGCGAATCGTGGTCGCCATTCACCACCCGTATTTTCCAATACGCCAAGCCTGATGAACTTGGTGCCGTATTCGACTTCTCCATGTCAAAGGCCGCCTGGAATCGCGAAGAATACCGCACCACGATTGAGCGCACGCATCGCTATGCTCTCGCTGCCGAAACCGCCCCCACCTGGGTGCTCGGCAACCACGATGTGCCACGTATCGCCTCGCGTCTCGGACTGCCGAGCGGTGCAAACATCGAGCAGTGGGTGACGTCCAACGGCACGAATCCGCCGATTGACCCCGCGCTCGCCGCTCGTCGTGCCCGTGCAGCAGCGCTGGTGATGCTCGGCCTGCCAGGTACCGCCTTTGTGTATCAGGGTGAAGAGCTTGGTTTGCCGGAGGACTTTGATTTGACCGAAGATGAAATTCAGGATCCCAATTGGGAACGTTCCGGTCATTATTTCAAGGGGCGCGACGGTTGCCGCGTACCGCTGCCGTGGCAGTCAGACGGCCCGGCGTTCGGCTTCAATGCCACCGGTGCTTCGTGGCTGCCCCAGCCGGCATGGTTTGCGCAGTATGCCACTAATCGTCAGATTGGTGACGGGGCTTCCGTCCTGCACCTGTATTGTGCTGCTGTCGCATTGCGCAAACAGTGGGTGGCCAACGGCACGGACTTCCAGTTCTCGTGGCTTACCAACGAAGAGTGTCCGGCGCCGCTGCTTGGTTGGCGCTTGCCGTCCGGCATGGTTGTGATGGCGAACTTCTCTGACAGTCAACCAGTCGCCTTGCCGCAGCCGATGACCGTGCTACTTGTGTCTGACGCGACTGTGCAGGCGAACACTCAGGTCGAGAGCGTTCCTCCAGCTGCTACCGTCTGGGCCTTGCCAGCATAATCTCATTGAAGAACACCAAGGAGTTACGCCAATGATTGCCGAAACCTGTCCAATAACCGTTCGCACGGTAACGGCCCATCTTGATACCGGTCGTGCCGTCTATGGCGAACAGGCTTCGGCAATCTGTGAACTGCCGGTAGAAGCCGTCACAATCGTTCCCGAATCATGCGAAGACGAGTGCACGTCCAGTGCGGGTATCCAGGGTGATGCTCAGGTGCGACTCTGGCGTATCGATGTGAACGCGCATGCACCCCAGCCCAAGGACCGCGCCGCTGCCTTTCAGGAACAACAAGCGTTTGAGCCCCACCATGCGATTGACGTGTCGCTCACCATGGCCGGCGTCGACAGCGGCAACGATGACACCATGCTGGCGCTATACCAGCACAAGGAGTGGTGGATGCGCCCGACCTGGGTGCGTACACCATCTGAACTGCCTGAACGCACGCAGTTATTGTTACGCCGCAACAACGATGCCGAAGATGCCGAGTGGCTAGTGTTGGTCGCTATCTGCGGCACGGATATTCGGGCTGATTTCAGTGGGCAGCCCGCAACAGAATCTGATGACACGGCTTTGCGGCTCGTGCTGTCTTCCAACCGGGTTGGTCGCACGACTCTATGTGACACTGCCGCATATATCGCTTGCGCATCCGACCCGTATATGGCCATTCGAGCTGCCACACAAACGGCAGCACGCCAGCTGGGTATTCGCACCCGTAAGGAGCGTCCATTCCCGGATGCGCTCACCGGGTTGGGATGGTGTACTTGGGATTCATTGGGGCGAGATGTCAACGAGCAGGCTATCGTCAACAAGATGGAGGAGTTCCAAGCCAAGCATGTGCCCATTTCCTGGGTGCTTATCGATGACGGTTGGTCCAACACGGATCGCACAAAGGAAACCCTGATCGACTTTGGCGCGGATCGCCAACGTTTCCCCCACGGGCTTGCCCACACCATTGCGCTGCTCAAAACGCACTATGGCGTGCGCAGCGTAGGCGTGTGGCAGGCGTTCCAAGGCTATTGGAATGGTTTGGACGAATCGGGTGTAGCCGCGGCCAGCTGCCCGACCGCAATAACCACCACGGCGAATGGTTGCCTGATTCCTGGAAGTCGTGCTGAACAACCCGCACAGTTCTGGGATGCCTGGGACGGCGAACTCGCCGAAGCCGGCGTCGATTTCGTCAAAGTGGATTCGCAAAGTTCCACGTCAGTAATGGTTCGTGGCACCGAAAGTTACGGTGAAGCCACCTGGGGACGCCATCAGGCGCTTGATGAAGTGACCTCACGACGATTCGGCGGCGCATTGATTAACTGCATGGGCATGGCACCGGAGGATTATTGGCATCGTCCTTCATCGCCAATCACCCGTAGTAGCGACGACTATCTACCGCACAATCCTGATTCGCTGGGCGAACACCTTATCCAGAACGCATACTGTGCACTGCTGATGGGGGAGCTGTACCACTGTGATTGGGACATGTTCTGGACGGAGCATCCCCATGCGCGAGTCCATGCCGTGCTCCGATTGCTTAGCGGCGGACCAGTGTATTGTTCCGATGCCTGCGGTCACACTGATGCGGCTGTCTTGCGTGATTTACTTGCCGAAGATGGTACATTACCGCGTCCTGATGAGCCGGCCCGACCAGTCATTGCGTCACTGCTCAATGACCCCGAACATACGGACTATGCGCTCGGTGTCACAGCAAGATTCGGCGCAGAACAGGTCATCGCTTTCGTCGGATTGCGCCGGCAGCCACAAATCGGCATTATTACGGCTAAACGGCGCCCCTTCCCCCCCGCCTCACGCCACGTCGGGGAT
>OBVD01000410.1_pt1 | contig 34448 bp, 35 predicted proteins | sample 1495031 | NCBI WGS metagenome assembly OBVD01 (sample SAMEA2579967, study PRJEB22360) | human gut metagenome
CCGAGGCGTCGGGGGGGGGGGCGCCGGGGCCGGCCGCCACGGAAAGCCGTCAGGAGGAATCATGGACATCCGTCAGGCAAAGCAGCAGATCAAAAACGCCATGCTGGCGTACTTTTCGAAGGACGAGTTCGGCAACTACCGTCTGCCCACCGAACGGCAGCGCCCCGTGTTCCTGCTGGGCGCGCCCGGCATCGGGAAGACGGCCATCATGGAGCAGATCGCCCAGGACCTCGACGTGGGGTTCGTGTCGTATTCGATGACGCACCACACGCGCCAAAGCGCGCTCGGCTTGCCGTTCATCGCGAAGAAGACGTACGACGGCGTGGAATACGACGTGTCCGAATACACGATGAGCGAGATCATCGCCGCCGTGTACGACGCGATGGAGGCCACCGGCAAGCGCGAGGGCATCCTGTTCCTCGACGAGATCAACTGCGTGTCGGAAACGCTGACGCCCGCGATGCTGCAGTTTTTGCAGTACAAGATCTTCGGACGCCACCGCGTGCCCGACGGGTGGATCGTGGTTACGGCCGGCAACCCGCCCGAGTACAACCGCACGGCGCACGATTTCGACATCGCCACCTGGGACCGCCTCAAGCGCATCGACGTGGAGCCCGATTTCGCCGCCTGGCGCGACTTCGCCGTGGAGACGGGCGTGCACCCCGCCGTGCTCACGTACCTCGATATCGAGCGCGACCACTTCTACCGCGTGGAGACCACCGTGGACGGCAAGTCGTTCGTCACGGCGCGCGGCTGGGACGACCTCTCCGCCATGATGAAGCTGTACGAGGAGCAAGGCGTCCCCGTGGACGAGCTGCTGATCGGGCAGTACGTGCAGAACGCCGAGATCGCGAAGCGCTTCTCGGTATACTACGACCTGTTCACGAAGTACCGCGCCGACTATCAGATCGAGCGCATACTGGAAGGCTCCGCCGAGCAGAGCGTGGTCGAGCGCGCCCGCGAGGCCGCGTTCGACGAACGGGTGTCGCTCATGGGGCTGATCACGGACGCCTTGGGCGGACGGCTGCGCGACGCCGTGATGGAAGAGCGCGCGGTGGAGTTCGCGCACGGACGGCTGGCGGCGATGCGGGATGCCATCCTGAGCGAAGCGAACGGAGCGAGCGCAGTCGAAGGATCCCCTGCGGCGATAGCGATCGACGACGCGAACGCGCTGCCCCTCCTGCGCGAAGAAGCTGCCTCGCTCCAAGCGCGCTTGGACACCGAGCGCAAAGCGAGCCTGCTGTCGGACGAGAAGTACGTGGCCTACCAGCGCGCGCTTGCGCTGATCGACCGCGCGCTGCGTTGCGACGCTGCGGGCGGCGGGGTTCCGTTCTCGCAGGTGAAAACTTTGTTCGGGGAAATGGTCGACGCGCTGGACGCGCGCATCGCGGCCGTGTCGAGCGCGCTGGACAACGCCTTCCGCTTCGTGGAGGACGCGTTCGGCAACGGCCAGGAGATGCTGCTGTTGGTCACCGACTTATCGGTGAACCGCTATGGCATGGCCTTCATCAACGACCACGGCTGCGAGCGCTACTTCGCCCACAACGAGGACCTTCTGTTCTACGAACGAGGAGCCGACCTGGCCGACCGCATCAACCGTCTGGATCTGACAGAAGAAGAGGCTTGATAAACGAACTGATGTTCTATATAATGAAGCACATCGTATTCACTGGTCGGGTGCTACCCTAACTTTCCCGTAAAGGACAGCCGCCTTCTCGAAAGGAGGCTGTCCTTGGAACAGATCTACGATCCTTCCCCGGACGAAGCCGTCTATCAATCGGTTCGCGCCGCACTCGAAACCGCGCGCACGAAAGCGGCGGCGGCAATCAACGACGCAATGGTTTCCGCATATTGGGAGATCGGCCGGCAAATCGTCGAAGCGCAGGGCGACCGCGCAGAATACGGCCAGCATCTGATGGAATACCTGTCCGAGCGGCTGACAGCCGAATTCGGGAAGGGGTTCACGGAACGAAACCTTCGCGCCATGCGCCAGCTGTATCTTGCATATCCAATTCGGCACACATTGTGTGCCGAATTGAGCTGGTCGCATTATCGCCTGATCATACGCATAGATGATCCCGTCCGTCGCGACTTCTACGTGCGCTCCGCCGTCGAAGAGCGCTGGACGGTGCGGCAGCTCGACCGGCAGATCCACTCGTTCTACTACGAACGACTTTTGGCCACTCGCGCAGAAGGAAAAGACGAGGTTCGACAAGAGATCCAGAACCTCGAGCCGCCAACTAAAGCCGACGGCATCCTCAAAGACCCTTACGTACTCGACTTCCTCGATCTGGGTGGCAACTCGAACTACCTGGAAACGGATTTAGAGCAAGCGCTCATGGACAAACTCCAGCAATTTCTATTGGAGTTGGGAAAAGGGTTCTCGTTCGTCGCGCGCCAGCAGCGAGTCAGCGCCGATGGCGACCACTACTACATCGACCTCGTGTTCTACCACTACATCCTCAAATGCTTCGTCCTGATCGACCTGAAAACCGGGAAGCTCACGCCCCAGGATGTCGGGCAGATGGACTTCTACGTTCGCCTATTCGACGACCAGTGCACCCAGCCTGACGACAATCCCACCATAGGCATCGTCCTCTGCGCGAATCGCAACGAAGCGGTGGCCAAGTATTCCGTCCTCGCCGATAAGAAGGGAATCTTCGCATCGCAGTACGTGCTCTGCCTGCCAACCGAGGAGGAGCTGTCGCAAGCCTTAGAAGCAACCTGCCTGCTCGCAAGCGAAGAAGAATAATCACGCTCCGGCAAAACTAAGCATCTTCGCTCGTAAAACACGCGTTGGGAGCCGAGGCGTGTTTTGCGAGCGAAGATGGCGCCCCGCCGCCGCGAAAGGCGGCGGGGCGCACATTCCTATGCGCAGTACGCCTTGATGGCATCGCGGAGGAATTCCGCAGCGCCGGGGGCGACAGCTTCGTAGTAGGCCTTGAAGCGATCGTCGGCCACGTACATCTCGGCCAGGCCGAGGTGCGCGGCCTTTGAGTACGTTCCGTCCTTCCAGAATTCGCACAGCCATTGGCGGTGCAGGTCGGCCGCGCGGTGCGCGTCCTCGCCCGTCGGATCGCCCGCAGCCATCGCTGCCGCCAGCGCATCCTTGACGCCCTGCTCCAGCTTCTGGGTTTGGCGGTACTGCTCGACGCTCATACCCATGAGCTTCGCGTTGCTCGCATCGGCCGCATCGTCGCCCCAGCGTTCGCGCACCTCCTTGCCGTAGTGCTGCTCGTTCTCGCCCACGAGGCCTTGTTTGAACGCCTCGAACTTCTCTTCGTCTTCCATAGTTGCAGAACCTTCCATACAGGCGAGCGTCTTCTCCACGCTCGCGATCAATCCGTCGAGACGCTGCTTGCGCGCGTGCAGCTCGCGCAGGTGGCCGGCCAGCGCGTCGCGCGCATCGAACGCGGGGTCGTCCAGCAAACGCCCGATGGCAGCAAGCGGCATGCCGCATTCCCGGTACAGCAGCACCTGATGCAGCCGGTCGACTTCGGCCGCGCCGTAGCGCCGGTACCCGTTGCTGGCGCGTTGCGCGCGAACGAGCCCCAGCTCGTCGTAATGATGCAGCGTGCGCACCGTGCATCCCGACAGCTCGGCCAACTCGTGCACCGTGTACCCGCCGCCCGCCCGTTCCCGTTCCATGAGCGCCTCCTTTCCTGCGTGCAACCAGCGTACACCCTCACGTTACGTGAGGGTCAACAGACGCGTGCAATTTTTTCGACCGGATTGAGGTTGCGCGGCGCTCCCCTCGCCAGACGTTATTCGAAAGAAGGGCACGTGCTGATCGAAGTGGACAAACAGTACTAATGTTTCACGTGAAACATTCCGATTCGGGCTCGCTTACCGCATGCGGCCCATGCGCAGACGCAGCACGCCCTTGGGACATACGTCGGCACAGGCGGCGCACTGGATGCATTCGGCGTCGGCGACGGCACCGCCGGCCAGGAGGTCTTGCACCGGCAGGCTCATCGGACACGCGCGGTCGCACTTCCCGCAGCCGATGCAGCCATTCGGATCGGCCTCGATGCGCAGTTGCGGAACCCGCAGCGCCGAACCCAGTTTCTCGCCCAATACCATGAACGGCGCCATCCAGCAGATGCAGTGGCACATGGCGCGACACCCCAAGAACAGATTGGGAACGAAGAACAGCGCCACGATGCCGAAATAGATAGGCAATCCCAAAGGGCTGTTCATAGACACGCCGCCCGGTATGCCGTACAACGGGTCGACCGTCGTGAAACCACCGGCGATCCATGCGCACGCTACGATGGAGCACACCCACGGCACCCAGATCACATACTTGACGCGCGCCCTCCACCCCAGTTTCGCGGGCTTGCCTACGGCGGTCGCCTCAAGCTCCTGCAGGCCGCCCGCCGGGCACAACCACCCGCACCACGCGCGACGCAGCACGATAGCCAACAAGAACTGCAGGCAGAACACGAGCATGCTGGCAGCCACCGCCCCTTCCAAGGCGCCCTCGATGATCAGCGCCGGTGAGAAGTAGAAGATGATGACCGGGAACAGCAGGAACGACACGAGCAGCGCCAACCGCCGCGCGTTCTGCCGCTTCCTTCCCCGCTCGCGCTGCGCGCGTACCTCGTCGGCCGATCGCACCGCCGACCCGCGCACCTTGTCGGCCGACCGCGCGCCAACACGTCCTCGCCCGCCTCGCGCCGGATCATTCGGTTCCTCCACTCGCGTCACGCCCGAAACGACATCATGCAACATGTGTTCTGAAACACCCGATGCTTCACGTGAAACATCGCTCGCACAATTTCTCTCCGACTCCTCCATGGTTTCCCTCATCTCACCAACGTCAGCAGACCCGTGAAGGCCTCGTTCAAGCGTTCGCCCAGTTCCTCGTCGGAAAATTGCGCGCCAGCAACCAGCATGGCCGCCATACCGTGGGTGTACACGATCATGTGCAGGTACAGCGCGCGCGCCGCCGCGGGCGACAGATGCCCCAGCTCCTCGATGCATTGCTGCACGCCGTCGACGGCCACGCTCTCGTACACTTCCGCGAAGCTCGTCGCCTCCATGTGCGGAGATAGGTACAGGAATTGGAACAAATGACGCTCCGTGCGCGCAAGGCGCAGATGCGACAACCCGTTCGCCTCGAACGCATTGCGGCCGTCGTCCACATGCTCGCGGTTGTACGCCGCGACCCACGCGCGCGCATGGTCGTACAGTGCGCGCACGAGTCCTCGCATGTCGCCGAACAAGCTGTAGATCGGCTGCACCGAGCAGCCCGCCCGCTCGGCCACCGTCCGTGCGCTCAGCGCCGTTTCTCCCCTCTCTCGCAGCAAGCCCAGTGCAGCATCGAGCACCGTCTCGCGCCCCACTTTCTGCTCCGGCATCCTCACCCTCCCGTATATTACAACCGTTATATAACGTTTGTAATATACGGTATGTCAACAGCACCGTCAAGAGATGCGACGAATCCCGGCAACACCTTCCTTTCATCTTCGTGACGGCGCATCGTCGGGCAAAGCACGGCTCGCCATCGAAACCCCCCTGCGAAATTCCACACGCACGAGGGGTCCTACAATCGGCGCTGAAATCGTTCGCATACGAAAGGAGTTCCATCCATGAAGAACGTTGAGGAGCGACGCAACCGCACTATCGCTCGCGAGGCAAACCACCATGCAACCATGCGCGCGCCGCATATCGACAAGACGGCCATCAGTCCGTACGACGACTACTGCGACGGATACGGCATGCCCGGCGCCTACGGCAACGGCTACGTGTCCGCGCTGAAGGGTTCGGCAGGCACGGTGGAGAAGACCAACGACGAGCTGGTCGACCGCATCGTCACGTACGACAAGGCCGAGGCCGCCGATGCGTACGTCGGCCAGATCAACATGCTGACCGCCTCGTCGTTCTGCGGCATGGCCGGACAGGTGTGGGGCTACGACCTCGCCCGCCACGACTCGGTCGACAACGGCAAGAGCAAGCCGCTGTTCACCGAGAAGCAGTGGAACGGCCGCGAGCTGGAAGTGTACGACGCCGCCCCGCTGCTGAGCGCAGGCGTGGAGCTGTTCGGCACCGAGCAGAACCGCCGCTACCATCCCATTCCGGGCGCGCACACCATCTGCGCGAACAAGGGCGTCGTCGCCTACCGCCCGAAGACCGACCGCCCGCTCAAGGAGGGCGAAGGCTACGGCGTGTGGTCCTTCATCGCCATCTCCCTTTCCGCCGATCGCGACTTCGCGGCCGACCTGTTCATCGAGGATGCCGGCGTGTGGACCGAGAACGACAACGAAGAGGACATGATCGCGTTCCTCGAGCAGCATCGCAAAGCTATCGTCTGGTCCGTCGTCGAGTGCGGCCGCGACCAGAACGTGCTGTTCGACCGCACCTACGTGGGCTTCGCTCACCGCATGATGAAGCCGGGCGAGATCGGCAACGCCATCACGGTGGGTCCCTACGTCACGCTGGCCCGCAACGCCGTGCCCGCTACCGGATTCGCCTCGCTCAACAACCTGCACCTGTCCGACTGGCTCAAGCAAATGGACTTCGAGCCGCTCACGGACATCGCGTAACCGACGGTATCCCCCTGATCGAGCCGTCCAGGCAACCCCCGGGCGGCTCGATCACGTTTAGACAAGGACTGGAAACATGGCAGACAAAACCGCTTCCGGTTCCGGCGGATCATCGGCCCAGGACAGCTCGAAAAAAGTTGGCCTGATCGGCCTGGTAGGCATCGTCATCAGCGCCATGATCGGCGGAGGCATCTACAACCTCCCCCAGAACATGGCCGCAGACGCCTCCGCAGGAGCCATCATCATCGCCTGGGTCGTCACCGGCATCGGCATCTGGTTCATCGCGAACACGTTCCGCATCCTGTCGGCCGCGCGACCCGAGCTCACGAACGGCCTGTACACGTACGCCGAGAAAGGCTTCGGCAAGCTGATCGGCTTCTTCGTGGCGTACGGCTACTGGATTTGCAACTGCTTCGCGCTTGTTGCCTACTCAGTGCTCGTCATGGCCACGCTGAACTACTTCGTGCCCGACTTCACGGGCGGCAATAACATTCCGTCCATCATCGGCGGCTCCATCATCACGTGGATCATGTACCTGCTGGCCCTGCGCGGCGCGAAGTCCACCAGCTTCCTGAACATCATCGGCACCATCGGCAAGCTGCTGCCCGTGTTCATCTTCATCCTGGCCGTGGCCACCGTGTTCAAGTTCTCGGTGTTCATGGAAGGCTTCTGGGGCATGAAAGACGGCGTGGCATTGACCTTGGACTTCAGCAACGTCATGCCTCAGGTTTCGTCCACGATGCTGGTCACGCTGTGGCTGTTCCTGGGCATCGAGGGCGCCGTGGTCGTGTCGGGCAAGGCGAAATCGCAGGCCGCAGTGCGCAAAGCAACCACCATCGGCTTCCTCGTCACGCTGGCGCTCTACATCGTCGTGTCGCTTCTGCCCCTCGGCGTGTACTCGCAAGCGGAAGTCGGCAGCATGGCCGACCCGTCGATGGCGGCCATCATGCTGAAGTCGTTCGGAAAATGGGGCGAGATCATGGTGAACGCCGGCGTGATCGTCTCGGTGCTGAGCTCCTGGCTCGTCTGGATGCTCATGCTGGGCGAGATGCCGCTGGCCGCCTCCAAAAGCGGCATCTTCCCCAAAATGTTCGTGAAGGAGAACAAGAACGGCTCGCCGTCCACATCCCTTCTGTGGACCACTATCGTCGTGCAGGTGGTGCTCATCATCTCGTTCTTCATAGGCAACAACGCCTGGACCACGATGATCAGCATCACCAGCGTCATGGCGCTTCCGTGCTACTTCTTCTGCACGATGTTCCTGTTCAAGATCGCCGTCAAGAAGGAGTACCCGTCCGGCATCTTCGCCAGCCGCGGCATGGCCGTGTTCACGGGCGCGGCCGGTTCGCTGTACGGACTGTGGCTTATCTACGCGGCCGGCCTGAACTACCTCATGGTGGCCTGCATCGTGTACGCCATCGGCCTGCCGCTGTACATCGTGGGCGTGCGCCAGCACGACCGACAGGCGAAGCTGTTCGAGAAGCGGTCGGACAAGGTCATCCTGGCCGTGGTGCTGGCGCTCGGCATCGCCGGCCTTATCTACTCGGTCATCACGTTCGGAAACATACATATCTAGAGCGCGCACGATTGCGATCGTCGCGAAGCCCGAGGCCGCTTTCGGCCCCGGGCTTTTTTGGTCGTCTTGCACATCAGACCCGATTCGTCGAAAACGCTGCGGCTTTACCTTCCCTTTACACGGGCTTTACCGAATCTTAAGCGGTCTGAATATCCTCCATCGATCGGTGTACGACCCGAGGATTCCCCTGCGAATACGCCATGCTGTTCACATTGGAAACCGAAAGGGAGTCATCCGTGAAGGGCTTTACCGAACTCATCGTCAACTCCGTCCGCGGGTTCTGCATGGCCCTGGCCGACAGCGTGCCCGGGGTGTCGGGCGGTACCGTCGCCTTCCTGCTGGGCTTTTACGACCGGTTCATCGGCTCGCTGGACGACCTGTTCCACGGCGCGAGGGCTGCGCGCTTCGCAGCCGTGCGCTTCCTGCTGAAGCTGGGCGCAGGTTGGGCGATCGGGTTCGGGCTGTCGGCGCTCGTGCTGACCAGTTTCTTCGATACGCACATCTACGAGGTCAGCTCGCTGTTCATGGGATTCATCGTGTTCGCCATCCCCATCGTCGTGCGCGAGGAGCTGGACGCATTGCGTAAACGGCTGCCGTACCTCGCGTTCGCCGTCGTGGGCGTCGCATTCGTCGTGGCAGTGACGCTGCTGAGCCCCGTGAGCGGAGAGGGCATCGACGTTGCGGCGAAGAGCCTCGACCTCGGCCTGGTGGCGTACGTGTTCCTGGCGGCGATGGCGGCCATCTCCGCAATGGTGCTGCCGGGCATATCGGGCTCCACGCTGCTGCTGATCTTCGGGCTGTACGTGCCCATCATGGGTGCGGTGCGCGCGACGATGGGGCTCGATCTGTCCTACCTGCCTATCCTGATGGTGTTCGCGGCGGGCATCGCATGCGGCATGCTTCTGTTCGTCCGACTCATCAGAATGTGCCTCGAGCGCTTCCGCTCGCAGACCATCTACGCCATCATCGGCATGATGCTGGGGTCGCTGTTCTCCATCACGCAAGGGCCGCTCACGCTGAGCGAGCCGCAGCCGGCCATGAGCCTCGACACGTTCAGCATCGCGTTCTTCCTCATCGGCGGCGCCGTGGTCGGCGGGCTCCAGCTGCTCAGGTCGCGCTTGGAGGAACCCGCCGAGGGCTAACGCGCTACGACGCCCGCATCGGACAGCCGCAACGCGGCATGGAAGCCGATGCCGGGAAGGCTCGCCGGCTTCGCCATGCTAGCTCGCCGCTTGGACAGCTTCGCGCAAACGCGCGAGATCATCGTCATCGGGATGGCTCGCCGCTTCGTCGAAGTTCTCGATGAGCTGATGCATGCGCGCAGCCTGCTCGGGCTTGGCCTCGGCGGTTTGCGCGTAGCGGGCGCGAACGCTGGCGGGCATGCGGCCCTGGCACATGAACGTGCCCGCGATCCGCGCCGATTCGGGCAGATGCACCGCCACGCGCGCCATGACGCCCGCGAAGTACGTCTCGTCGGCTCCGAACCCGGCCGTCCCGAACAGGAACACGTCCTTGTCCGCGAGCGAGGCCAGAACCTCGGCCAACTCGTCGCCGCAATCGCCACGGTTCGTCCAGAACCCTGCGTACACGCGGTCGGCCTGCGCGACGGCGGCGCGATCCACCTCGTCCACCCGACCGAACGCAAGGCGCCCTTCGCTCGGCAGCGCGGCGGCCACCGCCCGCGCCAATGCCTCGGTATTCCCGGTGCGGCTGTCGTACACGATCGCGTAGCTCATAGACGACCTCCCTCGTGCGCTCATCGGCGCTCATCGGCGTTTCGGCCATTATACAACCGGACGACGCCCACCTCCCTCAGACGATGGGCGACGGGCGCAGGAAGGCGCCCCGCCCCCGATTGCGGCGGCTCGCATACCTCGACCACGTTGACGCTCTCGCCCAGCGCCATCGAAGGATAGGCCTTGTGCAGCGCCTCCGCGCAGCCGCTCGGAAACGCGATGGAGGGCACGGCCGGGTCGAAGCCGTAGGGCACCGAACCGGCCGCGTCGGCCCATTGCCGCACGCGGCGCGCATCGTCGCCGAACGCCTTCGCGCATTTCAAGAACCGGTCGCCGTCGTCCTGCTCCATCCACGGATGCGCCTCTCGCAAAGCCTCGTCGGCGAAGAACGCCTTGTTCTGCTGGAATATCTGGCCGGCGTTCTTGTTGTCCGAACTGCAATAGTGAACGCCCAGCCCCAAGCGCTCGCGCCGAGCGAATTCCAGCAGCTCCAACGCCTCGGCTTCGCTTCCCGCGACGGGCACCCCGCCGCCGTACCAGTAGTTGTACAAGAACTTGAAGGGACGTTTGCGTAGCTTGAAGCCCCGGTTTGCGAACGCCTCGGCGTTGTGCAGCGGGAAGCAGAACTCCAGCAGGTTGACCCCGCGCACGCCGATGGCGTCCGAGCGCCGCAGGAGATCCTTCATGTGCACGAGCGAGCCCGGGATGACGGGAACCTCCACCACCACGTCCGGGATGACGCGCACCGCCTGCTCCATGAGCGCATACACCCGGTCCTGGCAGGCATCGGCTTCGCTCGCATCGTCGGGCTTGATGCTGAAGCGGATCTCCGTTAGACCGCTCGCGGCAAGCTCGCGCATGCCCTCGTCGTCAAGCAGGTCCCCGCTTGTGTACAGGCGCGTATGGACGCCCGGGTACAGCTCTGCGGCGCGCCTGAGAAACGCCGCTACCCGGTCTTTGTGCAAAAGCGGCTCGCCGCCCGTGATGGCCAGGAAGCGAAACCTCGCCCCGGCGGCGCGAGCCTGCTCAAGCTCGGCCACGATGTCGCGGGCGTGGCTGAGGAAGTAGTCGTAGCGATCCTGGTTCGGGTTGAAGCAGAAGTAGCAGTGCCTCGTGCACCGCAAATCGACGAAAAACGTCGCCGTTTCCTCGCCGGTGCGGCAGGCCGCGCACGCCGGCGATATCCAGGTGCGCCACAGCGAGAACGCGCCGTTCTCGCAATGGCAGGCGCACGAAGCCGCCACGCGCCCGCGCGCTTCGCGCGGCGCGCTCTCGACGCGCTCGAACGGCACCCCGTACGCCTCCACCGAAGCTTCGAAATCACGCTCCGCCTCGTCGAACGCCTGCACATACTCTTGAATATCCACGGCATTCCTCCCGAGAGATGTCAATCTAGCGTGCGACCAGCTCCTTCTCCAGCCGATCGACCAACGCGGCATCCAAAAAGGCGAACGCCGCCATGCCGCCCGCGAATGCGCCGTAGCATCCGCGCGCATCGTTTCCCATCACCTTGTCGGCGAACCGATCGACCCACGTCAGTATATGCCGATCGGCGAAGCATCGCTGCACCGCCAACGTTCGGAGAGCCTCGTCGTCGCGCCCGTCGGCAAACGCCTCGTACGCGCGGTGGCCCATGCGCCCCATGTAGTCCATCATAGCGGCGATGTGGTCGTCGGGAAAACGCTTCTCTACCTGCAGCTTGAATCCCGCGTCGTGGTAAAACGACCGGACGTCGAGCGTGCTCTCTCGAAACACCATGGAATCCTCGCTCGTATAGGGGGATTCCCACGGGTGCACGTACAGCCTCCCCGGCACCTGGAACAGCTTGTCGTAGTCGGATCGCAGGTTGCCGACGAGCTCCCTGGCGCGTGCCGGGTCTTCGAGGCCGCGCTCGCCTCGCTCGATGCAGGCAATCGCTTCGTCCACGCAGGCGGCGATCGTGCTTCCGCACGAGCCAACCGTGCGCCTCGCGATATCCTCGCAGCCGTCGCTCGCGAGCAGCTCGTTCACGAACCCGAACGAAGCGCCGGCCTCGACGCTTAACATCTTGCCGACGCTTTCGGCGGTCGGCCGGCTACCGAACGCAAGGTGCATCAGGCTATAGAGGTGCATGCGGCGAGCGAGGACCATCCCTACGGCGACCTCGCGCTCACGGTTCAGCATGGCGCTCCTATCTTGCTTCATAAGTCCCCGGGTTCAACAACCCGGGGACTCGACCAAAACGATCCGCCGTGGGGCACGGAGGAGTTTCGGCACGGCGGACGCGTAAACTACCAGTTCAGTTTGCGGTACCCTTCGTCGAACGCGCATTCCTTCGCCTTGATCAGGACGTGCGGATGCGTCTCGCCCGGGGAGGGCAGCACGGCGATGCTGCCGTCGTCCAAGTCGTTGCCGTACTCGGCCCGCAGCTCGTCGACGTCGCCGAACTTCAGCGCACGGTTGGGGCATCCCGCAACGCACGCCGGGTCGCCGCCGCTTTGCCGCAGGCCGTAGCAGCCGTCGCACTTGCCGGATACTCCCCGTTCGGGGAAGTATTTCGGCTGGCCGTACGGGCAGGACATAACGCACATGCGGCATCCGATGCACTTGCTCTGATCCTGGACGACCGTCCCGTCGGGAGCTTTGTAGATGGCGCCCGTCGGACAGTTTTTCAAGCAGATAGGATCCGCGCAGTGGTTGCAGCCGAACGAATAGCTGTAGCCCTCGACATCGGGAAACGTCCCCACCGTGTAACTCTGCGCTTCGCGATACAGCGCTCCCGCTTCCAGGCGGTTCTTATCCTTGCAGGCGACCTGACATGCGCGGCAGCCGATGCACCGCGTTTGGTCGAAGTAGAATCCAACAGCCATGATGCGCTCCCCCTCCCTAGCCCAGTTCGACAATACGCGCGGGAACGTCGACGTCGCTCTCCAACGGCGCGCCCTCGTACTTCTCGAAATTGCAGTTATTGTTGTTGTAGCTGGTCACTCCGCAGCCGGAGATATCGTTGCCGATGAGGTAGTTGTCGGCGCCGCCGTGGTCGATGCCCGTGCTCTCGTCGACGCGCACCCACGACCCGTGGGGAATGCCGACCTCGCCCGGGCGCATGTTCTCCATGCAGCAGGCCTTGCGCAGCACTTCTCCGTACTTCGTCCAGACGCACACCGTATCTCCGTCCACGATGCCCTTTTCCTCGGCATCGCTCGCGTTGAGGAACACCGGGTTCGGCCATGCTTCCCGCAGCCACGGACAGTTGTCGAACACGCTATGGGAGCGCCTGAAGTAATGGGGATTGAACATCAGGTACGGATACTCGCCCGGCTCGCCGTCGATCTCTCCGTCCTTGAACGTGGTCTCGTAGCCGATGGTGGGCACGATGTACTCCGGATAGGGCTGGTACTTGCGATCTATCAGGCCGATGCTGTTGAACAGATCCGCCTTGGCTTGGCAGGTGATCTCCAGCTTTCCGCTTGCGGTTTTCAACGGATTGGCAGCAGGGTCCTTGATGAAGTCGGCATAGCCGATAAACGAGCTGTACGCATCTCCCAGCTTGCGTTCCACCTGGTAGCCGCCGTAGCTGATGAACTCCTCAAGCCCCACGCGGCCGGTTTGAGGCGTTCCTTCGACGCCCCAATCGGCAATGTCGGCTTCGGTGATGGTGACAAGCGGCTCGTACTCGTCGAGACTGCCCTCTTTGACGACCGTCGCGCCGGCAATCTGGTTGAAGAACGACTGGGTAGCGCTGATAGGGTACACCGCGGACGAGTCCAGCCCCAGCGCATCGATGATGAGCGCGTTGATTTCCATATCGGTCTTCGCCTCGAACAGCGGCTCCGTCACCTGGGAGAAACAGTAGAGGAATTCTCTATTCGAAGCCATGAGGCCGCCGGGCACTTCCCATTGCGTGGTCACGGGCAGCACGATATCGGAGTAGAGGGCCTGGGTGTTCAGGAACTGGGCCTTCGACAGGACGAAATCCATCTTCCGATGAGCTTCGATGCCGCGCTTCATGTTGGGGCCGGTTTGCAGGTAGGCATTCTCGTCGTGAACGATGCAATGGATGTCGCACGTCCCGTCGATGCCCGCATAGGCTCCGGGGCCGGAGTACCAGTCGCCCACGCTGCGGTATTTCCCCGTCAAGCACGCTTCCCAAGCCTGGGGGCCGGGGATGACTCCCTCGACTGCGTTTTCAAGCTTCGGGAAGCCGGAGGCGCCCGGCTTCACCAGCGCAGGGCCGCCGTTGCCGGCATTGGCGTGGTAGTTGTTGGCCGAGCAGTTCCCCGGCTTGCCGTAGTGCCCTCCCATCGCGGAAAGCGTCATGAACAGCTGAGGGACGTTCTCTGATCCGTTGCAGCGCGCGGCAGCGAAGTTGTGGAGCATCCACACATCATGCGTTTTGCCGATCTCGCGAGCGAAATACGTGATCTGCTCAACAGGCACGCCGCAGATGCCGGATGCCCATTCGGCAGTTTTGGGCGTACCGTCGTAGGCGCCGCTCAGATAGTCGAGGAAGTTGACGTCCTCTTTCAGATCGGCAGGCTTGTGCTCGGCATCGAAGCCCACGGTGTACTTGCTCAGAAAGCCCCAGTCGACGACGTCGCCCTCCTCATTGTCCAGCCGAAGCATTTCCGAGGCAACGCCCAGCATGAACGCCGTATCGGTGCCGGTGCGCACGGGAATCCAGTACGCGTCGAGGATCTGGGCGGATGCTGTGTAGATGGGATCGACCGTGATGAACTTCACTCCCGCCTCTTTGGCGCGAATGTAGTGGTAGCTGGGCGTACCGGCGGCGGACCAGGCGGGGTTCGACGCGTACAGCACGATCGTCTCGGCATTCAGCATGTCGGTGCGGTCGTTGCAAACGCCCGCATCGGTCTGCGGCACGCCGATGGTGGTAGGCGTGTTCAGCAAGTACGAACCATGGGACGTGGAGTCCGCGACGGAAGTGTGACCGCCGAAAGCCAGCAGCGGCGCGAACGCGTATCGCGAACCGTAGCTGCCCACGAGGAACGCCTGGCTGCCATACTGCTCCTTGATGCTCTTGAACTGGTCGGCAACGTAGCCAATAGCCTCGTCCCAGCTGATGCGCTCCCAATCGTCGATACCCCGCTTATCCCCGTTCGGGTTCTCGGGAGACCAGCTCTTACGCTTCATGGGATACTTCAGGCGATCCGCGCCGTAGCATTGCTGCTGCTGGGCTTTGCCTCGAACGCAACCGCGCTGCTGCGGGTAGTCGGGCGAGTCCGCATGCGTGTCATCGGTCTTCTGGCGTATGACGGCGCCGTCCTTCACCATGACCTTGTTCATGCAGCGACCGCCGCAGTTGTGCCAGCATGCCGCCGCCACCCACGTGCCGCCGTCGGCCGGGTCGGTGGGCAGCTCGTGCTTGTCGACAACCTCGAGGCTCGACTCGGCGGAGCAGCCCGTGCCCGACAGGAGCGCGACGCTTGCCGCCACCGCCGCAGAGGCGCCGAGAAAACCACGGCGAGAGACATTCTTGGATTCGATGCTCACGATAATCTCCTTTGCTTCCCTACGCTACCGTGCAGGTCGCGTAAAACGCATAGCGCGCGATGGCGATGCCGACGATAGAGGCGACGCAGACGGCGATCGCAAGCGCCCTCTTGTTCTTGATCTTCGACGAAAGCGCTGCAAGCACCATCGTGGCAACCGGCGCGATGACGATAGCTGCGATCTGGGTCGCCGGATTGAAGCCCCCGTTCGCAAACGCGAACGACTCAAGACACAGGCCCACGACCAGCGCGGCGTTCACCGCGAAGGTGGAGCAGCGCACCGCCTTGACGTCGTAACCCGCCGAACCCAGCAAGGCGAACAGCGCCAAACCCATCGCAAGATCGCCGGTCAAAAACGTGAGAACCGTGGCCGGGGCATCGCACCAGACCGGATTTCCGTATATGTCGATGTAGGCCACGCCCATCATGACCATGCACAAGACGCCTACGACGGCGGTCACCACGCGCAGCGCGAACGGGCTGCTCCTCCTGACCAGCGTGACGATCAGATCGATAGCGGCCAGAACCAGGAAGCATCCGGCAACGGCCACTTCCTGAATCATACCGGCGCCTACGTTGACCGTGCCGCCCAGCACCGACCCGAGGGCGCGCGGAATGCTGTGCACGTGCGTCGTCGCCGCTGCCATGCCCACGGCGAACAGCACGACGACGACCAAAGGAATCATCCAAGGATGCGCCCCTTCGCGCTTGCGGCGCAGGAACGTCTCGAACACATAGACGCCGGCCGCCAAACCTCCTACCATAGTGAATGCGTACAACGACTCAAGCCCCATGTTCAAGCCTCTTCTTTCTCCCAGACATCTGCCTCTCGCAGACGTGCGCTGTAAAGACTCGCAGGTGCGCCGAGCGCGCACGGCGCATTCGGCAGCGGCTGCAGGAAATCGGCCGAATCCCTTTCGACTCATTATGGGAAATTGTCGTGCGACAATCAAGAGTGTCGCACGACAATTTTTGAGCGATATTATCCTATTTCAAGAATAGAGTGGGCTCCTCCATCCACCGACCTGGCACCGTCAGGGAGGAAGCATGCGGACGCGGCGGGCGGGACGACGGCGCTTTGCGCTCATGCACGCTTTTGTCAACCATTTGCAAGCGTACCGACCCGATTTGCTTGACAAAAGCGTGCATGAACATGGAAATACGGTTTCGGCGGGCTTGCATCGATGCGCACCGATCTGCTCCCCAAGCTGGCGAGAGCGCGCTATCCTTTCGAGGAGTCCTTGCCCGGGTCCGTCGTGAAACCCTCACTGTAGGCGCTCGGCACCACGACGGTACCCTCGCTGTCCTGCATACCCTCGTACACCAGATGCATTTTGCGAAGCGCAAGCGCGATCTCGTCGCGAGCGTACGTTTCCGAAACTTCCTGCAGGATAGCCGACACGTCGCGCTCCGCCTCCATGAGCGAGATGCGAGCGTTCTTGCGGCATTCGGCCTGAGCTTCAAGCGACATGACGCCTTGCAGCTCCTTCGGGATGATGATGTCGCGAATCTCCACCGAGAGCACCGTGATGCCCCAGTCGGTAACCTTCGCCTCCACCGCTTCTTGCAACTCCTGATCAAGCTGGTGGCGCCGCATCACTACGTTGGAGACGGACGCGCGCCCAATGGCATCGCGCAGCGCCGTTTGGGCAGTGAGCGCAACGGCGAAGCGGCAATCCTCCACTTCCATGCAGGCTTTCTCGGGATCCCATATCATCCAGAACAGCACTGCGTCAACATCGAGCGGCACCAAGTCGCTCGTAAGCGCCTCCTCCGCACCGAAAGGGGTGGCGGTGGTACGCTGGTCGATTCGCAGCGTGCAGAATTCGAGAAGCGGGATGCTGAAGAACATGCCGGGCCCCGCCAAGCGACTGAAACGGCCCAGCCGCATGATCACCGCCCGTTCCCACTCTAGGCATACGTGGACAGACGACAGCATCGCAAGCCCAACCACCAGGGCAACGACGATGCCGACCAGGCTCAAACCTCCCGCCACCGCATACCACAGCGCAAGGACAGCCAGAAAAGATGCGAGCGCCAACACTACCGTCACCATGACGGCCCCGTTGCGCGTTGCCTTCCTGCCAGGATCGGAACGGTAGGCATCGGCCGCAACGCCGAACTCCATTTCCGAACGACGATACGAATCCCGCGCATCCCGCTCGATGCGCTCGTTGCTACTTCTCTTCATGGCTCCTCTTCATCTTCCGAACATGCTTGGACACGAGCTTGGGCACGTCCTCGTAGGTCATGCCCTCTTCCAGACAGCTCTTCACGAATTCCTCGACCAATGCCTCGACATGATCGCCTTCGCGGTGCGCCGCGCCCTGGTCGCTGACGAACACGCCGCTTCCGCGGACCGTGGTAACATAGCCGTCCCGCTCAAGACCCATGTACGCCTTGCTCACCGTGTTATAGGCTATATGCAGATCAGCCGCGTATTTCCGAACAGTAGGCAGCTTTTCCCCTGGCTCGTAGAACCCGGAATTGATGAGGAATGCCATGCGGTCGCGTAGCTGCACCCATAGGGGAAGATTGCTCTGCTCGCAGAAAGAGAATGGAGGTATGTCCTTTGTCGCCATCGATCGCGTCGCTTTCTTCAGACTGCGGTTTGAATGCCGGCACGAACGAGCACGAACCGCAAACTGAAACCGCCGACGAGGACAAGCATCGCCAAGCCGGCCACGACGCTGCTGCGATGGTCGCGTCGAGCAAGGAGCACGGACGTTTCGATGGCCAAGGGGGCAAGTATACCGCATCCCACGAATCCGAGCCAAAACGCTCCGGCTTGCTCGCCTGCCAGCAAGACGTCGAACGGGCGATCGACGCTCGCAGCGTTCACCGTGATCGCGCACGCGACGGCCGCGATGGCTTCAAGCAGGATAACGCCCGCATCGAACAAAGCGAGCCCGTGAACCCATGCGCGCACGCCCGCGCCCCCTTCGCACCAACACGTGCAAAGAAGCACCACTGCACAGCCGCACGAAAGCGCCGACAGCAAGAAGAGGATGGGCAGCCACGCAGATCGCCAAAGGCTCACCGCCACGACATGTTCCAGCAGCATGCCCGTGTACACCATGACGATAACCGACAGAACCGCACCCAGCGCCTTCGCGACGAGCGCAACCTTCTGCCACACCGGGCCGAGCGCGAGCACCGACTCCGCAAGCGCAAGGGTCACGCATGTCGCGAACAGGGTGATGGCGAACGTTCCGATCGACACGAAGCTGGCCGTGGGATACAGGAACAGGAGGTAGAACGCCTCAGGGCGGCCAAGGTCGGCCAGCAAGCACAGCATCCCGACGACGAGCATCGCGAAGGTGACCGAGTAGCCCGCCTGCGTGATGCGCCGCTGCGTCGCCGAGCGCGCACGGCAGCCGTCGCACCCGGAGAGCGCGCGGGAGAGCCGTTGGCCGTTCATTGGGAAGAATGCTCGGTACAGCTCGGTTGCAGAGAGCACGGCGAAACTGCCGGCCGCCGTGCCGCCGAGGAACAGGTAAACCATAACGAACTCGCCGAACGTCACCCCTCCCCCTCTCGTTGCCGACGGCAGCCCTGCCGCTTGCTGCCAGCTCGCCGCCTTGCACAAGCCGTTGCGCTGATGAGATCAGGATACCATTTTGTCGTGCGACAATCAGCCCATTATTCGCATCGGTCGCCCATGCCGCGGTGAACCGCGCGCACTACGGCTTCTTCGAATATGAGATACTGGCATTCGAGCTATCAAACGAGAGGATGTCGCATGCCCTACCTCACCGTCGAAGGCGGCCCGATCGTCGCCCCCGACAAGAAGGCGCTCATCGAAGAGGACAGCCGATGAGGGCCGTGGTTCAACGCGTGTCGAGCGCGCGGGTAGACATCGACGGCGCGACAGCGGGCAACATCGGGCGCGGGCTGCTCGTCCTGCTAGGCGTGGGTCGCCACGACACCGAGGAGCAGGCCGAACGCCTCTGGAGCAAGATCGCGCGCCTGCGCATCTTCGAGGACGCCGAGGGCAAGACGAACCTGTCGTTAGCCGACGTGGACGGCGAGGTGCTCGTCGTTTCGCAGTTCACCCTGTTCGCGAACTGCAGACGAGGCAACCGCCCCTCGTTCACCGAGGCGGGCGCGCCGGACGAGGCGAGGCGGCTGTACGAATGGTTCGTCGAACGCGCGCGCCGCGACGTGCCCCGCGTGGAAACGGGGCGCTTCGGCGCTTACATGGACGTGAGCCTGGTCAACGACGGGCCGTTCACGCTGTGGCTCGACACCGATGCGCTCTAGCGCGACGATGCGACGACGCTCCGGCGCGCTGTCGCGCTAGAGCAGCGCCTGCTCCCATTCGGCTTCCTTGAAGCCCACGAGCACGAAATCGTCGCCCACTACGAGCGGGCGCTTCACCATCATGCCGTTCTCGGCCAGCAGCGCGTAGGCGTCCGCGTCGCTCATGCCGGCATCCAGCAGGGCCTTCACGTTGCGTTCGCGGTACAGCATGCCGCTCGTGTTGAAGAAACGGCGCAGCGGCAGCCCGCTTTTCGCATGCCAAGCGGCCAGCTCGTCGGACGTCGGGTTGTCCTCCACGATGTGGCGGTCGGCGTACGCCACATCGTGCGCATCGAGCCACGCCTTCGCCTTCTTGCAAGTGGAGCACTTCGGGTACTCGATGAACAGCACGTCCGCCATGAGCTTCTCCTTCGCGTTGCAGCCTTCGTATCCCGCTCATCATGCCAGAACGGCCTCAAGCAGCCGCAAAGCGAAGCGAACGAGCGCCGCATGCCTCGGCGACAGAATGTTTCACGTGAAACATTCGTTCGCTTCGATTCCACCGGAAACGGCGAAGGACGTCCGAGGCGAAGCAGACGCGCACGTAGATCAAACGTACAGATGTTTCACGTGAAACATCGTAACCGCCTTCGGTTGCAAAAGGGTCATCGTTCGCGCAGGCTCGGCTTGGTATACTGAAGGCATACAGACGGAAAGGCGACTCATGATCTTCTACTTCACCGGCACCGGCAATTCGCTCGCGGCGGCGCAGACCATCGCGCGCGCAACGGACGACCTGCTCGTCGACATCGGCGCGGCCTACAAGTACAAGGACTTCGACTTCACGCTCGCGCAAGGCGAGCAGCTGGGCTTCGTCTTCCCCGTCTACAACTACACCACGCCGCCCATCATCGATGCGTTCCTCAAGCGAGCCCGCTTCCGCACGGGCAACAAGGAAACCTTCACGCCCGACTATTGCTTCGCCGTGATCAGCTGCGGCGCGTTCGTGGGCAGCACGGCGCGCGTCTTCGGCAAGCGCCTGTTGGACGCGCAGGGCATCAACCTCGACGCCTCGTTCAGCGTGAAATCGGTGGGCAACTGCACATACCTGTACGCGCCCGCCCAAGGCGAGAAGCGCAAGCGCCTGCTTGCCGGCGCGGAACTTGCCGCGCGCGAGACGGCAAATCGCATCGCAGCCCGCGAGCACGTGCGCGCCGAGCACCGCAATCCCCTAGGCATCGTGCTGTCCAAGTTCACCGAAAAGGACGAGAAGCCGCGCTCCACCTCGGAGTTCTTCGCGCTGCCCACCTGCATCAGCTGCGGCCAGTGCGCCGACCTCTGCCCTACCAACACCATCACGATCATCGAAGGCACGCCCCGCTGGGCCGAGCTGGGCTGCACGCAGTGCCTCGCCTGCCTGCACCGCTGCCCCGTGAACGCCATCCAGTACGGTGCGAAGACCGAGCGTCGCGGCCGCTACGTCAACCCCGTCCTCGCGAAAGCTCCCAAGCGCGCATAACGCTCCTCCCTAGCCTCGTTCAAGCAATTCCTTGAACGACCGCTCTCCCCAGCCGTCGGGCGCCTCAAGCGTCATCGAACGGATAAGCTCCCGCAGTTCCGCCTTTTGCTCAGGCGTCAATGCACGATGCCCGCCCCTTAGGTCTTCAAGCGAGGGGAAAGCTTTCGGAAGCTCTTCGTTGTCGATGACGGTAACCACGACACGCTCCTTTCGTTTCATCGAGCATAGATGCGCAATACCGTATTACGTCAATGACGGCAGTTGATCGCATGCGCTGTCTTGACGCTTCCGTATCTATTGTTTATAGTGTGCATATCGGGTATATACACTCTACACGTTACGGAGTGGACGATGCCCGGCCGGAGGGGACGAGGAACGTGCTTGGCCTCTCCCGGCGCGAAGCGGGACGCCGCGACGCGCCACCCGAGCGCAGGGGGACGCCCAGGTGCTCGCGCACGAAACCACGAAAGGGAGCCTGAGTTGGACATCATCATCTCGAATGCGAGCGACAAGCCCATCTACGACCAGATCGTCTCGCAGATGAAGGCCCTCATCCTGACGGGTGAGCTGGGCGAAGGGCAGCAGCTGCCCTCCATCCGAGCACTGGCCGGCGACCTGCGCATCAGCGTCATCACGACCAAGCGCGCGTACGCCGAGCTGGAGCTCCAAGGCTTCATCGAGACGGTGCCCGGCAAGGGCAGCTTCGTGGCCGGCGGCAACCTCGAGCTTCTTCGCGAGGAGCGCCTCCGGCACATCGAGGAGCTGCTCGTCCAGGCCGTCGACGAAGCGCGCGGTGCGAACGTCGGCATCCCGGAGCTCCATGACATGCTCGACCTCATCGCAGAAAGTGACGACTGATGAACGACCTCCTCCGCATACGCAGCTTGTCGAAGCACTATGACGGCTTCGACCTCCGAAACGTCGACCTCACCGTACCCGCCGGAAGCGTCGTCGGCTTCATCGGCTCGAACGGCGCCGGCAAGACGACCACCATCAAGGCCATCCTCGGCCTCATATACCCCGATGCCGGCTCCATCGAGCTGCTCGGCCAAAACGTCGGCGAACATGCCGGCAGCAAGGCGATCAAGGACGCCAAGCAACGCACGGGCGTGGTGTTCGACACCTGCTCGTTCCCCGAGGAGATGACCGTCGCCTCGGTGGGCAAGCTCATGTCGTACAGCTACGACTCCTGGAGCCCTGCCGACTTCGAGCAGCGCCTGGCACAGTTCCAGCTGCCTAAGAGCAAGACGGTGAAGGACCTCTCCCGCGGCATGAGCATGAAGCTGTCGCTGGCTTGCGCGCTGGCACACGACCCCGACCTGCTGATCCTCGACGAGGCCACCGCCGGGCTCGACCCGCTCGCCCGCGAGGAAGCGCTCGACATCCTGCGCGGCTACATGCGGGATGAGCGCCACGGCATCCTCATGTCCAGCCACATCACGAGCGACCTCGAGAAGATCGCCGACTACATCGTGTGCATCGACGCCGGCCGCATCGTGTTCGCCGTCGAGAAGGACACGATCACCGATCTGGCCGGCATCGCGCACTGCCGCGCGACCGACTACGAGCGCATCGCCGAGAGCGGCTTCTTCGCCCCCGGCGAGCTGCGCAGCATGCGCCACCCCTACGGCATCGACGTACTGGCTCCCGACCGTTTCGCGTTCGCCGAGAACTTCAAGAACATCGCCGTCGACAAGGCCGATATCGATGTCTACATGGGCATGATGCTGAAAGGAGAGGTCCGATGAAAGCCATGATCATGTCCGATCTCCTGATCGCGAAGAAATACCTGCTGCAACAACTGGGCGTCTCCATCGCCGTGGGCATCTTCATCACCGTCGTGATAGGAAACCTCTACGTTGCCGCTCCCATGGTGGGCGTGATGATCCCCTTCTCGCTGACCATCACCATCCTCGCGCTTGACGAACGCGCCAACTGGCAGCAGTTCCGTCTGGCTTTGCCCATGTCGCGATCGAACGTGATCGCAGGCCGCTACGTCAGCTTCGCGCTGTTGGCGCTGCTGGGCATCGCGGCAGGCCTGCTGGTGACGCTCGTGATGGTCGCCGTTGCGCAGATCGCCCCCGGCGTTCCCCAGCTAGCCGACCTCATGGGGAACTTCTCGTGGCAGGCCATGCTCTTCGCGTCCGTCGCCGGATTGGCCATCATCTTGGTCATGCTGTCCGTCACGATGCCCTTGTTCTCGCGGTTCGGCATGACGAAGGGCGTCCGCTACCTGCCGCTGCTCATCATAATCGGCGTGTTCTTCGCGTTCCAGCTCGACGGCAACGGGCCGCCGCCCGAGTTCGTCGCGAACGTGCTGAACCTGTTGGAGTCGCCCGCGGGCACCATCGCCATCGCTGCCGGAGTTCTTGCGATCACGGCCGCCGTCTACGCGATCTCAGCCGTAATCTCCACCAAGCTGTACCAGAAGCGCGAGCTCTAGCGAACGGAAAAGGAGCGCCCCATGAAGACCATGATGCTTGCCGATTTCCTCGCTTTGGCGAAATCGCTGCCGAAGAACGTGGCGCTGTGGGCGCTCCTTGCAACGGGCATATGCCTGGCAGCGGGGAACGCGACTCCCATCATCCTGCTCACCGGCTTCCCCATGTCCCACATGGTGCTCATGCCCATGCTGCTGCGCGACCAGCGGCGCGATTGGGTCGCCTTTCGCCAGGCTTTGCCGCTTTCGCGAGCAAACGTAGTGGCGGGACGCTACGCAAGCATCGCCGTCGTCGTCGCCGGATGCGTCGCTCTCGGCGTCGCAGCGTATACGACCGCTTGCATCGTCAACGCCGTTGTGCCGGGGCTTCCGCTTGTCCGCCATTTCGCCGTAGGCTTCGACGCTGCGGGCGTCGTATCGTTCGCGGCCGGCACGTTCGCCCTCACCATCGCCATGTTCAGCGTGCTGCTGCCGTTCATGTTCGCCGACAGCCACCGCAAGCTCGCCAGCTACATCCCCTTCGCCTTCATGCTCGCCCTCATGGGCTGGATCTACATATTCCGCTCCATGAACTTCGACGCGTTTCTTCCCCTCGTGGGCCGGATCGTCGTCGCCGCGCAGTCGCTGGGCGGCGCACTCGTCGTGGGAGGATGCGTCACGGCGGCGGCGCTCGCCTTGTACGTCGTATCGGAGCGCGCGGCGGTTCGCGGGTACGCGACGCGCGACCTCTAGCCCATCTGAACCAGATCGGCCAGCGTCACGTTGTCCACGTAATCCTCGATGGCCTGGTCGAGCCCACGCCAGAAATTGATGGCCACGCACTGATCGCGGCGCGGACACGCCTCCGCGCCGTCTTCGAGGCATGACACCGGCGCGCAGCTGCCCTCGGTGGCGCGCAAGACGTCTCCCGCAGTGATCTGATCAGCCGGACGCGCCAACAGATACCCGCCGCTCACGCCGCGCACGCTTTTGAGAACGCCCGCCTTCACCAGCGCCCCGCCCAGCTGTTCGAGGTATTTGACGGACAGATCCTCCCGCTCGGCCGCTTGCCGCATGGTGACCAGCGCGCCGGCTTCCCCTTGTCGTGCGATGTCGATCATGAGCCGCAACGCATAGCGTCCCCGTGTCGATATCATCATGTTCGTCGCACCGTCCTTCGATGGTGTTACCGGCCTTGCCGCACGCGACGGCCGCACCCTTCTCGTTCGTGTCGTTTTCAAAAGTATAGCCCATCGTTTACCTGATAGAACACGCCTTTCTTGCAGGAATGTAAGGATGGGGCAAGCGGTCGGTAAGGCGGCGTTAAGAACCGCTTGGTATAACGTAGTGGGGAGTTTTCCTCTACAGAAAGGTGGAAACCATGAAAGGAACGGCGCATCGTGCATCGACGGCGCATCCAGCCATCACGTTCATCGGGCGCCTCGCCCTGGCGGCGCTCATCCTCGTCGTGCTCGTGGAAGTGTACTTTCTTGCACGCGGGTTCAACCTGTACCGCGAAGCGATCGAGGAAGCCGGCCTCGACGAGATGGCCGCATCCATCCAGAGCAGCGAGTCGTTCACGCCCATCGACGAGCTGCCGGACCTGTACCTGCAGGCCGTCGTGGCCGTGGAGGATCATCGGTTCTACGCCCATCCCGGCTTCGATGCCATCGCCACGGCGCGCGCCCTCGTGAACGACCTCAAAGCGGGCGCCATCGTGGAAGGCGGCAGCACCATCACCCAGCAGCTGGCGAAGAACCAGTACTTCACCCAAGAGCAGACCGTCGAGCGCAAGATAGCCGAAGTGTTCATGGCGCTGACGATGGAGCAGCACTTCTCGAAGCGCACTATCCTGGAGCTATACGTGAACTCCATCTACTTCGGCGACGGCTACGAGGGCATCGGCAGTGCGAGCTGGGGTTATTTCGGCAAAGCCCCCAGCGCGCTCGATGCCGACGAATGCACGCTGCTGGCCGGCATCCCGAACGCGCCGAGCGTGTACGCGCTGTCTCAGAACCCTGGCCTCGCGCGCGAGCGCCAGCAGGAAGTGTTGCGGAAGCTCGTATCCTACGACTACCTCGGGCAGGACGCAGCACAGCACATTCTGGGAAACCTGCGCGCGCTGGCCGCATGACGCGCCGTCCCATCGATCCGCTCGCGCCGAACACCGCGTCAGAGCGGTGCACGCCTTGCATGCAGGTTCTGTAGTCGTCGTAGCGCCGACGGGTTCGCGCGCACGGACGACGGGGGCTTTGGTAGGATAAGCCGCATGAAACGATTCAAAACCACCGTTGCAGCCGCCCTGACCGCCGTCGCCCTGCTGGGATCGCTCGGCTTCACGGCGGCATGCGGCCCCGAAGATGCAGCGGAGCCCGCGGCGCAGGCATACGTGAGCCCCTACGATTGGAGCGGACTCGAACGTTCGGGCGACCGCCTGGCTTTCCGCGAGAACGGCGAGGTGCGCTCCCAGTTAGGCGTGGACGTGTCCGACCATCAAGGCGCCATCGACTGGAGCGCTGTGGCGAGCGACGGCGTGGACTTCGCCTTCGTGCGCGTGGGCAACCGCGGCTACACCGAGGGCGCGCTGTACGCCGATACCCGATACGCCGAGAATATCGACAATGCGACGAGCGCGGGCCTCGATGTGGGCGCGTACTTCTTCTCGCAAGCCGTCAGCGTCGAAGAGGCGCGCGAAGAAGCCGAGTTCGTGCTGCGGCTGCTGGCCGGCCGTTACCTGGCGCTGCCCGTGGCGTACGACCACGAGCCCGTCGCCGACGGCGCGGGCCGTGCGAACAACATGGACCGCGAAACGCTCACCGCGTGCGCGCGGGCGTTCTGCGAGCGTCTCGAGCAGGGCGGCTACGGGACGATGATCTACGGCAACAGCGGCGACATGGCGCGCTACGACCGCGCCGATCTGGGCGGACGTCCCGTCTGGTTCGCCGAGTACGACGCCGCCCAGCCGCACGCGCAGTTCGACTTCGCCATCTGGCAGTACACCAACGGCGGCTCCGTGGCAGGCATCGACACCGCCGTCGACCTCAACCTGCTGCTGCCACCCGCGAAGTAAAACCCGCCCTTGGCACGTTCATCGGTTCGTGATACACTGGCCGTCACTTTTCGCTCGAAATCATGAGGAGCATGCTCGATGGCTGGTCGCCTTTTCCGCTAAATCGCTCAGTCGATTTGCGATTCATCCCTGCGCCGCGCGTTCGCGCAACGCATAGTTGCCGCTTCGGCGGCCTTCTTCCATCTAGAATTGGTAGCGCAACCGCGTTCGCTACCTCACACTGACGTTCATCCGACCATCTCGTTCTATAGGAGCTATCCATGACTGCATCGACCGCGCCCCTGAGCGCAGCCGGTCGCGAGCTGCCGAAGCGCTGGCTTGCGATCATCGCCACCATCTGGGGCGGACAAGCCGCTTCCATGATCACCAGCTACGCCGCAGGATACGCCGTAGTGTGGTACATCACCGAGACCACGGGCAGCGCCATCATGCTGGCCGCGGCCGCCATCTGCGCGTATCTGCCGCAAGGACTGCTGTCGCCCTTCGGCGGCGTCATCGCCGACAAGCACAACCGCAAGACGGTCATGATCGTGGCCGACCTGTCCGTGGGAATCGTGTCGCTGGGGCTGGGCATCGTCATCCTGTTCGGGCAAGTATCGTTTCCGCTGCTCATGATCCTCGTCATCGTGCGCAGCATCGGACAGGCCTTCCACGGCCCCGCCATGATGGCCGCCATGCCGCTGCTCGTGCCCGAGAAGCATCTGCTGCGCATCAACACGCTCGACCAGCTGCTCATGTCCGTAGCGTCTATCGGCGCACCCGCGTTCGGCATCTTCCTGTACACCACCATCGGATTCCACTCCGTGATGTTCCTCGACTTCGCCGGAGCCCTCGTGGCCGTGGCGGGGCTTGCGCTGGCGAAGATCCCCACCGTCGCCGACGAGACCGCCGAGAACCAGCATGTGCTGGCGAACCTTCGCGACGGCTGGAAAGCGCTGTCGGCAACCCGTGGGCTCGTCGTGCTCATCGCCGGCATCACCATCGGCATGATGGCGTTCGCCCCGCTGGGCGCCATCTTCCCGCTTATGACGTACGATCACTTCGGCGGCGACGGCTACATGGCGTCTGTCGTAGAAGCCGCATTCGGCGTAGGGATGATCGCGGGATCCGTCGTGCTCATGGCCTGGGGCGGCGGCAAGCGCCTGGCCGGACTCATCGCGGTGGCCTCCCTCATCGTGGGTGTCACCACCACGGCGTGCGGATTCCTCGCCCCCACCATGTTCCGGGCGTTCGTAGCGTTGTGCGCCGTCATGGCGCTGGCATGCTCCTGGTTCAACGGACCGCTGATCACGCTCATCCAGCGCAACGTGCCCGAGGAGAAGACGGGCCGCGCGCTGGGCCTGGCCATGGCCGCCATGGGACTGGCCTCCCCCGTGGGCATCGCCATCGGCGGCGTGGCCGCCGAAGCTATGGGCGTGGCAGCGTTCTTCGTGGCGGACGGCCTCGTATGCATTGCGCTGGGACTGACCGTGTACCTGTTCAAGAGCGTACGCGCCCTCGATCATGACGAGCCGCACGTCCTGCGCGACAGCGCGGCCGAGGCGAACGCGGAGATCGGAGCGGTCTCGGAAGAGGGCTAGCGGCTCTCTTTTGCTCGAGACATCGAAACGGGGGCTGTCCGACACTGTCGAGCAGCCCCCGTTTTCGCCGAGTTAGGGAGGGTTGGCGTTTGGTGCAGCTTTACGGCTTCATGCCGGAGCCGCCCTGCACCATGATGGTGTCGCCCGTTACGAACGAGGCATCGGGACTGGCCAGGAACACGCACACGCGTCCTACGTCCTTCTCCGCGTCGCCGAAGCGTCCGAGCGGGATCGCCTTCACGTTCTTCTCGTACATCTCGGGCTCGCGCTCGCGCCATTCCTCGAGCGCCTTCGTCATGACGATGGGGCATACGATGTTCACGTTGATGTTGTCGGGGCCCCACTCCGATGCGGCCACGCGGCTCATGCCCCGGATGCCCTCTTTCGCCGCAGCGTAGGAGCTCTGTCCTGGATTGCCGCCGATGCCCGCGCCGGAAGCGAAGTTGATGACGGATCCCGCCGTCTCCTTCAGGTAAGGGTAGGCATGCTTCATGTAGAAGAACGTCGCGTACAGGCCGGATCGAACCGCCAGGTCGAAGTCCTCCTCCGAATGCTGGACCAGCGTCAATCCCGACGCCGATGCCTGCGCGTTGTTGATCAGGACGTCGATGCGCCCGCCGAAGTGCTCGGCGCCCGCTTCGACCGCCGCCCGCACCTCCTCTTCCACCGATCCGTTCGCGAGAATCGTGAACACTTCGGAGCCGAAATCGCGCTCAAGCTCCTCCTTTGCCGCTTCCAGACCGCCGGGGAACAGGTCGGTGAGGATGAACTTCGCACCCTCGGTGGCGAATGCGCGCTCGATACCCCGAGCGATACCGCCGCCACCGCCGGTGATCAGCACCACCTTGTCCTTCAAGCCCATGTCCATGCTTTCTCCTTCGATTCGCCTGCACAGCCTGCCCCGTATGGTACCGTGGCGCGCATGCGGGCATGCTATCGCGCCCTGAGAACTCAAAGACGTGTTCGGCCAGCGGCTTTTCCACCCGAAACGATCGCGTCGAGCGGCGCGCTTCACGCGACGAGCGGCCTCTCGGGCAACCTCACGACCTTCGGGCGCTGCCGTATGCGGCGTTCTTTCGATTGCCGTACGCGCTGCCTTTGCGGGCGTTCTTCTTGAGATCCTTCAACACGTCGTCCTCGCTGCCGCCCTCCACCTGGACGCGCAGCTTGACCACCTGGTCGCGCAGGCGGGCGGCTTCCTCGAAGTCCATGCTTTGGGATGCCGAGGCCATGTCGTCCTCCATCGACTGGATGATGCGCAGCACCTCTTCGCGCGACAGCTCGGCAAGCTCCTTGTTCACCTGCTCGGCCGTGGTGCCGCCCATCTCGTCGGTGACGTAGCTCATGATGTCGTTGATGGCCTTGCGGATGGTCTGCGGCTCGATGCCGTGCTCCTCGTTATACTTCATCTGGATGGCGCGGCGGCGCTTCGTCTCATCGATGGCCAGCGCCATGGAATCCGTCATCTTGTCGGCGTACATGATCACCTGCCCCGACACGTTTCGAGCCGCGCGGCCGATGGTCTGGATGAGCGAACGGTGGTTGCGCAGGAAACCTTCCTTGTCGGCATCCAAGATAGCGACGAGCGATACCTCCGGCAGGTCCAGGCCCTCGCGCAAAAGGTTGATGCCCACCAGCACGTCGAACTCGCCGCGGCGCAGATCGCGCAGGATCTCGACGCGCTCGAGCGTGGCGATGTCGGAGTGCATGTAGCGCGCCTTCACTCCCTGGTCCAGCAGGTGGTCCGTCAAGTCCTCGGCCATCTTCTTCGTCAGCGTGGTGATGAGCACGCGCTCATCGCGCGCAGCGCGCTCCTTCGACTCGTCGATGATGTCGTCGATCTGCGATGCCGAGCCGCGCACGATGATCTCGGGATCCAGCAGGCCGGTGGGGCGGATAATCTGCTCCACCTGCTGCTGCGACACCTTCTGCTCGTAGTCGCCCGGCGTGGCCGACACGTACACGAACTGCGGGATGCGATCCTCGAACTCGTCGAAGCGCAGCGGACGGTTGTCCAGGCAGCTGGGCAGACGGAAGCCGTGCTCGGCCAATGTGATCTTGCGCGAGCGATCGCCCTCGTGCATGCCGCGGATCTGCGGAACCGTCACGTGGCTCTCGTCGATGATGCAGAAGAAGTCTTTCGGGAAATAGTCGATCAGCGTGTAGGGCGGCTCTCCCGGCTCGCGTCCGTCCATGTGGCGCGAGTAATTCTCGATGCCCGAGCAGAAGTTCATCGTCTCCAGCATCTCGAGGTCGTAGTTCACGCGCATCTCGAGGCGCTGCGCCTCCAGCAGCTTGCCTTCCTCCTTGAACTGCTGCAAGCGCTCGCGCAGTTCGTCGCGGATGGTGCCCAGCGCGCGATCCATCTTCGGACGCGCGGTCACGTAGTGGGAGGCCGGCCAGATAGGCAGAGCCTCGAACTCGCTCAGCACTTCGCCCGTCACGTTGTCGATCTCGGTGATGGACTCGATCTCGTCGCCCCAGAACTCGATGCGGATCGGATGGTCGGCGTAAGGCGGGAACACATCGAGCGCATCGCCGCGCACGCGGAACGTGCCGCGCTTCTGCTCGTAGTCGTTGCGGTCGTACTGGATATCGATGAGCTCATGGATGACCTGGTCGCGATCCATGTCCTTCTGCTTGTCCACGAACACGGCCATGCCGGCGTAGTCCATCGGGCTGCCAATGCCGTAGATGCACGACACCGACGCCACCACGATGCAGTCGCGCCGCGACAGCAAAGCCGACGTGGCCGCATGGCGCAGCTTCTCCACCTCTTCGTTGATGGACGCGTCCTTCTCGATGAACGTGTCCGACGAGGGCACGTACGCCTCGGGCTGGTAGTAATCGTAGTACGACACGAAGTACACCACGGCGTTGTCGGGAAAGAACTCCTTCAGCTCGCTGGCCAGCTGCGCCGCCAGCGTCTTGTTCGGAGCCATGACCAGCGTGGGCTTCTGCACGGCCTCGATGACCTTTGCCATGGTGAACGTCTTGCCGGAACCGGTGACGCCCAGCAGGTTCTGATAGCGCAAGCCCTCCTTGACGCCGGTCGCCAGCTTCTCGATGGCCTGCGGCTGATCGCCCGCCGGCTCGTACGGAGACACCGCTTTGAACGGCGTGGAGGCAAGACGAACCTCGGGCAGCTTGCCCTCCATCTCGATGCCTTCGATATTGGAAAGATGAGCCATGCTGCTCCTTCCGAACAACAGCGGAGCACCGACGCGTCGGAGCCGCGCAACGTAAAACTTCGCAGGAGATCCAGTGTATCACAGCATCTGTAACATGAACAGATGTTCGTTAGTAAACGGTTACGAAGCGGAGGGCAACGCACGCCCCGAGCCTAGCTCTCCGCCCTCCAACCCGTCGGCTGCGCTCGACCGAAGCAGCAGCGAGAGCTGCTCTCGCGCCGCCCGGTTCAAATTGCTGCCCGAACGAGCTTTAAAGGAGTCGAATTCGACCCCTTTAAAGCTTGGATTGTACAGGGTTTCCCAAAGACCCAGATATTCGATAACATCGTGAGTCCTCATCCAATTCTTTATCACATCTTTCGGCGTGGGGCTTTTATAGCGCGCAATATCGGTAAGCGAAACGTAATCAGCATAGGCGTCGCCTTTACAAAACGTCACTTCGATACCTTGCGCGTTGATCGTCGCACGATCAGACATACGGCATACACCTCTCTTTATCTGTTCCGATGATCTGAGAGGATCCTGCGGATCTTGCAAGCATGGTACGGGCGGCGCGGAACATCCGCCGCCTCTATGGGCATCCGGCCGAGCACGCAGACCGGCAAGCACTTGCACTGGTTCTTTTATGATGCTAGCATCATATCACAGATTTACAAACATATGTTCGTAAATTTTCAGTATTGTAGCGAGTTCGATAACCGCGACAGCCACACGGCAATGGTATACTCTGACGCCGTCGCTCACGCATACGGAGCGCGCACCCGTTCGATAGCAGAAGGATCGACCGTGACCAACGCCTTGAAGAACATACCCGGCCTGGCTGTATGCCTCGCCCTCGCATTGCCGTGCTGGTTCATCGGGCAGCAGTTCCCCATCATCGGCGGGCCCGTGTTCGCCATCCTGGCCGGCATGGCCATCGCCGTGTTCTGGAAGCAGCCCGCGCGCGGCCGCGTGCAGACCGGCATCGCGTTCACCGGCAAGAAGGTGTTGCAGGCCGCCGTCGTGCTGCTGGGCTTCGGGTTGAACCTCGCGCAGATCGCCCAGGTGGGCATGATGTCGCTGCCCATCATCGGCTCAACCATCGCCACTGCGCTGATCGTGGCGTTTTTGCTGCACAAAGTGCTGCGCATGCCCTCGGAGATCTCGACGCTCATCGGCGTGGGCTCGTCCATCTGCGGCGGTTCGGCCATCGCGGCCACCGCGCCTGTCATCAAGGCGCACGACAAGGACGTTGCCCAGGCCATCTCGGTCATCTTCCTGTTCAACGTGCTGGCCGCCCTTATCTTCCCATCGCTGGGCAACGCGCTGGGCATGACCAACGAAGGCTTCGGCCTGTTCGCCGGCACCGCCGTGAACGACACCTCGTCGGTGACGGCAGGCCGCCGCGGCATGGGACGGCATGCATCCCGGCTCGAACGCGCTCGACCAGGCCACTATCGTGAAGCTCACCCGCACGCTGGCCATCATCCCCATCACGCTGGTGCTGGGCATTTGGGTGGCGCGTCGCGAAAGCCGCGACCCCATCGCGCTCGAAGCGCAGGGGCACAGCGTGGTGAAGCCCGCAGGCAAGCTGGGAGGTTTCAGCCTGCGTCGCGCGCTGCCCGTGTTCATCCTGCTGTTCCTGGCCGCGTCCGTCATCACCACGATAGCAGTGTCCGCCGGCATCGACGCGGCCGTGTTCGAGCCGCTCAAAACGCTGTCGAAGTTCTTCATCGTCATGGCCATGGCCGCCATCGGCCTGAACACCGACATCGTGCATCTCGTGAAGTCGGGCGGCAAGCCCATCCTCATGGGCCTCTGCTGCTGGGTGGCCATCGCCGCCGTCAGCCTGGGAATGCAGCACGTCCTGGGATTGTGGTAGCGGCCACCGCTGACGCCGCACGGGATCCTTCGACTCCGGCGCTTCGCGCCTCCGCTCAGGATGACAACGCCCCCAACAACCAAAACAGGCTCCGGCCAAGAACCGAAGCCCGCAGCTTTACCAGGGACGGGTCGTGGGCGAGGGGTCTGATACGAGTTCCGCACGAGCCGAACAGCCCAGCGGGCTGTTCGTGCGAGCAGGACTGTCTGAGTTGCAGACCCCTCGCCCACGACCCGTCCCCGCAGGTTGAACGCGAGGACCTACAGGTCCTTGGAATACTCTCCCCACCAGGCCAGCACCTTGTTGCGCATCTCCTCGGGAGTACCGTCGTTGTTGAACACCACGTCGGACGCCTCGATGCGATCCGCGTCGGTGATCTGCTGGGCGATGCGACGACGCACGTCGGTCTCGTCCCAACCGCTCTTCACCGCACGCTCGATACGCAGGTCGATGGGCGCGAGGACGGCGATCACCACGTCGGCGTCGTAAGCGAGCGACGTCTGGCGGTTCTTGAACACCGAATGCTCCACCACGACGGCCTTGTGGCCTTCAGCCTCCAGCTCGGCCACGCGGTCGGTGAACGCCTCTTCGATGCGCGGCAGCGTGATGCGGTTGAGCTTGCGCGTCTCGGCCGGACTCACGAACGCCTTGGCAGCCAGCGCGCGGCGGTCGATCTCGCCGTCGGCTCCCAGGATGTCCTCGCCGAACGTTTCCACGAGCTCGGACTTCACCGTGTCCCACAGAAGGACGTCGTGGCCCACTTGGTCGAGATCGATGTTCGGCAAACCTTGCTCGACCAGCGCCTTGCGGGCCGTGGACTTGCCGGCTCCCATGCCGCCGATGATGAACAGCTTCTTCATGCGTGCATTACCTCCTCAATCATGCCGCCTCCCAATACGGTGTCGCCGTCGTAGAGAACGGCGTATTGGCCCGGCGCCGTGGTTGGCTGCGGACTCCGCAGCGCGAGCGATACGCGCTGGTCGTCTTCCGGCTCTATGATACACGCACACGGACGGCTCCGGTAGCGTAGTTTCACCATCGCGCCGTACGATTCGCCGAGCGATTCGAACGCTTGCCAGTTCATGTCGCCCACCACGACGGAGCCGATGAGCGTCTCGTCGGCAAAACCCACCACGAGTTCGCGGGTTTCGACGCGCTTCTCCACCACGTAGTACGGCTCGGGGCCTGCCTCCCCCGACCCCTTCTGGGGGCCA
>OBVD01000412.1_pt1 | contig 34389 bp, 39 predicted proteins | sample 1495031 | NCBI WGS metagenome assembly OBVD01 (sample SAMEA2579967, study PRJEB22360) | human gut metagenome
GATGCCGCCCGTTTTTTTGGATGTGATTCCGGGCCTCCCCGCCACTACGGCGGGGGCCCTTTTTGGTGCCACCCGGAGATATGCCGTTCCCGGTCGGCACGGGTTTAGGACCCGTTCAAAAAGGTAGCCAAGGGCTCGAATAACCGGAGACTGAGCTGTACAGGTTCATTGTCCCGTCTCTACGGAGACTTCGACGGGGGTAGTGCCCTCCATGTGACCCCTGCGCCGCCTCGGCCCTTCTGGGCGGGGACGACGTGCCGGATTCAGAGCGATTGTCCTGCTGGAAAACTGCAGGAAAGTAGGCGAGTAGCCGAAGATCAGGAGTTGGTTGGATAGCCGTGTGGCAACACACGTGTCGCGGTGAAAAGCCGCAACGTCAAGCAAAGAGGATCGCGATGAGCATGCAGTCGTGACGGTTTCTGAGTCCCACCCTGGGCCCCGCCACGTACGGGGACGCCGGTGAGGACGGCCGGCGTGTTAAAACGAACGGTCCGGATGCATGGGCGTAGCCATGCGGAGTCCCGCGAGATCGTCGAGCAAAAGGCCAAGGGGCGGGTGAGGTTTTCCCAGCTGCGATGCTGGTTTCGAAGATTTAGGGAGGGTCCACGATTGTGCCCAGACTCTGTGGATACTCCACCGCCGTAACAATCCAACCAGCAAGCCCATTAGACCTCGCGATCAATTATCACAACCAGTAAGCCATCAGCGCGAGGCGTACCAGCTGTCAACCTTCAGCGCCGGCGTCGCCTACGGCTCCCCGGGCGGACTATGTAAAAAGAGATATATAAATCAGCGAGCTCCGCGAGCGGGTCATAGGTGCCGTCAGGCACCGCATCAAAAGCGATTCGCATTCATTTCGAAATGCATGTCGCGGTTCTTTCTAGGAATACACGCGAGAAAGGGCCAAACCGAAGTGTCTGGCCGGACGCCAATTGTCCGGGAACTGCTTCGGATTCGACCCTCTTCTACTTTACTTCCATGGCCATGCGGAAGGCTAGTACTCCTTAACCGGATGCTTCTTACCGAAACCACCGTCGATGCCGAAACGGCAGAGCCTGTCGATGGCGCGAAGGTGCTCATCAATGGCGTTGGCGATCTGAGTGTCAACGATGCTGTCATGGTCGTTAAGGCTGCGGACCGCCTCGTCGGCGGCCATGAAGGCCTTGATGGCTTGATTGAACTGAGCCTTAAAGATGTCGACCTTCTCAACTGCGGAGGCTCGGTCTGCCATCTCGCGCTCGAGCCGATGTACGGCTTCCATTAAATCGCTCATGCTATTCCTTTCCCTCGGGTGTTCTGTCTAATATATCGCCCCGTGCGGACACGATTCTCACCTAAGGAATGGCAATGGTGTGTTCATAAACACGCAGATAGACGACTTAACAGGATTCGATTTACGGGGCGATTGAACCTGTGGTGGTGCGGATGCCCCGACCCGCGGCACGACTTAACCGCCGTTATGTTAGCGACATGTCTAACATAACGGCGGCGCAGGGCGCTCACTCCCTGCGGCAACGCCGATTCCGGGAAGGCACGCCGGGGCTATGCCGACCTGAGTATCCTCTCGGCCTTCTCGATCGCGGCCGAGCGCAGAAACTCCGACTTCCGCATCCCGCACGCGGCGGCCGCCCGTTCGATGAGGTCGGCGCCCGTCTTCGGGCACTTGAAAGACAGGTTGGCGTTGGCCTCCACCTCGGAAAGCCTGGGGCGGCCGACTCGGAGGTTCACCAGGCTCCCCTCCCAGGAGCCGGATTCGTATTCCGCGCACTCGCGCTCGATGTCCTCATCCGTGATAACGGATCCGTTTGCAAGCCTATATTCCATCAGTAACCTCTCCTTCTCGCGTTCTCGATCTCCCTTAGCGTCTTCTTGCTCGGCGGCGTCATGGCGTGGTAGACGAGCCACGCGCCGTCGGCCAGGAGGACACCGACCATCTCGATGTACCGGCCTTGCGGGTCGTAGCCCGTCCGCATCTCGCACTCCCCGGGTATGCGGACGGCCGCGAAGCGGTAGCTCTCCCACGCCGCCTCGACATCACCGTCATCTAGCTCGGGGTGCCGCTCGTGAACTCTCTGGTGTATCCGGACCATGAGCCTCCAATCTTTACGATAATATTCTACTACTATTTGGTAGTAGAATATTATCCGTCCCAACATATTCCATTAGCCGTTCGTCCCAAAACGTATGCCGCGCGGCACTCGAAAACCGAACCCTCGATGCCGTGAACAGCGAGTGCCAAAACCCAGTGTCAAAACCTCCACTTGCATTCCCATGAGAAAATCAAAAGACAAGGCAGGAGGCTGAAAATGACCAGATACGGATACGCTCGCGTGAGCACGAAGGATCAGAAGCTAGATAGGCAAATCGAGGCGTTGGTCAACGCCGGCGTGCCCTATGGCCATATCTACAAAGACAAGGTCACGGGTGCCAAGGACGGCGACCGAACTCAGCAGAAGCGTCTGTTCAAGAAGATGAAGGCCGGCGATGAAGTGGTAGTCGAGTCCTGGGAGCGCCTAACCAGATCGACCAGGCAATTGCTGAACTACGACCTTATGTTCCGAAATCTCGGCGTGAAGCTAACTTCCTTGAAACAGCCGGTCGACCTCGATACCGCCTTCGGTCGATTTGTCCTCGGCACTCACGCCTGCACTGCCGAGCTCGAGCGCGACCTGATCAAGCAGCGACAGGCCGAGGGCATCGCCGTAAAACGGAACCATGGTGGCAACGTCGGGGGCCGCCCGCGCATCGCGGACGTCAAGGCCGATGCTGCCGTGAAACTCTACCTTGCGCGGGAAACGCCCATCCCCGACATCTGCGCCGCCACCGGTATATCGAAATCGACTTTGTACCGCATCCTCCGTGAACGCGGATTGGTGGGCGTCAGAAGATAAATCCGAGTGAGCTACTATATAAGAGTGCGGTATTTCTCCAACTGAAACCCCCTGCGTGAACGCATAACGTATGACTTGAGACGCCTTTTAGAACTTACCGATCGCAGGATGACTACAAATCAACAGCGGCCGTGCATTGTTTCCAGCCGTTTGGCGTGGCGGAGCCATGCCCATTGTTGATTGGAGTGTCGCACGATGACAGACAATCCGAGCGAGAAGAAAATCAGTGAGACATCCGGCGTGAAGGCCGTCCTCGATGAGGCCGCCGAGCGGATCGAGGCGACATGGCGGGAGAAGCTGCTGCGCGAGACTGCCGACCTCAGGACCGAGAACGCACTGCTCATGGCCCAGGTGGATGAATTCAGCCGCAAGCTCGTCGAGGCGCGAGACCGGAACGAAAGACTTGAGGCCGACTGCAATGAGAGGGTCGCCTTTATCGAGGAGAAGTTTGAACTCGATACCGCGAACCTCGAACTCGAGAATAACGAGCTCCACGCCGCGAGCGTCAGATATCTCGCCGATGCCAGGGAGCTCGACAGGCAGGTCGCCCAGCTCCACGCCGAGGCTGAGACCATGGTCGATGAGATCGAGCGGCTGCGCGGCGAGCGTGACGCCGCGTTGAAAGCCCAGGCTGAGCTGAGCGATGCGCTTCTGGCCCAGCGCGACCTGATGGCCGAGGGGGCCGCCCTCAGGGACCGCCTTGCTGTAGCCGAACAGCGGGCGGCCGTGGCCGAGGCCAAGATCGAGGTCATGACCCAGATGAAGATCGAGTAGGCCGCATAGCATCTAATTTTCTAGAAACCCCCTAGAGCATTTCTAGGGGGTTTCTAGAACTGAGAACCGGGCGCAGCACTTTCGATCGGCACGATGTCTCGATAGACCAGACGGTGCCTGTCGTCACGCCACTCGTCACCGTGGTAGTGGCCGAAGAACCAGGCTCGGTAGCCGAGCCGGTCGTCGAGCTCGGCAAGGAATCGCTGAAGTCGGTCGCCCCGATACTCGCGTCCGCGCTCCCGGCACAACCCCTCAGCAAGGGCAGCAGGGGCCTCGTGAGTCACAACGCAATCGACCCTCCAGCCCACGCGGGCGAGTGCGGCGCGGCATTGGCCCATCTCCTCCTCGCTCGGCATCTCCTCGGGCCACCAGCTCCTCCCCTCCCTGCGATACTGCCTGTCGTTGCTCGCGGCGCCGCCCATGGCAAGGACTGTGAGTCCGTCGATATCGAACACCTCTCCGCGCATCAGGTGCAGCACGTGCGGTCGCGCCTCATGGACGAGCCCGCCGTTCCACTCCCGCACCGGCAGCCCAGCCAGGGCATGGTGGTTCTCATGGTTGCCGTCTACGAAACACGTGGTCCACGGCTTCGACTCGAACCAGTCGAGCCAGTATTTCTCGGCGTTGGATCCATCCCAGACAAAGCCGAAGTCGCCGGCCACGATCACCGCGTCATCGCGCGTCAGGGTCCGGCCCAGCGGCCAAGACCTGAAGGCGAACCTGCTGGCCCCGTACTCGGCCCTGCCGTGCACGTCTCCTGTCACATAGACAGCCATCAGTACGCACCCCACGGCAGGAGTTTGTCCCCGAGCCTCACGATCCGGTCGTACAGCACGGTATGACGTTCGTCTGGGTTGCCGTCTCGGTGAAAATGGCCGTAATACCAGCGCTTGTAGTCCAGGCGATCCTCGAGCTCGTCAAGGAATCCGGTCAGCCGGTCCACATCAGGGCGCTCCCAGCCTGGGTCCGGGTAGAGCGTCGGCGAGAGCATGCGCGTCGAGCAGGTATGGGTGATGACGCAGTCGATCTTCCAGCCGACTTCGTCGAGCTTTGTCCGTGCGGTATCGAAATCGCGCTCGTCCGGGAGCTCCTGAGGCCACCAGCTGGAATAGGGCACGCGGTATTCCCTGTCCACGCTCGTGGCACCGCCCATGGTGAAGACCGTCGAGCCGTCGAGCTCGAAGACCTCCCCGCGCATGAGGCGGCGGATAGACGAAGTATCCGACAGGCGCTGCGTCAGCCCGCCGTGCCACGGTTCCATGGGGCGTTCCTCCCAGTGGTCGAAGCGCTCGTGGTTGCCGTCGACGAACAGTACCGTGTAGGGGCGCGACTCCAGCCAGGCGATGTCGGCGCATTCCTCGGCAGAGAAATCCCACGGAAAGCCAAAGTCGCCGGCGATGATCAGATAGTCGTCGCTGCCAAGGCTATCCCCAAGCTCCCAGTCGCGGAGCTTTTGCATGTCGAGCCCACTGTGGATGTCGCCCGTCACATAGACCGTCATCGAATCACCTCTTCTCTCTTGTACGCCGCCAGCTCGCGCTCGACCTGCCTGTCGCCGGTCTCGTTGACCCACCAGGGCCATTTCACCCGGCCGCACGGCTCGTCGACTCCGGCGAACCATTCCCTCAGCTCGTCGAGGCTCACCGGGGAGTGCCCGTTGGCATCGCAACCGACGTCGTAGCGCAGAAGGCCCTGCTTGCGGTTGAACTCGTTGTACGCGCCGCCGCTGCTGTGGATGTGCCCGTGGAGGTGCCACGATCCATGGTTCATGCCCTGCCAGTCGGCCATGGGGTAATGGCTCAGGACGATCTTCTGCCCGTCGATCTTGAGCACGCAGATCGGCGGCTCCACGGTGAACGCGCCCGCGACCGCCGGCTGGGTCCAGTCCTTGTCGTGGTTTCCCGGGACGAGGTGGATGCGCCTGCAGGCGATCCGCTTGCGCAGGGCATAGGCGTCCTGGGCGGTCATTTTGAATGAGAAATCCCCCAGGATGTAGAGCTCGTCGTCCACGGCAATCCTGCCGTTGATGCCGTCGACGATGGCGTCGTTCATCTGCCAAATCGTCTCCCACGGGCGGCCGGTGAACTTCAGCACGTTCTCATGCCCGAAGTGGGTGTCGCTGGTAAACCAGATCATATTTATGTCTCCTTCTGTCGCTAAAAAACGTTCTCCTTCGAGGTCAGGAGACGTTTTATGAGCGACATGAGGTGCATATCCCTCATGTTTCAAGCTCCAATCTGCCGGATTTGCCCAACTAAAAGTTTACGCCCACGCGCGAACAGGATTTGATTTTTGAAATATGGACGAATTCCTCGTCAGGAGGGTAAAATGATGCCGACGGCAGCCCAAGTTGTGGTGAGCTGGGCAGAGCCGTTGCTTAGTAGAGTTAGGTCATCGTCTTAGCGACGGTGGCCTTTCTTTTTGGGCTTCGAACCCTGCTTGAGTGCCTTGGAAAGGCCGACAAGGGCCGTGAGGAGCGAGACCATAGCGGTCAGGAGCTTCACGAGCTCGGTGAAATCGGTCATGGGCATCACCTCCCATCAAATGGAGGGCTCTGCCCGGCACGAGGGCTGCCGACAGCAAGGACGATTCTATCAGAGCGGCTGACTCCCGCCCGATATTACCATCCCACCGCGCCTGTGCAAAAAAGAGGGCCGCCAAACAGCGACCCTCCAGCGAAAGTGCACGTTATTTAGGACAGTCATATTCTTTGAAAATAATGGCTGTTGTAGAATTACATATAAGAGTCACCCGGAAGGAGCGATCGATGAAAAGCAAACGATTTATCCTGAATGCACTTCTGGTAGTAGCAATATTGACGCTCTTGGTCTTCTCCTACTCATACATGAATCAGCCAAGATTTGGATATGCTTTATACGCTGTTTTTTCCGGCGAAACAACTTACAACACTTACAACACTATAGGCTTCATTGACGCAATCCTTTTCTATGTAGTCGGCCCCGTATCAAGCGAACTGATCGCTTTTGTTGTCAGCTACAACCTGAATCAACAAAGCCAAACGCACTCAGCGACTTCGGCCAAACAAGGAATCAATCTCTTCGTAATAATGATAATTCTGCAAATTGCGACTGTGTTGATTATCGCCCTAACCGCAACAAACGTTTTGAAGTATGAGTTCGGATTCATCGTGAGCTGTCTCATGGCAATTGCCGCGGGTATAGCGGTTTCGTATACGACACCGGCAAAGAAGTAGCTCAACTAACAGGGCCTATTTGGAATCCGAATCATCCATGGAGCCGTCGATGCCGGTTTTGGTGTTGTCCTATAAGCCCCGATTAATTCATACTCCTCATCCTTGCCGAATTGCGAGTATGGCAGAATCGGCACTGGATGGCAGCGCGCTAGGCCGTGTCCGCGGAGTTACCCCCTGTTTTTATCGTAACAGTTGATTCTAGGGACGTTTCACTGTGCCCCTTTTGGCAATTTCCTGTGTCCTTTTTGGAAACTCGAGCGCCTATCTGACCGATGGGAAAGATTTAGCGAATTTAGGTGTACCACTTTGTGTTAGTTTGTATTTTAGACAGTATTTGTGATACGCTTTGTTTCAATCAGTAGTGGTACGATTTCGCTTGTTCAACGAAGGAGGTAATTGTCTATGGCAGTGGCCGAGGAGAAGAAAAGAATCCAGGTTACTCTGCCTCTCGAAATTTGGCGTGATCTCGATGACTACGCGAAGAGTCGCGGTGTAGCTAAGTCGTCTATGGCGGCGATCGCTATCGCCGAGTTTTTGGAGCGTGTTAAAGAGCAAAAATAGATATGAAAAAAGCCCCCTAACCGCCAAGTAAGAAGGGCTTCTTTCATGTTCAAATGTGGCTTTCTGGCCTGTTACCTGCAATCCTAGCACACGTATGCTTCGATTTGGGCCCCTATGTTGAAGTACTACCAAAATACTATGGCATCACTTCGGCTGATGGCTAGATAGCCTCAACGAGAGGCTAGTTTATGGATACCAAAAATTTAAAACCGGATGTGGGCGGTGGCTATCCGTGGGACACGGATAGCCACCCGTCCGGTCCCGCAAACCCGTCTGGAATGGGGACGGCGTCCGATTTCGCGAATCAGGCCGTCACAGATGCCGCCATGGCCAATAGTGAGAGTCACCGCGAGGTACTTCGCCGGGCATCGGATGAATCGTCCCGTGTCGCCCACATGGTGCAGGATATGGTCAGCGAGAAGGTCGCGATCATCAAGCCGCCATGGATGCTCGAGCTCGGTCTGCCTAGGCTCGACACCGATATTATGGGGCGGATTTGGTCGTTCCAGCGCAAGGACGTCTACAAATCAACCTGCTACATCAGCCTTGCCACCATGGCGGCTGACGTCAAGTCGGATCGCTCGAATGTTAAAAAGAGAATCGACAAGCTTGTCGAACTCGGTCTCTTGATTAAGTCGCCGCGCGGGAATAACAAATCGGTTGAGTACCGGCTCGATATGACGGCGATCGCTAAGCGCAGACTCGAAGTCGAGGAGGGCAAGAAAAAGCAACGTGCTGAGAATTCGGCGAAACGCAAAGCTCAGTGGGACGCAAAGCATTCTGCCTAGTTTGAAGGGCTATGGGTTCATACAACCCATAGCCCTATTTCTTTTCCTTACAAACTATAGGTTAAACCAACCTATAGTCTAACTATGGGTTGGTTTAACCTATAGTTAGACGAAAAATAATTTTATTGATAGGGGGTTAAATAACGGTTCTTCAGCAAGTCTATCGGTTAGGACAACCCATAGACTTGCTCACAGGGATCGCGGATGCTTTTCTGTGACGGTAGAGCTATGGGTTGAAAGAACCCATAGAAAATTTAAGCCACTTTTCCGGCTATGGGTTAATTCAACCCATAGAAAGTGATCGGAAAACGCCAAAAAGTACCGAAATAGTTATTTCAACCCATAGTTTGAGCATGTGTTAACCTGGGACAACTTATCAACTATGGGTTGTCTCACGAGACTATGGGTTGAAATAACCCATGCCAACTATGGGTTCAGTTAACCCATGCGCTATGGGTTGAAATAACCACAACTATGGGTTGAAATAACCACAACTATGGGTTCATACAACCCACCAAGTCTGACTAGAGTGAATTAGATTCACTTAGTCTGAGCTCAAGAGGGAAACAGAGAAATCCACCAGAAAGCATTTAATAATCGAACGATATACAAACAAGAAAAGCCATCGTCCTTGCCCTCCGCTCACTGCGTTCGCTCCGCGTCACTACCGCTCCTTGGCGCTCGCTACGCTCGCCCTCCGTTCGGCTATGCCTCACTCCGCGTCGCCTTCGGCTCCTTGGCATGGCCTTCGGCCAAAAGTGTGGGGGCTAACGCCCCAGCTCCCCGACTACGTCGCTGTCAGCCCTCAGCGCCGGCGTCGCCTTCGGCTCCCCGGGCGAACTAATCCCACTTAGTTGCAAGCCCTACAATTCGGCAATGACGCCGAATCCGTTTTCCGGTTGATCTGGATACCGACATTTGGCCAACCTCACTTCAATTACCGGCAGGGAGCTACAGAATCGAAAATAAGACGTCCTATCGGTGAGGTTCGACCGTTTTCTCACTGATAGATAAAACGGGGTCTTAAATCGGCTCTCAGTGGCCAGGGTAAAAGAAAAACGGGCACCTTTCGGTGCCCGTTAACTCAACTAGAACTCTTTTTCGGCCAGATAGCGATCGAAAAGCTCCCGAGCGATATCCGATACGGACTTGTCCTCCTCGAGCGCCACTTGCTTCAAACGTTTTCGGTAACTCTCCGGAACGTACACGGACAGCTGAACAAGCCTCTCAGATGCTCCTTCAGCGCCCTTTTTGGGGCGCCCGGCTTTCCGCACCTGAGGAGCCGGTTTCTGGGGCTCAGATGCGCTTTCAACGATTTTCTGCTGCCTCTCCTCGGCCTTCTCCGCTGCGACGTCGAAGTATGAGGTCGCCTTTTTGAACTTTGCCATTTACAGCACCTCTTCCAGCTCGTTCAGGATGTTTTCAATCGCCTGGGCGGCCTTGCCGTTTTTTGCGATCTCGTATACGGGCTTGCCCAGGGCCGCGCCCTGTTTGAATGCCGCCGCGGTCGGAACAGTGCCCAGCACGGGAAGGTCATCGGCCTCAAGAAGCTCGAGGAATTGTCTGTCCACGGTCTGGTTCGCCGCGAAGTTGTTGACGATGATTGCGAACGACAAGTCAGGATTGGCCTCGGTGATGACCTTGATCGTGCGTTTCATGGGCTTCAGGCCCAGCGTGCCGGGCTGCACCGGGATGATTGCGATATCCGCATTCTTGGCATACTCGGCGGTGTCGTCGCTCAGGAAACCCGGCGTGTCGATGACATTCACGGCGTCCTCGTCGTCGAGCAGGTTCTTCTCGTGGTTCGCGCCGCCCTGAGGGTCGAGATTGCCGAATCCGACTTTGTGGCCGCGGCGCTCGAGACCCCAGGCGATCTCGTCGGCGAACGTCGTCTTGCCGACGCCGCCCTTCTGATTGACTAGCAGGATGTTCGTCGCCATGTCCTCCCCTTTCTGAAATAGCATAGTCATATATTAGCACATTAACATGTGACTACATTAAGTAATTCTAAGTCGCAGTTAGAAATATATGAGCATGTTAAGTAATTAGTATAGTACTACGTTACCGTGCTCATGACTGTGGGTTGGTTTAACCTATAGTCATGCTAAAGTTGCCAAAAGGGGCACAAAGGCCAATACGTTTGCGCAGTGCCGGCACAGCGACCTAGCATCGTATGCACCGGCGGAATCATCGCAGGCCTGCAAGGAGAGCATATCCACGGGCTCGTGGTCGCCGGAGGCCTCGTGATGCAGCACGCGCCGGGCGGCGACTGGAAGCGCGTCGATTGGGACGCACTTGCTGCCTGGCTCGGCAGATACGGTTACAAGGTCGCTGATTGCGATACGGAGGCCCTTCCGACCGCCGACGCGTCGAGGCGATTACGCGAGTGGGAACGAAAGGGTAAAAACGCATCGTCACTGAATCAGTGAGTCAGTATTCTTTAGTGTTAGATGATGGATATTGAAATTAATTAGCGAGATAATGTGCATATCTCATAATGTATGCGTTTCACCATGAGAGAGGGGTCTGTCATGAGCTGGAAACCGAGAAAATGCGTTATCGCCGGTCTCGTGACAACCGGTCCTGGCAGCGGCTTGTTTGCAACTGCAATAACATCGTACCGACTTTTCACTTACATGTTCTAAAAGGCAGTTGCCATGCTGTCGCAAAATCAATCGAGATACTTGACCACAATCGGCTTTGCCCTGCTTGCATTACTCTTTGCTAGCGACCTTTTGCTGAAACCGCCCAAGGAACTCGTTTCGCTTGCCATATCCTGCATTTCCGCCCTTTACTTTACGGCAACCCTATTCGTCGGACTAAAGGAGGGGAAAAAAGGCGCAGTCGCTGCATCTGCCGTATGTGTGGTCATAGCCATTGCCTCATTCTTCATCTGACACATTGGTGATTTAGGGGCGATATCGTAGGAATACGACCGGGAGAGCCGGGACCAGATTGCCCGGGTCACCCGGTCTATTCCGCCCCGCGCCGAAGGCGGCGCTCCGATTGCGCCGAGGCGTGACGCGCGTGGGATCTTACCTATTTGTATTACGCGACCGCGAGGTGCCTCTTCTGCATGCGGGACTCCGTCAGGTACATGTTGATGATGACCTGATAGGGGACGTCCGTGCGGGCGGCCTCCGCCTTGAAGTGGTCGATGTTCTCGTCGTCGGTGTTCATGGTGACGCGGCGGCGCGGTTCGAGCTCTAATACATAGGGTCCCAGCTTGTAATACGTGAGCATATGACTACATTAACATGGTCATGTATTATCGAGCGTCTGCTGTGCCGGACCCGCCCGTCTGTTATCTTGGGGGCGACAGTTTCTTGCAAGGAGGCAGCCATGCTTCAGAGTGTCTTTGGATCCGATGGTTAGTCAGATCCATCTTGAGAATCGGGTCGGCTGCTAGCGCTTCGACCTAACGACGGGTGAGGTGAAGACGGTCATTCCGACCGCTAAGAATATGAGCACCGTCTTCGGCAAGGATGGCGTGGAGGCGGAGATTCAGGTGGGGCAGATGCGCCAAACACTGGGCAAACCGGGATTTGGTTGGCTGTTTAATAAGCGCTAACGGTTGAGTTGTTGCAGCATAATCGCAGATATAAATATGTGACCATATGACCATGCTAACATGTGCGCACAGTCATATGGTCACAGTTGTAGATCGGTTTAATCTGTGGCCCTTAAGCTGAAGCTGCCTCAACGAACCGTGGCTGGCGAGACGAAAAAGGGGAATCCCTTTTGCGGAACTCCCCTTTTCCGAGTCATTATGCGATTTGCACTACATCTGCTCGCGGCGCTTCTTTTGATCGAGGAAGACGCCGGCTGCCACGAGGACGGTACCGCCGATGACGAACGTCTCGCCGATGAGTCCCGCGCGGTCACCGGTCTGGGCGAGTCTGCCGGGCTGGGCGGTATCCGTGCCGGCGAGGTGCTTCGGGGTGTATGCCGTCTGCTGCTTTGCGGCCTCCTCTGCCTCCTGTCGTGCGATCTCATCGGAAAGCTTCTGCTCCGCTGCGATGCGGTCGGACTTCGCCTGCTCGTAGGCGGCGAGTGCCGCATCATAGCCGGACTGGAGCCCGTCCACCGCGGCCTGCTTCTCGTCCAGGATGGCCTTGGCGGGCGCGACCTTGGCACGTGCCTCGACTGCTGCGGCGAAAAGCGCGTTGAGGGCGTCATCCGCGTTCACATCATGGCCGGAAGCGATCGCCGCGCCGGCATCGATGGAGTTCAGCTTCGACAACTTGGCGTCTGCCTGCGCCTTTGCCTGCTCGGCGGCGGAGACCAGGGACTCGGCGGCGATGGTATTCGCCTTCGCGGCATCAAGCGCGGCCTTGGTGTCATTGACGGTCTTTACTGCATCCTGCTCGCGCTGCTGTGCCTCTGCGAGCTTCGCGGCAAGATCGGTGAGGATGTCGAGGTTCGACTGTGCGTCATCGAGATCGGTCTGGGAGCCGGTAAGCCTGTCGGCGGCAACGCCGGTGTCGGCCTTTGCGGCATCGACGGCATGCTGGGCATCCGCGAGGGCGCGTGCGGTGGCGTCCGCCTTTTGCTCGGCGGCGGCGAGGACGGTCGCCTTCTCGACCTGATCGGCTACCGCCGAGTCATGGACGCTCTTTGCTGTATCGAGCGCCTTCTTGGCGTCGGCGACGTCCTGGAAGAACTTCGCGAGATCGGCGTTCGCATCCATGACGTCCTGCTGCTTGGCCTCGGTGTCCGCCTTGGCGGAATCCAGCTTGGTCTGTGCGGCCGTTACGGCTGCGTTGGCGGCATCAAAGGCGACCTGTTTCTGCTGGACGGTCGACTTTGCCGTATCGACTGCCGCGTTGGCGGCATCGAGGTCCGATTTCGCCGCATCAAGCTCGGTCTGGGCATCCGTGACGCCCTGCTGCTTGGCGGCGACATCAACCTTGGCGGCATCGACGGCACGCTGGGCATCGGCAACACCCTGCTTTGCGGCATCGACATCTGCCTGTGCGGAATCCGCTGCGTCCTGCTTCTGCTGGACGGTTGTAGCGGCGCCGGCGGCTGCCTGCTGCTTGGATGCGAGATCGGCCTTGACCGCGTCGAGTGCGCTCTTGGCGTTCTTGAGACCGTTGATATAGGAGGTCAGCTTTTGCTCGTACTCGTCGACGGAGATGGCTCCGGTATTCCAGCCCGAACCGGCCCAACCGCCGTATTGCAGCGTGAGCGAGAACGTCAAACGGGTGTCATCGTTCAGACCGCATCCCATGACAGCATAGTCAGGGTTGATGATGTTCATGTAATGACCGATACGGTAGTAATCGAACTTGTCCTGGTTGGCGTACCAGAAGTCGTAGGCGTCCTTTCCGGAAAGATTCGTCGCACCAAGGGATGCTGCAGTCTTGTCAAACAGATCCTTTTCCTGATAGATCCAGGCCTTGCAGGGGTCGCGATAGCTCCAGGCAAGGTTTTCACCGACATCGAACTGCTGGGCATGCTCTACATTTTTCGTCGAATAGTTTGCATCTGCAATCGCTGCCGCAATGAGCTTATAGCTTACCTCAAGCTCGGAAAGGCCGACGGACTTACGGTAGGCGTTCACGTTCTTCATGACCGTGATGGACGAAAGCATGTTTTCAAGGCCCGTTGCGTCGAGACTGTTTCCGATCTCGGTGTAGTCCTTGTACGTGCAGTTCTGGATGATCTCGATGGCTGAATCGGCACCCATGGCACGGAAGAAGCCGATGGCTCCCTGCTTAAGTTGCGCGTCGGCGGAATCGAGTTTCGCCTGTGCCTCGTCGACCTTCTGCTGCGCGGCGGTCACGGCGGCGTCTGCGGTGTCCTTTGCGGCCTTGGCGTTCGCGAGCTCTACGTCGGCGGCTGCCTTGGCGGACTCGGCGTCCTTGACAGCCTGCTTCGCGGCATCCAGCTTGGCGATGGCATCGGCGTTCGCCTGCTTGGCCGCATCGAGGTCGGAGTTCGCGGCATCGAGTGCGGACTGGGCGTCGTTCACGCCGGACGCGGCATCGACCGCGGCCTGCTGCTTCGCAGAGAGGGATGCCTGGGCATCATTTAGCTCGGTCTGTGCCGTTGCCGCGGCGGACTGCACCTGCTCGAGCTCGGACTCGCACTGGGACTGCACCGCTCGTGCGGCGGCGAGGGTTGCCTCTGCGTCCGCGACCTTCTGTTTTGCCGCATCGTACTCCGGACCGCTGGCGCCTGCCTCCGCTGCGGCGAGGTCTGCTTTCGCCTTCTCGTAGGCGGCGCTGGCGGCTGCGGCCTTCGCATCCGCCGCGTCCTTGTTCTGCTGGGCTGCGGCGAGGACGGCGTCGGCGGAATCCTTTGCAGACTGGGCCGCAACCAGCTTGGACTGGGCATCGGCAAGCGTCGCGTTGGCGTTGGCGAGGCCGGCCTGTGCCCTTTCCACGGCAGCCTGGGCGTCGCGCACGGCCTGTTCGGCGGCACTGATTGCCTCCGGGGTGGCGCTTACGGCATCTGCCTTGGCCTTATCGAGGGCGTCCTTGGCATCCTGGGCCGCCTTGAGGGCGGACTGGTACGCTTCGTCCTTCTCGGACGCATCCGCCTTGGCGTCTGCGAGACCCGCCTTCGCCTGCTCGAGGTCCTTGCCGGCGGCATCGGCGGCGTCCTTGCCCTCTGCGACCTGACGGGCGTACTCGTCCATTGCCGCTCGGTCAGCTGCCGTACCGGCGTTGACTGCAGAATCGTAGGATGCCTTGGCCTGGTCGCGGGCGGAAGCCGCCTCGTTGTAGGGACCGGCGGCCTCATCGTAGGCTGCCTTGGCGGCGTCCTCCTTCGCCTTCGCCTCGTTGACTGCCTTCTGCAGGTCCGCGATGGTCTGTGCGGCGGATTTCGCGCCGGTACCGGATGCCGCGCCGGCGTGGGCGGCGATCGGCGACATCACGGCGGGGTGCTGTGTGCCCCCGTCACCGGTCTGGGCGAATGCCGTGAACGGTGAGATGAGGCTCGATCCGGTCATGGCGGCCATGGTCGCCGCGGTGACGGTCAGACGCGCGATCCCCTTCGGAGTGTGAATCTTTTTGTTTGGCAGTGCGGCGAAGTGATCGCCACCGGCAGCGAAGTGCTTTCCCTGAGTCATTGCTATTCCATTCCTTTTCCGTGCTATATCCGACTAGGCATCAGAGCTCTTTCCAATAAAGGTAATTATGCTCCTCAACTGGGATTGTTGTATATAGTCCGTTGGCATAAATACAACAATCCATGACTCTTCTTGTCATGGATACGAAGACGCTTCAGAAATCATTCGGCTTGAGATGCAAAGAACTCCGCGCTGGACTCGGGTGCAGCCAGGAGCAGTTCGCCAATTTGATTGAGATGGATCGTTCCTACTACGCGAGCATTGAGGTCGGCCGCCGCAATGTCAGCCTCTCAAATCTCAAGAAGATTGCCGACGGATTTCAAATCAGCATTGCTGAACTCATGAGAGGCGTCAGCTAAATTTATCCGTCTCATAGTTCACAGTGGGTCTCGTTGATTAGTGCCTTAAGAAAATGGAAATCGTCCCAACGAGCTATCGTCAATCGTCCCAATAAATTACCGTCAATCGTCCCAATAAGTAATCGTTATTTGTCCCAACGACGCAGATAGACGCTATAATTTCAAATGAATGATTGGAGGGAAAGCCGATGGATAGGTATATAGGACGTTGTGTTGACTGCTTGGTCGAGCGCGACCTTGGCATTTTCGGTGCCGTGCTCATTCAGGGGCCGAAATGGTGTGGAAAGACAACGACAGCCCAGAGATTTGCCGAGTCATCGTTATCTCTCTCCGACCCATCTGGCGGTTTTGCGGCCCTCCAGCTCGCTCGTCTCGATCCGGGCCAGGCAATTGTCGGACCGACCCCGAGGCTTGTCGACGAATGGCAGGAGGAACCGAAGCTATGGGATGCCGTGCGATTCGAATGCGATGCCAGGGGAGGGGAGCCCGGACAGTTCATTCTCACCGGATCTGCGACGCCACGAGCCGAGAACCAGCCGATGCACAGCGGTGTGGGTCGAATCGCCCGTTTGCGGATGGATACCATGACGCTTTTCGAGCTCGGTATTTCGTCGGGAGCGGTCTCGCTTGGGGCGCTGCTCGCTGGCGATCCCGTTGCGGCGTCACTCGGATCCATCGCCGGTATCGCCGGTATCGCTGATTTGCTCTGCCGCGGCGGTTGGCCCCAAGCGGTCGGTAAGACGACTGCCGACGCGATGCGGATAGCCGCTGCCTATATTGACGGTGTTTGCGAGTCTGACGTTTCGAGGGCGGATGGAGTGAAACGTGACCCGGTTAAGGTAAGGGCCTTGCTCTCCTCGCTTGCGCGCAATGAATCGACCCTTGCCGGCATGAGGTCCATCGAAAGGGATTTGGGCGTTGACGTCTCAAAGAATACGATTACCGGTTACATGGGCGCGCTGCGCCGTATCAATATCGTCGACGACGTCCCCGCGTGGCATCCGGCTCTCAGGTCGCCGGTGAAGTTGCGGCAGGGCGCAAAGCGGCACCTTGCTGACCCATCGCTCGCTGTCGCCCTCATCGGCGCGGACCCGGAGTCGTTGTCATCCGATCCGAAGACCCTTGGCTTGCTCTTCGAATCCCTCGTGCTGCACGATCTCAAGGTTTACGCGGCAGCCAGCGATGCGACCGTATCTCACTACCACGACGCTGACGACCTGGAGGTCGACGCGATTGTCCATCGTCGTGACGGCTCGTGGGCTGCCGTTGAGGTCAAGCTTGGGAGCCCCCAAGTCCCAGAGGCAGTGGAAAATCTGCTTCGACTCGAGCGAAAGCTGGTCAATCGCGGGGAGAGGCCGCCTGTGGCGAAACTCATCGTCATCGGGTTTGGTATGCCAGCTCACGTAACTGGCGAAGGCATCGTTGTTGCTCCGGTCGACACGCTCGGAATCTAAAGCTATTTGCATTTCCAGAAATCCTCTAGAAGGTGCCTGGAGGATTTCTGGAAACAACCGGTATTTTGATCTGGGCTAAGAAAGGTTGCGGGTCCAAATTCCGTGCTGCGTGGAGCCGGTGATTTTGTTCAGGAACTCGCGCTGCTCCTCGGTTGCGAGGATGTAGGTAGAGCAGCCACTGAGCATCTGGTCGACGTCTGTGATTCCGGACGCCTCCCATCCCAAGATGCTGACGGCCTTGAGCGTCAGGCAGTTGAGGAACATGTAGGACGTGTTCTCGATGTTCGAGGTGTCAAGACGGTCGAGATCAAAAAACTCCGTGACGCTTGAGCATCCCCTGAACATGCCCTCCAGGGTCGTGCAATCCGATGTATCGAGTTTCGATAGGTCGATTGGGTCAGACCGTCGAACAGGTATCTACCGCTCTCTGGACCCCAGGTATCCAGGACAACGACCTCACGGATTCGATTCCTGTAGGAATACCACGGTTGCTTTCCGAATTCGTCCGTGTGTGTACGGATGAATGCGGGGTTCGATACCCCGGCGGCCTGATCGGCAGGCCGACGGGAACTCTCACTCCTCGATAAAAGCCGGCACGCGGTTAGTCCTGCGCATCTTGAAATCGTCAGTTTCGTGGGAGACGTAGAGGATGCCGTCCATCCCATCTCGCGATGCATATGACAGGTGAACAGAACCGCAATCCGCTCCATCATCGTCGAGAAGATCGAACGAATTCGGATCGCTTGTTGCAGCCAAACGACCACTCATACAAGAGCCATCGGCATTACAGATTTGCCATTCCATATCTTCGCCCGCAAGAATCGCCATAGACGGCCTGATTGCATCACCGCTGGCATACATCCCGTCTATGCCAAAACCGTTTTCAGCGCCATCAATAAACGATTGCTCGGCCCTATACTTCGCGAATGATGCGCACAGCGCCATTGCAAGACCGATCGCAAGGCCAACAGCCGCTATCCTTGCATAGCTCTTGTCTATCATGTCATCCCTCTTTTCGCTTGCCTAAAGAAATGCGGAAGAAGCTGTTCGTCGCGGCTTGTTTGTACGCCTTTCTGCCATGGTTCGGTTACTTAGGTTACTTGAGAGATCCTATTATGATTATTTTATTACCCATATGCGTAATATGAATTTCGAACATGTCGAAATCAATCAATGGTTGCGGGAGTTTCCGGCCTCAGTGAAATGCCGCCCTATACCCACAGAATCAGACGGGCTTGACATGTGCCAATGGACGCTAATGGCACTTGGTCGGCAACGGTCTTGGCCCATCGGCCCCAACAGTGTCTCCTTCTGTCGCGCCGTGGGCCAGACGCACAGCGGTGGCGCCGTGTCGAGGCAGCTGGACGACCGCGTCGTCGATCGCGGCGATTACACTCGCGGCGACATGCCTCGCTAGTTTGCCTCGCCCTATTGGCCCTAGCGCGTTGCAGTTCAATCAGCTGTTACAATTACCCACCCACAAAATAGCAAGGTCTTTGCTGTTACAGAATCCTGAAAGAAAGGGTCGAAACGAAGTGTCTGGCCGGACGCCAATTGTCCGGGAACTGCTTCTGGTTCGACCCTCTTTTACTTTCGCCCACTCGGTGGACTTCGGGTTTAATGCTTAGGGGCGGGGATTTACCAAAGTGAAAAATTAATGAAAAGAAACCCAGTGCAACAAATGCCATGGTGAGGGCTCGAATTGGCCATATAGATCTAAAATAGTCACGATATACAAATGTCGAGAGACGTTGGGGATAGAGATGAAAAGAACTAAGGGCTTTCTTTTGTTGGTAATGATGCTGCTCGGACTGTTCTGCCTGAGTGGCCCTTCTTGGGCCGAGGCTGCCTGTCCTGAAGGTGAGCCTCAGCAGTCTTATACGGGCAGCCTGCTGATAACTGCTAAGGAGGGCGATGCCGACTCTCAGTCTGGGGTAAATCCCCTTGCCACTTTTGAGGGGGACGGCGGAACGGTCAAGCTTGACCATATTGGTAGCGGGATTTTGAGGTGGCAAGTTCTTCCGGACAAAATTGCGAACGATCCCTTCTCTTTTGCTGGAACGATATATCTATACAAGGTTGTGAGCGGAAAACAAAAATACGTCGATTGCTATCCGACAAACGGGTCTGGAATTGCATTCACCGGCATTTCGGGGCAGATTGATACACATGTACGAAAGGGAACCTATGTGGTGCGTTGGGTTGGAGCTGCTGCAGGCCCGATATGGATTGCGGTCTTGCGCCCCGATGTCCAAATAGGTTTTTCTCTCTAGACGGGAAGTTGCTCATGGACGCCATGTATGACGGAGATGACTGGGTCGATCATTATATTTGGCGCCTGGTCGGCTCGGATGACAATGGGGATGTGGTGTTTGATGGACTATGTCCAAAGCATCTCCATCCTTTTGTCTCGTCGTTAATTGAGAGTTCCGCTCGTGTTGCCCCCTACAGCTCGGCATCGCTTCATGATACGGACGTTTTGAAGACCATAAGGGAATCAATTGACGAGGGCACGATGAGCGGCCCGCTGTTTTCTCGGCTTGTGGGGCTAGATGAGATTGGCTCGAAACGACTGCTTGCGGGCGAAAAAGTGGAACTCACTTATCGGTCGATGATTTCAATCCTGCGGCTAGCCGATGTTCTTCGCAAATAAATGAGGCTTATAGGACAAAATGTGTGTCTACTTTAGGGGCATCGGCGCAGGTCGATGCCCCTTTTTCAGCCGTTTAAATTCCGTGCCCGCTTTTAACCGCTCGGACAGAATGTGTGTCCGGTTGCCTATCGTTCCCGCAGGTAGATAACCTTTTCCGGAACCGTTAAATACCCTTTCGGAAGAGGTGCCCATGAAGGCCGTTTATTGCCCCTACTGCGGCGGTCAGCTTGGCGCCGCAAACGGCTACTCACCCTTCATGGCCATACGCATGGCGTCGGCCATTGAGTAGCGGGTACCGTCATCTTCCATCAGCGCTTCGTTGAATGCCTCGATGTCCACCATGTCCTCGACTTTCTCAAGCGCAGCCCTTCTCACGAACTCGGAAAAGGACATATTTGAGGTGCCCGTATGAGCCTGGATCAAAGCCATTTCGCTCTCATCGAATACGACCGCAATTTCGCATATCGCCATGACTACTCCAATCAATGCCGAAACCAGGTTTTACTGGTACACATCTTATTGTTCAGATTAAACAGTCTCAAAAGGTATCCCGCCTCAATTCGGAGACGGCACCTGGTCGCTGAAGAGGTTCATTTCCTTCGCCAAGGAAAAGGCAATCGCCTAGATCGGAGTTTCAAATGACCAACGATGATGGCCACCTCCTGCTGGATGCGATCGAGATCGAGCGACAGCGCAACCGGATGATGCGTCAGACGATGGGATTTCGACATGCAGTTGTTGATGCGCACAACGGAGATCTTGTTGCCGTGATGCGCAGTCCCGATGATGTCTATGACTACTGCGACTATTTTGCCACGGTTCGTCGGGACGCCACTGTTCTCGATTTGTGGGCTGAGATTTAAAACATCTCTCCTGCTTCAATGCGTTTTTTGGGTTTATAGCTGTTCGCTTTTTCGGCTGTGTCGCAGTTCACTAGTTCATTCATTACGTTCTTCGTATCGTCTGTAAATCAGTTATGCCGCGGTTACACGGCTCTGTTGTTGCGTTTTGTCGTAATTCAGCAATGGCATAGCCGGAGCTCGCCCGCAAGTGTCGTACGCTGCCGTACAAAACTGCGTTTCGGCCGTCCGCGTACTGCCAAGGCTCTGCCCTAGTACCCGGCGCCTGCGGCAGTTGTTCATATCTGAACTGCGACACAACCGAACAAAGCAATTACGACACTACGCAACTGTGTAATTACCGAACTACGTGATAACGACAAAACTGAAAAACGTAACCGTTGAATTGCAGAACAATGAGCTACCGCCGCTTGCGGCGGTACGCTGCCGGGCATTTTGTACGGCAGCGTACGACTCTTGCGGACAGATTTCAGGACCGAATAGTCCGATGTTCAATAGTTCTGTTATTACGTGGTTACATAGTGCGGCTATTCCGCTTTGTCGTTATTGCGTTATGTCGCATTGTCGATATTACGTAGTTCGGTTTTTCACTTTTTACGCCGTTAACTTATTCATTTGTTACATAGTGCCGCTATTCCGTGGCGTCACTTTTATGCCCACCGCGTGCGTATTCGACGGTGTGGGCGGCGTCTCCGAACACCTCGACTGCTGCCGCCACGAATTGCGGTGTGGTGCGCCTCGGGATATAGAAAGTTTTGTTGCCGAACACGATTGCGATCCAGGCGTTACGGTAGATGAATTGATATGCCGCCTCTCTTGAGCGCTTACCGCAGTATTCCTCTGCAATCTCGTCGATCTGCCAGAGATGGCCGAAGCCGACAATATATTCGGCGATGTACGCGCTCGTCTTGATTCGCACGCGCCGCGGGCGGCGGTACGGAGCATAGCTGCTTTTCCCGGGGTCCGCTTTAACGGGCACGGAATAGACCTCGGCTCGAGCCTTTTCAGCGACCACGCGCCGTGCATCATCGAGGCTATAACGCTTGCACAGGCGCTCGCCGTCGTCGGTCGAGCACTTCACGGTGATTGACTTGATATGCGGCGCCAGATACTTGTATATCCATGCTCGCGACGCGCCGAACTCCCACCGCAGATCTTCAATACTCAAGAACTCATCCATCTTCTGACCTCGATTTTCTGCCGATAAACGAGAAATCCCGCAAGAGACGCATACTGAACTGCACCCCAAAACTTGGACGGCTTAAATAAAAACTACGCCGCAAGGGACTGTCTCCGGAACTCCTCCGGGGTCAGTCCCTTCAGTTTAACCTGGCGCCTCCTCGTGTTCCAATGGACCACGAAGTCGTCGAGGTCCGCCTTGAAGGACTCGAAGTCCGGCCACGTCCTTCCGCGGAAGAACTCGTCCTTGATGTGGCCGAACACCTGCTCCGTCGCGCCGTTGTCGATGCAGTTGCCCTTCCGGGACATGCTCTGCACCACGCCGGCCTCCTCCAACCGCTTGCACCAACCGGCCTGCTGGTACTGCCAGCCCATGTCCGAGTGCAGGATCGGCCTGGAGCCCTTGGGCTTCTTGGACACGAGCTGGTCGAGCAGCTCGTGCTGCTGAGCCATGTTGGGGTGCAGCGACGTGGACCAGGCGACGATCTCCTTGCTGCCGAAGTCGTAGACCGGCGCGAAGTAGGCCTTGCCCCAGGGCTGCTTGAACTCGGTGACGTCGGTGCCCATCTTCTCCCACGGCCCGTCGGCGGCGAAGTCGCGCCCGATGACGTTCTCGAAGGTCTTTCCGACCTTGCCCCTGTACGAGTTGTACCTGTGGTAGTCGGTCTCGCGGCGGATCCCGCAGCTGATGCCCATCTCGCGCATCATCTTCAGCACGGTCTTGTAGGCTATGCGCACGCCCCGCTCGGCGCGCAGGCACATGGCGATCTGCCTGTGGCCGCACCCGTTGGCGGTGCGCGAGAATATCTCGGCGGCGGCCTCCCAGAGCTCGGGCCTGGTGGGAGCCATCGGGTGCGACAGCGCGTAGTAGTAGCTCGACCTCGCCAGGCCGGCGCACTCCAGCAGGCACCCCAGCCCGTACCCCTCTTCGCGCAGGGCGCTCACGGCCTCGACCTTCGCCCTGGTCAGAGTCCGTCCCTCTCGACCAGGGCACGCAATTTTTTTAGGTAGGCCACCTCGGTCTCGAGCCTTCGGCAGCGCTCCTCGAGCTCCTGCTCGCGCGTGCGCGGCCTCGCCTTGGAACCGCTCGGCCGGCCCTTGGGCCTCGGGCGCAGGGCCTCCGCGCCGCCCTCGCGGTAGAGCGCGCACCATCTCTTGAGCGGCGTCAGGGACATGACCCCGAACGCCTCCATGGCGTCCCGCTTGCTCATGCCGCCGTCGACCACGGCCGAGGCGGCGGCGACCTTCTGCTCGTATGTGTACCTGGCCTGCTTGCCGTCCATGGATAGCAGCACCTCGCTTCCGAACGACCGGTATACGTAGAGCCATTGTCTCACGGTGTCGCGCGGGACCGACAGCGCCTTCGCCGCCGACTCGGAGCCGTGGCCTCGCTCGAAGAGCCCGATCGCCGCCCTCCTGGCCTCGATGTCGTGCTTCACCCTCAAGTCGACACGCATAAAAAGCCTCCCATTTCTCGTGTCCAAGAAATGGGAGGCAGTTCATACTTGTACCCCCATCGTAAATGTGCGTACAAATCTGCCACCGACCCGGGCGGTTCGGCGCTTGCCAGGGCTCCGCCCTTGGACCGGGGGAAGGACACTCGCGCGCCTTGTTATTACGATAACGGACAAGGGAGAAAAGGAGCCGGTTTTCAAATTATTACGATAAAAGACACGGGTACGGCGGCGTGCGCGGTGGTGCCTGCGGGAGATTATTACGATAACGGACGCAGCGGCAAACCCTGAATCGCGCCCCTGAGACGGTGCAAAATGGCCTTGTGAGGCCATTTTGCACGCCAGCTTCGTTCAATGTCAGACATTGAAAATGTCTGACATTGAACCTGCGGCAAAGCCGCAGCTGGGGCCACTAGTGGCCTTAAATCGCTCGCGTCACTCGCTTGTCCCACGCGTAGATGTCCGACAGTGCCGTCAGACATTGTCAAGCCAATGCTTCACAGGGATTTTTTACAGAATTCGTATCATTCTCGCTGCCAACCCTCTTGTACATCAAACCCTTAAAGTTCATGAAGGAGCAGAAGCATGTATGTTGATGTATAGGACTCGATCCTATACAAAGATATCGGTATATCTCCATTGCAAGCGCAGTTCCCACGAGACTGTTCGTAAAACAAATTGATCCCTTTGGCACGGGCATGTGGACTATGTTTTCTTCGGCTTGTTGGAGGAAAGAGAGATAGGATTTCATATCGTTCTTCTTTTCGAGAATAGGCCCAATTTCCCCATCAGCTACTCCAACAGCACAAAATGCACAGGGAATGTCCTTTTCTATACATGCTTCAAGAACTATTGACCTGGGATTGACCCCTTCCCCACAGTCTGCAGCGCAAACAAGCATTGAAGTCCTCGAAGGAACGCAACGCATGAGATCTTCGGCAGAGCGGACGTAAGACGCAACTGGATTAAGCGAAAGATCCGGATAGCGATTGACAAGTGTTTTGGAAACTGCCTCTACTTTTGCTTCTCCTATTTCGTCGGGACCAACAAGAAACTGACGATTTACGTTTGACCTCTCAACTCGATCCCCGTCGATTAATGTAAAATGCCGAACTCCAGCAGCAGCCAAATGCTCCACCACCACCTGCCCTATGCCGCCCATACCAACGATGGCAAGATGAACGGCACCGATTTGCTTAAGTAACGTCAGCGGAGCGTCTGAATAATAAGACAAAAAGCGAGCTGTCCTCGAGCGGGGTGATTCCAGCTCGTATTCTTCAGTTTCTAGAAAACCAAGTTCGTTGAGCCTTAGCAAGAATCGTTGCTCGCGAGATTCAAGGCTCGTCTCATCTATCATATTTTGTTTGGCGAGCTGTTCAAAAAGATTCGTACTCAAATCAGAGATTTTGACCCTCACTCGCGATTTTAATCCTTGCAATATAAGTTCGTTGGAATCTCTCCTGATATAAGCACTATCGTTCCAATAGAACATTTAATATCCTTTCCCTCAAGCCTTCTTCTGGAAAAGTGTTTCGCATGAAGAAGGCGCTGGAGAGTCGTCCGATCGGCAGAAAACACGCAGCCTCGCCAAACAGTTCGACGGCTCTCTCGTTAAACTCCTGGCGCGAAATCATGCCAGAAAAATACCTGCTCAAAACCGATAAATACTTTTGGAGACGCATTCGGTTGCCCAAGCCCGTCAGTAGTGCGAGTTGATAGTAGATAAAAATAGGGTCATTGAAAGTATTCGGAATTAAAAGCAGGTGCACATCCGCCTGATCCGATTGAGGAGAGAAATAATCACTCGACATGAGCTTTGGATAATACCTGCCTGACGATGATAATTGAAGCGCTATAAGTTTTACAATCTTTTTATTGGGGTAGTATTTGTCGCATGAAATTGATAATTTCGCAGTTATCTCTCTTTGTTCATCGGATTTATTCACGCCGTAATCGAAGGAAGGGTCTTTCAGTTTCGGCGACAGAAGTCTTCTGATTGCCTCTGTGTCAACGAGAGAGAGGATGTTCCTACGTCCTTCTTCGTCAGCGAAATAGGGAGAGTGCTTGTTTGAAAAAACGATAAAAGCCTCTATGCCAGATAATCCATGGTGCAGCCGCGCGCTCTTGCAATAGCGCTCAATTAATAAGGGCATGTTTGTATTACAGCTTGCCATGGTTCTTCCGAGAAGAAAACACAAGACGTCAATCCATCTATTCTCGATGCGCTTTATCGTCATAGTCTGAGTGCACGCAGCGCTGCTCAGTTTGACTTCCTGCCTTCCGATTCGCGTAACAGAAAAATCATTGACACAAAAATAGTGAGAAGAGAGGAGATGTAAAAATGGTCCCACCCTTCCTCCGGTCCGGAATGCAATGGACAGCGACTTTGCATAATTGCTTAGCGAATAGCAGTGACCATCAATTACATCTATTCTCAAAAAGAAAGTCTTTAGAAAGCCGCTGCAATTGTGATGGACGTAGTCAAGCTTCCTCCCCAACTCGACAATATGCTCATTATCATGTCGACTTGTAAACCTAATCGTCCTGTCATCATATTCAACTTCGAAAAAAGGGGAATGAGGGCATCCCGATGCATCGAGTATTACTGGAACCCCGGCGATACGCTGAATGATTTGTGACGAATAGTCATGTCCATCAAGAAGGCCCGACGCTTCGGGCAGCTCGTCAATCGATATATCAATTCTTGGAGACATGTATTCCTACCATTTTTAAAGAAACAACGGCGGTAATTGCTATCGCGATTGCGCCAATAACACCGAGCGCTATCTGAATGGGATATAACCCCAACACATATCCAAATATGGAGAAAAACATTGCAGAAAAGAGAGCCCTTACCAGAGACGCGACGGAAAGGATCGTCGCGCGGAGATCGTCCGCTATCGCGTCTTGGATTAAGTTTTCCGAAGTGATGTACACCACTTCTGGGAGAAAACAAAGCACCATGCTAAGGCCAAACAAACACAGCGGATTTGAAGCGAACCACGGAAGAATCATGAAAAGACCGGCCTCGATTAGCATCGAGCCGAGCATGGTATTTCTTTTCCCGAAACGCGATGAGAAGAAATCTGCTGCAATGTAGGCCGTCGCATTTACTGCATAGGATGCACCGAAAAAGATTCCTATTATGGAGACGGGAGCATCAAATGCGTCGAATACCAACTGATTCAAGTTGTAATAACTCCCATAGAATCCATCGAGCATGCTTGTGCCGATTAGAAGAAGCAACACCGCAAAAGCGGATTCTCCAATGCACCAGGTTTCGCGTCTGAAGACCTTGGCTACGTCAAACCTTTCCTCCCCAGAGTTTTTGGAATGGGTCGTTTCCATCCTCTCAATGGGATACAGAAGGAAAAGCTGCAGGAGATAGAAAACGGAAACGCATACGTAGAGGGCACTCCAAGATACTTGGGCAATGAATGATCCAAGTACGATTGCCACTCCCGTCGCGATTGATTGCGCGGCAAGCAGCCGAGCGTTGATGGTGAGGAAGCGCTCTCCTTGACCGGCATTTCGGGCAATTTCATATAAAAGTGCTTGTTCGGATCCCGATTGAAGGGAGTAGGCGAGTGCCTCAACAAGGGAAAGCGCGACGAGAAAGGGGCCTGAGAGCAACAGCATGCCGGCCGTATGGAAGAAAAGCAGCAGCACGCCCACTTGAATCGAGAATTTCTTTCCAAAGAAATCGCCTATCAGCCCTGTTGGCAGCTCGAGGACGACCGTTGCAATGTTAAACAGGGCTTGATAAAGCGCGATTTCCGTGACAGACATTCCTTTCTCCGCAAGGAAAAGTAGAAACACTCCCCGATTTAAAACAAATCCCGCGAGAACGAAAAAGGTGGAATAGATATGCAGCTGCGCAGTGGCATTCTTATTCATTTGGCACTCCTAACGACTATTTTTGTCGGGGTGCTCGCCACTGATTCGAAGCCTGAAATGTTCATAGTCTCAATGAAGAGCTGATAAAGCTTTTGAACAGGGTATCGATAGAATAGGACATCCTGCGCTCTTTCTTCTCGACGAACTATTGCCAGCCGGTCGATTTCGAAACAAGAAACCGCATAATACACACCAGCTTGATCTAGAGTTGCCGTATAGCTTTCTGCAACGGCAAATGCATCACGATCGCGACACATTTCAAAAATATCTTCAATGCTTCTACCATCTCGATGAATCATAAGGTAGGTTGCGAATTTAAAATGGTTTATCAAATCAAAATACGTATCGGCACGCGCGAGCACGTCAAGAATGTCGTAATTTTCATTTCTGACTGTGTACAGATGATTGAAATGAAGAGGTGACAGGCTGTTTGGGTCAATTCCGGCAGCAAGTAAATCTAAGTAATACTGAGATTCTTTTACGATGATATAATCCTCTTTATTCACCCCTTGAGCAACATCAGTAAGAGGCTCTGGGCTCATATAGGAAAAGTCAACGTTTGACATAAAACTGGTCGACGCGACTTCTTGGGCAAGGGCAAGGGTGTCGAGTACTTCGGAATATGTTTCTTCTGGAAAACCGATGATAAAATTGGTTTCAAATCTCATGCCAGAGGAAATGATGGATTTTACGGTAGGAATTACTTTTTTAAGATTCAAGTTTTTCCGGCAGATTCGCTGTATTCTTTGCGAGCCAGTTTCCAAGCCAACAAATACGGAGATACATCCGGTTGCCTTAAGTAGGCCAATGATCTCGGGAGTTATCGTATCGATTCGTCCCTCACAGTTGTATTTGAAATCATAATTCATTGCATATTTTTTGACTGCAAATTCAAAGAAGTACTTGTGCGATGCTAAGAAGTTATCATGATTATAGTTAATTGAAGAAAGAGCGCCGGTTTTTGCCATGCAATCGTAGACACGCTGCGAGGTTTCGAGCAGTTTGTCGACATTAAGAAATCGCGCTTTCTGACCGAGAAGCACTCTGGATGAGCAATAGTAGCAATTAAACGGGCAACCTCTACCTGCCTCAATGTTGACCACGTTCATGCCGTATGAATTGGAGTAGTCGAGTTCCGGAAGGTTGTTAATGTCGTATTCAATCAACTCGCATAATCCAGAATCCCCGGTTTTAGAAATCGAATTTTTAGGTAAATCGCCCTGAGCGCCGCAAGTAATATATTCGAGTAGAAGCGGGAGGGTTTCTTCCCCATCAAAGATCGATAGAAAGTCAACCTCGGGACAATCCTGAAAAACCATTTCTCGAAGTGAAGTGATCTGGGGACCACCAAATATGATAACCGATTCGGGATGCGCCCGTTTAATAATCTTCGCTATCATGATGCCCCAGATATAAGAGGCGTTCATGATCGAAACACCAAAAACATGGGAGTCGATTGCTTTTATTTCGTCGGAGAACCACCGATAGATTTCTTTTGAAAAAGTCTTTTCTTCTTCGAGGAACTTACGCTGAAAGTCAATAACGTGAGTTGAAAATCCCGCTGCTTCAGAAACGGCCCTTAGATTCAAGATGGCCAGATTATCAACAAGGGTCTTCCTGTAGTGATTCACCGGATTGATCAGAGTGAAATCAACCTTCAACTTGAGCTCCTTTCTTTCGGGCGAATAGGAATCGCCTCCGTCACATTAAACGGAGGCGATTGTGTTATCAGACCTTAGCAGCGGCGCTGTATAACCTGATCAACATCAATGCCGAAGTCCAGAAGTTCTTCAACAGTGATCTCGATGTCGGAAGCCGATTTATCGCTGGCCAGCTCGATTTCCTCTTTCTCCATTTTCGTCACCTCCTTTTCATGTATGAGTTAAAAAACTAGTGGCTTTCTGGAAACAGCCAGGATCAATGCTAAACGATGATTTTAGATTCAACGTCGGGACCGGTTGTTTTTATGAATATGATGCCAATGCACGAACAAAAGCAGTTAGCCTTTTCAGCGCTGTTGCGGCTTATGCAATCACATGAGTCCTAGGCCCTTTCGACACCACCTGTATTGCGAATCAGCACCGCTGCCTTCCCGACTGAATATTGCCGTCAGGCACCGCTATTAAATGCATCTCCAGGCACCCCGTTACACTCGTGCCGCCATGCGGTCGACTGAACGAGGAGGTTCAACATAGACGCGATCTGGGCCGACATGGGAGAGACCATCATGCGGCAGCGCTGCAGATGGAGCGCTAGCAATAAAAGGGCACAGGGACCAGCGTCTGCCAGATGCCCGCACGCGATAACGGCGGTGCTGTTACGCGATATTCAGCAGTGCTTAAGCTAGCAGATACTCAATCACGCGCATGGCAGGGGTAACAGCACGGGTGTTCCTATAGTTTTGTCAACCGGGGAATGCCGTTCGCGAGATCGAATCGCGAAATGCTGACGCCAGACCTTTCGACCGGCGGACTCCAGCCTGTTCGGAGTGCTGTGCTTCGACTAGGTGGCTTAGGGCACCCTGTCCCGTATGATCGCGTAGATGACCTTCAACCTCTTTCGCGTCAGCGCTTTGAGTGCCTTGCCGTGCGGTATGCCTCGTTCTCGGCACCTGGCGTAGTGGTCGCCCCATCTTCCCTCTGTCCGGGCAAGGCAGTTGCACGAGAATATGAGCAGGTTCTTCAGCCTTTTGTTGCCTTGGCGCGATGCCGTCACCGAGGAGATCGAGGTCTCCGACTGGCGGTTGTGCGGCGCCAGGCCGCAGTACGACGCGAGCCTGTCGTGGCTTGACTCGGCATGTTCAATCTGTTTCGTTAACTGAAATGCGTAAATCTGGTTAATCGAAAAAGCAAAATCTGGTTAAATGAAAACGGTAAATTTAGTTAAACGCGCTGGTAATCAATGGTGAAGAATATGCCAAAAAAGTACTACACTCGAATTATCGAAAATGAGCTCGACCAGATGCTAGGGATATTCGGTGCCGTTCTCATCGAAGGACCGAAATGGTGTGGAAAGACAACCACAGCCGGGACCCGTGCGGCGTCCAGGCTCCTTCTCATGGATCCGTCGCGCAACTTCGAGAATCGTTTGCGTGCCGAGACGGACCCGGCGCTTGCCGTTTCCGGCGAGGTGCCGCGGCTGATCGACGAATGGCAGGAGGTTCCGAAACTTTGGGACGCGGCACGGTTTGAGTGCGACAACCGCGGCGGCGAGCCTGGCCAGTTCATATTTACGGGGTCGGCGACACCGCGAGACAATGAGCGGCCGATGCACAGTGGTGCTGGAAGGTTCGCTAAATTGCGCATGGATACCATGACGCTTTTCGAACTTGGGAAATCTAGCGGTGCGGTTAAGCTGTCGAGCATTATTTCTGGCGAAAAGTTCAATGGCGCTTTCGGGTCGTTGGATTCTGCCTCGATTGCCGAGTGCGTTGTTCGCGGCGGATGGCCCGCGGCGGTCGGGCGCGATGTGCTGGCTGCGTCGGCGATGGCAAAACGTTATATCGGCATAGTTGCCGAAGAAGATTTGTCTCGTGTCGATGGCTCTCGACGCGATCCCGAAAAGGTCAAAGCTGTTATCGAATCGCTTGCGCGCAATGAATCCACTTTGGCGACACTCAAGACGCTCGTAGCTGATCTTGGTGGAGAGGTATCGAGACAAACGGCGGCATCGTATATATCTCTTCTCGCTCGGGTCAGCTTCGTTCGCGATATTCCCGCATGGAATCCAGCAATGAGATCTCCTGTGCACTTAAGAGAATCAAAGAAGCATCATCTTGCTGACCCGTCACTGGCGGCCGCTGCGCTCGGGGCGACTCCGGAGACCTTGCTGCTAGATTTCAAGACGCTTGGACTACTTTTTGAATCGTTGGCACTCCATGATTTGTGGGTCTATGCGCGAGCAAACGGAATGAGCCTCTACCACTATCATGATTCTCGTGATTTAGAGGTCGATGCAGTCATTGCGGCTCCTGGCGGGACCTGGATCCCAGTTGAAGTTAAGCTCAGCTCCGCTCAAATCGAAGAGGCATCTGACAATCTTGTTGCTGTCGAGGAACGTATGGTTGCCGCCGGAAACAACCCACCGGTTTCGAAAGTTGCAATCATTGGATTTGGTTCACAAGCCTATGTTACCGACCGCGGCGTCCAAGTTGTTCCGTTGGATGTGCTCGCGCCGTAATGCTGTGGGCGAAGTGAAATTAACGCCGCAGTTTTTAGATCTGGTTTCTGAGATCTAAACCGCGAAACTCAAAAACTCACCGTCTTGATTTTCATTTGAATCGAATCGCGCCTGCGCAAAAGTCAAAACGACTCGCGCGGGCGTTTCGTTTTTTCATATCGCATTTCATATCGCGTCAAAACAAAACGCGAGCTTTGAAAATAGATAGCGACCATCGGTCGCGATCGTAGGCGTGTGTGCACGCCGCATGAAAATCGACTCGCCATTCGATTCGTAATGCGAGCCGCGTCAGCTTTCGACAAATCCAACAGCGCTACGAGTCACGCTAATGACTCTCCGCGCCATTGAAATTGTCGAAAGCTGTCTCAACTTTTTCGCAAACGCCATGAAAACGATTCGACGAAGTCGAATGTTTGCGTCGCAGGCGCCGCAAACCCGCTTCGCAAAAATGCAAACACTCGGCATCCCTCGCATTCGCATTTCCGCTCCGCTCTCGCTACAGCGAATTTCTAACACTCAGCATCCTTCGCGTTAAAAATTCGCTTCCGCTCACGGTCTTCACGCAGTTACAACGCCGCGAGGCCTCTCGCTTGGAATGAGGCCTCTCATTCCACGTCTACACTGCGTTTCGCCCAATCACCGTTCCGGAGATTGCAAGATTGGTGTTGGGCTAGATAAATGGGGCCATACTCGCCCCCTTTATCTGCCAACACATCTTGTTTATCGCATCACGCGGCGATAAAGTTAGAAATGAAGTTCGCCTTCATTTCTCTAAAGGAAGTGACGGCGTCACTTCAAAAATCGGCGCGACGTCAGTCGCTCCTAAAAAGGAAAGCAATCTCATATTGGTTTTTGAATCGGTGGCCTCACCGATTCGCTCTGCTTCCCTGGGGGGCATATGAGTTGCAAGCGTCCACACACCGTTAAGGCGACACTCACTTCTGAAGAATACGAAACGCTTTCCGCTTTGGCAGAAAAGGCGGGCATGACGAAAGCCGAATTCATTCGCTATGCACTGATTCATTGGAATGAATCGCTCGATAATCTAGTCATTTCCAAAAATAAGAACGGTGGCCGCAGTAAAAAGCTGCAACCCGTTTCAGGTGATTCGGACGAAAAGCGCTCGAAGGTCATTTACGTTAAAGTCACCGATGATGAGCACGAGGCAATTCGCAAACAGGCTGATGTACTCGGCACGACCGTCAGTGCGTATGCCCGCCGCGTGATGCTTACCGGGAAAATCGAGATGATCGATTGCGATATGAGCCAGGTCGCGAAAATCTATCGCGAGCTGTATCGCGAGGGTACGAACCTCAACCAACTCATGCATTTCGTGAACGCGCAGGGTCTTCCGGCCTACAACGAGAAAGCCGTTTTCCGAACACTCGAAAAGGTTTACCAGAACGCCCGCAAAGTCACTCTCTTCATCAGAGAACTCGAGCAGCGCTATTTCATTGACGGCGGTGAGCTCAATGACCGTTATTAAGCAGAAAGGTGTTTCATCCGAGCGATACGCGAAAAATGTGCGCAAGTACATCAACGGAAAACATGCCTTGGCCCGCGGCGGCTGGAACCTCGCGAACCGAAAGTACTGGTTTTCCGAGATGGCTATGACGCGGAAGATGTACCACCATGACAGGGCCGCGCGTGCCGGTGCGAAGAACATAATAATGCTTCATCAAATTCTTGCGTTTCTGCCCGAGGAGTGCAGCTGCAACGGAGGCAAGATGACCCCCGATGCATGTATGGCCTACGCGGAGCAATGGCTTGCGAAGCACTACCCGCATCAACAAGCGATTGTCGCGCTGCACGAAGAAAGTGACAAGGAAGGAAAACGCTATGCAGTGCACATGGCGATTAACCGTACCGATTTGTTAACCGGAAAACGTTGCGAGACTGGTGGGCGCCGCGGAAAGTACGAACGCGCTTCGTGGGTTCGCAAAATGGACAAGGCTTGGAGTCTTACTCAACTTGAAAAGGGTAAGAAAAATTCAAAGATTCGAGACCGACAACCGCGCGACACGGAAAAGGAGATCATCGGTCGCGGTGAGTACAGCTATAAAAACAATCTGCGCGAGCTGGTCCATATTGCAATCAACGACTATCACCCGAAGAATATGGAGCAGTTCAAAAAATTACTGGCCTCATGGGGCGTAGACATTTTCATCAAGAACAATCGAGTCTATGCGACAGATCTCGATATCAAGGAGGCCGGCAACCCGAAGTGCACTTTCAACCTGACCCGTCTTGACGGGCGGTTTGCGGTCAAGCAACTTGAGGTGGCCTTCAAAAATAATGTTCTAGAAGCCGAGCGAGCGCTGCCGTACGAGAAGCGCTGTGAGATTTACATTCAACGTCTTAAGAAGGCGTACTCGGCGTGGGTCGAACAGGCGAAAGCGAGCAAGGGCGTCGCCTACAATTCGTTCCCGAAGTTCATCGCCCCGAAGTGCGATGAAGACCTGCTCGAAGATCCCGCCGTACGCGATGAGCTTCTTGCCCGGCGCGGCTATGCAAGGGAGATTCGCAACCGTTACGCCGGTGCCGTCCCCGATGCCGGCGACGATCGTGTCCGCGCCGCAGGCCAGGCACATGGCGGAAGCTCCGCATCGCGACAGATGGACGATCGCGTTATCGGCCGTGGTGATTTCTCACGTGGCGACACGCCTCGCTAGGGTTGAACTGCTTGTCGTCGGGGCGGAGTAAAAACGCTCATGCCTCGGCGATGCGGCGAGGGCGGCATCTAGTACCGTAGTATTGCGTTTTCGCAGTTAAATAGGCAAAAAAGTCAGAATTAAAGCAGCCCACCCGCCGTAGCGGGCGGGCTGTGCTGCTATAATCCTGGACAACAAAGACGTCTGCAAACGCCTTTGCACCGTAGAGCGAGATCCCCACCTCGACATCTACAGCGGCACTTTCCGATGTGCCTTTGCCAATATAGTACCAGCTAGAGGGACTTTTGGCAGCTGTTTTTGATGTGATTTCAGGGCTTCCCGCCACTACGGCGGGGGGGCCGTGTTTTGCCTGCCCCGGGTCGTCTATCCAACC
>OBVD01000420.1_pt1 | contig 33931 bp, 17 predicted proteins | sample 1495031 | NCBI WGS metagenome assembly OBVD01 (sample SAMEA2579967, study PRJEB22360) | human gut metagenome
AGTTCCGCAAAGACTTTGGTAGTTTCCTTTATCGGGATGGCTAGTCAAGAGGTTTCTATCAAACAGAATGTTAGCATCATTTTAAAATCTGATACAGAGATGCTTGACGATGTAGTGGTTGTTGCTTATGGTACTGCGAAAAAGTCATCTTTTACAGGATCAGCGACTGCTGTTAGTGGAGAAAAAATAGCAAAAATGCAGGTTTCTTCAGTATCTAAAGCCTTGGAAGGTGCAGCAGCAGGTGTACAAGTAATCAATACCAGTGGGCAGCCTGGAGAAAATGCTAAAATAAGAATCCGTGGTATTGGCTCTTTTAGCGCATCATCGGCTCCTTTATACGTAGTTGATGGTATGCCTTATGACGAAGAGTCGGTTAATGCATTAAATCCTGCCGATATTGAAAGTATGTCTATATTAAAAGATGCTGCATCTGCAGCCCTTTATGGCTCACGTGCAGCAAATGGTGTTGTGATGATTACTACTAAAAAAGGTATGGTAGATAAATCCAAAGTTACTCTTGATGCACGCTGGGGAGTAAATACTCGTGGTGTTCCAGAATATGATATTATGAAAGATCAAAGAGAATACGTACTAACAGCCTGGAATACTTTAAAAAATCAATCTACAGGTGCAGAAGCTTCCGAAGAATTAATAGGTAGCATTGGATACAATCCATTCATCGGTGTAGCTAATAATGCCATGGTTTCAGCAGATGGCGTAGTTAGTTCTGCGGCTCTACGCCATAATGACGATTGGGCTGATGCCGCATTACATAATGGTATGCGTCAGGAATATAATTTGAGTCTGCAAGGTGGTAACGCTAAGACAACTCATTTTTTATCATTGGGATATTTGAAAGATGAAGGAATCTTAAGACATACTGACTTTGAACGTATTTCAGCACGTGCCAATATTAATCATACTGTAAATAAGTTTATTGATATCAATGGTAATTTGGCTTACGCAAGAGCGGAAAAAAATGCAGGCCAGTCACAAAATGCTAGTTTGTCTAATTACTCTAATGCTTTTATGTTCACTCAGCAAATCGCTCCTATTTATCCTGTATATGCGTATGACGAAAACGGAAATCGCATATATGACGAAGAAGGCAACACTGTTTATGATTTTGGTGATGGTACATACAGTACACGTATGGGCGGTTTCAGTAATCAAAATGTTGCAGCTAATTCTGGGTTGGATGTGCATCAGACTTTGAATGACAATTTTAATGGCCGTGGTACTATTAACATTAATATTATTGATGGTTTAAAAGCGACTGCTAACATTGGTTATGATTTAATGAATCAAATCCGTACAGATCACATGAATCAGTTATATGGGGATGCTGCTAATGTGAATGGTCGTACTTATAAATATAATCAACGTATTGAATCGTTTACAGCAAATCAACTTTTAACCTATAGTAAAGCATTTGGTCATCATAATATTGACATAATGGCTGGTCACGAATCTTATTCATATACACTGAAATATCAGTATGCTCATAAATACAATTTTTATACTATTGGAAATCCTGAGTTCAACAATGCCATAACTATGAGTGATATGAATTCATATACACAAGAACATAGTATGGAAAGTTTCTTTGGTCGTGTAAACTATGATTTTGATAACAAATATTATCTATCTGCAAGTATTCGTTCAGATGAATCTTCCAAATTCCATCCTGATCACCGCCGTGGTACTTTTTGGTCTGTCGGAGGTTCTTGGAGATTAACACAGGAAGAGTTTTTGAAAGATGTGGAATGGTTGTCTAATCTTAAACTAAAAGCAAGTTATGGAACACAAGGTAATGATGGAATTCTTGATATAAATGGTTATGTAGTCTATCAACCATATCTGAAGCAATATTCTGTAACCAATAATAACGGAGATTTCTCTGTAGTCGAAACTTATCGTGGAAATAAAGATTTGACTTGGGAAAAAAGCAAAAATTTAAATATCGGTTTGGAAGCTGCTTTTCTTAATAACCGTTTGAAACTAGAAACTGAATATTTCTTGAAGAAGACTTCGGATATGTTGTACAATATGCCTTATCCTATTTCTTCTGGAATTTCTTACGTTCCAATGAACCTGTTGGATATGCAGAATAAGGGGATTGAATTTACTATTTCTGCCACCCCAATTCAAACAAAAGATTTTATATGGAATTTATCTTTTAACGGTACACATTATAGCAATAAGATTTTGAATCTTCCAGAAGACAAAAGAGAGAATGGAATTATTCATGGTACTGCTTCTTTGTTCCGCTTAATGGAAGGAGGGTCTATTTATGATCTTTATACCTATGAATACGCAGGTGTTAATCCAGAAACAGGAGCAGCGCAATGGTATATGGATGAGAAAGATGCTAATGGCAAAGTGACTGGAAGGACCGTAACCGAAGACTATACTCAGGCAAGCAAATATGAATTAGGTTCTACTTTGCCCGATTTCCAAGGAGGTTTTTCAACTGATTTTGCATACAAAGGAATCGATCTTTCTATAGCTACAAACTTTCAAATTGGTGGAAAGATATATGACAGCATGTATTCTTCTTTCATGCATGCGGGAAGCAATATTGGCAGTAACTGGCACAAGGATATCTTGAATGCTTGGACTCCGGAAAATAAAAATACAAATGTGCCTATAATGGATGGTGCACAAAATAGTAATAGCCAATCTTCACGTTTCTTGATAAATGCATCATTCTTTAACATCCGTAACATTTCATTAGGATATACTTTTCCGAAAGAATGGATGAAAGCAATATCAGCAAGCAGTGCACGTATTTACGTATCTGCCGATAATGTAGCTTTATTCTCTAAACGTAAAGGTATGGACCCACGCCAATATGCTTATGGATATTCGGCTGCTAATTATTCTGCGATTCGTACTTTATCATTCGGCATTAATTTGAACTTTTAAAAGAATAGAATTATGAAATATACAAAATATTTAGCAATATTGGCTGCAGCGTTTATGATGGGATCTTGTAGCGATGACTTTTTGGACAAGGAACCTTCAGAAAATGCATCAGAAGACCAAATTAAAGATTTGCTTGATAAAGATCCTACAGCTATTCAAGCATATATTACAGGATATTACAAAAATATGTTTTCTCCGGAAGCACAGCAAAGTCATGATGATTTCGGATTAAAGGCATTTGAATTGGCTACAGATTTGATGGGAGATGATATGGCATATATGACCTCACACTTCTTCGTATATGATTATCTGCTTGACAACCGTGCTTCAAGTTATCGGCGTACGACCACTTATTGGCAAGAATTATATGCTGTAATCAGTGGTGCAAATGAAGTAATCAGCGGTCTGAAAGAACAAGCAGATAGCGGTGATGAGAGTGTTGAGAAGATGTTGGGACAAAGTTACACCATACGTGCTTACTGCTATTTTTGGTTAATAAACATGTACCAGCAACCTTATGAATGGAATAAAGATAAATTAGGTATTCCTATTTATACTGAATCTGAAACCAAATTGAATCGTGTTCCTGTAAGTGAGGTCTATGAACAGATATTAAGTGATATAGATAAAGGATATAATTATTTGAAAGGAAAAGGAATAGCCAAGAAAGATGAATTAAATGAATATGCAGCAGCTGCTATTTATGCAAACATTCTTTCATTTGTTAATGATTATCCCGATCAATGGAATGAAGTTGCTAAATACGCAAAATTGGCTATTGAAGGTGGCTCACTGATGAGTGAAAAAGAATTACTTTCCGGCTTTAATGACCTTTCTTTGAGCGAAGTGTTATGGGGGGCTGATATTAATGGTGAAACAAATACATTCTACGCTTCATTCATGAGTCAAGTTGATCCTTACGGCCCAGGATACGGTGGTAATTTAGGAAATTACAAAATGATTTCCAGTGATTTGTATGAAAAAATTTCAGATGATGACATTCGTAAAAAATGGTTTGGAGTTGATTTGGGAGAAACAAATACTCATTATAAAGTAAGACAATATGTGCAGCGCAAATTTATTGATATAGGTTCTACCGCGCCTGGTTTTACTCCTACAGGTGATACTTTTTGCTCTGACTATATTTATTTGCGTACTGGTGAAATGTATTTTGTAGCTGCAGAAGCATTATATAGGGCAGGGAAAGAAAATGAAGCCAAAACAATGCTGACTACGATTATGAAAACTCGTAATCCAAAATATGAAACATCCGCAACAAGTGATGCACTTTTACAAGAAATTGAACTTCAAAAGCGTATTGAAATGTGGGGTGAAGGTCGTCGTTTATTTGACATGAAACGTCGTAATGAAAGTTTGGATAGAACACATGCAATTAATCATAGTGCGATTGCTCCAAAGGAAGTCCCTGCAGGTAGTAAATTATTCATTTATCAAATCCCCGATAAGGAGTTAAATGCCAATAGTGAGATTACTGATAAAAACGAATAGCTAATAATAGGTCTATAATAAAAAAGATGCTTAGATTACTAGGCATCTTTTTTATGTTTAAGGTAGAATAAAAGTAGACATAAAATCAAATTATTTTTTTATGTTATAATATATAGTTGATTTATAGTTTGTTATAATAGATGTAATATTGTATATCTACAAGAGAGCAGAATGCTAAATATTTGATTACTAGATGTTTTTTTGTATATTTTAGTTCCGCAAAGACTTTGGTGGTTTCCTTTATCGGAATGGCTACACAAGAAGTGCCAGTTAAAGCAAACTTGAATATTGTATTAAAGTCTGATACAGAACAGCTTGAAGAGGTAATGGTGGTGGCTTATGGTACAGCGAAAAAATCTGCATTTACAGGTTCGGCTGCTACTATAAAAAATGAAAAAATAGCGACGAGACAAACTTCAAATGTGACAAATGCTTTGGCGGGTCAAGTAGCCGGAGTACAAACTACAAGTAATAATGGTCAGCCGGGTAAAGATGCTGAAGTGCGTATTCGTGGTATTGGATCTATATCGGCTAGTAACAAGCCTTTGTATGTGGTAGATGGAGTTCCGTATGATGGTGAAATTTCTGCTATCAGTACTTCTGATATAGAATCAATGACAGTGTTGAAAGATGCTGCTTCTAATGCTCTGTATGGTGCACGTGGTGCCAATGGTGTAATCTTGATTACTACCAAGCGTGGTAAGAGTGGGGAAGCCCGTGTCACTTTTGACGCTAAATGGGGTGTGAATAAACGTGGAGTACCTAATTATGAAACAATTACGGATCCGGCTACATTCTATGAATTAAACTATTCTTCTATTTATAATGCCGATTTGAAAGGATATGCGGCAGCCGGAGATTTGGCTAAAGCTAATGCGTACGCTAATCAAGAGATGCTTTCTTCTAAATATTTGGGATATCAAGTGTATTCCATTCCTCAAGGACAGCAACTGATCGGTATGGATGGCAAATTGAATCCTAATGCGACATTAGGTTATTCTGATGGTACATATTATTATACTCCGGATAATTGGTCGGATGAAATTTTTGAAAATAACCTGCGTCAAGAGTATAATTTAAGTATCAGCGGTGCGACTGAAAAAATGAATTATTATATGTCGGCCGGCTATTTGGATGATAAGGGAATTGTTCCTAACTCTGGTTTCCAACGTTATTCTGCACGTTTGAAAGCTGACTATCAAGTGAAGCCTTGGCTGAAGATGGGAGGAAATGTATCATTTACTCATTATGATAGCCGTGAACAGGATACTGAGGGTGGTACATCAAATGCAAACATCTTTTATGCATCAAATATTATGGGAGCCATTTATCCTATGTATGTTCGTGATGCACAGGGTAATATTATGGTAGATAATCGAGGTTTCCTTCGTTATGATTATGGAAAGCCAGGACAAGATTCAAATGGTAGCCGTAATACGATTCCTAATGCAAATCCGTTGGCTAGTTATATGCTGGATAAAATGAAATATTCGGGTGATGTGGTTAGTGGAAAATGGTCTGCTGATATTGATATTTGGAATGGAATCAAGGCAAAAGTGAATATAGGTGTTGATGTAAATAATGTGCGTGCTACAGAGATGGTTAACCCTTTCTACGGACAGTATTCTGAAACTAGCGGAGTCGGAGGTTTGATCAGTGTATCTAGTGAGCGTACATTTAGTGTAAATCAGCAGTATTTGTTGACATACAACAAAACATTTAATGATGTTCATAATGTGGATATTTTGGCCGGACATGAAAGTTATGACTATAAATATCAATATTTGTACGGACAACGTGAGAAATTGTATGATCCGAATGTTCCTGAATTAGGCAATGGTATTATGAACCAGAGCAATAATTCATATTCTCGTAATTATGCAACAGAAGGATGGCTGTTCCGTGCACAATATGACTATGATGGACGGTATTTTGTTTCAGCTTCTTTCCGTCGTGATGCTTCTTCTTGTTTTCACCCGGATAATCGTTGGGGTAACTTCTGGTCTGTAGGAGCTGGATGGTTATTAAGCAAAGAGAAATTCTTGGAAAACCAGTCTTGGATTGATATGTTGAAATTTAAAATCAGCTATGGTTTGCAAGGTAATGATAACTTGATGTTCCAAGGTGGTTTGTACCGTAACTACTATCCGTATCAAGACCAGTATACATTGGCAAACAGTAATGGCGATTTTTCAACTTCTCTATATTATAAAGGTAATAAGGAAATTACTTGGGAAACTTCACACAGCTTTAATACTGGATTTGATTTCGCTTTTTGGGGTGGTAAGTTAGGTGGTTCTGTTGAGTACTTCTCACGTAAAACAACCGATATGCTTTATTTCAAACCGGTAGCAGCTTCAATGGGTTATTCCCGTTTTCCTGAGAATGTGGGGTCAATGGTAAACCGTGGGGTTGAATTGGACTTGTATTCCAATATAATTGAAAACAAGAATTTTTCCTGGAATGTAAACTTTAATCTTACACATTTTAAGAATAAAGTCTTGGAATTATCTCCAGAACTGAATGGACAATTGATTGACGGTGCCCGGATTTATCGTGAAGATGAGTCTATGTACCAGCTTTATTTACCTAAATATGTAGGTGTGGATTCTGAAACAGGAGAGAGTTTGTGGGCGCTGGTGACTCCGGATGAGAATGGTAATACAGTTACGAAATCTTATTCTGTCGCTTCTGAAAACAGATTCGCATCAGGTGATATTCTACCTAAAGTTTATGGTGGTTTTGGAACAAGTGTTACAGCCTATGGCTTTGATCTCTCTGTTTCGTTTGCATACCAGCTTGGTGGACGTATTCTGGACTATACTTATCAAGGATTGATGGATGTGGCAGCCACAGGTAGTGCTTTGCATAAAGATATGTTAAAAGCATGGACTCCTGAAAATAAAAATACGGATGTTCCTCGTATGAATATTAATGACCAATATACGAACAGATTAACAGATCGTTTCTTGACTAGTTCGGACTATTTAAGCTTGCAGAATATTACATTGGGTTATACTTTGCCGAAGAGTCTGACACGTAAAATGCAGATTGACGGTGTCCGTGTATTCTTTGTTGCAGATAATGTGGCTTTGCTGACAGCTCGCAAAGGGTTGGACCCACGTCAAGGTTATGTGGCTGCTGACAATGTATATTCACCTATCCGCACAATTTCCGGAGGTATATCTTTAAATTTCTAATTTAGCAACCCATTTTTAAGAATATGAAATTGTCAAATAAATATATAGCATTTGCAAGTGTCGCTTTATTAATGGCATCTTGCGATTTGGATAAATTTCCTGAAGGAGATTACATATCTGAAGAACAGAAAGAAGATATAATCAATGGCAGACCTAATTTGATAACTGCTGAAGTGAACGCTATGGCAGCCCAATTAAATACTTTTGGTACGATTTCAGATGATGCCACTACTTATCATAATGACTATGGAATTCCTGCCGTGTCTATGATACTGGAATCAGGAGGACAGGACTTGGTTGCATTGGTTAATGGATATAACTGGTTTAGAACATCTCAAAATTATAGCGACAGGGTATACGATAGTTCAAGCGATGAATTGATTTGGAAAACGTTCTATAATCACTTGAAAGCTGCAAACAATGTATTGAAATTGATAGCGGCAGATACGGAAGATTCTTCTTTGAAGGTTTATCGTGGCCAAGCTTTAGCTGCTCGTGCTTATGACTATCTGAACTTGGTTCAAATTTATCAGTTTACTTATGCGGGTCATGAAAATAGCCTGGCAGTACCTATTGTTACAGAAACAATGACTGATGAAGATATGCAGAATAATCCGCGTGCAACTGTACAGCAGGTGTATGACCAGATTATGAGTGACCTGAATACGGCTGCTGATTTATTGACCGGGTATGATAATGGCTCAAACAAAGATCAGATTGATGAGGCAGTAGTTTACGGATTGCGTGCTCGTGCTAATCTGTTAATGCAAAAATGGGCGGATGCAGCTAAAGATGCAGAACGTGCCATTGCTGGCGGTACACCTCAGACTTTAGCCCAGGTATCTACTCCTACCTTTAATTCAGCATCGGCAAGTTCATGGTTATGGGGAGTGATGATTACGCCTGATAATGATGTTGTCCAGACAGGTATTATCAACTGGCCTTCGCACTTGTGCTCTTTTACCGGGAACGGTTATACTTCAGGAGTGCCTGATGGATATAGAAAGGTGAATTCTGCATTATATGATTTAATACCCGAAACAGATATCCGTAAACAATGGTTCTTGTCTCCGGATAATAAATCTTCATTGATTGATAATGAGCAGATTGAGGGTACTTCCATCGTTGAATATTTTGGTTTGACTCCGTATGTAAATACAAAGTTCGGAGCTTATCAAAGTATATTTGGTAACACAACCAATGCGTCAGACTGGCCTTTGATGCGTGTTGAAGAAATGTATCTGATAAAGGCTGAGGCAGAAGCCATGGGTGGTAATCTGAGTGGCGGAAAGAGTACATTGGAAAATTTTGTACGGACATATCGGGATCCTTCCTTTACAAGTAAAGCTAATTCGGCACAGGATTTTCAGGATGAGGTTTGGTTGCAGCGTCGTATGGAACTTTGGGGAGAAGGTTTCTCACTGTTCGATATCCTACGCTTGAAAAAGCCGGTGGTTCGTAAGAATACGAATTATGACCCGTCTGTACAATATAATTCAGCAGCAGAAGCGCAGATCCTGATCTATCGGATTCCGCAATGTGAAATGGAAACCAATTCCGGAATCAGTGACACTGATAACAATCCGGCTGCTCCACAACCACAACTATAGGGAATAACTGTAATAAAAAAGAGGATGACGTTCAACGTTCATCCTCTTTTTTTGTTATATTTGTCGCGAACTTATTTAGATTGATAGATAAATGAAAGAATTTGTAATTTCTGAAGCACAGGTTGAAACTGCCATCTTAGTTGGTTTGATTACTCAGACACAAGATGAGCGTAAGACCAAGGAGTATTTGGATGAGTTGGAGTTCTTGGCCGAAACGGCCGGAGCAACAGTGGTGAAAAGGTTTACTCAGAAACTGCCTGCTGCCAATTCCGTGACCTATGTCGGTAAAGGAAAGCTGGAAGAAATCAAGGAATATATTCATCAGGAAGAGGAAAATGAGCGTGAAGTCGGAATGGTGATTTTTGATGATGAACTTTCTGCCAAGCAGATACGTAATATAGAAGCTGAACTGAAAGTGAAGATTTTGGACCGTACTTCGCTGATTCTGGATATTTTTGCCATGCGGGCTCAAACTGCAAATGCTAAAACACAAGTGGAGCTGGCCCAATATAAGTATATGCTGCCTCGTCTGCAACGTTTGTGGACTCACTTGGAGCGTCAGGGAGGTGGATCCGGTGCCGGTGGGGGTAAAGGCTCTGTGGGATTACGTGGCCCGGGTGAAACTCAGTTGGAAATGGACCGTCGTATCATTTTGAATCGTATGTCATTGTTGAAAGAACGGTTGGCTGAAATTGATAAACAGAAGTCCACTCAACGTAAAAACCGTGGGCGTATGATACGTGTAGCTTTGGTAGGGTATACCAATGTGGGAAAATCTACTTTAATGAATTTGCTTTCAAAAAGCGAGGTCTTTGCTGAAAATAAACTTTTTGCAACATTGGACACCACAGTACGCAAAGTGATTATTGAGAATCTGCCATTTCTGCTTACAGATACCGTAGGATTTATCCGTAAATTACCAACGGATTTGGTTGATTCCTTTAAATCAACCTTGGACGAAGTGCGTGAAGCTGATCTACTGATTCATGTGGTGGATATTTCTCATCCGGATTTTGAGGAACAAATTTCTGTGGTTGATAAAACGATTGCTGATTTGGGGGCAGGTGGAAAGCCTACCATGATTGTTTTTAACAAGATAGATGCTTATACCTATATAGAGAAAGCAGAGGATGATTTGACTCCTAAAACCAGGGAGAATATTACATTGGAAGAACTGATGAAGACATGGATGGCAAAATTGAATGATAATTGTATCTTCATTTCTGCCAGAGAGAAAATAAATATGGATGAATTGAAGACTATTATATATAATAAGGTGCGCGAGCTACACGTACAGAAGTATCCTTATAACGATTTTCTTTATCAAACCTATGATGAAGAATAAATACATATAGAAGATGAAAACTTATCGTTCACTTACACAAGAAGAAATACAACAATTAAAAGAGAGATCATGCACTGCGGTTGATTGGGATGAAATTGAAGTAGTAGAGAACTTTAAGACGGACTATATTTATCATACCCGTTTTTCCGGAAAGGTCAGATTGGGGGTCTTTGAAGATGAGTTTACGTTGGCAGGTGGCATGCGTAAACATTCCGGATTGTATCATGCGACCTTGCATAATGTAACGGTGGGCGATAATTGTTGTATTGAGAATATAAAGAACTATATAGCCAACTATATCATTGGGGATTATGCATTTATAGAGAATGTAGATATCATTCTGGTAGATGGCCGGAGCAAGTTTGGGAATGGCGTTGAAGTAGCTGTATTGAATGAAACGGGTGGACGTGAAGTGCCTATTCATGATCGTTTGTCAGCGCATCAGGCCTATATTCTGGCATTGTACCGTCATCGTCCTGAATTGATTTGCCGGATGAAAGCCATTATTGACCGGTATGCTGAAGAGAATGCTTCGGATACAGGTACTATTGGCCACCATGTTACCATTGTTGATGCGGGATATATAAAGAATGTACGAATAGGTGATTATTGTAAGATAGAAGGGGCGGGACGATTGAAAAACGGTAGCTTGAACAGTAATGAGCAAGCGCCTATTCATATCGGCTATGGAGTGGTATGCGATGATTTTATTATATCAAGCGGCTCCAATGTGGAAGATGGAACTATGTTGACCCGTTGCTTTATCAGCCAGGCATGTCATTTGGGACATAACTATTCTGCATCTGATTCTTTGTTTTTCAGTAATTGTCAAGAAGAGAACGGTGAGGCATGTGCCATTTTTGCCGGACCCTTTACGGTGACTCATCATAAGTCTACTTTGCTGATTGCCGGAATGTTCTCTTTTATGAATGCGGGTTCCGGCTCTAATCAAAGCAACCATATGTATAAGTTAGGTCCGATTCATCAGGGGGCTATGGAGCGTGGGGCGAAGACTACTTCCGATTCTTATATTTTATGGCCCGCACGTGTAGGTGCATTTTCTTTGGTTATGGGGCGTCATGTGAATCATGCCGATACTTCTAATCTGCCTTTTTCTTATCTGATAGAGCAGCAAAATACCACTTATCTGGTGCCAGGGGTGAATTTGCGGAGTGTAGGTACGATTCGGGATGCTCAAAAGTGGCCTAAACGTGACAAACGTAAAGATCCGAACCGTTTGGATCAGATTAATTATAACCTGTTGAGTCCCTATACTATTCAGAAAATGATGAAAGGGCGTAGTATTCTGAAAGAATTACGTAAAGTATCCGGAGAAACTTCAGAAACTTACTCTTACCAAAGTGCGAAAATTAAGAATTCTTCTTTAAATAATGGCATTCGTTTTTATGAAACGGCTATTCATAAATTTTTGGGTAATTCATTAATCAAGCGTTTGGAGGAGGTTCGTTTTAGCAGTGATGAGGAAATCCGTGCCCGGTTGATTCCTGATACAGAGATAGGGACAGGAGAATGGGTGGATATTTCCGGATTGATCGCTCCTAAAAGTGAAATAGAGAAGTTGATGGCAGATATAGAATCTGGAATCCTGACTAATGTGGATCAGATTCATGACCGTTTTGTTGAGATGCATCGTAATTATTATACATACGAGTGGACATGGGCGTATGGTAAGATGCTTGAGTTTTATAATCTGTGTTCCGATGAAATAACGGCAAAGGATGTTATTGCTATCGTGAAGAAGTGGCAGGAGGCTGTTGTCGGATTGGATAAAATGGTCTATGCCGATGCGAAAAAGGAATTTTCTTTGTCTGCTATGACGGGGTTCGGTGCAGATGGATCACGTGAAGAAATGGAGCAGGATTTTGAACAGGTGCGTGGGGTATTTGAAAGTAATCCGTTTGTGACAGCGGTATTGCAGCATATTGAAGCGAAAACAGCGTTGGGTAACGAGTTGATAGAACGGATTGCTTCTATATGATATTTTTGATGAGAGTATCCAGACTAAGATGAACCTTCGGAAAAGTTACAGAGGGTAGTTACATATAAAAAGAGCCGTATGAATGCTGGAGTAGTCATACGGCTCTTGCTATTGGATGACATTTGAGCTTGTTTGGATACTTCCTTTTTATTTTTTTACCACAGGTAGTATAACTCTGCTTGCAGCTCCTTGCTGATGATAAATTTTGATCTTTTGTTTCATCACAAAATCTTCTACCGTACAATGATAGGTATCAATAAACCTTTGTGGATTGCGGTCAATAATGGGGAACCAGGAACTTTGAATTTGAATCATCAGTCTGTGTCCCGGCAGGAATGTGTGTGCCACATCATACAGTGTGTAATTAACCGGAGTTATTTCTTCCGGTTTGAAAGGCAGGGAATTGTCGAATCCCTTACGGAAGCGTCCTCTGAATAATTCGCCACGAATCATCAGCTGGTACCCACTCATTGGGTAGTCACTCTTTAAATAACTGCGTGCAGTTTTGGAATATTCAAATTTTTCAGGATATACATCAATTACTTTCACCATAAAATCAGCGTCAGTACTACTGATGGCAGTCATTAATTCCACTTCTATAGGACCGGCCAATGTTAATGTATCACATAGCGGCTCCGTCATGAAAGTAATGACATCGGGACGTGAAGTAGCAAAGCGTTGGTCATCTACCATGAATTCTTTTGTCCGGTAAGTGGTAGGGTTTGCCGTATAGGGTACCGGACGTGACATATCTGAAATATATTCTGAATAAGACTCTTGTTCTGCCGGTGCTTGTGTGGATACTGATCCGTTCTTATGTATATAATAAGGTGTACCGGCAGTCTTTTGTACAGGCCATTCGTCGTATGTTTTCCATTCGTTTTCACCTGTATGGAATATATTTACTTTATGCTTGGGCTTTTCTCCCTTTCCTTCCAGGAAATATCGGAAAAAAGGATATTCTATTTTGTCCATGTAATAAGCCGAAGTGCTTTTACCGAAATACAGATTACCGAAACCTTGGAACCCGCGTACTGTCCATGCTCCATGCCACCAAGGACCGAATGTCAGATATAAATCTGTGTCCGGTGATTGCTCTTTGATGGCTTTATAAAGATTCCAGGCTCCGTAACAGTCTTCGGAGTCATACAGTCCACCTACCACCAATATGGCTGGCTTCAAGTTATAACAGGAGGTGCGTGCATCGCGCTCTTTCCAGAAATCATCGAAATCAGGATGGTTTTTGATATCATTCCACAATGTCTGTGTGGTATCACGTACCAGGTCGTCTACATTCTTAAAGGTACCGAGTGCCAGAAAATCTGTGTAAACATCATTCTTTACAATTTGGTTCATCACTCCTTTTCCCATGTGGCGTCCTTCCAGTCTGGGAAGGAAATTAGTGGTTTGCAGCAGTGTGAAGGCTCCGTTGTGATGACGGTCATCTCCACGGAACCAGTCGGTGACGGGAGCTTGCGGAGAAACAGCTTTCAAAGCCGGATGATTGGAGGAAGCTGTCATAGTGGCATAGAAACCATCATAACTGATTCCCCATGTTCCTACATTTCCGTTATTATATGTGTTGTGAATCAACCATTCTATGGTATCGTATGTGTCCGTAGCTTCGTCTATATTCTTTTTATCTTTCTTACCCTTTTTGTTTTTGTTGAGAGGGCGTACTTGGATAAATATTCCTTCACTCTTATGTCGTCCACGTACATCTTGGAAGACGATAATATATCGGTGCTCTATATAGTTTTTCAGATTAGTTCTGAAATGACGGTCAAATCCTTCTCCGTATGGGGAACAAGAGTAAGGGCTGCGGTGCATCAGGATAGGATGCTGCCTGCTGTTGTCTTTCGGTTCGTAGACAGCGGTGTAGAGCTTGATTCCGTCACGCATGGGAATCATGACTTCCCGTTTCGTGTAGATTTCCTTCAGTTTGAGTTCGATACTGTCCGGTTGGTTTTTTGCTTGGGTTTGTGTCCATCCTCGAGGGATGAGAAAGCATAACAGTAATGAAGTAATAAATAAGAATTTGCCTAATCTTTTCATGTATAATGTGATGTTATTTTAATGAGTTGGCAAAGGTAAGGACATTCCTTGAAAGTTTTCACGCTAATTAAGGAAAAATTTCGATAATAGTTACTACCTTTGTCACACTAATAACTTTTAACTAAAATAAGTATCAATATGGCAACACCTCCGTTCCACTATCAGCACATGTTCCCGTTGGGACCTGATAAAACCGAGTATTATTTGCTGACTAAAGATTATGTGTCAGTAAGTGAGTTTGAAGGAAAACCTATCTTGAAGATTGAAAAAGAAGGTCTGACTGCTATGGCTAACGCTGCTTTCCGTGATGTTTCTTTCTTGCTTCGCCGTTCACACAATGAACAGGTTGCTAAGATTCTGAGTGATCCCGAAGCCAGTGATAACGATAAGTATGTAGCATTGACTTTCTTGCGTAATGCGGAAGTTTCAGCTAAAGGCAAATTACCTCTTTGTCAAGATACGGGTACTGCTATTATCCATGGTGAGAAAGGTCAGCAGGTATGGACCGGCTATTGTGATGAAGAAGCCCTTTCCTTGGGAGTTTATAAGACTTATACGGAAGAAAATCTTCGTTATTCTCAGAATGCTCCTTTGACTATGTACGATGAGGTGAACACCAAATGTAACCTGCCTGCACAAATTGATTTGGAAGCTACTGAAGGTATGGAATACAAGTTCCTTTGTGTGACTAAAGGTGGTGGTTCGGCGAACAAGACCTATTTATATCAGGAAACGAAAGCTGTATTGAATCCGGCTACATTGGTTCCTTTCCTTGTTGAAAAAATGAAGACTTTGGGTACGGCTGCTTGTCCTCCTTATCATATTGCATTTGTAATCGGTGGTACATCGGCAGAGAAGAACTTGCTGACTGTTAAGCTAGCTTCTACTCACTATTATGACGAGTTGCCTACTACCGGTAATGAATACGGGCGTGCTTTCCGCGATGTGGAACTGGAAAAACAAGTATTGGAAGAAGCTTATAAGATTGGCTTGGGTGCACAGTTTGGTGGTAAGTATATGGCTCACGATGTCCGCATCATCCGCTTGCCTCGTCACGGTGCTTCTTGTCCTATCGGTCTGGGCGTTTCCTGTTCTGCTGACCGTAATATAAAATGTAAGATCAATAAAGATGGTATCTGGATTGAAAAGATGGATGATAAACCGGGTGAACTGATTCCGGCAGAACTCCGTGAAGCCGGTGAAGGCGATGTGGTTAAGATTGATTTGAACCAACCGATGGCGGATATCCTGAAAGAATTGACCAAGTATCCGGTAGCTACCCGTCTGTCATTGAACGGAACCATTATTGTAGGTCGTGATATCGCTCATGCTAAATTGAAAGAGCGTTTGGATCGTGGCGAAGATTTGCCGCAGTATATCAAAGATCATCCTATCTATTATGCCGGTCCGGCAAAGACTCCGGAAGGTATGGCTTGTGGTTCTATGGGCCCCACTACAGCAGGACGTATGGACCCGTATGTGGATTTGTTCCAGTCACATGGCGGTAGCATGATAATGTTGGCAAAAGGTAATCGTAGCCAGCAGGTAACGGATGCTTGTAAGAAGTATGGCGGTTTCTATCTGGGCTCTATTGGTGGTCCGGCTGCTATCCTTGCTCAGAATAATATCAAGAGCATTGAGTGTGTGGAATATCCGGAATTGGGTATGGAAGCTATCTGGAAAATTGAAGTGGAAGATTTCCCGGCATTCATCTTGGTGGACGATAAAGGTAATGACTTCTTCAAGCAGTTGAAGCCGCGTTGCCTTGGAAATTGTAAATAATTAAATTATTCCGTAATAATACTAATACAGCCTTCCTCCCTTTAAAGGCGAGGGGGCTGTTCTGTTTTTTATTTAATTGGTGTTATCCGTTACCTTAATAATATGATGAAAAAACTACGATTGTTGTTTGTGCTGTTATGGATGACAAGCAACTTATTTTCTTCTCCTGTTACAGGATTATTAGAGCGCATCGACAAAGGAGCTTCCTCCAAATTTATTATTGAACGTCAGAAATCGGAAACTGATTTTTTTGAACTCGATCAGAAAGGTGATAAAGTAATTATCCGGGGTAATGACTATGTAAATATTGCTACCGGATTGAATTGGTATTTGAAATATTATGCAGGCATACATCTTTCTTGGAATGGAATGACTGCAAAACTGCCTGCTGTTTTACCCCCTGTGACTAAAAAGGAACGGCATGAAACGGATCTGCCCTATCGTTATGATCTGAATTATTGTACTTTTTCTTATTCCATGGCTTTTTGGGACTGGGAGCGTTGGGAAAAGGAGATAGATTGGATGGCACTTCACGGTATCAATCTTTCCCTGGCATTGACAGGGACTGAGTCGGTTTGGAGAAATGTACTTCTAAAACTGGGATATACTAAGGATGAAATTAATGAATTTGTAGCCGGACCGGGTTTTACAGCTTGGTGGTTGATGAATAATCTGGAAGGGTGGGGAGGACCTAATCCTGAAAGTTGGTATACCCGTCAGGAAAAACTTCAGAAGAAGATTGTAAAAAGAATGCGTGAATATGGCATCGAACCTGTGTTGCCGGGATATTGTGGCATGGTTCCTCATAATGCAAAGGAGAAATTAGGATTGAATGTTGCTGATCCCGGATTTTGGTGCAGCTATCATCGTCCTGCCTTTTTACAGCCGGAGGATGAACGCTTTGAAGAAATCTCTGCTTTGTATTATAGAGAACTGACAAAACTGTATGGAAAAACTGGTTTTTACGCTATTGATCCGTTTCATGAAGGGGGAAGTACTCAAGGAGTAAATTTGGATGCAGCCGGTAAAGCCATCATGAAAGCCATGAAAAAAACAAATCCGGATGCTGTGTGGGTGGCTCAGGCATGGCAGGACAATCCTCGTACTCCGATGATAGAGCATCTGGAAGCAGGAGACCTGTTAGTCTTGGACTTGCATAGCGAATGCCGTCCGCAATGGGGAGACCCGGCGTCAGAGTGGTGTCGCAAAGGAGGATACGGGCAGCATGAGTGGGTGTACTGCATGTTGTTGAATTTTGGTGGTAACATTGGGCTTCATGGTAAAATGGATGCGCTGATTGATGGCTTTTATGACGCGAAAGCAGATGTTCATGCCGGAAGGACATTGCGTGGAGTAGGGATGACTCCGGAAGGTATTGAGAACAATCCGGTTATGTATGAGTTGGTGATGGAATTGCCGTGGCGTGAACATCGGTTTACTCGTGATGAGTGGTTGAAAGGATATGTATATGCTCGTTATGGGGTAGAGGATGAGGCTTTGCAACAAGTTTGGGATTTATTAGGTAACGGTATTTATAATAGTCCCAAGGAGAAAATACAACAGGGAACGCATGAGTCGGTATTCTGCGCTCGTCCGGGGTTGGATGTATATCAGGTATCCAGTTGGTCGGAGATGAAAGAATACTATAATCCGCAGGATGTGATAGAGGCTGCCCGACTGATGGTTTCTGTGGCTGATAAATATCAGGGTAATAATAATTTTGAGTTCGATTTGGTGGATGTGCTCCGGCAGGCATTGGCAGAAAAGGGGCGTTTGATGCAAAAAGTGGTAACGGCTGCGTTCCGGGCAGGAGACAAGCAAGTATTTGAGTTGGCTTCACAGCATTTTCTGCATCTTATTCTATTGCAAGACCAGTTGTTGGGTACCCGGAAAGAATTCAAGGTTGGAACTTGGATTGAAGCGGCACGTTCAGCAGGACAGACCCAGGAAGAAAAAGCATTATACGAATGGAATGCACGTGTTCAGATTACTACATGGGGAAATCGTGTAGCGGCAGATCAAGGCGGACTTCGTGATTATGCTCATAAAGAATGGAATGGCATTTTGAAAGATTTCTATTTTATGAGATGGAAGGCTTATTTTGATTATTTAGCTTGTGTCCTGGATGGAAAGCAACCGGAGGAACTTGATTTTTATACCTTGGAAGAAGCATGGACTAAAGAAACAGGATTCTATTCCTCAATTCCTGAAGGAAATACTGTGGTAGTAGCTAAAAACATTTTTGAAGAAGTTTTTTAAATGTTCTTTCTACTATGGATAACTTAAGACTTTCATAGGTTATAAGGCTTGATTATGGGTTCAGAACTGATGGGTATGAAACTATGATAACTTTATTCACGGTAGGGGGTGGATTGAATTTACCCCTTACGGTGAATGAAAGTTATGGAAACAGATAGCGTGTGGAAAACGCTTACTTCTTCTTCTCGGATGTCTGTTTCCAGATACGTACCATATAGAATGCGCAATGTGTGAACGCAAAGACGAACGAAATAGCGAGCAATGTCTTGTCTTCTTCCCAGCCTACTGTCTGTTGATGCCACAATCCTGTAATAACTGAAAGTACAGACAGGGCGATTCCTGTCATATTCAATATGGTGAGTCCTTTGCGTCGTTTTACGTTATGTTCCAGTTTGCTGTGTTTTACTCCATAGCAGGCATAAACATCCAGACCTATCAGCATCCATAATACCAATCGGATCCAAGTGTCAGCCGGAAGAAACAACATCATACAAAGGCAGGTAAGGATGCCCAGAATCGGTACCGTGGGAACAAAAGGAGTTTTAAAGGCACGATGTACGTCAGGCATACTTTTACGCACGATCAATACTGCCGCGCAAACCAATGTGAAGGCAAATAAGGTACCTATACTAGTCATTTCTCCGGCTACACGTGCCGGAACAAATGCTGCCAGCCCTCCTACAATGACCATGAATAACAAATTACTGTGTGCCGGTGTCCGGTATTTCTCGTGAATCTTTGAAAAGAAAGAAGGCAACAGTCCGTCGCGGCTCATACTTAGAAATACACGGCTTTGTCCTAGCAAAGTTACCATAATAACCGAGCAGTAACCAAACAGGATAGCCAGTACGATGGCCCGGTTCAACCACGGATAATCCGGATGAATTACTCCTGTGGCATCTGCATGTCCCATGTGGTCAATCGCTACGGCAACAGGTGCGATACCTTGTTGTCCTGCAAAGTCAGAATAATGGGCAACTCCCGTCATTACGTAAGCAAACACCATATAAAGAATGGTGCAAATCAGCAGGGAACCTAGAATGCCGACGGGCATATCCCGTTTCGGATTTTTTGTTTCCTGAGCGGCTGTACTTACGGCATCAAAACCAAGAAAGGCGAAAAATACAATCGCTGCTCCACGCAATACACCCGAGAATCCGAACTCGCCTAAAGTACCAGTATTGGCAGGGATATAAGGAACATAATTCTCTGCATTAATGTATTTCCATCCTAATACAACGAAAATAAGAATCACTGCCACTTTCAGGAACACAATGAAGCCGTTAAAGATAGAACTTCCTTCTGTTCCACGAATCAGAAAAATACTCATCAGCACTACAATCAGTGCGGCCGGTATATTCACAATACCTCCGTCCCAGGGACAAGCAGCAAGTGCATGGGGGATATTTATCCCCACTCCTTCCAGAAAAACAACGAGATATCTGCTCCAGCTGATACTGACGGTAGTAGCGGCAACAGTATATTCCAATACTAGATCCCAGCCGATAATCCATGCTATAAGTTCGCCCATTGTAGCATATGAGTATGTATAAGCACTACCTGCTACAGGTATCATGGAAGCAAACTCGGCATAACATAAACCGGCAAAGCAACAACCTATTGCCGCTATGGCAAAAGATAAAGTAATGGCAGGCCCTGTGTATCCTGCGGCTACTGTTCCGGTGATGGAGAATAATCCGGCACCGATGATAACACCTACTCCTAATGCGATCAAGCTCCATGGTCCCAAGACTCTTTTCAGGGTCTTGTTTCCAGATTCATTGGCTTCGGCTTGTAATGCAGCAAAAGGCTTCTTGATAAATAATCCCATATCTTTTTACAACATATTTAGTGATAATTGTGTGCAAAGGTACGGATAACTGCCCTGAATTACAAGCTATAAGTAAAGGCTATAACGATTATTCGAGATATTTCGTTATTCTTCCACTTAGTTGGAGCAGGGAAATTTCACAGACTTTGGTGTTATATTCAGCAGACAAAATACGTTCTTCCGCATCAAGCAGGCTCTTTTGGGCTTCACGCATCTCGATGCCGGAGAGATCTCCCAGCAGATAACGTTCTTTGGCTATTTCATGGTTTTCACGGGCGGCAACCAGATTCTGGCGTTCCAAATTTAATAAACGTAAATTATTGCGATAGGCCTGCCACAGATTGCTTAAATCCGCTTTCAAGCCCAATTCCAGCTGTTCTCTTTCCAGTTGCGAGTTACGTATTTGCAGGCTGGCATTGCGCTTTTCACGGCGACGGTTACCATCCCATAGGTTAATGCCTACGGTAATTCCTCCGTTTAGTCCCCAATTGCTTCTCCGGCTGGTGGCGTTTGTTTCATATTTGTTGAATGTATAGCCATAACCGGCGTTCAATTTCACATAGGGATAATTACGGGATAGAACCTGACGGTAATCCAATTGGGCAATTGTTGTATTTTGATCAGCTTTCAGCAGGTTGGCATTCGTCTTGAGGGTGGATTCCCATAATTCATCGTAATTCAGCGCATCATTCACTGTTATAATGGAGTCATTGACACGTAGCGGTCGGTTGACTTCCTGTACGGCCATTAACTCGTTCAGGTTGATACGTGAGGTAACCACCAGTTCCTGTTGTTTCATATATTGTGCACTGTCTGCATTGAAGTCCACTTTGGCTTGTTGATAATCCAGCCGGGAAAAATTACCGATATGGTATCGTTCTTCTACAATGCGCAGGCGTTCTTTGGATAAAGACACAGCGTAAAGGAAGTTCTTCAGACGTATTTCCTGTTGTACATAATTATAGTATTCGGCAGTGAGTCCCGCTATGAAGTCTTCAAGGGTAATACGCGTGTTGGTTTCTCCCTGGCGTTCCAGTTCCTTCAGTTTTTTGTAGGTGGTGCTGATATTGAATCCGTCGAACAGAGTCCAGTTTACATCCAGTCCGGCCTTTAAGGTTTGGTCGTAGATGTTTCGTTCACTGGCTGTGGTGCCTGTACTTCTACTCTTGGTATCCGTATTGTCCAACGTTCCTGTATATCCGGCAGACAAATCAACAGTCGGCAGATAACCGGCATTTGCTAATGTGGCATTGTTATGGCTGATCTGTTCTTCATTACGGGTGATACGTATGGAATAATTGTTTGCAAGTCCTTCCTCCAGACATTTTTTCAGCGTATAAGGATATTGCGCATAGGTGGAAGCCACCCATGCAGTACAGATACATAAAGTTATAATGATTCGTTTCATACAGTTTCTGTTTTAACGTTTCGGTTGGTAGATATATAACTATAAATAGCCGGTACGATATACATGGTCAGGAAAGTAGATACTAACATTCCTCCCACAACAGCCGTACCCATGGCAATACGTTGGTTGGCGCCTTCTCCTGTTGCGAATGCCAGCGGGATCAAGCCTAATACGGTAGAGGCACTTGTCATGAGAATAGGGCGCAAGCGTTGCAAAGCGGCATCCCGTATGGCCTGCATCTTGTTTTCACCGGATTCTTGTTTCTGATTGGCAAATTCCACAATCAAGATACCATTCTTTGCTACCAGACCAATCAGCATAATAATACCGATCTGGCTGAATATGTTCATGGTAATGCCACCGGCATACATGAAAATCAGTGCTCCTGCAATGGCCAGAGGAACGGTAAGCATGATGATGAAAGGGTCCTTGAAACTTTCGAACTGTGCCGCCAGAATAAGATAGATAAGTATCAATGCCAGAATGAAAGCAAACATCAGGCTGGATGAACTTTCCCGATAGTCTTTGGAGTCTCCCGACAAGGCGGTACGGAAAGTTTCGTCCAAAGTCTGGGCGGCGATTTTATCCATTTCTTCCAAGCCTTGTCCGATGGTCTTTCCATCTGCCAGTCCGGCAGATACGGTAGCGGAAATAAAACGGTTGTAGTGGTACAATTTAGGAGGAGCTACGGATTCTACAAATTCTACCAGATTGTCCAATTGAATCATTTCCCCTTTGTCGCTTCGTATGTAAATAGATTTGATATTGGCCGGTGTATTACGTTGTTGGCGGTTTATCTGACCCAAAATCTCATATTGTTTTCCATTCATATAAAAATAGCCCATACGTTGTCCGCTGAGACCGTATTGCAGTGTTTCGGCTATATCACGCACGGTGGCTCCCATTGTACCTGCCTTATCACGGTTAATATTCACTCTCATTTCCGGGCTGCTGAACTTCAGGTCCACGTCCGCCATCTGGAAAGTAGGGTTGTCATATACTTTGCTTAAAAAAGCCGGTAATACTTTCTCCAGTTTTTCTATACTGACAGCTTGTAGTACATATTGTACGGGCATACTTCCTCTCCGTCCGCCGAAAGAAGACTGTTGTTGCACAAAGGCACGTGCTTTCGTCTTGTTGCGGATGGCCTGTGAGATACGTTCGGCAACTTCCATCTGGGTGTAATCACGATCTTTGATATCTTTCAATGTGATACGTATATTTCCACTGCCACTGGAAACACGTGCGGTTACAGATTCGGCATCAGGTATAATAGAATCTACCAGATTGTTGATATCTTCCGTATAATCACGGATGTATTCATAGCTGGCCCCTTCGGCTGCACGGGTATTGATACTTATTTGCGACCGGTCTTCCATCGGAGCCATTTCAGCGGGTATCTGGACCCAAAGTACTCCGATGGCTATCAACATAATCACTGTAACAGGTATTGCCCATATGCGTCTTTTAAGAAAAGCGTTCAGTGAACGGGCATATATGCGGTTCATACCTTCAAAGAAAGGCTCTGTCTTTTGGTAGAACCATCCCTGTTTTTCCCGTTTTATCAATAGCTTGGTTGCCAGCATAGGGGTGAACGTTAATGCGGCAAAGGAAGAAATGATGACCGAACCTGCCACAACGAAACTGAACTCACGGAACAGACGTCCGCTGGTTCCTTCCATAAATACGATGGGCAGGAACACTGCCACCAAGGTGATAGTGGTGGAGATAACAGCGAAGAAAATTTCTTTTGCCCCTTCTATTCCTGCTTCGAACGGACGCATGCCTCGTTCTATGCGGATATAGATATTTTCTGTCATAACGATGGCGTCATCCACTACCAAACCTACGGACAATACCACCGCCAGCATGGTCAGCACATTGATGGAGAAACCTGCTATGTACATCACAAAGAAAGCTCCGATCAATGAAACCGGAATCACGATGCAGGGAATCAGTGTCACGCGCCAGTCGCGCAAGAACAGGAAAATGATGATGATAACCAGTACGAACGCTTCATACACCGTACTTTTTACTTCATCAATGGAAGCGCGGATAAACTTAGTGTTGTCAAAGCCATAGCTGTATTTCACATCGTCGGGCAAGTCCTTCTTCATCTGCTCCATACGCTGGTATACGGCATCGGCGATTTCGATATGGTTGGCACCGGGTTGTGGAATGACAACGACACCTACCATCGGCACTCCGTTCATTTTCATGTAACTCTTGATATCTGCCGGACCTAGTTCGGCGTAACCGATATCGCTGAAACGGACCACTCTTCCGCCTACTTCTTTTAATATGATGTTATTGAATTCTTTAGCGGTGTGCATTTGTCCCATGGTGCGTAAGGTCAATTCTACGGTATTACCTTCAATGCTGCCCGAGGGGAGTTCTATATTTTCATTGGTTATCGCGTTCTTTACATCTACCGGAGTAATACCATATCCTGCCATCTTGGTGGGGTCGAGCCATAGGCGCATGGAATAACGTTTTTCTCCCCAAATAGATACGCTGCTTACATCCGAAATGGTTTGCAGTTGTTCTTTTACGGTCAAGTCTGCTATTTCACTCAGTTCCAACAGAGAGCGGCTGTCACTTTGGATAGCTACCATCAGGATAGGCGTTGCATCGGCATCAGCCTTGGATACAGTAGGAGGGTCACAGTCGCGTGGCAGGTAACGTTGTGCGCGGGACACTTTGTCGCGTACGTCATTGGCGGCAGTTTCCAAATCGACGGATAATTCAAATTCCACTGTGATACGGCATTGTCCTTGTTGGCTGACACTGGACAAAGAACGGATTCCCGGAATACCGTTGATGTTTTGTTCCAAAGGCTCGGTTATCTGATTCTCGATTACATCGGCATTGGCACCCGAGTAACTACAGGTAACAGAGATGATCGGATTATCTACCGAAGGATATTCGCGGACTCCCAATGTATTGTAACCGATCAGTCCGAAAAGTAATATGATGATGGTAAGCACGGTGGCAAGCACAGGCCTACGGATACTAAGTTCGGAAATATTCATAAAAGTATTTTTTTAGTTGTTAGTTAATGGCCTGAAGTTCCACAGGCATTCCCTTACGTAATTGCAGTGTACCCGATGTCAGGATGGTATCACCCACAGACAATCCTCGTACAATCTGTACTTCGGCTTCGGTACGGAGTCCTATAATAACATCTACAGGGTCTGCAACTCCGCTACGATAAACAAATACTTTATTTTTACCCATTTCGGGGACAATCGCTTCGGATGGAATCGCTATCGCATCTTCTATTTCTTTTTGTTTTAATTGAATATCTGCATATCTGCCTGCCAGCAGTTCGCCGTTGCGGTTGGGGTAGATGGCACGGATGTTCAATGAATGGGTTTCCATATCTATACTGGATTCGGTTGCATAAACCTGTGCATGATAGGTATCCAGCCTTCCTTCTACTTTGAACTCCAGGTTAGTCCCTTTTTTAATTTCCCGGGCATAACGTTCCGGTACAGCGAACTCTACTTTCAATGGAGTCACTTTGGTCAGTCTGGCTACTACAGTGGTGGGGGAGGCGTATGCTCCCGTACTGACCTGCCTCAATCCGATGATACCGTCGAATGGTGCGCGGAGTTCGGTCATGTCAATGTTGGCTTTGATATTTTCTATATCAGCGTTAAGGGTGGCAAGTTCGGTTTTTACCTGTTCGTATGCTTCTTTACTGACCGCATCTCGTTTTAGCAGGGCGTTTTGGCGGAACACACGGTCTTCGGCTAAAGGTATTTGTGCTTCCAGACGTTTTAACTGAGCCTGTAACTGCCGGTCGTTTACTTTGGCAAGTAATTCTCCTCGTTTTACCAATGTGCCTTCTGTGAAAAAAATATCGGTGATCTTTCCGGAGGTTTCAAAAGACAAACTCACTTCTTCGTCAGGAACCAGGCGTCCGGTCACCAATATTTCATCTGTCAGCAAGTGTGGTTTTATGACTTGTGCATTGACTTTCAATGTGCGTTGCTTGTTTTCTTTAGGCAACGCGTCGGCGGCTGTCAGTTCTTCATTTTCGTGAGGGGTAAATTGATAGATGCCTAGTCCGGCCAAGCCGGCTCCGATTAATATAATGATGCCCCATTTGATTCGTTTGTTCATGTGCCTTTCTATATGGGTTTAATAAATACGTTAATGTAAGATTAGATAAAAAAACGTGGCGTTCAGTTTAAACGCCACGTTCTTTTTTAATATTTTTTTTCGTTTGCCAGTTTCCACATCGCAAGGAAAGAGGCTTTGGTTATATCGACTATCTTCAGCCAATTGATTTTCTGTGTTTCATCTCCCGGAAGGTGATAATCGGGATGGGCATCAGTGTGATACCATATAATAGGTATTCCCAGTTTGGCGAACGTGCCGTTGTCGCTGCCTCCCACCGGATTGTCCCAAGCCCGGTAGTCAGGGGATAACTGCAAGCGGTAATCCTCAATATCTTTTTTCAGCCAGTCACCGAAGGCCTGATGGGCTGCGGTATAGAAGTAAACGAAATAATCGGGCTGGTCCTCCCGGTTGTTACGTCCTATCATGTCATAGTTCAAATAGCCTTTTACCTTTTTAATATCCGGATAGTTCATGGCGAAATAACGGGAGCCCAGCAATCCCTTTTCCTCACCATCCCAAAAAGCGAAGATAACGGTACGTTCCGGCTGCTCGCCGGTAGCAAGAAAAGCACGGGCTACCTGTAATACGGCTTGAACGCCTGATGCATTATCATCTGCACCGTTATAAATCTGATCTCCTTCCAGCATCGGATCGTAGCCTATGTGGTCGTAATGTGCACCGATAATGACAATTTCATTTGGATTCTTTCCTTCTATTTTACCTAAGATATTACGTAATGCCAATTTTTGATGTACCACTTTTTTCAGTTCCGCAATAGAATCGGGATGTACTTGCCAGCGTTTCCCTTTCACTTGCCGTTCAGCATGATACACGTCAAAGGGCTGTATATAGTCTCCGTCCAGTGGCTTTATTCCCATCTGTTTCAGGCAGGAAATGATATAATTGCCTGCAATGCGTCCACCTTTCCATCCGGCTTCGCGTCCTTCCAGTTCGTCACAGGCCAAAAAGCCGATATGTGCTTCGGCTGTGGCACGGTTAATGGTTTCTACTCCTTTTTTTTCAGGAGCTACTTTTTTAGGAGAAGCGGCATTCAGCCCGGTAGTGCATAATGCAAACAGTGCAATAGCTAAGAGGTGTTTTTTCATAAAGTTGTGGTTTTTAGTAAGCGGCGCGATACTTGCCTTCTTCCTTGTCTTCCAACATATTCAGGTAAGAAGTATAGCGTGACTCGCTGATTAGATGTTTCTCCACTGCATCGCGTACGGCGCATCCGGGCTCGTGCCTGTGGGTGCAGTTTCCATACTTGCAATGAGCGGAATATTCAAATATTTCTTTAAAGTAATGTCCTACTTCCTCTTCTTCCATATCGAATGTTCCGAAACCTTTGATACCCGGAGTGTCGATGATGTATCCGCCGCCGTCTACCGGGAACATTTCGGAAAAGGTTGTGGTATGCATTCCCTTGTTATGGTAATCGGATATTTCACCTGTTTTCAAAGTTTGTTCAGGTAAAATGGCGTTGATTAATGTTGATTTCCCTACTCCTGAGTTGCCGGAAAGCAAAGTGACCTTCCCTTCCAGGTCTTTTTTCACTTCATCTGTACCTATGTTGTTCAGTGCGGAAACTTTGAAGCAAGGGTAACCGATGTATGTGTACAGGTTTATCAGAGCATCCATATAGCGTGTATCATCCTCATTATACCTGTCTGTCTTATTGAATATCAGTTTGACGGGTACACGGTATGCTTCCGCGGTGGCTAGAAAACGGTCAATGAATATAGTTGAGGTTTCGGGATAATTAATTGTAACAATCAGCATACATTGATCCAGATTGGCTGCCAGTATGTGCGATTGTTTGGAAAGGTTGGAGGCGCGCCGGATGATATAGTTCTTGCGGTCTTCTATCTCACTGATGAAGGCGGTTCCTTCATTGTTGATAATGATTTGTACATAATCTCCTACAGCAATGGGATTGGTACTCCGAATACCCTTTAAACGGAAATTTCCTTTGATCTTGCATTCGATGGTACGTCCGTCTTCTGTTTTGACAAGATACCAGCTGCCTGTGTTTTTTATTACTAGTCCTTTCATAAATTAAAATGAAGAATGAAAAATGAAGAAAGAGGAATTGAACCGCACGGACAAAAGCAAGGCTGCGCAGGACAATTCTTCCTTCTTCATTATTATTGCTTCATTATTTTAAGTTCTTCATTAAACCGTCATAATTTCTTTATCTTTCTCTGCCAGAAGTTCTTCAATCTTCGCGATATATTTATCGTGTACTTTCTGAAGTTTGGCTTCCGCATTCTTTTGCTCGTCTTCGGGCATACCCTCTTTAACGGCCTTTTTCAGTGTGTCTATAGCGTCACGGCGTGCGTTGCGTATACTTACTTTTGCGGTTTCGCCTTCGCCTTTACATTGTTTGGCCAGTTGCTTGCGGCGTTCCTCTGTCAATGGCGGAATACCCAAACGGATAATTTCACCGTTGTTTTCGGGAGTGATGCCCAGATCAGAGTCCATGATAGCTTTTTCGATGATACGGAACATACTTTTGTCCCATGGCTTGATGGCGATACTGCGTGCATCGGGAGTAGTCACGGCAGCTACATTACTGATGGGAACCATGCTTCCATAAGAGTCAACACGAATGCCGTCCAGCAACCGGGTACTGGCTTTTCCTGCACGAATGTGCGCTAAGGCTTCTTCCAAATACATAACGGCCATGTCCATTTTCTCTTGTGCGTCGTTGATGCAAGTTTTTGCGTCTATCATACTGTTCTGTTATTTAAGTTGTTTATTGATTCGTTTTAAGTGAAACAAAAGTAATTTATTTTTTGATTATCTGCAATAAAAGAGAGATGATTTTATATTTCTAACGGCTCTTTACCTTATCATCACCAGTTTAAGTTGTTGGGGCTTTATTAAAAACAAATGAAAAGTTTTTGTGTTTTATCGGATAACAGCTATCTTTGTTTCTATCCCATAAGCAGAATTAGAAAACAATGAGAATATGGAAGAAAATTACAGACGATACCCCATAGGTATACAGAATTTTGAGCAGTTGCGTAACCGGAATTGTGTATATGTAGACAAGACCGAACTGGTTTACCGATTGGCTAACACGGACAGTGTGTATTTTCTGAGCCGTCCGCGGAGGTTTGGGAAAAGCTTGTTGGTGTCCACCCTTGAGGCTTACTTTCAAGGGAAAAAAGATTTGTTTAAGGGGCTGGCCATGGAGCGTCTGGAAAAGGACTGGAACGTGTATCCGGTATTCCATATTGATTTCAGTCTGACTAAATATACTACCCTGTTCGATTTGCAGGAACAGTTGAATCTGTTTTTACTTCGTTGTGAAAAGGTTTATGGGGCGGAAAAGGAGGAAAAGACTCCTGCTGCTCGTCTGCAAGGTATGATCCGCCGTGCGTATGAACAGACCGGTCTGCCGGTCGTTGTCCTGATTGACGAATACGACGCTCCTCTTTTGGACAGTAATTCCAACATCCCCTTGCAGCAGGAGCTTCGGAATGAACTGCGTAAGTTTTTCAGTCCTCTCAAGGGATTGGGGCAATACCTTCGTTTCCTCTTTATCACGGGAATCAGCAAGTTCAGCCAGATGAGCATCTTCAGTGAGCTGAATAATTTGAAGAACATCAGTATGCGGGATGACTTCAGCGCGATATGCGGCATCACCGAGCGGGAGTTGCTGGACGAGCTTCGTCCGGACATTGAGCGGATGGCTTTGGCGAACGGCGAGACGTATGAAGCTGCCTGTGCGCATCTGAAGCGGCAGTATGACGGGTATCATTTCAGCAAGCATTGTGAGGATATTTACAATCCTTTCAGTCTGTTCAATGCCTTTGATGCAAAGGAGTACAAGAATTTCTGGTTCTCTACCGGCACTCCTACTTTCTTGATTGATTTGTTGCAGGAAACGGATTTTGACGTGCGCCAGCTGGAGGGGGTGGAGGCTACAGACGAGCAGTTTGATGCCCCGACGGAACGTGTAACTAGTCCTATCCCCGTTTTATATCAAAGTGGTTACCTGACGATCAAGGGATATGATCCCGAGTTCCAGGTGTACCGGCTGGCCTATCCCAACGGGGAGGTGCGTAAAGGTTTCATCGAGTCCCTGTTGCCCGCTTACCTTGAGTTGCCGGGTCAGAGCAGTACTTTTTATGTCGTTTCCTTCATTCGCGATCTTCGTAAGGGAGATATAGAGAGCTGCTTGGAACGTACGCGTTCTTTCTTTGCTTCCATTCCCAATGATCTGGAGAACAAGACGGAGAAGCATTACCAGACCATCTTTTATTTGTTGTTCCGTCTGATGGGGATGTATGTGGACAGCGAGGTGAAAAGTGCGGTGGGGCGTGCGGATGTGGTCATAAAGATGCAGGATGCCATTTATGTGCTGGAATTTAAATATGACGGTACGGCCCGGGAGGCATTGGCGCAGATAAACAGCAGGCTGTATGCTGTTCCTTATCGCAAGGATGGCAGGCGCATCGTGAAGGTGGGGATTAATTTCGACAGTGCCACCCGTACTATCGGGGACTGGGTGATAGAAGTGGAAGATACGGTGGATAATTTGTAGCTTGCAGGCGGAGTGACATTTCGAAGGTGGCTGTCTGCTTTTGATGAATACTTAAGCCTTTTTCCCCTGTATACTAAGTCTTTTCTACTGCATGATTAAGCTTTTTCATACGGTAACCTACTACAGACTCCGATAATGGACTGTATAAACTATTGTAGTGGACCGTACGGTCTGATGTAACAGACTGTACAGTCTACTGACGGAGTCTGTAGTAGGTTACCGCATGAAAGGCCTTAACTGTACGGAAGAAACCCCTTAATCTACGGGGAGAATACTTTTATAGGCAAGATTGTTATTTTTTTATCATCTGTCTGAAGATTGCTTTTCTTTGGAAAGGAGAATAAGAAGGTTGCCCTTTTGAAGTAAATCTGGCCGGTAAGCATTATCTTTGCATTAAAAAAGATGATAACTTTATATTTAGCCCGTCACGGGCAGACAGAAGAGAATATCGCTCGTATTTTCCAAGGACACATGCCGGGCACGCTGACTGTTGAAGGAATAGCACAGGCTGAAGCGTTGCGTGATACTTTGCGGAACATCTCTTTGGATGCAGTGGTCAGTAGTGATTTGAAACGGTGTGTGGATACGGCCCGTATCGCTGTGGAAGGTCGGAACCTGCCTTGGGAGAAAACGGTCTTGTTGCGTGAAATCGATTGGGGGAGTTGGACAGGTCTTGCCATTAAAGAAGTTGATTTGCAACATTTTCCGGCAGATGTGGAAACGGAGGCGATGCTGTATGAGCGTGCGGGGCGTTTTGTGGACTACTTGAAAGAGCGATATGATGGAAAACAGGTGTTGGCAGTCGGGCATGGACTGATAAACAGGGCGGTACAGGCACACATTCAAGGAGTGACTTTGGAACATTTACGTAGTGTGCCAAAGATGAATAATGCGGAACTACGCCGGTTCAAGTTAACGTAATTCCGCATTGAATAACACGTGGTTATTGCAAAGTGATCCCCATGATTCCTATCACCACATCATTGGACAGGGTTTCCAGGGTCAGCCCTTTTAGTTCCTTGGAATGATCCAAAGGAATATCGAGCAATATGCCTGCACCACCTTCTATCTCACGTCCATATACACCAGTGATGTTGAGTTCCTTACCCAGATCACGGCTTACTTTACCGCTTCTCAAGTGCAGACGGTACGGCCGGGGAGCAGTTGCTTGGAATGCTTTGCCGTCCACATAGAAATCTTGTTCTATAGGACACCAGTTGTCCGGATTGGTCAACTCCGTTGCTTGGGAAGTTCCGTCTGCATAGTGTATGCGTATTATTCCATTGGCAATGTGGCACTGCATGTGGTTGGTACTTCCCGCCATCAGCAGATAAGCATGTGAGGCAGTGCCTGATAGTGAGATGGTGGAACTGTCCGGGTAATTATCCCATAGGGAGGTGAAAAGAATGTTGTTTCCTTTTTCTTTCAGACGGAAGGGGATGCCTAAAGACGTTTGGAAAGTATCATGATGTACAAGACTGCGTAATCCCGAGTCGTCTATGGTAGCACTCAGCAGCGGATGACACCATTCTCCTATTCCCTGTGTGGGAAGTTGCAACGTAGTGTATGGAGACCGGGGAGACAGGTATTCATTTTGATATATATCGGTGACGGAAGCATTCAGTTGCCGGTCAAAATCAACCATCCGGCATTTTTCGGGACGGATATCTGCAAAGTCTGTATAGGAGGGGGCTTCCCGGACGTTCTCTATATAGATATTAACAGGTTGCCACCAATCCATTTCTCCCTGATGGGTGTAAACAAAGAAAGTGTGGTGTCCCGGTTCACCTTTTATCTGTGCGTTGAAAGCGGTGGCTCCCACAGTGTGATTTGCTAAAATGCTCTGAGGATCATATACTTGGGAGATGGATGCTCCCGAAGGTATTTGCAAAGCCAACTTCCCGTTTGAAGTGATGACTGGTTCCTGGACTGCCAACGTGTGAAGTGGTGCTCCTTCCCATTCGATGGTAATGGTGGTTGAAGATGTTCCTTCCGCCTGGATTGAAAGAAGAGGATAGCCATGGGCCGATTCGATGGATTGCCATGTGGCAGGGACACCATTCACTTTTACTGAACGGATCTTCTCTTTTCTGGCATTGACGTGCAATACCGGATGGAGAGGAGTCTGGAACCGTTGTGTGATATGATAGGTATCCGTATCTTCTTTCCGGGTAAAGCGATAGCTTATATCGGGAGTGCTGACGGAAGCCTTGTCCCAGTCGTCCGGGAAGCCCGGCCGGAGGATGATTTGCTGGTTCAGGGCATCCGGCAGGATACCGAACAGACCTTGGATCAGTACTCGTGAAGCGACTCCGATGGGATCGCCGAAATCGCGGTAGCATTCTCCGCGTGCGGCATCATAGAAGCTGATCTGGCCGAAGTTACCCGGACTGTCTCCTAGATACATGCCGTCCAGAACAGAACTTTTTAAAAGTTTGTATCCGGCGTCGGCACGTCCGGCCTGGAAGTATGACAATGCGGTATGCATCACTTCGGCAAAGGCGACATTATTGATACTCCATGAGTAGGGCAGCCAGTTGGTGGTGGCGATAGTGGCATAGCCATTCTCTTTTAATCCATGGGCCGTGACGGGGATATGAGGAATGGCCGTGTCTACATAACGGGTAGCTTGATAGGCTTGGAACGGATTGGCTGTTTCGCTGTCTATAGCATGATAAATGGTCCATACAGCGGCACTTTCGTGTACTCGCTTGTGACCCATAAAATCTTGATATTCCGCCCAATGTCCTTTGTCGGGAAGCCATAGCCTCTCGTTCATGGCTTTCAGAATCTTTTCGGCTTCGTTGCGGTAAGGAGTGGGATCCTCGCCTATCTTTTCTGCCAATTGGGCCGCTGTCTTGTTGGCACGGTAGTTATAAGCTGATGAATGGGTGACTGCTCCGCTATTGTAATAAAGGGCGTCACTGGCCCAAATACAGGCGTATGCGTCATACAGCCCGTCGTTATCCGGGTCGTAGTTCAGCTTTTCCCATGCGAGGTGACGGGTGATGACAGGCCACATTTGGCGGACATAATCCAAGTCCCCCGTCCACTTGAAATGCCATAACAATTCGTCTATGTAGCAAAGGTTCATGTCGTAGTGGTGCATCTGATTATTGCGGTGCGGATTACGGCAGATGTATCCGTTACTGTATTGGGGTGTACCCCATTTCTTGACGGAACGTGCCAGATGCAGGGCGGAATCTTGTGCCGGATGGGGGAGGGTGTTGGGCACTTCGGTGACCTGACTTGCCGCGTATGCGTTGAAATGGGTCCGGGCACGGTCATGCCATCCCAAAACATCGCCGGTATAGGCGGCTCGCCA
>OBVD01000429.1_pt1 | contig 33097 bp, 26 predicted proteins | sample 1495031 | NCBI WGS metagenome assembly OBVD01 (sample SAMEA2579967, study PRJEB22360) | human gut metagenome
ACAGCTTGTTACCCAAGAAAACGGGGGGGGGGGGCCCCTGCCAATGTTTTAGGGCGGGCGGCTAGAAGCCATGCTTTTATTGAGTTAACTTGAACAATTTCCATTTCTATTTATAATTAAGGTTGTGCAAAGATAAAACAATTAATTCTGTATCTTTGTCTCCAAATAGAAAGGATTATGAAGAAACAGTTTCTTTTTTTGCTTTTAGCGGTTATTCTTTTGTCTTCTTGCGCCACAGCTACTTTGTCCGAGTTTCCGGGGGTAGGGCGTGTGAAGCAATATGATTTTTATAGTTATGATATTCCACCCGCTTTTGACGGTTTTCGGATAGGGTTTGCTTCGGATTTTCATTATGAGAGTCGCTTTAAGAGGAGTGAATTGAACAGCGCGGTGCGGGCATTAAAGTCAATGCATGCCGATGTCTTGCTGTTGGGTGGAGATTATCGTGGCAAGAAAGGTGGAAATCTGGATACTTTGTTCACCGCCTTGAGCAGAGTTTATACGCCTTACGGAACATTTGCTGTGATGGGAAATCATGATTATGGCTATTGTTATTCCGAAGTGGTGGAGGCCATGCAAAAGAATCATGTGCGGTTGATGGAACATAAAAGCTATAAGCTGATGAAAGATGGTCAGTATATTATAGTAAGCGGTGTACGCAATCCGTTTGATTTAAAAAAGAATGGTGACTCTCCATCCCAGCATTTTCCGGCGGATGATTTTATTATATTGCTCACGCATACTCCCGATTATGCAGAAGATACCGATGTGTCGAATGCCAATTTGGTGTTAGCGGGGCATACTCATGGTGGGCAGGTGAGCTTGTTTAAAAAATATTCTCCGGTAAAGCACTCTATTTATGGAAACCGTTTTCTGACTGGTTGGAAAGAGAATAGCAAAGGTACTCCGATTATTATAACCAATGGATTGGGTACTTCGCGCGTTGACGTCCGTTTATTTACTCCCAGCGAAGTTGTTCTGGTAGTCTTGCATCGTGTTGAAAAGCAGAAAGAATAGACTGTTTGTCCGTTAATAATGTACAGGGTGTCCATAATCGGACACCCTTTTTTATGTTTACTTGTTGATACTTAGTGGATTAATTCCATGGCATGTACTTTGCACTTTATAAAGTGAAGCGACTCAAGAAAAAAAACGGATCATGTTGCAACGTTTTGAGAGTCATTTGCGTCTTATAAATAAAGACACAAATAAACACGAATTATAAACATTAAAAATAAGACATTATGAAAACTACAATGCTCACTAAAGCCATGATGGCAGTTCTTTTTGCAATGACAAGTGTATTAACATTGAATGCGGCCAAGCCTGTGAAGATTACAAATGAAGAGGTGGAAAATGGTCGGGTGTCGGCTAAGGTCGTTTATGAACAGGAAGGTACTTTCCTGACTCCGGAGTATCGTTTTGAGTTCAGATACAACGATAAGGGACAAATCATAGAGAAGAAAAGTATGAAATGGAATGGCACGGATTGGATAAATTATTATTGTATGGAAGTTACGTACACAGACACAGAAGCGCATATTGATTATTCTTTGTGGAATAAAAATAAAAAAGCGTTTGTCCCTACGCAGAAATATGTATATACGTTAGATGAAGCTGGGAAGTTTTTGGCGTGGCACTCATATAAAAAGGATACGACAGGCTGGGAGTTGGACGGATTGATAAATAGTAAGGTACTGCTGGCAAAGCGTTAATGGAGTGCGTCCTTTGAATTTTAGATTAAATAATTGATATGTTTTTCCCCGGGGAATTTGGATTGTATCCTCCCGGGGATTTTTATTTTTTCAGTCGTTCATATACTGCCGGATGCAGGAAATATCGTATATCTCGTCCTTCTGCCAGTGCCTGTCTGATAAAAGTAGAACTGACTTCCAATAACGGAGTATCGGCTAATTGCACGGAAGGAGGAAGGGTTGTTGGATCAATAGTGAAATTCGGACGGGGATAGATCATTACATGATGATTCTTTAAAATCTCCTCTGCTTTGTACCAACGGGGGAATAAAAGCCAGTTGTCCGCCCCGATGATAAGGGTGAATTCCCGGTTGGGATAGGCTTTGTGTAAAGCATCCAATGTGTGTATAGTATAGGAAGGACGAGGCAGGTGGAATTCGAAGTCGGAAGCCCGGAATTTGGGATAATCCGCAATGGCCAGTTTTACCAGTTCCAATCGCAGATTATCATCCCATAAATCCGTTTGTTGCTTTAATGGATTGTGAGGAGAGACGAGAAACCATATTTCATCCAGTCCGTTATATTCACATAAATAATTGGCAAGTGCCAGATGGCCCATGTGGATAGGATTGAATGAGCCGCCGAAAATACCGGTCTTTATCTTACTCTTTTCCATTTATTGTAATTCCATACTTGTCCTACAGTGACAATACCCATTGCTATGGCAATAATGTATTGTTCCATTGCCATTGCAATGATACCCACAGCCAAAGCTATAAAACCAATGAGGATACAAAGTATCGACATTCTTTGGGCCAGTTTTTTCGGATCTTTGATCATCGTCTTATTGTTCAATAAAGTTTCTAATAACTTTCAGTGCTTCCGCCTTTGCCTTCTCCAAATCGTCATTTACTATCACGGTATCGAATTTATCGGCGAACCCCAATTCGAATTCTGCTTTTGCAATTCGGCTTTCAATCACTTCGGGGGCATCAGTACCACGGCCTTGCAGGCGTTTACGGAGTTCTTCTACACTGGGTGGTTGAATGAAAACAGACAATGCGCGGCTGCCATAATATTTTTTGATATTACATCCGCCTACCACATCTACGTCAAAAATCACATTTTGTCCGGCTTCCAATTGTTTTTCCACTTGTGCTTTCAAGGTTCCGTAGAAACGGTTTTCGTATACTTCTTCGTATTCCAGAAATTCATTATTGGCAATGCGTTGTCTGAATTCCTCAGGAGATAGGAAGAAATATTCCACACCATGCCGTTCTTTTCCGCGAGGAGGGCGGCTGGTGGCAGAAATAGAGAAAGACAGGTTCAGGTTTTGTGTCAACAGATAGTTGATAATGGTTGATTTGCCCGAACCTGAGGGGGCTGAAAAAATGATAAGTTTTCCTGTTGCCATATCTTGATTCTTTGCTTATGAGAATGGTGTCCGGTATGTGAACCGGTTACATTACATTTAACACCTGTTCTTTGATTTGTTCCAGTTCGTCCTTCATCTGCACTACGATGTTTTGCATTTCGGCATGATTGGATTTGCTGCCGGTCGTATTGATTTCGCGTCCCATTTCCTGTGCTATGAAACCAAGTTTTTTTCCTTGTCCATGACCGCCTGCCATGGTTTCACGGAAATATCTCAAGTGATTGCTCAGTCGTTGTTTCTCTTCGTTAATATCTAATTTTTCAATGTAATAAATCAATTCTTGCTCCAGGCGGTTTTTATCATAATCCACACTGATGGTCTTTTCCAAAGCATCTGTAATGCGTTCACGTATCTTGGCTACACGCTCTGTTTCGTAGGGTTCGATGGACTTTAACAAACGCTCGATGTTGTCAATCTTTTCGTTGAATTTCTTTTCCAAGGCGCTTCCTTCCTGTTTGCGGAAATCTACCAAATGGTTGATGGCCTCTTCCACTACCCGGCGGACTACCTCCCATTCGTCTTCCGAAAGTTCTTGTACATCGGCTTTGGTCAGTACGTCAGGCATTCGTAGAAGGGTTGCAAACCAATCTTCGGGCATTGGTATATGGGTCATTTCGGAAATAGATTTTATCTGATTGTAGTAGTTTTCTACAAGGGCGGCGTTAATGGGAGTGGCTGTATCCGAAACGTCTTTCTCTATCCACAGGCTGAAATCAACTTTACCGCGTTCCAATGATTTGGAAATCATATTGCGGATTTCCATTTCTTTTTCACGGTATAAAGGAGCGATCCGTGTAGACAAGTCCATTGCTTTACTATTTAAAGACTTGATCTCTACGTTAATTTTTTTTTCTCCGAATATAGCGGTTGCTTTACCGTATCCGGTCATTGACTGTATCATAACTAATATGTTTTTTTGCAAAAGTAATCTTTTTATGGAAATGAAGTATAAATAAAAGTGTATATTTGCAGATTATATTATATAAGTAGAGCATTATGTCGTGTATTTTGCATATTGAAACTTCAACAGAGGCCTGCTCTGTTGCCGTCAGTGAGGATGGATTGGCGGTGTTCTCCAAAGAGGATTTGAAAGGACCTTCACACGCCGTGCAGCTGGGCGTATTTGTAGATGAGGCTTTATCTTTTGTCGACAGTCATGGTATGCCGTTGGATGCAGTGGCTGTGAGTTGCGGGCCCGGCTCGTACACAGGGCTGCGTATTGGTGTTTCTATGGCGAAGGGTATTTGCTATGGACGTAATTTGCCACTTATCGGTCTGCCGACATTGGAGGTGTTGTGTGTGCCGGTGTTGTTACATCATGATTTGCCTGAGGATGCCTTGCTCTGTCCTATGATAGACGCACGTCGCATGGAAGTCTATGCAGCTGTTTATGACCGCGCATTGGGCGTGAAAAGGGAAATTGCCGCCGATATTGTTGATGAGCATTCCTATTTGGAGTTCCTGAATGAACATCCGGTCTATTTTTTTGGTAACGGTGCAGCCAAATGCCGTGGGCAGATTACTCATCCCAATGCTCATTTTATTGATGACATCCGTCCGTTAGGTAAATGGATGTTCCCATTGGCAGAAAAGGAAATGGTAAGGCAGAACTTTAAGGATGTGGCTTATTTTGAGCCTTTCTATTTGAAAGAGTTTGTAGCTTCCAAACCCAAAAAGCTTTTGTAACAGCCGATGAACAAATCAGTGCATAAATCATAAATTTTAAATATATATGGAGTATAATACTCAACAACGAACTTTACCCCTTCCTGAATATGGCAGAAGTGTGCAGAACATGGTAGACCACGCCTTGACCATCGAGGACAGAGCTGAGCGCCAACGTTGTGCGAACACGATTATCAACATTATGGGCGGTATGTTTCCGCATTTGCGGGATGTGCCCGATTTCAAACATAAATTATGGGATCATTTGGCTATTATGGCCGATTTCAAGCTGGATATCGATTATCCGTATGAAATTGTGAAGAAAGAAAGCCTGGAGGTGAAACCCGATATGTTGCCTTATCCGCATAATGGAATCCGTTACCGTCATTATGGACGTATTTTGGAGAGCATGATTAAAAAGGCAGTGGACTATCCGGAAGGTGAGGAGAAGAAGCAGCTGATCAGCCTGATTGCAAACCACATGAAGAAATGTTTCCTGAACTGGAACAAAGACGGGGTGGAGGATCAGAAAATCTTGGATGATCTTCGCGATTACTCTAAGGGAATGATTAATTTGACCCCTGAAGACCTGCATTTGAATGAACAGCAACGTGTTTATGTTCCACGCAGGCCGCAACAGAACAACAATCAGCGCAGACCGCAACAAAACAACAACCAAAGAAAGAAATATTAATTCCTAAAAAATGATACCATGGCTTCGTTTGTAATTGAAGGAGGACATAAATTGCACGGCGAAATACACCCGCAAGGTGCTAAAAATGAAGTGTTACAGATTCTTTGTGCCACTCTGCTGACTTCGGAAGAAGTGACCGTAACTAATATTCCGGACATTCTGGATGTGAACAATCTGATTCAGTTGTTACGTGATATGGGTGTCAAGGTATCAAAAACAGGGATTGATTCGTATACATTTAAGGCTGACACTGTGGATTTGAACTACTTGGAGAGTGATGAATTCTTAAAGAAATGTTCCAGTCTGCGTGGATCAGTCATGTTGGTTGGTCCGTTGGTTGCCCGTTTTGGAAAGGCTTTGATTTCAAAACCGGGCGGTGACAAGATTGGCCGCCGGCGTTTGGACACTCACTTTATCGGTATTCAGAAACTGGGAGCCTGTTTTAATTATGATGAGGAACGAAGTGTTTTCAGTATTTGCGCAGAGCATTTGGAAGGTACTTATATGTTGCTGGATGAAGCTTCGGTTACCGGTACGGCTAATATTGTGATGGCTTCTGTCCTGGCGAAGGGCAAAACGACCATTTACAACGCAGCTTGTGAACCTTATCTGCAACAACTTTGTCGTATGTTGAACCGCATGGGGGCGAAGATTTCCGGTATTGCATCTAATTTGCTGACTATTGAAGGAGTGGAAAGTCTGCATGGCTGTACGCATCGGGTGTTGCCTGATATGATTGAAGTAGGTAGTTTTATCGGAATGGCAGCTATGACAGGAAGTGAGCTTACCATTAAGAATGTATCGCATGAAAATTTGGGCATTATTCCAGAAAGTTTCCGTCGTTTAGGTATCAGAGTGGAACAGCGGGGAGATGATCTGTTTATCCCCGAGCAGGAACATTATCAGATAGAATCGTTTATTGATGGCTCTATTATGACCATAGCAGATGCTCCCTGGCCGGGGCTGACTCCCGACTTGCTCAGTGTGGTACTGGTGGTGGCTACACAGGCGAAAGGCAGTGTACTGATTCATCAGAAGATGTTTGAAAGCCGCCTGTTCTTTGTGGACAAGCTCATAGATATGGGAGCACAGATTATATTATGTGACCCTCATCGTGCCGTTGTGATAGGGCATGACCGTAATTTCCAGCTTCGCGCCGGAAATATGATTTCACCCGATATCCGTGCCGGTATCGCTTTGCTGATAGCGGCAATGAGTGCCGACGGTATAAGCCGCATACACAATATAGAGCAGATAGACCGGGGATATCAGAATATAGACCAGCGTTTGAATGCGCTTGGCGCACGTATTACTAGAATTTAGAGAAATCAATCATGATTAAGAAAGATGAAGTTTTCAAGATTGGTATATTCAACAAACCGCATGGAGTAAAAGGAGAAATCTCATTCACTTTTACGGATGATATTTTTGACCGTGTGGAATGTGAGTATCTGGTCTGTTTGTTAGACGGTATATTCGTGCCTTTCTTTATTGAAGAGTATCGTTTTCGTTCAGATACCACTGCTTTAGTCAAACTGGAAGGGGTGGATACCTCGGAAAAGGCCCGTATGTTTACGAATGTAGAGGTCTATTTCCCGAAGAAATATGTCGGTGAGGAGGAAGATTCGGATGATATACCTACCTGGAACTATTTTATTGGCTTTAAGGTGGAAGATGTGAATCATGGTGAGTTGGGCGAGATTGTGGCGGTGGATGACAGTACGATGAATGTCCTTTTTGCCATTGAGAAGGATGGCGAGGAACTTTTGCTGCCTGCCCACGAGGAATTTATCATCAAATTGGATAAGAAAAAGCGTTTGCTGACGGTCGAAGTACCTGATGGCTTGATATAAATATAGAAGGTGCGCACGATGAAGAAAAAAGGAAGGAAAGCATTTTGGCATAATTTCAAGTTTAAGTATAAACTGACCATTACCAATGAAAATACGTTGGAGGAGATTGTGGGACTGCACGTTTCCAAACTCAATGGTGTGTCTGTATTGCTGTCTGCCGTAACGGTAATTTTCCTGATTTCGGCAACTATCATTGTTTTTACTCCTTTACGTAACTATTTGCCGGGATATATGAACAGTGAGGTACGTGCGCAGGTGGTGACCAATGCCTTGCGGGCCGATTCGTTACAACAAGTGGTGACGAGGCAGAATATGTATATCATGAACATTCAGGATATATTTAGCGGGAAAGTAAAAGCTGATACAGTCCAATCTATCGACTCTCTGACCATTCTTCGTTCTGATTCTTTGATGGAACGTACCAGGCAGGAAGAAGAGTTTCGCAAGCAATATGAAGAATCGGAACGATATAATCTGACGGCTGTTGATGATAATAATGTCGCTTCCGGATTGATATTCTATCGTCCTACACGGGGCATGATGTCATCTAATTTTGACTTGGAGAACAGGCATTACGGTGTGGACATTGCCGCTAATCCAAATGAAAGTGTGTTGGCAACATTGGATGGGACAGTGATTTTGTCTACTTATACGGCAGAAACCGGTTATGTTATTCAGATACAGCATGGACAGGATTTTGTGTCGGTGTATAAACATTGTGGTTCGTTATTAAAGAAAGAAGGAGATCCGGTGAAAGGTGGTGAAGCTATTGCATTGGTAGGAAATACCGGTGAAAAAACTACCGGACCGCATCTGCATTTCGAATTATGGCATAAGGGACGTGCGATTGATCCCTCAAAATACATTGTATTTTAACAACATTATGAAAAAACAAATAGCGATATTAGGTTCTACCGGCTCTATCGGTACACAAGCTTTACAGGTAATAGAGGAACATCCAGATTTATATGAGGTCTATGCGTTGACAGCCAATAACAGGGTCGATTTATTGGTAGAACAAGCCCGTAAGTTCATGCCCGAGGCGGTAGTGATAGCCAATGAGGAAAAATACCTTCAATTGAAAGAGGCGCTGAGTGATCTGCCTGTCAAAGTATATGCAGGAGCGGATGCGCTCTCTCAAATTGTGGAATCACAACCTATTGACATTGTACTGGCTTCTATGGTAGGTTATGCCGGATTGCGTCCTACTATAAATGCGATAAAGGCAGGTAAAGCTATTGCTTTGGCTAATAAAGAAATACTGGTTGTAGCCGGGGAGTTGATTAATGTACTGGCAAATCAGTACCATACACCTGTACTTCCCGTGGATTCGGAGCATTCGGCTATCTTCCAGTGTCTGGAAATAAATAACCGGTTGGAGAAAGTGATCTTGACAGCTTCAGGAGGGCCGTTCCGTACTTATACCATGGAGCAGTTGCAAACAGTGACCAAAGCACAAGCTTTGAAGCATCCCAATTGGGAGATGGGAGCGAAGATAACCATTGATTCGGCTTCCATGATGAACAAAGGGTTTGAAGTGATTGAGGCTAAATGGTTATTCGGAATGCGTCCGGAGCAAATTGAAGTGGTAGTTCATCCACAATCTGTCATTCATTCTATGGTGCAGTTTGAGGATGGGGCCGTGAAAGCACAGTTGGGCATGCCCGATATGCGTTTGCCTATTCAATATGCTTTTTCGTATCCGGAGCGCGTGAAATCTTCTTTCGAGCGGTTGGATTTTGCCCGTATAACAGACCTGACTTTTGAACAGCCTGATACCAAACGTTTTCGTAATTTGGCATTGGCATACGAGGCTTTGTATCGGGCCGGAAATATGCCCTGTATAGTGAATGCAGCTAATGAAGTGGTGGTGGATGCTTTCCTGAAAGACAAAATATCTTTTCTGGGTATGAGTGATGTCATAGAACAGACTATGGGTAAAGTTGCTTATATCAAGGAACCGACTTATGAAGACTATGTGGATACTGATGCTGAGGCGCGTCGGGTAGCGTTGTCCCTTTTGTCATCTTAAATGGTAGTTGGCAGAGAATTATGTTAATTATAAATTATAAAATAGTAAATAGTTAGATGGAAACATTTTTGATTCGTGCTCTTCAATTGATAATGAGCCTTTCATTATTGGTCATTATTCATGAGGGAGGACATTTTCTTTTTTCACGTCTTTTTAAAGTAAGAGTAGAGAAGTTCTACATATTTTTTGATCCGTGGTTTTCTTTGTTCAAATTCAAACCGAAGAACAGTGATACGGAATATGGTATTGGCTGGGGGCCTTTGGGGGGGTATGTGAAAATTTCGGGGATGATAGACGAGTCTATGGATACCGAGCAGATGAAACAGCCTGCTAAGCCATGGGAATTTCGTTCAAAACCGGCCTGGCAGCGTCTGCTTATCATGGTGGGTGGTGTCTTGATGAATTTCTTGCTGGCTATCTTCATCTATTCCATGATTTTATTCCATTGGGGAGATTCTTTTGTATCGCTGCAAGACATGACTCATGGTATGAAATTTAATGAGCGTGCCCGGGAAATAGGTTTCCGTGACGGTGATATTCTTCTTCGTGCAGATGAAAAACCATTGGAGCGTTTCGGGGTGGATATGCTTCGTGATATTGCTGAGGCACGTACAGTGACTGTATTGCGCGACGGAAAGGAAGCCGAAGTATATATGCCTGAGATCAGCTTGTTGGATATAGCAAAGGATGATCCGATGTTTGTTACGGCGTTAGTTCCTAATGTCGTTGACTCGGTGATACCGGGCGGTGGCTTGGATAAGGCCGGTATACAGAAGGGTGATAGTCTGGTCGCGGTCAACGGTGAAATGTTGAACTCATGGAATGCATTGGTGGAAAAACTGGATAATATGCAGGCTGATGCGGAAGCTACAGGAGATAAAGATGCTTCTCTACAAATGGTATATTCGCGTAACGGACTGCGTGACACCGTGACGGTGCGTACAGACTCTTTGTTTAGAGTGGGTGCAACATTCTCTTCATTGGCTGATTATAAAGAAACAACCCGTGAATTTGGTTTCTTTGAATCTTTTCCTGCAGGGGTGCAATTGGGGGTAAATACGTTGAAGGGATATGTGAACGATATGAAATATGTGTTCACTAAAGAAGGAGCCAAGAGCGTAGGTGGTTTTGGAACGATAGGAAGTATTTTTCCGAAAGTATGGGATTGGCATCGCTTTTGGGAAATGACTGCTTTTCTGTCAATCATCTTGGCGTTTATGAATATTCTGCCTATTCCGGCATTGGATGGCGGACATGTATTATTCCTGCTTTATGAAATCATTGCCCGTCGTAAGCCGAGTGACAAATTTATGGAATATGCGCAGATGGTAGGCATGTTCCTATTGTTTGCCTTGCTCATTTGGGCGAACTTTAATGATATCATGCGATTCTTGTTCTAGGTCTGCATGACAGAAAAGGACACGGCATTTTTATAACAATGCCGATAGGCACGGATTTCCGCAAAGATTGAATCAATCGTCTTTGCGGAAATCTGCGTTTTTTATATTGTTTCTCTCCCGTGGTGAAAAAAAGACATAAAAAAAGAGCGAAAGTTTTTATCAAACCCGCTCACATCCTGAAGAACCCCCCTCCATTATGGGGTTCTTTTCATCTTTCTCGTCTCAGTTGTGTTATCCTCTCTCTTGTACCTAAAAAAACAACTCTTTTAATACCTATAAAACTAATCTCCTGAAAACTTTCTTTTTCTAATTACCTTAAATCTTACTACTAATACCTTTCTAAATCAATCTTTCTTTACCTAAATCTAATACCTTAAATTAAAATCTTTACCTTAATACTTAATACCTAATTTTGTTCTTTTCTTTATTAACTTAATATTTGGTTTCACAACCACATTGCAAAGGTACGGCTTTTCTTGAAATTAGCAAGTAAATATATGCTGAAAAACATAAAAAAGGGTGAATTCATGATATATATCAAGAAAACACCCCTTTTTTATTTCTTTTAGCGTTATCGCACACGGATGATGCGTTGATTACTGCTGCCCCGAAATTCCAAGTAAGGAGAGTACAAATCCGGCTCAAATCGTCCGTCTACTATAACATCCACATAATCCAGTATCGGGTTTAACATTTCATCGTTTTGTATCTGTTCAAATGTATATCCAGTATAACACCAGATGTTTTGTCCGGTAGCTTCTTTGATCTGTTTGACCAGAGCCAGGAATTCTTGGGGATGATAAAGTGGATCTCCACCGGAAAAGGTGATTCCGTCCAATAATGGATTGGCATTTATTTCGCAGATCATTTTTTCTATTTTTTCCGGTGTGAGCGGAGTGCCTGCCGATGGATTCCAGGATTCGGGATTCTGGCAACCGCGACAATGGTGACGGCATCCGGCCAGATAGATGGAATAGCGGATGCCTTCACCGTCGACTATTGTTTCAGGATAGGTAAATAACAAGTTCATGCTGATTATCCATGCTTTACCCGGTCACGTTCTTCAGCACGCTTGGCTGAATTCCAAGTGCTGAGGTCGCCTGTCAAATACCCGGTAATGCGACGCATTCGCATTATATTCTCGCTCTGGCAAACAGGGCACTTGTCGTAAATGACTCCTTTGTAACCGCAAGCCTGACAAGTATCAACAGGATGGTTGATGGAACCGTATCCAATGCCTTCGTCATGCATTACTTTTACAATCTTGGCTATGGCTTTTACATTTTTCTGAGCTTCTCCGTCCAGTTCCACGTAAGTGATATGCCCTCCGCGGGTAATGGCGTGGAAAGGAGCTTCCCGTTTTATCTTCTCGGTGATGGTGATGGGCTCTTTTACATCTACGTGGAAAGAGTTTACATAATAGTCATTGTCCGTCACGCCGGGAATGATGCCGTATTTGCGGCGGTCCATACGGGTGAAGCGTCCGGAAAGTCCTTCGGCAGGAGTGGCAAGTACGGAGAAATTCAACTGATATTTCTGTTTGTATTCGTCTGCCACTTTATTCATTTCCGTAACGGCTTCGAATAATGTATCCCATGCTTTCTGGCTATGTGCGTGACCTTCTCCATAAAGAGCCATCATGGCATTGTGTCCGCCGATAAAGCCTATCCCTAATGTGCCTTGACGCAATACATCCCCCACCTGGTCGTTGGGCGAAAGTTTTCCTCCGCCTTTCCACACATCATTCCCCATCATGAACGGGAACTGGCGTGCCAAGGCTGTACGTTGATACTGGTAGCGTGCATACAATTGTTCGGCAATCAGTTCGGACAAAGCATGTACACTTTCCATGAATATTTCTTTTGCTTTTCTTTCTATGGCCTCTTTCTTGCCTGACTCTTCCAGACTTTCTGCCTTGATGCGTGCTTCGATGGCCAGCCGGGGCATATTCATGGTGGTGAATGACAGGTTGCCACGTCCTAATGAACTTTTTTCACCTGCTATATTTTCGTATACGCGGGTACGGCATCCCATAGTTGCCAGTTCATAGCGGTAACGTTTAGGGTCCTTGATATCCCATTTCTCATTTTTGTTATAAGGAGTATCCAAAAACATAAAATTAGGGAACAAGGCTTTTGCGGTGGTACGGCAGGCTTTCAGAAACAAGTCGAAATTGGGAGCTTGGAATTCCATTTTGCCTTCCAGTGCCGCTTCGAAGTTTTCCATGGCTTTCTTATAGTCCTCTTCGGAATAAGATACTCCGTCTTTAACCTTGAATATCTGTATGGGGAAGACCGGTACTTCGCCACGGGTACCCAGGCCTTCGATGGTAGCTTTCAGCAGTTCCTCTATGACCATGCGGCCTTCGGGAGAAGTGTCTGTTCCATAATTGATGGAACTGAACACGACTTGATTTCCCCCTCGCGAATGCATGGTGTTCAGGTTGTGGATGAATCCTTCCATGGCCTGATGTGTGTCTTTGCGCGTCATGGCGTATGCTTTCTCTTCAATTTTCTTGAGAGCCTCTGTTCCGGGTTCTTTTCCTTCTACTTCTATATAAAACTCGGTTAAAGTTTTCAGATGTTTGCGAAATGTCTTCCGTACCCCTTCCGCCATAAAGAAGTCGAAGGCGGGAATAGCTTGTCCGCCGTGTTGTTCGTTCTGGTTTGTCTGGAATATGATGGTGGCCAGAGTGGCATAACTTTGAATGGACTGTGGAGTACGGATACTTCCGTTTTTAGTGCGGAAGCCGCGTTCGAACAAGTCATCCAGGTCATATTGGATACAAGTGGTAGTCTTGGTGGGATAGTAATCCAAATCATGTATATGTATGTCGCCCAACTGATGTGCTTCGGCATATTTTTTAGGCAACAGGTATTTATAGGTATAGTCTTTAGTAACTTCCGAGGCAAAAGTCATCATCTGTCCGGCGGGAGTATGGCTGGACATGTTGGCATTACTCAGGTTGACATCATTTTTGTCGATGGCTACAATGCCGTCCATGATGTGCTTCATTTGCGTTTTACGGTCGCGTTCCGTATTCCGCCATTCGCGATAAATAATATATTTCTTGGCCACTTCGGGACGTACTTTCATCAGTTCCTTTTCTACCAGATCCTGAATCTCTTCCACACTGATGGTTGGAGATACGAAATTGCTGATAACCCGCATGGTAATTTCAGCAATCAGTTTGTCTTCATTGTCAATTCCGGAGGCATGGAATGCCTTGCCGATTGCATTTTTAATTTTACTGATGGAAAAGTCTTCCCGCTTTCCATCACGCTTAATAATACAAATCTCAGCGTAATTCATTGTTTGAAAAATTAATTGTTAATTTAAAAAACTTGGCTGTCCTTCCAGGCAGGTTTTCTGACTTATCTCTCCCTTAAAACGCCTTCCCGCAAATGGTTTTGTAGTGGCATATTGTTTCAGCTCTACGAGAATTACAGCAGCGGGTACTGTTGCTGATTTTCACGGCATTCCCTCTTGGAAGTGGTTAACTTCACCTTGTCGGACAGCTGCAAAGGTATAACATTTTGGGAAACTTTCTATTTAAAAAATGGATAAAAGTTTTCCAAAACGGATAACTTATTGAAGATGGGAAGGTTATAAAATGTACCACAATGCCATCATGTGGCAGACCGTTCCTCCTAATACGAACAGATGGAAAACAGAGTGCATATAGGGCAATTTGGGGAAGGAATAAAAGACAGCTCCGGTGATGTAAGACACTCCTTCACCGATTAACCAATAAATAAAAGCGGGAGGCACATGTTGGCAGAGCGGCTTGAAACCTACAAAAATGCTGCATCCCATGGCTATATAGCAAATTGTTTCCAGGTTGCTATGTTCTTTCAGGTTACAAAAACATAGAATGATCCCGGCGAGGGCGCATAGCCATACGAAACTAAGAATTCCCCATCCCCAATAATCTGCTTCCCGCAAGGCTATCAGCATGATGGGGGAATAGCTGCCTGCGATATGCAGATAAATCGAAGCATGATCGAATTTGCGCAACACTTCGCGGTGAGGAGATGGTTTGCTGGCATGATACCAGGTGGAGCTGATATAGGAAGACAGCATACCGAATAGGTAGAGCCACATGCCGCCTGTTGCCCACGGATTGCCACTTTTCATGGCAGTAAGCAACAGATAACCGCCGCCGGCGATACCTATCAGGATACCAACGCCATGTGACAGGGTATTGGCCCACTCTTCTCCTTTGGTATAGTGTATGGTCAATTTCTTATAAGTTTTTTGGAGTTAATCCCATGCTTTTTGCTTTCTTCAACATGTGTTCTAAAGCAGCATCATGCTCATTAGGGATGATTCCATCCAGTATGGCATCCTTGATAGAACTTTTCAGACTGCCTATTTCACGGCAGGGCTGCAGGTCGAATATCCGCATAATTTCTTCTCCGTCTACCGGAGGTTGGAAATTGCGTATCCGGTCTTTTTCTTCCAGGTCTTTCAGCTTCTGGCGTACCAGTTTGAAGTTATCCAGGAATTTTTGTTTTCGTGCTTCATTTTTTGAAGTGATGTCCGCTTCGCACAGCATCATCAAGTCGTCAATATCATCTCCGGCTTCAAAAAGCAGACGTCGCACGGCGGAATCGGTTACTACATCATCTGCGATAACAATGGGGCGCATGTGCAGGCTGACCAACTTTTGGACATATTTCATCTTCTCATTCATGGGCAGTTTCATCTTGCGGAAGAGATCCGGAACCATTTTCTCACCGATAAAGTTATGATTATGGAAAGTCCATCCTATACGTGGCTCCCAGCGTTTGGTACGTGGCTTGCCTATATCATGCAACAGCGTAGCCCAACGCAGCCATAGGTTGTCGGTATGTTTGGAAATATTGTCCACAACTTCCAGGGTATGATAGAAGTTGTCTTTATGGGCACGCCCGTTTCGGGTTTCCACTCCTTGCAGCGCCACCAGTTCGGGAAAAATCAAAGGCAGCAGTCCGCAGCGGTCCAGTTCTATAAAGCCTTTGGACGGTATGGGGGCGAGCAGGATCTTGTTCAACTCGTCGGCGATGCGCTCTTTGGAGATAATATGAATGCGTTCCTTGTTGCGTGACAGTGCTTCGAAAGTGGTGTCGTCAATATAGAAGTTCAGTTGTGTGGCAAACCGGACACAACGCATCATGCGGAGCGGATCGTCACTGAAAGTGATGTCCGGGTCCAGCGGTGTACGGATAGTTCTCTCTTTCAAATCGTCCAGCCCGTTAAAAGGATCTACCAGTTCACCGAAACGTGCTTTGTTCAGGCACACTGCCATGGCATTGATCGTGAAATCGCGCCGGTTTTGGTCATCCTCCAGGGTGCCGTCCTCTACTACAGGCTTGCGGCTGTCATGGCTGTACGACTCTTTACGGGCACCGACAAATTCCACTTCCGTGTCATGGTATTTAACTTGTGCCGTGCCGAAATTCTTAAAAACAGAAACGTGTGCTCCGCGTCCCAGCTTCCTGCCGAAGGCCTGTGCCATTTCAATTCCGCTCCCTACTACGACTACATCTATATCCTTCGAGGGACGCTTCAGGAATATATCTCGTACATAACCTCCTACAACGTAACATTCCAATCCCAGTTCGTCTGCCGTTTCGGAGATTAACTTGAATATCTTATTATTAAAGTGTTCTTTTAGTTCCATATTCATCTTAAAGAGGGGCAAATTTACGATTTTTTGCGCAGGATAAGGAGAAATCACGCAATTAAATTGTATTTTTGCCTGCATATAAAACGATCAAGTACATGAAAAAGATAGGATTAGTAGCATTATTTGCCTTGTTGCTGGCCGGTTGTGATGATGGCGGCGAGAAGAAAGCGCAAGAAAATTTGCGTAAGGCCGAAGCGGCTTTGGAAAAAGAGAACTTTAATGAGGCCAAATTGCAGATAGACAGTATCCGCATCCTTTATCCGAAAGCGTTTGAAGCCAGAAAACAGGGAGTCAAGCTGATGCAGCAGGTGGATTTGAAAGAACAGCGGAAAAGTCTGATTTACCTGGATAGCATGATGGTGGTGAAACAAGCTCAGCTGGATTCCGTCAAGGGTAATTTTGTTCTTGAGAAAGATACTGCATATCAGGAGGTGGGTAACTATTTTTATCCCACCCAGACGGTAGAAAAGAATATAGGCCGTTCATTCTTGCGCGGACAGGTGAACGAGCAGGGGGAAATGTCCCTTACCTCTATTTATTGTGCTGGCGGCACGTTGCATCACACGGCGGTGAAAGTGAGTGTGGGGGATACCTTTGCCGAAACTCCCGCCTCGAAAGACAGCTATGAAACCACTGACTTGGGCCGTGCAATCGAGAAAGCCGATTACAAGATGGGGGAAGACGGCGGCGTTATCGCTTTTATTGTAGCGAACAAAGATAAGAATATCCAACTTCAGTTTATCGGAGACCGTACTTATAAAACGGCTATGCAACCCAATGACCGTAAGGCGATTGCAGAATTGACGGAGTTGGCGCGCATCCTGTCCGGCATGGAACAAATCCGTAAAGATAAGAAAGAAGCGAACTTGAAAATAGAGTTTGTAACCCGCAAAATGCAGGAACAGGAGGAAGAGAAGTAATGTGGATGGGAACACAAACAATGCGGATCCTGAAGAGAACCTCCCCAAAGTCCGCATTGTCCGTGTTCCTTGTTTCATGTACAGCCCTTACAATCGCTTCAAGGCCAGCTTGATCACTTTCTCTACCGGGGCGGCAGGCTCCTCTTTCAGCCACTACCTTTTGTGATGCGGCTTGTGCAAATCCCAGCATGGTGAGTGCGGCGACAGCCTCGTCATGAATTTCCGTATTGCCCGGATTGGCAAACATTTCACTGTTCACCGTCTCCACGCCCGAAGTGGCGATCTTGTCCTTTAAGTCCACTATGATGCGTTGGGCAGTTTTCAGGCCGATGCCTTTTACCGTTTTCAATAACTTGTCATTACCGGAACTGATTACTCCACACAGCTCGGAAGGGGATAAGGCCGACAGAATCATACGTGCCGTGTTGCCGCCGATGCCCGATACGGAAATCAGTAACAAAAACAACTCCCGTTCCTGTTTGGTCGAGAATCCGTAGAGTACGTAGGCGTCTTCCCGGATCGCTTCATAAATATATAATTTCGTATTGCTCTGATTCTGAATGGCCGAATACGTATTCAATGAGATATTGATGCCATACCCCATCCCGTTACAATCTAAAACCACCGTTGCCGGAGTAATCTCCGCAATGTCTCCTTTAATATATTCTATCATGGTTGTTTCATTTGAAAATTTACAGTTCTTTGCAAAAATAGGACATCTATCTTTTAAATTATAAGTTCGGCAAGAATATTTTTAAATTATTAGGTCGTAGTGAACAAAAAAACGAGGCAAAATGTTTATTTTTGCAGCGAATTAACAGATAATAGTAAACTAAACCCAATAAAAGATGAAAAAAATAAGAGCGGCCGTGGTTGGATACGGTAACATTGGTCAGTATGTAGTGGAGGCTTTGGAAGCTGCTCCCGATTTTGAGATTGCAGGTATCGTCCGTCGTAGCGGTGCGGAAAACAAGCCTGCCGAGTTGGAAGCATACGCTGTGGTGAAAGATATAAAGGAATTGAAAGATGTGGATGTGGCTGTGCTGGCTACTCCGACCCGTAGCGTGGAAGAATATGCGAAAGAGATTCTGGCAATGGGTATCAATACGGTAGATAGTTTCGACATTCATACACAAATCACTTCTCTCCGCCGTTCATTGGATGAGTCGGCAAAGGCCGGTAAGGCTGTCGCTATTATTTCTGCCGGATGGGATCCGGGAAGCGATTCTGTAGTCCGTACCCTGCTGGAAGCCATCGCTCCGAAGGGTATTACTTATACCAATTTCGGTCCGGGACGCAGCATGGGGCATTCCGTAGCAGTCCGTGCCATTGATGGAGTGAAGGATGCTTTGTCCATGACTATTCCTGTGGGAACCGGTATCCATCGCCGTATGGTGTATGTGGAACTGGAAGAAGGTGCGGATTTCAAGACTGTGGAAGCCGCCATCAAGTCGGATCCTTATTTTGTAAATGACGAGACACATGTAAAACAAGTTCCATGTGTGGACGATTTGAACGACGTGGGTCATGGCGTTAACCTGGTTCGCAAAGGGGTATCGGGCAAGACTCACAATCAGTTGTTCGAGTTTGACATGAAGATTAATAATCCGGCTCTTACCGCGCAGGTGCTGGTTTGCGTGGCACGCGCCTCCATGAAACAGCAGCCCGGATGTTATACCATGATCGAAGTTCCGGTAATTGATCTGCTGTGCGGCGACCGTGAGGAACTGATTGCCCATTTGGTATAAAGAGGTTTCCTCAAAAAGAACGATATTCTGAAAATCTCTTCTCTGTTTTATTCCGGAGAAGAGATTTTTTTATTTCCTTTGTGTTCATAAACAAAGAAATAGAACAATGATAGCAAGTATTGTATGGGATGTGGATCCTATCTTATTTAAAGTAGGTAGTTGGGAAGTGCGTTGGTATGGGCTGATGTGGGGCCTTGGTTTCATATTGGCTTATGAAATGGTAAGCCGTTTATTCAAAAAAGAGAAGTATCCGGAAGAGTGGGTGGACAAGCTTTTTGTCTATTGCATAGTCAGTACGGTCATTGGTGCCCGTCTGGGGCATTGTTTGTTTTATGAATGGGACTATTATGGCGCCCATCCTGTTGAAATATTCAAGATTTGGAAAGGCGGGCTGGCAAGTCACGGAGGGGTGTTCGCCATCATTCTGGCTCTGATGTGGTACTCGAAAAAAGTAACCCGGAAAAGTGTGTGGTGGTTGTTTGACCGCATGATACCTGCTGTGGCGATTGTCTGCTTCTGTATCCGTTTTGGTAATTTAATGAATTCCGAGATATTCGGATATCCCACCACGTTGCCTTGGGGATTTGAATTTGTCCGTTCCCGGGAGTGGCATCAGCTGTATGAAGGTTTGCCTTGCCATCCTACTCAGATTTATGAAATGCTGTATTGCCTGGTTGCCGGTGTAACTGCCTGGGTGATGTACCATACATACCATTTACAAAAGAGGGTGGGATTAATAACCGGAGTAAGCTTGCTTATATTCTTTGGCACTCGCTTTGCTCTGGAGTTTATGAAGAATCCGCAGGTTGCCGAAGAGGCGGATATGACTTTTAATATAGGGCAGTGGCTCAGTGTGCCGCTGATTCTGCTGGGGGCGTATCTCATAGCCACCAGCCGCACCCGGAAAGAATAAAGGTTCCGGGAGAGGGGGGAAGCAGGTGAAAGGATACCTTTTCAGCCTTCCGGCATCGCCCTGTATATCACGTGCGGGGCGCGTCCGTTTCTTTCTATTTTCTTTTCGCTGCTCCATTGGCGTAGTTCGCTGCCGGCTTTTGTTTTCAGCAGCCCTGTCAAGGCACAATATTCCTTGCAAGTGATAATGGAGTGCTCTTTCAGATAATTTGTCAGCCGTACAAAGCGTTCTTCTGCTGAATATCGGGTGGAGGAGGTCCGGAAACCATATTCCGCCCGTTCCAGCTTTCCTTTGCTTCGTACCTCCTTACGGAATTTCCGGGTGGGTTTGAACTTTATGTTGTCAAAATGTACCGATGCGGCGCGTATCTCGCTTTTGTCCGTTACCTTGCGGCAAGTCAGTGTGGCCGAGAATGTACCCAGTTCTCCCAGTTTTACGTTATAACCGTCTGCCAGGTAATTGGCGATAATGCTTTCCAGGTCACATAACAGACCGACGACGGTCCCTTCGTGGACGGTGGAACGCCGGGCGATGTCTTTAGCCAGGTCTTTCAGGTTTTTTGTGCCCGATACTACAATTTGCGGATACAGGGTGGGCTGTTCCTTCTCTCCCTGTATGTCGGGGGAGGTTTTGAAATCATACTTTGCTGCCATGTTTAATGCTTTTTAATAGGGAGATTAAGTCGTTTCTTGCTGAACGCTAAGGGGATTCTTTCTATTAACTTCTATAGACGCAGGCAATGGACCGTACGGTTTACTGTAGTGGACTGTACGGTCTGCTATAGTGGATTGTACAGTCTGCCATCGGAGTCTGTCTTAGTATTCAGGACAAAAGTACTTAATCATACTGGAAAAACCTATTAATTCATAGGAGAAAAGAGCTTGTACGGGCAAATTAGATGTTTCCCTTGAAGGTTTGAGGGATTTTCCTTTCATTGTGGTGTCTTTCTTTTCAGTTGGTGTGCTGTAAAGGTAAGTGTTTTATGCTGATTACCGGCATACTTCGGATAGAAAAAGAGGAGGCGGGCTGACAGTAGGCTGAAGGATTATCCTTCAGGTGTTTTCTTCGATGGAATGGGGAAAAACAGCCCAAACTGAAGGCTGAAGGAAAATTGGCATGAATTTGTTTTTAGAGGTGAAAAGGCGTATGGTTCACGAGAAATGTTACATAATCCGTCACTTTTGTTGCAATGAAACAAAAATGCCGGCAGCTGTAACAAATGTTTTATAGAGGTTGCCGGCTGTCCCCTACCTTTGCCTCAGAAAAACTTCTAAAAACATTTAATGCTATGAACAAAAATCAGCAAAAGAACCGGATGGGCGCGGTCATTATTTTACTTGCCGCCGCTTGCTTGAATGGTTATGCACAACAAGATTCTACCAAAGTGTCCTCTGATTCGAAAGAGGAAGGCAATCGCAATGTCATGTTGAATGCGGCTAGTGCCAATGGTCCTCGTGAAATCTCTATCGGTCTGCCCGGTGGTGATGTGAATGTACTCGAAAATGGTCTGCCTGTGGTATATAATTCGAATCCTCATAATGTAAACACGCATTGGCGCGGAGACAGCAGCTTGGGACATACCGGATTGCTGAAGATTTCCGAAACAGCGATTACTACCGGTAATATAGGTTATGCTGTCAATTCGTTTACGGAACTCGGCTTGGATAAAGAGAAGAAAATGAATGGTGTGCTGAACTACGGCACCAATCATTTCGGTAAACAGCAATTTGACTTCAATCTGAATGGAAGCATCGGAAAAGATTGGTTTTACAGCGGCAGCATCTATCAGAATTTTGATCCGGGTTCGTTCAAACTGCGTTTTGCGCAATATCAGGACCGGACTCAGATCTATAAGTTTGCCTTGACCAAGTTCTACAATGAAGGACGTGGACAGCTCTCTGCCATCTACCATTACAGCAACAGCCATTGGTTGTCCAATGCTACCACCGGTGCACCATTTATTTATGTAGGCGATGGGAGTGTGAAGGAAATTCCCGGTTTCGGACTGGGGACTTCTTCTTATCTGCCCAATGTATCGGATATGGTTTATATGGACATGCGTACCGGCGAGATGAAAAAGATCAGTCTGTATGATGCTACGGCCAGTAAAGGAAATCAGTTGACGGTTCTGAACCGTTACCGGTGGGATAACGGGTTGGAGTGGAAAATCAATATGAAGTATGACCATGCTTTGGGTTCCTATCTGTACCAGACTCCGATGTCTATGGAGCAGAAAGTAGGAGCCGACGGCTATAGCACCAAAGGACTGGATGGAACATTGAATCCTTATGAGGGATATGTACAGAGCCGCATGTCCTGTTTCAACCGGGGGAATATAGATGAGTTCTTCTTTACCACCGAGTTGTCGCGGAAGTATGATGATATGACTTGGCGTGTGGGGGTGAACGAATGGTATTATGATGTGGACTATGCTTCGAACACTACCATGTATGACCATACGGTGGAAGAATATCCCCAAATGTTGTACAGCGCCGATACGAAGGATATTCATCATTACGGAAACACTCCTTATTATAATCTGAACCAGAATGCTTCCGAATATTACAAAGGACATGAAAACAAACTGGCTCTTTATGCTACTCACGACTGGGACATCACCGATAAATGGAATGTGTATTATGGCGCACGCTTCGAGTACCAGCGTCTGGCAGGAAAGAACCTGGCGGTATATAATGCCGAAGGCAATCCGGTAGGCCGCTTTGCCGGTTATCATATCGGGGCAGTTGCAGCCGATGGTACGAAGATAGCTCCCCGTTATTTCAGTTACAACTGGCTGAACATGGCTTTCACGGCTGCCGCCACTTATAAAATGACAAAGCAGTTTGGCTTTACCGCCGATTTCACCTACAATACCCAGCGTCCGAATATGTCGAACTTTGCTCCTGCCGAGATGCCGAATGTAGATAAGATTACGATTCCGTTGGGGCGTGCGGGTATTTATTTCAATAATGACTGGATTAGTCTGACCTCACTGTTCAGTTACATTGCCAAGACTAACAACAACTCTACCTTGAATCTGATTAATCCGAATAATGATAAGGATATTAAGGCGGCTGCATTGAGTTATGATATTGAAACAATAGGGTGGACGACGGATGCGGTGGTGAAACCTTTCAAAGGATTTGATTTCCACTTCCTGTTCACTTACCAAAGCCCGAAGTATAAGAAGTATGAAACGGGAGTGACCTTTAGTGACGGGACAACATCGGGTATCAATGCCACCGGCAATATCGTTACCGAAATTCCGAAGGTGCTGATTGAGCTGGACCCTAGTTACAACATTACCAAAGACTTGAAGGTATGGGCCAGTTTCCGTTACTTCAGCAAGACGTATGCAAATATTAAAAATGCTTATTATTTCAACGGCCGTTGGGAAACATTCGGTGGAATAAACTGGAATGTGAACAAACATCTGTCCTTAAGCGGAACTGTGATAAACTTCTTGAACCAGACCGGGGCGAAAGGAAGTATTTCGGGAGCCGAGCTGGTAGATAAGGAGAATGCGGCGGCATATAACGGCGCATGGATGGCAGGCAGCTATATCCGTCCGTTCACCGTAGAATTTGCGGCGAAAATAACATTCTGATTCAAGAGGGATTTAATTCTTCTTTATGGTGGAAAAGTAACATTTATACATAAGAATGAAACAAATGTTTCAGCCGGTAAGGCAGGTTTCCGTTAACTTTGCCGATAACGAAAAACAATCAAACAAAACTTTTAATATCCTATACTTCATGAAAACAAATCTTGTTAACCTTGCATTAGGTTTAGCCTTTACAGGAGGCGCTGTTTCTTGTCAGTCACAAAAAAATGACCTGGTTTTCGAACATCAGGGAGATACGGTGACAATCGTACATATTGTCCGTCCCGCTAAATATTTGTTGCTTCCGATTCAGGAGAGCAGCAAGGAAGGACTGGTAAGGCTGGATACTGGGAGCCCCGCAGATACCGATATGGATGTGCGTCTGGCTACAGACAGCGTTGAATATTATGTTCCGTTTGCCTTGCCTCAGGGAAGTGAGGAAGCTACTGTCATTATAAAGAAGGTGGCGGCAGATGCGCTGTGTTGGGACAGCATCCGGATTTCGGATACATTTGATACGGCAAACAGGGATAAGTTCCGTCCGGTTTATCATCACACTCCGCTTTATGGCTGGATGAATGATGCCAACGGACTGGTTTATAAAGACGGTGAATATCACCTTTATTTTCAATATAATCCATACGGCTCCGTATGGGGAAATATGCACTGGGGACATTCCGTGAGCAAGGATTTGGTTCATTGGGAGCATCTTGACCCGGCGATTGCCCGTGATACATTGGGGCATATCTTTTCGGGAAGTGCCATTGTGGATAAACATAACAGCGCAGGCTACGGTGAAAATACAATTGTCGCTTTTTATACTTCGCACCGTAATATACCCGGTGGGCAGAGCCAGGTGCAAAGTATGGCATACAGTACGGACAACGGGCGTACTTATACGAAGTATGAACAGAATCCGGTTCTTACTCCGTTTGACGGACTACAGAATTTCCGTGACCCGAAGGTCTTTTGGTATGAACCCGAACAGAAATGGATTATGATTGTCAGTGCGGACAAGAATATGCGTTTTTATTCATCTGCCAACTTGAAGCAATGGGAATACATGAGTGAGTTTGGAGAAGGATTTGGCCCTCAGCCCAATCAGTTCGAATGTCCGGATTTCATCCAACTGCCTGTAGATGGTGACCGGACCAGGATGAAATGGGTGATGATTGTCAATATCAATCCGGGATTTGTCTATGGAGGCAGCGGTACGATGTATTTTACAGGCGACTTTGACGGGCATCAGTTTGTATGTGATACGAAACCCGAGGTGGTGAAATGGCTCGACTGGGGAAAAGACCATTATGCCACTGTTTGTTTCTCGAATACCGGCGACCGTGTCATTGCCGTACCTTGGATGAGCAACTGGCAGTATGCTAACTATACTCCTATACAACAGTTCCGCAGTGCCAATGCTTTGCCGCGTGAGCTGAGTCTGTATACGGGAGAAGACAAACAGCTTTATCTGAGTGCCGCACCGGTAAAGGAAACGGAGCACTTGCGGAAAGATTCTAAAAAGCTGGATGATTTTACAGTAAATGGCGAGAAGCGTTTAGAAACACTTTTTGAAAATAACGACGGCGCTTTTGAACTGGAATTGCAACTGGTGTCGGCTGGTAAAGAGGCTGGTTTTGAATTGCTGAACAGTTTGGGTGAGAAGGTGAAGATTTATTTGGACGCTTCGGAGGGACGTGTGGTAATGGACCGTGCGGAAAGTGGTATTGTAGATTTTGGCAAGAAGGTAAAACCGCATGATTTGGATACTGAAGAAAGTTATGCTCGTTATAAAGAGGTTACGGTGAATTATAAAAATGATTTTGCTTTGGGTACTTGGGCTCCGATAAACACCGCGAAGGCACATAAAATTCAAGTTTTTGTGGATAATGGAAGTGTGGAGTTGTTTGTTGACGGTGGCCGCGTTGCCATGACTAATCTGGTATTCCCGAATGAACCTTATAACTCTTTGCGTTTTTATAGTAAAGGAGGAGAGATGAAGATTTCAAATTTCACAATATATAAGTTAGGTTTGTAAACTAAGTATAAAGTTATGAATAGCAATAAAAATCTGTATGCCAAATTAATTCCGGTGATGCTGTGTTTCTTCGCCATGGGATTTGTAGACCTGGTGGGGATTGCATCGAATTATGTAAAAGCGGATCTGGATCTGACAGACTCTCAAGCCAATATATTTCCTTCCTTGGTCTTCTTCTGGTTCCTGATTTTCTCCGTACCTACAGGTATTCTGATGAATAAGATAGGGCGTAAGAAGACAGTTCTTCTGAGTCTGATTGTCACTTTTGCCTCTTTGCTGCTCCCTATATTCGGCGACGGCTATACGCTTATGTTGATTTCTTTCTCTTTACTGGGTATCGGTAATGCGTTGATGCAAACCTCTTTGAATCCGTTGCTGAGTAATATTATTGCGGGGGAAAAGTTGGCAAGTACATTGACTTTCGGTCAGTTTGTAAAAGCTATTGCTTCCTTTCTTGCCCCTTACATTGCCATGTGGGGAGCGATGCAGGCTATTCCTACTTTCGGGCTTGGCTGGCGGGTATTATTTCCTGTTTATATGGTGATAGCCGTTTTTGCCATCGTGTTGTTGGGGCTGACCCCTATTGAGGAAGAGAAACCCGATAAAGCGTCCGGCTTCAAAGCGTGCTTTTCCTTGTTGGGAAAACCGTTTATTCTCTTGTCTTTCATTGGGATCATGTGCCATGTCGGTATTGATGTCGGTACGAATACAACGGCTCCTAAAATCTTGATGGAGCGTTTGGATATGACATTGGCTGAGGCCGGTTTTGCGACAAGTCTTTATTTTATTTTCCGTACGGTGGGTTGCTTCCTCGGAGCCTTTATCTTGCAAAAGGCTTCTGCAAAGTCTTTCTTTGCTCTCAGTGTCGTGTTCATGTTGCTGGCAATGGTGGGATTATTTATATTCCATTCGGAAACAATTATTTATATTTGCATTGCCATGATTGGTTTCGGTAACTCCAATGTGTTCTCTATTATATTCTCGCAGGCATTGTTTGCCATGCCCGAAAAGAAAAATGAAGTTTCCGGATTGATGATTATGGGGCTGTTCGGCGGTACGGTATTTCCGTTGGCCATGGGAGTTGCCAGTGATGCCATGGGGCAGAGTGGCGCTGTGGCGGTGATGACTGTCGGAGTTATCTATTTGTTGATGTATACCTTGAAAATAAAGAAATGATTTTAATTGTAAACAGTAAATAATATCATGAATCAAATCATCGTAGGAATGGGTGAGGCACTATGGGATGTGCTGCCCGAAGGAAAGAAAATTGGTGGTGCTCCGGCAAACTTCGCTTATCATGTGTCACAATTCGGTTTTGACAGCCGGGTGGTCAGTGCGATTGGCGATGACAAGCTGGGTAATGAGATACTTGAGAATTTTGATGGCAAGAACTTGAAGTATCAGATAGAGAAAGTGCCTTATCCCACAGGAACCGTACAGGTGGAACTGGACCCTAATGGGGTACCTATGTATGATATAAAAGAAGGGGTGGCTTGGGATAATATACCTTTTACACCTGCTTTGGAGGAGTTGGCAAAGAATACCCGTTCCGTATGCTTCGGCTCGTTGGCACAGCGTAGTGTGGTTTCAAGGGAAACAATCAACCGTTTTCTGGATGTGATGCCCGAAGGAGAAGGACAATGTAAAATTTTCGATGTGAATTTGCGCCAAGGTTTCTATACGAAGGAGATTCTTTGCAACTCGATGAAAAAATGTAATATTTTAAAGATTAATGACGAGGAGTTGGTCACTGTGAGCCGTATGTTCGGTTATCCCGGCATAGACTTGCAGGATAAATGCTGGATTCTGTTGGCGAAATATAATCTGAAGATGTTGATTTTAACGTGTGGTGTCAATGGCAGTTATGTCTTTACTCCGGGTGAGATTTCATTTGTAGAGACTCCGAAGGTGGAGGTGGCCGATACGGTAGGTGCGGGCGATTCGTTCACGGCGACTTTTGTAGCTGCTATTTTGAAGGGAAAGCCGGTTGCCGAGGCGCATAAACTGGCTGTTGAGGTTTCTGCATACGTATGTACGCAAAACGGGGCTATGCCTGAGTTGCCGGCTCGTTTAAAGAATGAGTTGATTTAAATTTTAATGGTTGCGGATACTCATTCAAATTGGATTGGAAATCATATTGTCTGAGGCTGTATCGCGAAGAACCTGTAAATACAAATAGATGTAATCAGGTTCTTCGCGATGTTCTTTTTTTACTTTCTCTTGCAGATGTTTGTTTTATTGGCGGTTACCTTTTATCTTTGTTATCTATAAATACCTTGAGGAACATGAAAAAACATCTTTTGTTTTTGATTTTATGCCTTATGGGAATTCTGACATCGTGCAGTCAGAAACATACGCGCTATTACATTGGTGTTTCACAATGTAGTGATGACGAATGGCGGCATAAAATGAATCATGAAATTGTACGTGAAGCCTTGTTTTATGATGGGGTGGAGGTGGAGATCCGTACCGCGAAAGATAATAGCCGGAATCAGATAGAAGATATCAACTATTTTATTGACAGGAAAGTTGATTTATTGATTGTCGCTCCGAATGAGGCGGCGGCTGTCACTCCTGTTGTGGAGAAGGCATACGGGCTGGGAATACCTGTTGTGGTAATTGACCGTAAGATTTTGTCGGACCGTTATACGGCTTTTGTGGGCGCTGATAATTGTGAGATTGGCAAAGATGTGGGACAATATATTGTGAACCGTTTGGGTGGAAAAGGGAAGATTTTGGAGATAACGGGACTGGAAGGTTCCACTCCGGCTATGGAGCGTCATAGAGGATTGGCGGATGCCTTGAAGGCAGAGCCTGGAATAGAAATTGCCGCCAGCGTGGACGGAGCCTGGCTGCAAAGTGTGGCTGGGGAGAAAATGGATTCCATACTTCAAGACAATAAGGATATAAATCTGGTTTTTGCCCAAAATGACCGCATGGCTGTCGGGGCTTATTTGTCGGCCAGACAGCGACAGTTGGAAAAGGAAATGTTGTTTGTCGGTATTGATGCGTTGCCTGGCAAGGGGTATGGAGTGGAGCAGGTACTGGAAGGGGTGTTGGATGCCACTTTTATTTACCCTACCGGAGGAGATAAAGTGATGCAGGTGGCGATGGATATTTTGGAGAAGCGTCCGTATGAACGGGATACTAAGTTATCAACAGCCCTTGTTGATAAAACGAATGCCCGTGTCATGCAGTTGCAGACAGACCACATTGCCGAACAGGACGGAAAGATAGAACGGCTGAATAATCAGGTGGACGAATATTGGTCAAGATACTCTGCCCAGACCATGTTTCTGTATGCATGTCTGATTATCCTGTTACTGTTTGCTGCCTTATTGGCGATCATCGTCCGTGCGTATTGGACAAAGAACCGGATGAACATGGAGTTATCCCGTCAAAAGAAACAATTGGAGGAACAACGCGACCAACTGATCAGCCTCTCCAAGCAGTTGGAAGAGGCGACTCATGCCAAACTGGTCTTCTTTACGAATGTTTCTCATGATTTCCGTACTCCGCTTACTTTGGTTGCCGATCCGGTGGAACAGCTTTTAGAGGATAAAGACTTGACCTCTAAGCAACGATCCTTATTGAAAGTGGTACATAAGAATGTGAATATTCTGTTGAGGCTGGTCAACCAGATTCTTGATTTCCGTAAGTATGAAAATGGTAAACTGGAGTTGGTGAGAACCAATATGGACCTGCGTGCGCAATTACAGGAATGGAGCCATGCATTTCAAACATTGGCTTTGAGAAAGCATATCCATTTTGTTCTGGACGTGGACGATGACCGGACAGACTGTCTGATGGCGTTGGATGCCGAAAAGATGGAACGTGTCTATTTTAATTTATTGTCCAATGCGTTTAAGTTTACCCCGGAGAATGGAACTATCACTGTCACACTTTCTACTTTAATAAAGGAGGAAAATAGAAGATATGTCCGTCTGGTAGTTGCTGATACCGGTTCGGGAATCTCTGTCCGGCACATCCGGCATATTTTCGACCGCTTTTATCAGATGGATGTGAACCATGCGGGCTCAGGTATTGGTCTTGCTTTGGCAAAGGCTTTTGTCGAGTTGCACGGCGGGGTGATAACGGTGGACAGTGTGGAAGGAAAAGGAACAGTGTTTACGGTGGATATTCCTATGGAGATAGTGGAGGGGCAGTCTGTAGATCGGATACAGGAACCGCACACCAAACAGCCGACGGTGGTGGAGGAATTGGAGGAAACGGAAACAGAAGAAAGGCTTCCGGATGAGAATAAGGAATGCATCTTGATAATTGACGATAATGCGGATGTACGTGGCTATGTGAAATCATTATTGAAAGAGGAATATACGGTGATAGAGGCTGCCGACGGACATGCCGGATTAAAGAAAGCTATGAAATATGTGCCTGATGCCATTATCTGTGATGTGATGATGCCGGTGATGGACGGATTGGAATGTTGCAGGAAGCTGAAAATGGAATTACAGACTTCTCATATTCCGGTGATGTTGCTTACTGCCTGTTCTTTGGATGAACAGCGGATACAGGGGTTTGAATGTGGAGCGGATTCTTATATTTCCAAACCTTTTAATTCCAAATTGTTACTGGTGCGTCTTCGGAATCTGATTGATAACCATAAGCGGTTGAAACAGTTTTTCGGAGATAAGATTACTTTGTCTAAAGAGTCTGTAAGCGAGGTGGATAAAGGATTTGTGGAGCGCTTCAGAGAGCTGATAGAAGCAAATTTGACAGATTCTGAGTTAAGTGTGGAAGAATTAGGCAGTAAGATGGGATTAAGCAGGGTGCAGCTTTATCGTAAGATTAAGGCACTTACCAATTATTCTCCCAATGAACTGGTGCGTATTGCCAGATTAAAGAAAGCTGCTTCTTTGTTGGCTTCTTCTGAGAAAACCATATCCGAGATAACGTATGAGGTAGGTTTTACATCTCCTTCTTATTTTACCAAGTGTTACAAGGAATATTTCGGAGAAAGTCCTACGGATTTCTTGAAACGCAGAGGATAATTGTGGGGGCGGACACGCAGCTCCGCCCCTACAAGGAATACTTTAAATCAGTGTTGATAAATCTTTTTCGGCTACAAAAGAGAGATTATTAAGAATAATCACTTCCCTTGCTCTGTCCGGATTGTCTGTCCGGAAAATCAAGATGCCTTTATTTCCTAACAGGAAGGAATACAGATAAGTAATGCCTATTTGGGCTTCACTGAAAATGGTGATGGCGTCTGCCGCCCGCCCCGGCTGATTGTCTAGTGTGATGGCGAACACATCGGAGAGTGCCACGGAGATTCCTGCCTCTTTCAGCGTCTCGTATGCGCGTTTGGGTTCCGAGCAGATGATACGGTAAATACCATACTCTACTGTATCGGCAATGGTAGAGGCAATCAACTGTATGCCTGCTTCTTTCAATAAGTTCAATACTTTCTGTAGTGTCCCCGATTTGTTTTCGATGAAGACGGATAATTGTTGTATAGTCATAAACTTATTTTTTAAAAGGTTTTACGTAAGTCTTTCACACGGACTGCTTTACCTTCCGATTTAGGCAGTGCTCCTTTGGGTACCAGTTTCACACGTGGGGTAACCAATATCTCATCTTTCAGTTGGCGGGTAATTTCCCGGGTCAATGCTTGCAGGCGTCCATAGTCATCGGTGAACAGTTGGCTCAATTCCACTTCTACAGTCATTTCGTCATTAGATTCGGCGGTTTCGAGTGTGATCAGATAGTCACTGCCCAATTCTTTGAATTGCAATAAAATCGTTTCAATCTGAATGGGGAAGATATTGACCCCTTTCAGGATAATCATATCGTCGCTGCGCCCTTTCATTCTGTCCAGACGTTTGTGATGGCGGCCGCAGGGGCATTCCCCCGGCAGAATGCGGGTCAGATCACGGGTACGGTATCTCAATAACGGCATCGCCTCGCGGTTGATGGTGGTCAGTACCAGTTCGCCCACTTCACCCTCGGGCACAGGTTCCAATGTGTCGGGGTCGATGATTTCTACGATATAATAGTCTTCCCATATATGCAATCCGTTTTGTTCCTGGCATTCAAAAGCCACACCGGGACCGCACATTTCGGACATGCCGAAAGAGTTGTAGGCTTTTACACCCAGCATATCTTCGATGCGGCGGCGTTGTTCTTCGGAATGAGGTTCCGCTCCTATGATCAATGTTCTCAATTTGGTGTCACGACGCGGATCAATCCCCATTTCCTGCATTACCTCGTACATACGGGCTGCGTAACTGGGAATGGCGTGCAAGGCGGTGGTTCCGAAATCGGAGATGAATTTCAACTGGCGTTTGGTGTTTCCGGCAGCGGCAGGTACAGTCAGCATTCCCAGCCTTTCAGCACCATATTGAAAGCCCAGCCCGCCGGTGAACATTCCATAGCCGGAAGAGTTCTGGAAAATATCTCCCGGACGTAATCCTACCATATAAAGACAACGGGCCACTGCATTAGCCCATTCGTCAAGGTCTTTTTGGGTATGCAGAATGACAGTGGGATTTCCGGTTGTTCCACTGGATGAGTGAAGGCGGACTGTTTTTTCCAAAGGTACGGACGCCAGTCCGAAAGGATAAGTGTCACGTAGATCTTGTTTGGTGGTAAACGGGATTTTCTGTAAATCATCCAATGAACGGATATCTTCCGGACTCAGATGATTTTCGGCAAACCGTTGTTTATAGAAAGGGGAATTCATGCAATGGCGGACAGTCTTTTGCAGTCGTTCCAATTGTAGTTTCTTAATTTCGGGTCGTGTCAGGGTCTCTAACTCTTTGTGTAAATACATAGCATTTCCTGTTTAGTTGGTTATCAGTCCGACAAAAATAGAAAAAAATATAATGCGGTTGGGAATAAGCTGACAAAATATGTATCTTTGGAGGATTTTAATTTGAAAATGTGATGAAAAAGACATTGTTTGTAATAGGTATGCTGTTATGTGGGCTTTCATTGTACGCTCAGGATATGAAAACTCTTTTTATTGCCATGCCCGATTCGGTGGCTCCTTTATTGACAAAGGTAAATCGTGAGGATTGTGTGGATTTTCTGGCAAGCAATATGAAAGCGGAAGTGAAAAATCGTTTTGGCAAAGTATCTGAACTGAAAAGACTGACGGATGATTATTTGTTTCTGCAAACCACCGGAAGTAGTTCTATGGAAATGAAACTGTTACCCTTGAATGATTCTGTAAAGGTGATTTGTGTAGTGAATACTGTTTGCGGTCCGGCTTGTGATAGTGAAGTTCGTTTTTATAATACGGACTGGCAGCAACTGGCGAAGGAGGATTTTATTCAGCTTCCCTCCGTCGGGGCTTTTTATCTGCCGGTGGATACGCTGACCGATGAGGCTTATGCCGCGATTAGAGAGAAGGCGGATATGGAGTTGGTGAAAGCCACTTTATCAGAAGACAAACCTATTATTTCTTTTAC